>Ga0181561_10001890_pt1 | contig 18576 bp, 10 predicted proteins | sample 011ome_19_FD_133760 | JGI IMG/M metagenome (GOLD analysis project Ga0181561, IMG submission 133760) | Coastal salt marsh microbial communities from the Groves Creek Marsh, Skidaway Island, Georgia - 011510BT metaG (megahit assembly) | ecosystem: Environmental > Aquatic > Marine > Intertidal...
CCTCACGCCGCGGCGTCCGCGCGTTTCTCCTCCTCCTCCTCCTCCTCCTCGTCCCACCGCAACGTCGTGTCCCGCATGAACTGCGGCGTGAACCCGCCGCCGCCCCCCCACCGCTCCGGTCCTCGAGCGCCGTCGCGCGCCGTCGACGGCGGCGCGTTCAGAAGCGCGCTCCGCGTCCCCCGCCACCAGTGCGCACGGTCGTCGTCGGTCGCGTCGCGCTCCTCGCGCTCCTTGACGCGCGCGCGTCGAATGACTTCGTTGACGACGCGCACGAACGCGCCTCGGGCCGCGACGGAGGCTTTCGAGTCGCGCGCGTCGACGACTTGGAGGGATACTTGGACGCGTTCGGAGGACTTTGGCGGCGGCGGCGGCGGCGGCGGCGGCGGCGGCGACCGCGGCGGCGATATCGCTATCGGTCTCAACCCCCCCGCGCGTCGTCGTTGCGGGGACGGGATGAAACATACGCACCGCGGCTGATCGCGATCGTCGCGCCGCGGCGGCACCCTGCGGCTCGCGAGCGCGTCCCAGAAGATCTCCCGGCCGCTAGACGGCGACGACGGCGGCGACGGCGGCGCCGGCGGGGGCGCCGCGCGTTCCACCACCACGGTGAGCGACACGCGCACCTTCGGCTCGCTCGCGCGCGCCGCGCTCGACGCGTTCACGAGCGTCAGCGCGTCCATCGCGCGAACGTTCCCGTCGTGGACGTTCGTCGCCGCGGCGACGCCCGCGAGCGCGGCGTCGTCCACGCGCGGCGGCGACGTCGACGTCGCGCGGGGTTCCGCGCTCGCGCGCGGTTCTTCCTCCCCCGCGCGCGTCCGCGCGTCGCCGAGGATGCGGTGCCACGCCGCCAGGCGCACGTCTCGCAGCATCGCCTCCGTCGCGGTCTCCTCGTCCTCATCCTCCGTCGCGCGCGTTTCGGCGGCGGTCGCCGTCTCGCCGCGCGCGAGGCGGTCGATCCTCGCGGCCTCGCACTTGACGTAGCCCGGTCGCGCACAGCTGTGCGGCGGCGCGTCGACGACGCTCGAGCGCGACGGGGTCGGCGCCGCACCCTGCGGGACCCTGGACCCCGGGCGAGGCGGATCGTGGGGGGTATCCCATCCGGGAAGGAGCGAGCCCATGCGACGCGATCGCGCGCGGCTTTCGCGGCGAGGGCGGCGGCGCGCGCGCGGGCGGGGGCGCGTCGTCGTCGTCGTGTGCGCGCGAGAAGCCACCGCTTTCACTCGCTCGAGTCGTTGTTCGTGTTCGCACCCACCGAGAAACGGCGCCGAGGCACTGTCGACTCGCACGCCGCCGCCGCGACAGGGCGCTACGTATGGCTTCGCCGGCGGGCATACGCGCGCTGCGCGCGTTCGCCCGCGCGTCCTCCGAGCTGGTGCGACGCGTCGCGCGCGCTCGTATCCTCCCCGCCCCTCCCCCCGCGCCGCGCCGTCCTCCTCACGACGCGTCCATCCATCGTCTGACTTTCCGATCCGCCGCCGCGCCGACCGCAGTCGTCCGACGTCGCCGGGCGCGACGGCATGGTCGCGCTCGCGTACCCGACCCCCTCCGCGGGGATGATCCCAGAGATTCTCGCCGCGAGCGTCGAGCTCGTGAAAGGCGGCGACCTCGCCGCGCGCTCGGAGGAGGACGCGCGCTTCGCGCTGCTCCTCGCGACCGCCGCACGCTCGACGTCGCCGTGGTGGGATCCCATCTCCGCGGAGGCGCTCGTGGACGCGACGTGGATGCCGCTCCTGCGCGGAGACGGACACCCGAGCACGGCGCCGACGCGGTACCAGGTCATCCAGGAGCTCGTCGACGCGCTGAGAGGGATGCGCGCGCGGTGGGACACCGTGCACGGCGCGCTGGTGAGGAGCGTCGGCGGCTCGTCGATCCTTCGATTCGACGGCGGCGGATCCGGCGGATCCGCCGCCGGCGGCGGCTCCCTCCTCGCGCCGCGCGACGACGTCGGCGTCGCGCTCGCGGCCGCGCTCTTGGACCTCGCCGTGGACCTCGCGGCGGCGGACGACGACGACGCCGACGACGCGACCGACCGCGAATGCGTCCTCCGCGTCGGCGAACGGCTCGTCTCGGCGACGCTCGACGCGACGCCCGCGGCGCCCGCGGGGCTCCGCCGCGTCCTCCTCGACGCGCTTCTTCCCGCGGCGACGCGATGCGCGGGCGCGCTCGGACGCGAGGAGACGGCGCGCTTGACCGTGGCGCGCGCGGCGCGAGCGATGATCGCCCCGGACGCGAGCGCGGCGAGACGCGCGGCGGGGTGGGCGACGCTCGCGACGCCGCGGGGACGCGACTACGCGTTGGGTCCTCGCGGCGCCGCGATGACGACGACCGCCGCGGGAGGGTCCGGATCGAACGACGACGACGACGACGCGCTCGTGGACGCCATCGCCGCGGGGCTCGCGAGCGACGACGTCGGCGAGAGGAAGGGCGCGATGGCGGCGTTGTCGCACCGCGTCGGCGACGGCGGCGGCGACGCGCACGTCTCGTTCGTCGCGATGTACTCCGCGCTCGAGGACTACGCCGCGCACCTCGTCGAGGCGGCGTGGGCGCACCTGAGCGCGCTGCATCCGCGCGCGGGCGACGCGTCGTCGTCGTCGTCGCCGCCGCCGCCGCCAACGCCGCCGGTGGAGTATCGGTACGTCCAAGCCGCGTGGACGCGAGGACTGCGGCATCCCAACCCCGCGGTTCGCGCGTCCACGCTCGAGGCGTTCTGCGACCGCGAGTGGAGCGCGGCGCGCGCGGGAGCGCTCACGGACGCGTTCACGCACGAGGTGTTGATACCGAGCGCGATGGCGCTCGCGAGCGGCGGGCGGATCGGGGCGAAAGTCGCCGAGGTGACGCGCGCGCGCGTCGCCGCTTTTTCCGCCGCGCCGGACGCGTTCGACGCCGCCGCGCGATCTCTTCGCGCGGTCGCGGACGCGTGCGCGCGCGGGCTCGTCACCCTCGCGGGAATCGACGCCGGCGCGCGCGTCGTCGAGGCTGTCGCGGAGGCGGCGGAGGAGGCTGCCGCGCGAGGCGTGGGCGTCGCGAGACGACGCCCCGCGGAGACGACGGACGGGTGCGTGTCGTCGCTCCGCGTCGTCGCCGCCGCGATCGCCGCGAAGCGACAGGCGCACTGGCAGCGGCGCGGCGTCGCTCGGGTGACGCGGGCGGCGACGTTGATCGCGTCCGTGAGGAGCGTCGGCGGCGCCGCGTCGCTGCGGGCGGTCCGCGACTTCCTCGCGGCGATGCCGAGCGAACCGCTGACGAAGCCCGCGGCGGCGGCGGCGGCGGCGGACGGCGGCGAAAAGGACAAAGGCGACGTCGAAGACGACGCGCGCGCGCGCGTTTCGCGGTGGGTCCGCTCCATCGCGCCGTCGCTGATCCCGGACTTCTTCCCGACGTGGAAGGCGTTCATCGACGGCCCACGCTCGCCGCACGTCGTCTCCATGCCGCGGTTCGTGGAGCCGGACGTGCACGAGGACGCGGAGAAAGCCGCGAGGGAGATCGCGCTCATGTTTTCGCTCCTCCTCGGCGGCGGGGGCGCCGACGACGACGACGACGCCGCGTCGACGCTGGACCTGACGCCGCTGACGCGCGCGGTGTACGAGGGCTTGTTCAAACACAACGAGCCGCCGCCCGGGCCGGACCCGACCCACCCGTGCGGCGCGACGACGCTCCTCGTCGACGCCGATCACAAGATGTGGCGCGTCGAGCGCGTGCACTCGCTCCTCAAGGCGCTCTTCGCGCGCTCCGCGTCGACGCCCGACGACGCGCGGCTCGCCGACGCGCTTCGCGAGATGCTTCTGTTCAAACACGTCGAGTCCGAGGAGACGTCCTACGGCACGATGCGGATCGTGGACGTCCTGCCGGGGCTCGCGGTGTCCGCGACGGACACGCTGTTGCATCCGTCGTACCCGGTGGCGATGCGTCGCGCGTGCGGCGGCGTCGCGCTCTTGGAGGCGGTGTGTCGCTGGCGGAGGGTCGGCGAGCGGCGAGACGTCGACGCGACGCGCGGATCACCAGACGCGATCAACTGGCGCCTGGTGATCAACTGCGCGACCGTCCCCGCGCGGCGGCTGCCGTGGCGGCAGATACAGAACGACGAAAACGCGGTGGACGTGGACGACAGCGTGGACGTCGTCGCGCGATTCGAGTCCACGTTCGAGGCGCTCGCGTCGTCCGCGCGGGGTCTCAACGCGGTGCTCCGCGCCGGCGTCGTCGACGACGTCGCGCACGCGCAGACGACGGAGCTCGTGAACCGCGCGTTGAAGGGCGTCGCGATCGCGCTCGCCGATCACGTGAAGCGGTTGATCGAGCGCCCCGCCAACGCGTTCATCGATCCGGACGCGAAGCGCGCGAAGGCGGACCCGGACGCGCTGCGTCGCGCGGTGGCGAGCGCCGTCGCGCGCGCGTGGACGGCGACGCACGCGTTGCTCGCGATTCCGCTCGAGAGGAAAGTAACGTCCACGCCGGAGGCGTTACGCGCGGAGCGCGACGAGCTTCTCGACGTCACGATCCCGAACGCGCTCGCGGTGGCGGTCGTGGACCTCGAGCGCGCCAGCGCGACGCACGCGCTCGCGTCGCTGCGCGTCGTCGGCGCGCTGTTGGGGTACGGCCGCGCGACGGAGGCGTCCGCGGCGGCGACGATGCGCGCGATTCGCGCGGCGCGGGGCGAAGCCGCGCCGCCGACGGGCCCGCGGCTCGGGGACGAGTTCCACTTGTTCGTGGACACGTCGGATAGGAACACGAGCGAGACCGCGGCGCTCGGCGCGTGCGTCGTGCGCGCGGCGCACGCGGCGGTGAAGTCGTCGAAGCTTCGGAAGAACGCGCCGGCGTGGGCCGCCGCCGTCGCCGCGATTCTTCACCCGCGGCTCTTCGAACGCGACGATTTGCACCTCGCGCACGAGTCGCCCCCGGACGCGAGCGCGGAGAACGTCGGCGCGATCCTGTGGTTCGTGCGTCGAGCGACCGCGATCGCGAACGAGCGCGGCGGGAGTCGCGTGTCGCGCGTCGTCGCGCACGCGCTGTGCGCGCGTCTGTTGGGTTCGCCGCGGTTCGCGTGCGCGTACGCGAAGGAGCTCTTCGCGCTCGCGCTCGCGGGCGATCACGGTCTCACCCTGGTGGAACGCGCCGCGGTGGCGTCGCGACGGAGACCTGGGTCTGGAAGCGGAAGCGACGCCCCCGCCACCGCGGAGGACGACGCCGCGGCACTGACGAGGTGGCTCGACGACCCGGCGTCGCACGTCGCGTCGAGAGTCGCGGTGCTGTCGCTCGCGCACGCGTTGGCGCGGCAGCGCCCGCCGAAAGGGTGGCGACCGAGCGCGTATTTCGAAAACCCGAAGGAATACGATCACGTAAAGGAGGGGATCGATAAGGACGTCCCGATCAAGATATCGGAGTCGCCGCAGGAGCGGTACGCGTGGCACGCGAGAAGAGCCGCGGAGGCGATCCTGAGAGTCGGCCTCGCCGCCGTGAGCGGCGGCGACGCGGATCTGTGCAAGGAGACGTACCGCCGCGGATCGCTCACGCATCGAAGGAAAATTCGCGCGTGGCAGGTTCTCTGCGCGGCGTCGCCCGCGCTCGGCGAACCGTTCACCGGGACGGGCGGCGAACTCGGCGCGCTCCTCCTCGCGGCCGCGCCGAAAGCGGTCGCGCATCACAACATGCCCGGGGTGCGATACTACGCCGAGGTGTTCTTCACGCGCGCCGCCGTCGCGCATCCGGGCGTCATCGACGTCGTCGCGCTCCCCGCGTTGCGCGATCCGCACGTCAAAGCCGCGGCGGCGGCGTCGTGGATCGTCGTCACCGCGTCGTTCGTCTTGCGGTCGCCGCGGGAGATGATCGAGAGGGACGCGTGGCATCGCCGGGCGCTCGTCGCGATCACGCCGTGGGCGCTCGCGCAGAATCACATGCTGCGCGTCTTCGCGCAAGTCGCCGCGCACGACGTCGTGGAAGCCTTCGGCGCCGCGGCGTTCGGCGGCGTCGACGTCGAGAAAGCCGACGCCGCGAGAGCGGAGGGGAAGATAAACGAGCCCGCCGGGAAGAAGGAGGAGGAGGAGGAGGAGGAGGAGGAGGAGGAGGAGGAGGACGACCCGGACTGGCACCTGCCCGAGACGGACGCGCACCCGGACGGGTTCATCCCGAAGAAGGATCTCCTCCGCGCGTTGAAACAGCTGGGGATCAAAGACGAGTGGCTCGCGCAGCCGTGGAGCCGGCAGTACTACAAAGACGAGTACACGAGCGAGGTGGACGAGAGAGAGGTCGACCTCCTCGGTGCGATACACTCGGTGTTGAAGTCGAGGGACGAGATGGTGAAAGTTCGCGCCGCGTGCGGGCCGTTGTTCACGAAGGACGTCGCCGTGGACCCCGCGTCGTTGCTGTCGGGGGCGTTGGATTTTGAAAATTTCGAACCCGAGGCGGGCGAACGCGAAAACGGCGGCGGCGGCGGCGGCCGCGACGGCGGCGGCGACGGCGACGGCGACGGCGACGAGCCCGCGCCCGATCAGATCGGGTTCGAAGGCGCGCCCGCGAGCGTCCTCGACAAGGTGGACGCGTTCTTGAAAGCGTGCCGCGTCGAGCTCAGGCGCGAGCGCGACGCCGTGGACGCGGCGCTCTGGGAGGACGCGATGCGAAACGGACACGACTGCTCGACGCCCGTCACGGGCACGGGGGTGTTACACCCCGACGGCACCGTCTCCGGCGTCGACGCGGACGCGGCGGCGGCGGCGGCGGCGGCGGCGGCGACGACGACGACGGCGACGGCGACGTCTACGACGTCGCTCCAGAAGAAGATGGAGCCGCTGGGAAGAGATGTGGACGACGACGCGCCCACCGCGTTGGACGCGTTTGCCGCGGAGATGGACGCGTCGGACGTCGCCGCCGCGAACGCCGCCGCGGCGTCCGCGCCGCGGACGCGCCCGCCCGGACTCGTCGTCGTCGCGTCGCTCTTGGACCGCATCCCAAACCTCGCCGGGCTCGCGCGGACGTGCGAAGTCATGGGCGCGGAGGCGCTCGTGATGCGCGACAAGAAGGCGACGACGCGCCCGGAGTTTACGCAAATCTCCGTGACGGCGGAAAAACACTTGCCCGTCCGCGAGGTCCCCGCTCGCAGGCTCGCGTCGTACTTACGCGCGCTCGCGAGGGAAGGGTACGCGCTGATCGGACTCGAGCAAACGCGAGGCGCGGTCGCGCTCGAGACGTTTCAGTTCCCGAAGAAGACCGCGTTGGTGCTCGGCCGCGAGAGAGAAGGCGTCGACGCGGATCTGCTGTCGCTCCTGGACGAGTGCGTGGTCATCAAACAAGTCGGGCTGATCCGGAGCCTGAACGTGCACGTCAGCGCGTCGATCGCGATTCACGCGTACGCGGCGCAGCACGCGTGATGCGATGTGATGCGATGCGATGCGATGCGCGCGCGTAGTAGTTGTAGACTAAGTTGTTTTTAGTTTTCAAGTTGTGATAGCTAGTAGGCACGATGAATACGCCGCGACTTCGTCGGGCTCTCGTCGTCGGTAAAAAATAAAAAAATTCACGGCAAGTCGTCCAGGTCGATCTCCGGGATGTCCTTCTTCCAAAACTGACAATCCCCGAACTGGTCGCACTCCGCGGGAACATTGATGTCCACGCTCTCCTCGACCGCGGGAAACATCTCGTCCACGAGTTCGTTGATCCCCGCGAGCGTGTACCGCTTCGTCATCTTCGTGACCTCCGCGACAACCTCGGACTTTGGGTTGATCGTGAAATTCCTCCCGGGCGGCACCCCGACGCTCGCGTACGACACCGTGTCCGTCTCCCGGTTCCCGAACCCGGCGTAGAACGGATTCCACTCCGGGGGAAACAAGTCGCGGATCGTGCGAAGGCATCGCATCTTGAACTCCTGCGGGCGCCTGACGACCACCTCGCGGTACAGCGCTGTGGACAGCGGGTCCGGCGCCAGCATCACCGGCCCTTGCGTCAACGTCTCGCCGTCTTGCGTGAGCTTCTCGAGGTACTGCCGCGTGTTTTTGCTCTGCGATATCGCCCGGGAGGATAAAAACATGAGCTGGTAGCCGTTATCTTTGATGTTGTTGTACAGCGTCGCGACGCCGGCGTGGTTCCAGTCCTTGCCGACCATAGGCGCGAGGTGGCCCAACACGTCCGATTTCGTGATTGTCCCGTCCACGTCGGACACGACGACTTTCGCGTTCCAGTCCCACAAGTACGCGTGCGCTTGCACCTCTTGACGGCCCCAGACGCGGGACTGGAACGAGAACGCGATGACGTTCTTCCCCGGTCGCAGACCGAGCGCGGACACCTGATCGCTGTTCAGCGTGATGCTCTTCCGGAGTTTCCGTTTCGGTCGTTTCAACGTCTTCCCCCTCGCCGCGCGCGTCACGTCCGCCGCCGCCGCGCTCGACGGCGCGCGCAGCGGCGATCCGCCCGCGCTGAACGAACGCCTCGCCGCGATCGGCGACCCCGGGACGGACGCGTACTTCATCGCCCCCCCGGGTGTGTTGAGCCACGACCCCGGGAGCGGCGTCCCGAACGCGAGGTGCCCGAGGAGATGCGGCGCCGCCGCCGCCCACGGCAGCGGCGGCGCCGGCGGCGCGCCGCGCGGCCGCGCCGGCCTCACGAGCAGCGCGGGGTGCGTCGCGAACGCGCTCGGGTCCGCGACGAACGCGTGCAACTCCACGCGGTGCTCGTCGAAAGCCCCGAGGTCGCCGCCGCACAGGGAAAGCTCGAGGTGAGGAATCACCGCGCCGCCGTTCGCGCCGCCGCCGAGCAGCGACAACGTCGCCGCCGCCATCGACGTCGTCGCGTCGTCCATCGCGTCCACCTCCCCGGACGAGCGCAGCGAGTCCGTCCGGTCCACGCGCGCCGCGCCCATGGGCACGGAAGGCACGGACACGAACAGAGGCACGGTCTCCGTGGACGAGTTCGTCGTGTTCCTCCGCGCTCGCAACAGCGATCCGCCCGTCGCCGCGGAGCCTGAGGCTTTTTTCGCGCCGCGTCCTTCGACGTCCTTCCCCGCGCCCGCGCCCGCGTCCACTTCGCTGAGGTACCCGCGCTCGATCGACCCGACGTCGACGACGTCCGCGGGCGGCTTCGCCGGCGACGACCGCGCGGACACCTCCGCGGACGCCGCAGACGCCGCGGTCGGGGTCTTCTCCCCGCGCCAGCCGTGCAGCCACCCCCACCCCCCGGGCGCGGGGTCCGCGGCGGCGAGCTGCTCCCGCGCCGCCGTCGCCGCCGCCTCTCGCGTCGCCGCTGTCGCCGCCGCCGCGGTCGCCTCGCGCTTCGCCGCGTCCGGGGAGCCTTCCTTGCTCACCTCCTTCGCGGTGTCGTCGCCGGAGCTCCCGCCGCCGCCGTGCGCCGCCGCGTCCGCGTCCGCGTCCGTCGTCGACGCGTCCAGATCGAGCTTCGCGGCTACCTCTCGCAGCCCCTCGAGGGTCTTCTCGTCTCCCCCGGCGGTCTCCTCGCCGTCGCCGCGGTTCGCGCGCGCGCTCGCCGTCTCCAGCGCGAGCTTCTCCACCTCGGACGCGATGTCCTCGGGGTCGAGCGAGTCCGCGCGCGCGAGGAGATCGCGCTCCGCGCGGGAGATGGACGAGATCGTGCGAAGGAACGGGTGCGGTCCCGCGTCCAGGCCGTCGTCGGAATTCACCCCCGAGCTCCCGCGCGACGTCGACGCGACGCCCCTCCGCAGGCGCGCGATCTCTCCCTCTAAGTTACTCATGTCGTCCTCCGAGAGCTCGTCGTCGGTCGCGCCTTCCTCTAAGATGCTCACGTCCGCGCTCTGCGCGCCGCCGTCTTCGAGCGACGCCGCGAGCCGCGCGACGTCGACGAGCTCCGCGGTCTCGGTCGTCTCGACGAAGAACGCCTCGCCGTTCCGCCCCAAGCGCATCGTGAAGTCCGTGAGGACGCCGTTCACGGTGACGGTCACCACCTTCTCCGGGCCGCGGATGAGGCCTTGGTACTTCCCGAACCGGACGTAGAACGGCGAGCATCGCAGCGACCCGTCCGGCTGGCGCACCGCGATGAGGTCGATCGCGCCGCCCGTGGACGGCAGGACCGTGGACACCGCGGCGACGGACCCGGCGCCGACGCCGACGGCGGCGTGCGCGGCGACGGAGCCGACGATTCGCAAGCCCGAGCGTACGGTCTCCATGGCCGCCGCGGGGAGCCTCGGCGTCACCGAGGTGCTCCGCGGCGCCGAGATCCCTAGCTAGCGCTCGAAGGAATGCCCCCGCGGCCGCCGTCGACGCGTTCGCGCTCGCGTTCGCGTTCTTCCAGAAGAAGGCATCTTCTTTCGGAGATTGTTCCCTTTCCGTCGTACTCCATGACTGAATGCACATACGAGAGTACGTCGAATCGTACTCGTCTCTCCGCACTCGCGGACGTTTTGGATGGCGTTTCTCGGAGAGATCAATCACAACGCCGGCGCGATGTCGCCTCGCGAGCGCACCGAAGCCGAGCTGCTCGAGATCCTCGAGCTGAGCGAAGAGCTCGTCGCGCTGAAGCTCTCGCTCGCGTCCTCGATGACGGACGCGAACATGGACGTCGCCTCGGCGAGGATCGCCTCGCCGTTCGGACATCACGCGGTCGGTCCGCTCGCGTTCCCGACAGACATGGAGGCCCTCGTCGGCGTGCGCGTGACGAGACGCGAGGCGGACGGCGACGACGCCGGCGGCGACGACGCCGCGGCGAAGCAGGCGTCCGCGGCGACGCGCGAGTACGAGGTCGTGGACAGACCACCGAGGAACGACGAGGGCGTCGCGGGGGACGACGAGGTGAAGAAGCGAAAAGACGCGGCGGCGGCGGGACCCGACGGCGGCGGGTTGCGGCGACGCGCGACGGCGGCGGCGGGCGCGGCGGCGGGTATCGGCGCCGCCGTCGCCGCCGCCGCCGCGACCCCTCCTCCAGACGCCCTCGCGCGCGATGGACCCGACCCCGACCCCGACCCCGACCCCGACCCGCGGCGGCGTCGGACGCGGCCGCGGCGTCCGCCCGCGTCGTGGTTCAACGGCGGGGTGCCGCACGTTGGGTTGACGCGCGCGGCGGGGGCGTACGCGGCGTGCGTCGAGACCGTCGCTCGCGCGGCGACGGTGTCGTCGAAGATCGACGCGGCGCTCTGTCGGTTCGAACGACGCGGGAGGGATTCGACGGAGGGGGCGTAGGTTGAAGGCGCCGCGAGAGGCGACGGCGTCGAAGTGTGCATTTTTTTTTACGTGGAGAGTTTTCAAGTGTTCGTTGATCTCGAGGTCCGTCGTGGAATGTGAAAACGGCGAGACGCGCGCGGCCGAGGCGCAGACGCCGCGCGCGCGCGCGACGCGTCGAACGCCTCCGTCGGGCTCCCGCGGACTCGCGCGCGCGTCGCGTCGAGCGTCCATCGCGCTTCTCGCGACTCCCGCGCTTCACACGCCGCGGCTCGTCGCGCGTCGTCTTCTCAGATCTGTCGAACGCGGCGTAGATTAGCACTCACCTGTGGGCACCCTCCCCGCGGTGACCGACGATGGACTGGGCGAACGTCACCCCCGGGGAGCTCGTGGACGCGCTGAGAGAGGTGCGCGCGACGCGATTCCTCCTCCTCGCGACGCCCTCCTCGCGTCCTCGCGCCGCCGTCGACGCCGACAGCGCGACCGCGCGCGCGACGCGACCGCGCGCGCGACGCGACGACGCTGACATCAAAACCGACGCGTCCCCTCCTAAACCCAAAAATCTCTTCTTCCCCTTTTTCCCATCCCCAGGTGGACTGGAACACGCGCCCGCGCCCGGTCACGGAGTTCTTCGCGAAGTTCACGCCGCCGAAGTCCCAGAGCAAGCTCGCGAGCAGGGTGAAGTGCAACGTGTACTACTACCGCGCCAACTACTTCAGCTGGCTCGTGTTCTCGTTCGTGTTCCACTTCTTTCGCAACCCGTTCGCGCTCGTCGCCGTCGCCGCGGCGTGTTTCTCGCTCCTGTGCGCGAACGACTCGTTCGCGACCGCGCTGAGCGAGAGCACGACGCGGACGGTTCGAAAAGTTCATCCGCCCGCCGCGGCGTGGATGCGACGGCACGTCTCGACCCAGGTGGGACCGACCGGGCGCGCGTACGGACGCGCGAAGACGGTGTACGTGTGCGGGGTGGAGCGGAAAAAAGTTGTCGCAGCGCTCGCGCTCGCGAGCTTCGTCATGTTGTACCGCACGAGGGCGATGTGGACGGTTTTTTGGTCGTTGTTTTGGTTCTTAGGAGGGGTCAGCGCGCACGCGTCGATGCGGAGTCCGAACTTGAAGGCGCGATTGTCGAGTTATAGAGAGGAATTTCGGGCGGTGTGGCGCGGGTACGCCGAGGCGTGACGCGATGTAAAATTATTGTGCTGGCCGAAAAATTTATCGCCGCGCCGGTGACTCATCACCTCGTCTTCAGAGCGGCGCGCGCGATGACCTCGTCCGCGACGCCGCTCTGCGCTTCGCGCGCGGTCAGCGGCGCCTCCGCGTCGACGTCCTTCGCGCGCGCGCGGTCCCTCCGACCCCGCCGCGCCGCGCGAATCCGCGCGTCGGCGTCCGCGGCGGACGACGCCGCGGACGCCGCGGACGCCGACGACGTCGGCGTCCGCGTCGGGGGCTCACACTTCGACCGACTCGTCGAGCGCCAGGCTGGGAAGTACGCCTCGCCGCTGCGCGAAGACGAGACGTCCGCGGCTCTGGACGCGTTCTGGGCGTCGCGCGGCGTGCGCGAGCAAGCGTACCGCGCGCGGCTCGTGAACATGGGAACCTCGCTCGCGTCGAACGTCGCGGAGCGGGATCTGTACCGCAATCCCGATCGAATCGGGCACTCCCTCGACCGACTCCAGCGGCTCTTCCCCAAGGTCAACGTCGCGGACATGATGTGGAAAGAACCGGAGGTGCTCAGACTGACCCTGCGCGACGCCGCGGCGCAGATGACCGCGCTTCGGTTCGCGCTGCCCCCGGACGCGGACCTCCCGAAGCTCGTGAGCGCGCAGCCGGGGCTGCTTCTCGCGGACGTGCGCGCCGTCGGCGACGCGTTGAAGGCGCTCGCGGAGGAGTTCCCGCGCGTGGACGTCGGGAAGGTGGTCCAGACCGAACCGAGCCTGCTCACGGAGAGCTGCGACGTCTTAGGGCGCCTGAAGCGGCTGCGGCGCGTCGTGGAGACCCGCGGCGGGGTCCCGCCGCCGTCGATGGCCATCTTCTACGACGGCGGGCCGGGGTGTTCCAACCCGACGTTATTCGCGAAGGTATTCTTAGAGGAGACCAGAGGGGACGGCGAGGCGTACGAGAGCGACACAGCGTGGGGATGAAGCGCGCGGCGCGTTTCGGCGCGGCGCGCGCGCGTGTAGACTACGGCGCGCGTCCCCGCGACGCGCATTACATAGCTAGGAGCTAATCTACGATGCGACGTATTAGAGAGTACAGCGCGCGAAAGGCGACGTTGGACGTCGTCGTCACGCGCCCCCGGCGACGAGGCTCCCGTACCCCCCCGACCGCGTCCCTCCGCGGTCGTTATGGTCTCCGCCAAAACCGCCGCCGGGGCGGGGGCAGGGCCCGCGCATGAATATGTTTCTCACATCCCCGCACGTCTTCCCTCTGATCACGCTCGAGCATATCCCGCACGCGAACGCCCCCGCCATCGCGCACGCCGCGGTGACGGACGGAATATCTCGGCCGAAGACCCCCATGCACATGTCGACGCCGACCATGACGAGCACCGCGGAGACGGAGTAGTTCAAGTCCGGGAACACGTCCACGGTCCCCGCGAGCTGCGGGTACAGCGCGCGCATCATGCACACGGCGACGACGTCGCCGAGGTATAACGTCAAGACGTGATGGTGCTCGAGCTCGAACACCGTGGACACCGAGTCGACGCAAAAGCTGCCGTCGAAGAGCTCGACGACGCCGACGCAGAGGAGCATCGGCGTGAGCGCGATGACACCTCGCTTCGTCCGCGTGACGAACGCGCTGCCGTCGTACGTCGTCATCCTGGACTCGCAGCCGCAGACGCGCGCGCACGCGCGCGCGATCTGCTCCCCGCCGTCGCCGTCGCCGCCGTCTTCTTCGTCTTCGTCGTCCTTCGTAGTGACCGCTTCGTCGTCGCCGCGCGTATCATTCGTCGTCCGCGCCAGACGGAGATGCCGAAGCACGAGGAGGCCCTGGCACGCGATCCCGACCCCGACGACGAACATCAGCGGCCGAATCTTGTAATACACCTCGTCGAGCGCGAAGAATATCAGCGCTCGGATCGCGAACAGGATCGGCGTCCCCGCGAGCAGTATCCCCGGCCTCGTCTCTCTCGGGACGCCGAACCAGTCGAAGAGACGAAGGAAGAGGCACACGTTGTCCACGGACATGAGCACCTCGACGAAGAACGCGTCGTAGAACGACCGGTGGCTCATCGCGCTGGACTCTAAGCCGATCACGACGACGCCGCCGGCCATCAGCGCGAGGAGGAACATCGCGGTCGGGTACTTGAACACGAGCGCGTTGAACGGGGCGAGCCATCCGGGGTCGTCGCGCGGGTACGTCGTGATGCGCTTCCGCTTCCTCGGCGTGTTCGAATCGACGTAACCGCCGCTCGAGGGCGTCGAGTCCGGGGGGACGAGGAGGCCGCCGCGGTCGTCGTCGCGCATGTCGCCGTCGTCGTCGTAGAAGTCTATCTAGTGATCGCCCGAGTGCATGGGTTGCGCGGGATGGGCGCCGCGAGGGGTGGGGGGGGGACGCGCGGCGAAGGACTGGGGCGATCTCGTCGCATCCAAATCTGCTCGTCTTCCCGCGCGACGAACTGCTTTCGGGGGAAACGAAAATCGGCGAAACGCCTGCGGAAGCGTCACGAAAACGCGCGTCCCCGGGACTCGCACAGCGCGCCGCACGAAGCGCGCGTGACGCCGCGGACGTCGACAGGAGTCGCGTTCGAGTCTTCACGGACGTTCGACCACTGCGCGCGGAGTCGTCGCTCGCCGCGCGACCTCGCGCGTCGCCGCCGTCGTCGTCCGCGCGACGACTCCGCGCGAATCCAAAAGTCCGGACGTCTCGGGAGGAATCTAATCTCGGGAGGAATCTCGGGACGGACGCGATGGCGACGATGACGCTGTCGCGCGAGGCGCTGTCGATCGCGCCGTGGGCGTCGAAGCTCGCGTCGGCGTTCCCCGCGCGACCCGGGGCCACGCTCCGAAACCCGGACGAGATCGAGGACGAAGTCGACCGCGAGACCGCGAGGCTGCTCGCCGCGCGCGCAGCCTCCGCGGACGCCGCGACGACGACGACGACGACGACGACGCGCTCGACCGCCGCGGCGAAGATACCGACGTTCTTCCGCCCGAAGCACGACGAGAGCTTCCTCGCGCTCGAGCTCAGGTCCGCCGCGCACAGAGTCGCGCTGCAGTACAAAGAGCGCGGCCTCCTCGAGGACGACGAGCTCGAAGATCTGTGGAACGTCATCACGTCAGTCGTCGCGCGTCGGTCGGGGGATCCCACCGCGAAAGTCGCGCCGCGCGCGACCCCGGACGGAGTCCCGCTGAGCGAAGACGACGCCGCCGCGCTCGCGACCGCGGAGAGCAGGATCGCGTACGACGAGCTGTGCGTCGTCCGAGACGTGTTCGTGAGACGGTTGAACGACGCGGAGGAGGAGGTGTACGGCTCGTACGGCGGCGGCGGCGGCGGCGGCGGCGAGAAACGCGTCGCGCATTATTTTTCCCCGCGGACGTTTAACCGCTTCGAGAGGGACGGGCTGGGGAGGATAAACGGGCGGACGTTCATGGAGTTCGTCGTCAGGCACGTCGCGCTGACGCAGTCGCGGATTAACTTGGGGTGCCACGACGCGGACGCGGACGGGTGGCTCACCGAGGACGAGCTCGAGGCGTTCGTGGGAAGGTCGGTCACGACGATGGCGGCGCTGCAGTCGCTCACCGCGGGCTTCATGAAACAATACTCGCGGATCGCGACGCGACGGTTCATGTTCTTCGACGACCCGAGGCGACGCGGAAAGGCGCGGATATCGAACCTGCTCTCCGGGGACGCGCTCGCGGACTTCAACGAGCTACACGCCGCGAGAGAGGACGACCCGAGCCTGGATAAAAATTGGTTCTCGCTCGCATCCGCGCAACGCGTGTACAAATCCTTCCTCGACTTGGACCTCGACATGAACGGGACTCTATCCAAGGAGGAGTTCAAGCGGTACACGTTCGACGTGCGCATCGCGGACGCGTGCAACGCGCAGGGCTTGACCGACGTGTTCGTGAACCGCCTGTACGAGGAGCACTCGTTGAAAGGGCCGGCGGCGGCCAAGGCGTATAGAGCGCAGTCGACGCGCGCCAACGCAGCCGCCGCGGATCCGTTCGTCGCGCAGTCGTTGGAGCGCCGGCGGAAGCAGATCGCGTCCGAGATGGACTTCACCGCGTTTCTGGACTTTGTCCTCGCGTGGAGCGATAAGAACCACCCCGCGAGCTTGGCGTACTTTTTTCGCGTGTTGGACGTGGACAAGCAAGGGTACCTGACCAACATGGAGATTTGGACGTTTTTGAAATCCGTGCACGTGACGTGGACGTCGGACCCGGAGAACTACGACCTGAACATGCTGGACGTCCGCGACGAGATCTTCGACATGGTCAAACCCGCGGTGGAGGGGAGGATCACGCTGGAGGATCTCAAGCGGTGCGGGTGCGCGCACACGGTGATTGAGATTCTGTGCGATCACACCGGGTTTTGGCGGTACGACAACCGCGAGAGTTTACCGCACGACGACGAGGAGGAGGAAGAGGAGGACGACATCGTCGAGCTCATGGACGACGACGGGATCAAGTTTTAGTCGACGGGGCGTGGTCGTTTTTGTATTCGCAGCATCGTATTCGTAGGAAGCGTCCGCGATCGTCGTTCATCATGACGCGTACAACTACAGTACTCTCGCGCGCGGCGTCGTCGTCGGCGTCGCTCACGCCGTCGCGTCGGCGGCGGCGTTCGCGACTTCCTCCTCGCTCTCCGACGTCGCGACCGCCTCCTCGACGTCGCACCGGACGTCGTCCACCGGTAAGAAGAACGACACGCTCGGCGCGGCGAGCTTCACGATGTGATGCACGACGTCCGAGGGGAGGCTCCCGAGCGTGTGTCTCGCCGCCGAATCGTTTTCGTTTTCGTTTCTTTTCTCGTCGTCGTCGTCGTCGTCTTCGTCGTCGTCCTCGTCCCCGCTCGCGGACGAGACGGTCGCCGCCTCCGCTGGAGCGGAAGACACGCGCGTTCTAGCCCTCGTCCTCGAGGACACCGGCGCGTCCTCGACGTCCATCGCGGCGTCGTTCACGACGCTCACGCGGACGACGTCGCCGGCGTCGCCCCCCTCTCCCTCGGCGGCGGCGGCGGCCCTCTCTCGCCGCAGCCGAGCGTGCGTCATCAAAAACGCCCTCGAGACGTCGCGGAAAAACCTCGGGAACTCGCGATGCGCGTCGTGCCGCCACGCCTTACACCCCGGGCGCGTGATCCGCCGCGTCGAGTCTCCCGCTCCCGTCGTCTCTCCGTCGCCGTCGCCGTCGCCGTCGCGCTCCCGAGACGCGAAGTACACCGGGTACCCGTTCACGGCGAGGCGTCGCCGTCGAAAGCCGCCGCCGCTCGCGACGGCGTCGTCGTCCGGGACCGTCGCGAACGTCCACGGGTGCGTCTCGAACGTCTGCTGCCGGTGCGTTTCCCCCGGGGACAGCGTCTTGTACCTGACCACCTTGCCGGCGTAGTCGATCCAGTACAGCCGGCACCGCTCCCCGCACGCGTTGAGAAACGTGACGATGACGCTGCGTCGGCTCTCTCTCGACGCGAGTCCGAGCGCGGGGAGGAGCCGGTCGCGCAGCGGGTCGTGCCGCTCGGGGTCGTCGTACCGCTCGACGCCGTAGTCTGCGACGCCCGCGTCGGCGTCGGCGTCGGAGTCCGCGTCGTCCATGGCGGCGCTCGCGCGGACGGCGCTCGAGCGGCGGCGGCGCGCGCGCGCGGCGAGCGCGCGAAAGCGAGAGGAGGCTACGCGTATCGCGACGCGAGCGCGTCGCAGCCCGTCGCGCGCGCCCTCGCGAGCGCTCTCGCACGCGGAGCGGAGGGCGAGGAGAAGACCCGCGACGCAGCGGCGGACGTACGCGCGCGCGATCATCCCCGCGGCGCGTGTGCCGGGAGTGGCGCGCGCGCGGACGGACGACCGTCGTGGCTTTCGCCCCTCGGCCGGGCAGAGGAAAATACGAGGGTGCGAGCTGCGTGTCATCTGCGTTTTCAGTCGAGCGTCTTTTCGGCGCGGGTATCCCTGCGGCGTCTCCCCGTCCGACCTCAGCCCGAGCTGGGGGACGCAACGGGCGCGTCGTCGCGTCGTCCGCGACTCCTACAGTACGTTCTCTCGCGTCGTGCGTTCAACGCGCCGCTACCTAGTTCTACGCTACCTCGCCGGTCCTACCCCGCCGCCGCCGCCGCCGCCGCCGCCGCCGCCGCGTCGTCGTCACCGCACGATGACGAACCCGGGGACGGACGCGTTCAACGCGATCAGCGCCGCCGGGGTCGTCCCCCACACCTGATTATGGTTCAACCGCAGCTCCCTCAGCTTCGGGATGTTCGCCAAGTTCGCGGGGACGTCGCCGTACAGAAAGTTCCTCGACAGGTCGATCGCCTCCAAGTC
>Ga0181561_10001898_pt1 | contig 18543 bp, 7 predicted proteins | sample 011ome_19_FD_133760 | JGI IMG/M metagenome (GOLD analysis project Ga0181561, IMG submission 133760) | Coastal salt marsh microbial communities from the Groves Creek Marsh, Skidaway Island, Georgia - 011510BT metaG (megahit assembly) | ecosystem: Environmental > Aquatic > Marine > Intertidal zone...
GACGCGACGACGCGGAGCGAGCGTTTTTTTATTCTGGAAAAAAAAGAACCCGGGGAAAAAAAACGTTTTTCGTCGAGCGAACCGCTCTTCCTCATCCTCCGCGCGCGGCTCGGTAAGAACGCAGCGGTGTACTATAATCAGTTTGGATGATCATATACCTGGTTGAACCGGCTCGTCATCGCCGTCGCGGAGAGGAGAAGGTGTCCGTCGGCGGCGGCGCGTTTCGGGATTCGGGGATTCGGGACTCGCGCGAAATACGGGAAACGCACCTCCAACAGTTCCTTCTGTTTCTGTCGCATCGCCTCGGTCACTTTGTTCGCCCTGCGCGTGAGGGAGGTGTGAGGCGTCAGCGCGCGGAAACGCGGGCGTCGCCGGAACGGCGATTCGAACGGAAGAAAAGCCGGAAAGTCGCTCGACTCGTAGGTGCCGAGAACGGCGCGCGCGGACGGATCAGTCCTGTTGAGCGTAGGAAACCATCACGGGTCACGCGCGTCCGCGGACTTATAACCCCGAATACACGGTGGCGCCCGCGGACGCGACTTCTGGTGATCGACGTCCTGGGTTGTATCCATCACTTCCGTCGCGGCGCGTTTTTTGTCGTTCCCGGGGCGTCGGCGAGTCGCGAACGAAGCGAACGAGAATGACGGGAAAAACCGAAAAACGCGAGACGCGTAGAGACGTACCCGTCCTCGAGGTCCTCGTCGAGCCCGACGGCGTGCGGGTTGAGGTTCGGGAGCGCGCTTTCTTTCGGCATATCCGCCTCAATTTCGCGCGTCTTCCCCGCGCGCAGCGCCGCGTGCATTTTCCGCACAGCCTTGTTGAACAGCGCCATGACCTGCGGCGTGGGTAACCCGAGCTCGCGCGCGGCGTCGTCCATCTCCTTGTGCTGCAGGCCCACCGTGAGCACGATGGCGGTTTGCGCATACGACATCGTCGCCGGAACTTTCCCCCCGAAGTACGCGCGCGCCAGCGGCGGCACAAGGTCCGCCACCAGGTGGTGGTCCACCAGGCTCTGCGCGTACTTCTCCAGCCGCCGCAGGTCGTGCGCGGTGAGCGCGTCGCCGTCCGCGCGGCGCACGGCGGCGCCGTCGCATCCGCGCGCGCGCGACTCGTCGTCGAAGTCCACCCGGGGCGCCAAAACCGCCAGCGCCAGGCCCGGGGGCATGTCCCTGAACGGCCCGCCGAGCAGCGACGTGAACCGCTGCTTGAAGTCCGCGGAGAAGGCGCGCAGCCACTCGGGGCTGGCACTGTGTGTCTCGTCGTCGTCGAGTTCTTCGTCGCCGTCGAGTCTGGAGTCCAGCGCTCGAATCAGCACCGCGCTGTGCTCGCCGGTGGCGTCACTCGGGGTTTGCCGCAGGTACACGGGCCGGTACCCCGCCCGCGTCCAGAACTTGTGCAGCCGCTGCGTCAGCCCGAACGCCGCGGCGATCCAGTGGCACTTCTCTGGCCGCTTCTCGCCGAGCGGCGAGAGCAGCGGCGGGAGCGCCGCGCGCGGCTTGATGGTCTCCCCGAGCAGACCGCCGTCCGGCTTGGTCGTCGTCGTCGTCGCCTGCGCGCGGTCCGCCCCGGGTCCGCCCGCGTCGGGCTCCGTCTCGAGCAGGTCCACGAGTTTGCCTTCGTAGTACGCGTGCAGCTGCTGCAGCGCCCTGGAGCCGTAGCCCTGCGAGGGCAGGTCCGGGTGCGTGGCGATGCGCACGATGCGCGCGCCCGAGAGCATGGGGAAGTCCGGATCCTGGAACTGCGTCGCGACAGTCCACGGGACGAGGTCGCCCTGCGGCGAGTCGCCCTTGGCGAGCGCGGCGCTGGCGCTGCCCCGGGAGATGGCCCCCTCCAGCGCCACCTGCAGGACGCAGAGAATCTCGGGCAGCGCGTTGGCGGTCTCGTCCACCGGCGCGAGCAGCACGAACAGCCTGTGCGCGGGCGCGTCCGCCATGAGCTGCAGGTCGTTAGGCGTGTTTTTGTAGTGGCTGGCGACGTACAGCGACATCATGCGCTTCAGAAAGAGCTCCGACGCGCGGTGCGCGGAGAAGAGCGTGTCTCGGTTCACCTCGAACAAGTCGCACGCGGCGGGGGGGGGCAACGCGCCCGTGAGCGGTGGCGTCGCGTCCGCGGCGTCCAGGCACAGCAGGCCGTTCAGCCACCCCTCCACGCGGTCCCCGAACGAGTACCGCACGGGTTCGGCGAGTTGCACTTCCCGCAACAGGCGCCCGGTCTGCGCCGCGCCGCCGCCGCCGCCCGCCGCGGCGCCCGCGGCGTCTCGCCTCAGGTTGGAGATGAGTTTCAGGCTGAGCGCGCGCCCGGTGCCCTCGTACCCGTTCACGGTGGAGCACAGGAACACCAGGTACGGGCCCAGCAGCTTTTGCACGGTGGGGAGCGGGATGGCGGCGGCCTCGTCGATGACGAGCAGCTCAGCCTGGGTCGCGCGCTCGGCGTGCTGCGGCAGGATGTACTGGATGGTCTGCCGGTGCGCGCGCGTCACGTTCACGCGCACGATAGCCTTCCCGAACGCGGGGTTGCTGCTTTCCACCAGGTCGTAGTCAAGGTGCTCTTTGTACCCGAGCGCGTCGAAGCCCTTGAGCACGAACTGGAAGAACGTGTTCAGGTTTTCGGGCGACGGCGACGTGACGAACACGTTGGCGTATCCCATCCCGATGGCGCCGGCGACGGCGATGCCCATCGCCGCGGACTTGCCTCGCCCGCGCGCCGCGGTCAGCGCCACGGTCGAGCGCAGCGTCTTCTCGCTCGCGGCGTCCAGAAACGTCACCACGGCTTTGGCCTGGTCCAAGGTCTTGCAGCAGCTCACCAGCGGGCCCGCGGGCTCCGTCTCCTGCAAGGAGCGTTTCAGATCGGCGAGGTCCTCGGGGTCCGCCGCGCCGGCGATCTCGCCACCCACCGGCTGGATGTCGCGCACGTGGCTCGAGATGGGCAGAATGTTCAGCTCATCGTCCATCATGATGCACGTCGGGCAGTGCCCGAGCGAGAGGATGAACCGCTCGTTGAAGCGCGCGGTGACGTGCTGGTGCGACTCGGTGCGGAAGCGCGCGTGCACGTCCATCGTGAGCGTGTACAGCTGCGACAGCGACTCGAGGTTGCTGAGCAGCAGCACGACGATGCCTCCGCCCTCGACTGTTTCCACGGTCCTCGCCAGCAAGTTGGGCGTCAACGCCTCAAAGTCCTGCAGCACCGCCATCCCGTACGTGTTCCCCAATATTTTCTGCGTGTCGGCGTAGTAGGTGTACTTGATGTCCGTGGACGCGACGAACAACGAGAACGGGTCTTCGTTCTCGGGATCCATCAGCCCGCGCGAGACCATCTTCTTGATCTGCTTCACGCGTTTCTTCTTGTGCGACGAGAGGTACAGCTCCTTCTTGTAGCACCACAGCACGTTCGGGCGGGACTTGACCACCGCCTTGGACAGCATGTAGTGCAGGTTGACCACCTGCTCGCGCGCGCGATCGCCCACGACCACGAAAAGCGTGCGCTCGTTGAGTTTCACCCCATTTTCAACCAGGGTGCGGATGCGGGAGTCCACCTTCTTACGCATGGCGGCTCGCCCTGTCGCCGCGCGAGGCCTTCCGCTGACGAGACCGCGGGCGTGACGCGAGAGACTCGGGCGTCACCGCGCGCCCTTCGTTGTGACCGACCGCCCGCCCCGTGGGAACGAATCGCCATCCGAAAGCCGCCCTTTTCGTCGGCGGCGGCGAAAAACCGGCGGCGGCGCTCGGAGCAGTCGAAAAAGTGCCCTCGCGAAACGAACCCAGTCGCCCTCAGTCGGGCTCGCGCTCGGTGTCGCCGCGCCGGGCGTCTGGGATTCCGCGACTCGGGCGCCATGGGGAAGAGCTCCAAGGATAAGCGCGACATCTACTACCGCAAGGCCAAGGAGGAGGGATGGCGCGCGCGCAGCGCGTTCAAGCTGCTGCAGATCGACGACAGCTTCGACATCTTCACGGGCGTAAAACACGTGGTTGACCTGTGCGCCGCGCCCGGGAGCTGGTCGCAGGTTCTGAGCCGCAAGGTGTACCTGCCCGCGCGGGACGCTGGCGTGAAGGAGGAGGACTTGCCCAAGATCGTCGCCATCGACCTGCAGCCGATGGCCCCAATTGAGGGTGTCGTGCAGCTGCAAGGGGACATCACTTCCATGGCCAAGGTGCGTGAGATTTTGTCGCACTTCGGACCGGGGCGCCACGCGGATCTCATCGTGAGCGACGGCGCGCCCGACGTCACCGGCCTGCACGACATGGACGAGTTCATGCAGGCGCAGCTGATTTTGGCGGGGCTCACCGTCGCGACGCACGTCCTCGCGCCGGGCGGCGCGTACGTCGCGAAGATCTTCCGAGGCAAGGACATAGGCTTGTTGTACGCGCAGCTCAAGCTGTTCTTCGCGGAGGTGACGTGCGCCAAGCCCAAGAGCTCGCGCAACTCGTCGATCGAGGCGTTCGTGGTGTGCCAGGGGTACCGCCCCCCGGAGGGGTTCGAGCCCGCGGCGCTGCGGCGCGTGCTGGAGCAGAGGGCGGGGGGGATGCTCAGGGAGGACGCGGGGTCGGAGATGGCGGGCACGATGCGCTGGCCGAACGCCGCGGTGGTGCCGTTTGTGGCGTGCGGCGACCTGAGCGGCTACGACGCCGACATGTCCTACGACCTCGAGACGCCGACGCGACGCGGCGGTTCGGATCCCGAGGCGAACGCGGGTGACGCGACGGGCGTGTACACGCCCCTGGAACCGGTCGCGCCGCCCATCGCGCCACCGTACAAAACAGCCATCGCCAGGGAACGCGAGCGCGCCGAGGCGCGGCACGGGCGGCGGTGAACGCGACGCGCGCGTTTGTAAGTGAACATTTTTTTATGTATCGCTTTTCTGTATTTTCGATGGAGTCCGTCGTCGGGAGCGCGTCCCCTCCCATTTCGCCGTCTCGCGCGTTCTTCTCGGTCGGGCCGAACGTGACCCGTCCGAGAGCTCGAGATGTCGCGTGTTTGGCGAGCCGACCCGAAGATCCTTCTCGTCGAATCAGTCTCGTCGTGTTCTCGGTGCTGACTCACACTACGGGACTTTTCCCTCGGACAACGACGCCTTTTCGTGGACACTTTACGCGCTCGCGCGCCCTTGTCGAGCGCACTGACCCACGATCACCATGCGACCCGCGAACATTCTCCCCGCCGCCGTCCTCGCCCTCGCCGCGTTCGCGGCCGGCGCGTCCGCGCAGGTCGTGACCGACGCGGACTGGGCGCCAACCTCCAGGCCCAGAGATATGGACGGCAGTTGGTTCGGCCGTATCGTCCGCTCCGAGGACGAGAGCCTGGAGGGCTCGGAGGTGATGTACGCCGGGCACCCGCGCGTGCTTCGCAACGTCATCCTCCGCTTCAGCGCTTCTGACCCCGACGAGATCGCGTCCGCCGCCGTCAACGAGTACGGCGGCGTGCGTGAGAAAGACGGCGGGTTCCTCCTACGAGGGAAAAACGTCGCCGTGACGGCGGACGGGTGGATGACCGCCGGCGACGACGTCGGGTGCGTCTCCGTCTCTTTCGACGACACCAAGGAGACCATGTACGCGTACGCCAAAAGCCGGGGCGTCCAGAGCTTTGACGCGTGCCCCGCCGTGCCCGACCCCGAGGCGTTCGAGAACGACGCCGCTGACCTCGAAGCCGCCGGCGCCGACCGCGCCGTGATTCTGCGGCGCGCGCGCCTGGCGCTCCGCGACGAGAGCTTCGGTCTCTCCGCCGCCAGAGACGCAGGCGACCTCGAGTTCGACGCGGCGTGGCCGCGAGGCATGCCCGGCTTGTGGCGCGGGACCGTGGTGATGAGCGACCCCAAGTACGTCTCCACCGCCGGCGCGACGCCCGCGTACCTCAGCGTGTTCCAAAACCTCGCGCCCAACGTTTGGTTGTTCCTCGATCCGAAGGACGAAACGAAAATCGCCTCCGCCAACGTCGGGCTCATGCGTTCCGTCGTGCGAAACCCGGACGGCTCGTTCGAGTTCCACAACGAGGCGTGGAAGTCGTTCCCGGGGCCGGAACACGTCGCCGGGCGGGACGACTGGTGCAACGCGTTCGTCTTGGTCAAAAACGACGAAGGCGACGCGCAAATAGTCATGCTCTCCAACTCCCGCGCGCACGCGGAGGGCGACGACGACGACGCGCCGGAGTGCCCCGAAGCGCCAGACGCGATGTCTTCGCTCGGAGAGGGCGACGAGAGACTCGGCGCGATGCTCGCCGAGTCTCCTGGCGCCGTCTCCGTGGCGATGCTGACCAAGCAGTGAGCGATGTGTCAGTGGACGCGGAAACGAGAGACGCGCGAAAGAAAGGCGCGAAACGCGAAACGAGTCGAAACGCGTTCGTTCGTCGTCGTTCGAGCGTAGACTACACAGACTACGCGACTAGACCACATACACCCGATTCGCGCGTTTCGTGCGTCTTCATCGACACGTGGACCATCGGGTCACGCCACAATCGTCGCTCACTCTGCGTTTCAGACATAGGCGTGTGGTGACTCCTTCCTCGGCGCGACGGACGCGGGCGCGGCGTTCGCGCCGCGTTCGTCGGTTTGTTGCTTAGTCCTCGAAAAACGCGCCGCGCTCGTGTGCTCGCACGTTTCGTCTCGAGATCGAACAACTGCGGCGCGCGCGTCGGCATGTCGGACGAGGGGGGCAGGTCGTTCGGCGGCCTCCTGGCGAAGGCGACGTTCACCTCCGCGGATGGGTCCGGGGGCGTGAAGCGCCTGAACAAGGACAGCGCCCCCGCCTCCGCGGGGACGCAGAGCGGAGGGGAGGGCGCGCCCAAGAAGGTGCAGCTCGGGGCGGGGTACAGCCAGATGGACTGGATGCGTCTGACGAAGCGCGAGCCCGACCTCGCGGGCCTGCGCGGGGCATCGAGGAAACGCAAAATCTCCGCCGAGGAGGTGGCGACGCACAACACCGCGGAAGACTGCTGGACCGTACTGCGAGGCAAGGTGTACAACCTCACCCCGTACGTCAACTTCCACCCCGGCGGGGACAAGATCCTCAAGGCGGTGCTGGGGAGGGACTGCACGAAACTCTTCGACAAGTACCACAAGTGGGTCAACGGCGAGTACATGCTGGAGAAGTGCAAGGTGGGGGTGCTGGACACACACGTCCCGGGGAGCGACTCCGAGAACTCGGAGGAAGAGGAGGAGGAGGAGGATTTCTCGTTCAGGTAGAGATGGTCGTACGATTACAAGAGCCGGGACGTTTGGCGCGTCGCCGCGTCTTCCGAAAAAGAAAAAGAAAAAACCAATCACGACGACGACGTCCGCGCGCCGAGCGACGTCGCCGGTCTATCTCGCTTCGGCACGTACGCGCGCTCGTGTGTCGCCAGGTCGTACGCGCGTATGGTCTCGCACCCTGCGCTTCCAACGCCTCGCGCGATGGATTCCGCACCCGCGACGTACCCGAACGCGGTCGCGTCTTCGCCGACGCCGCCTTCTCTTTGGAGGTCACCAGCGACTTGAACCTCGAGCGTCACCCTCTCGTACATGCCGACCGAGACGCCCTCCAGGACGTCCAGCGCGTCCAGGCCTTCGTCGTCAACCACCCACAGCTCGCCGGGGACGCGTGTCGGCGGCGTGTCCTTCGACGCGTCTTCGCCTTTCATCAGGTACGGCACGCCGTACTCGCCCAGCACCAGCCTCATCGGTCGTCTCGTGGATGCCTCGGCGACGAACGAAGCCGAACTGGACGCCAACAATCGGTGGTTGTAAAAGCCGCGCTTCAGCGTGCCGTACACGAAGACGCGGTGAGAGCCGCCGCCGCCGGTGTCGCCGCGAGCCGCGGCGACCGCGGCGGGCATCGCGAACGCGCGAGCCGCCGCCATTCGGCGCGGGGAAGTGTGTCACCAGCCTCGGGACGTCGGCGTGAACTTTTTCGTGGAGTCCCTTTCGGAGCACGTCTGAACCGCTCGAGCGACCGCGCGTTTTGACACGTCGACGCGGACACGGCGAAACAGATAGAGTCGCGCGGCGGGCATGCCGGCGGGTTGCGCGCCCCGGGCGTCGGTCGCGAACGCGGCGGCGGCTTCATGTCGCCGTGAAGGCGCGCGCGACGTGCGGACGCGCGCCGCGCCCCGCGCGCCCCGCGCGTCCTCGCGCCGCGGCGGAACGACCACGACTCGTGCCGGCGCCCGGGAGGTCTCGGTGGATGAGCTCCGCGCGCAGTCCCTGGAGGCTTGCGGCTGGCGCGAGCTGTGCGAGCACCTCGCCGAGTACGCGTCCACGCGCCTGGGCCAGGAGGCGTGCCTGAATGCATCGCTTCCCACGGGTGGCCCCTGGGAGAGCGAGCTGCTTCTGGACGAGACCGAGGCGGCGATGGCGATGGAGTCGCACCACGGCACGTCGCTCGATTTCGGCGGCGTGATGTCCGCCGAGGTTCGCCGCGCGCTGTTCAAGGCGGAGAAGTTCGCGTCCCTCGGCGGGGACGAGCTCGCGGCGATGATGGCGTTCATAGGCGCGGCGACGCGCTTAGTGAAAACGGTGGAGGGCGTCAAGGAGAACGGCGCGCCGCCGCCCGAGCTCCAGCCCCTGCGCGACGTCGTCGCGAGCGTGGTGACGCACGCCGAGGTTGCGGAGAAGATCCGCGCGTGCGTGGACGACCAGGGCGGGTTCAAGGACGGCGCCTCGCCCGAGCTGCGTCGAGCGCGCTCGCAGAAATCTGCGGCGGAGGCGAAGCTGCGCCGAGCGTTACAGAGCTCCAGCGGGTCCGTCACCACGCACCAAGGCCGGTTCGTGCTGGCGGTGACGCCGCCGGCGCCGGCGGGCGCGCTCGTGGTGGGCGTCGCCGCCGGCGGAGGTCTGGTGCTCATCGAGCCCCCGGGCGTGGTTCTACTGAACGGCACGCTGGCGCAGTGCGTCGCCGCGGAGGAGACCGCGATCGACGCGATCCGACGCAGGCTGACCTACGACGTGGCGGAGGTGGTGGTGGACCTGTTCCAGTGCCTGGACGTCGTCACGCGCCTGGACGCCGTCGCCGCCAGGGGGAGACACGCCGCCGCGCTCAACGCCGTGCGCCCGCGCTTCGTCGCGCCGCCGCACGCCACCGGGATCTACGCGTACGAGACGAACTCGGTCGTCCATTTGCCAAAGGTGGACGCGGACGCGGACGCAGACGCGACGCGAAGGGCGCGCGAGGCGGAGCAGAACGCCATGTTCCCGACGCTCGCCATGTTCCCGACGGCGCGCCGCGGCCCGGCGGGGGACGACGACGAAGGCGCCGACGAAGCGGATGCGGATGCCGAGAAGAAGGAGCTGCTCGTTGAGCTCGCCGGGCTGAGGCAGCCCGTGCTCGAGGCGCAGGCGATCCGCGCGCGCCGCGCCGCTCGGCGCGCGGCGGCGAGGAAGCTGGCGTCCAAGAAGAAGAAACGCGCCGACGCGAAAGGCGACACACAGGAGGCGGATGACGAATACGACGCGCTGTTACTCGGGAACCGCGGCGCGTCGATTTCCGACGAGACCCCGGCGACGCGCGGCCCCGTCCCGGTGGACGTGTTCGTCCCCCTCTCGACGCGGTGCGTCGTGATCACGGGCCCCAACACCGGCGGTAAGACCGCGGCCATGAAGGCGGTGGGGCTCGCCAGCCTGATGGCGCGCGCCGGGCTGTTCATCCCCGCCGAGATCGCCAACTTGCCCTGGTTCGACGACGTGCTGGTGGACATCGGCGACTCGCAGGACCTCATGCAGAGCCTCTCGACGTTCTCCGCGCGGCTCGCGAAGCAGAGGGCCGTCCTGCGCGCGTGCACGCCGCGCGCGCTCGTGCTCATGGACGAGGTGGGCACGGGCACGAGCCCGGCGGAGGGCGCGGCGATCGGCGGCGCGCTGCTCGAGCGCCTGGCGGGCGTGCAGACCGCCGGCGGCGGCGGCGGCGGCGGCGGCGGCGGCGGCGGCGGCGCGGGTTTGGTGCTTGCCACCACGCACCACGGCGAGCTCAAGGCTTTGAAGTACGAACACGAGGGCGGCGTTTTCGAGAACGCCGCCGTGGAGTTCGACGAGGTGGAGCTCGCGCCCACGTACAGACTCCTGTGGGGCGTTCCCGGGCGCTCGCGCGCGCTCCAGATCGCCGAGCGCTTCGGCATGGAGCCCGCCGTGGTGGCGGACGCGCGGGACGCGCTGGGGGAGGGACGCGTCACGCTGGAGACGACCATCTCCGCGCTGGAGACGGCGCGGAGAGACGCGGACGAAAACATCGCCGCCGCGCGTCTGTTGCTGTCGGAGGTGCGGCGGACCGTGCCCCGGATCCAGCGCGCCGCGGACGCGACGAAAGCCGCCGACGACGACGCCGACGCCAAAGTCGCCGCCGCGGTGGCGCGCGCCGCGCGCGCGCGCGCCGCGCTCCTGCGCGGCGCCGAGCGCGAGGCGATGTCCGCGGCGGCGCGCGAGCGGCGGCAGCGGTCCATGCAGAGCGGCAAGATGGACTTCGCGGCGGCGGCGGCGGCGGCGGCGGCGGCCGAGCGCGAGAAAAAACGGCGCGCCGCCGAGGAGGCGGCGCGGCCGGCGGCGGAGGCGGCGGCGGCGCGCGCCGCCGCGCCGGGGTGGACGCCCGGAGTCGGCGAGGACGTGGTCGTGACAGCCACCGGGATGTGTGGAAAAGTCACGGCGGTGAGCGGCGCGCTGGTCACCGTACAGGCTGGTTTGATGGGCATGAAGGTGAACGCGTCGGACCTGATGCCGGACCCGAACGCGGCGGCGCGCGCCGAAGCCGCGCGCCCGCCCGCGAAGGCGCGTTCGCCCCGCGGCACGCAAGCCGCGCGCCGCGTGGACGCGCTGCTCGGCGGCGGCGGTCGCGTCGCCGCTTCCCGAAACGCCTCCGCTTCCGTTCCCTCCGCTCCCTTCGGGGACTTCGGGGACTACGGCGGCGGGTTCGGAGACCTGGCGGGAGAGGACGACTTCTCTCCCACCCTGGGCGACACGGTCCGCATCAAGAAGACGGGCGTCGTCGGCGTCGTCGTGGACAACGACGGCGGCGTCCTCTCCGTGCAGAGCGGGCGGAACACGCTCAAGTCGCCCGTCGAGGGCGTCGAGTTTGCCGCCGCCGCCGCCGGGGGCGGCGGCGGCGGCGGCAAGAAGAAGCAGAAGAAGCAGAAGAAGAAGGGGAGCGGGTTGCCTTCCGGTGTCGCGAAGTCCGCGACGCAGAAGCGGTCCTCCGGCGCGTCGAAGCCGGCGGCGCGCTCGGGGCCGGCGGACGTCAACGACCTGATGGCCAAGTTCAACCGCAAGTAGAACGTACGGCAACTTTCTACGAAAGTACTGTAGAAGACGCGCGGGTAGATAGGATAGACTTTCCATAGCTGGAGCTCTACTATTGTCACATCGCCCGCGCGCGCTGCTATGCGTCGCTAGAACCACTTCTTCGTGACCGCGCCCGGTTTCCTGTGGAACGGGGTCATGCCCGTGGTTTCGTAGTACGCGTCCGCGTACCGCGTGACGGCGCACCCGTCGCGCGGCTTGTGGAACATCGGATTGGTCGGCCGCAACTTCGTGAACGTGAACCCCACCTCCTGCGCGGAGGTCTGCGGGACGTCGAAGCGCTCGTTCGGCAACAGCCCGACGTCCTTCACCGAGCACAGCTCGTCCAGCAACGCCCGGGCGTCGTCCATCTCCTTCGCCGTCGGCACGGTCACCGCCTTCAGCAGGTTGGGCTTCTCCGAGAAGGTCTCGAGCTTCTTCAGCGACCCGAGCGCGAAATTCGTGTTCAGCTTCAGGTTCGCCACCTCCTTCGCGCACGCCTCCGCCCATATCTTGTTCTTGGACACGAGGTCGACGGGGGAGGCGGGCGCGACCGCGCCGCTCTTCGCGGGGCTCGCGGTCGCGCCGCTCTTCGCGGGGCTCGCGGAGGGCTGAGACATCACGCCTGCGCGTCGCCGAATCTGGCGCACGAAATCCGGATTTGGCCGAGAAGTGCGGACGACTCGCCGGAAGAAATGGGCGTCGGGCGGAAGCGGATGCGCGGATCGACGTCCGTTGTTAACGCCGAGCAGACTGCTCGCCATACGGCCATAGAAATTCGAAATATTTCTCCGATGTGATGCGTCTCCAACGAACGTGTTCACTCCCCCGTCGGCCTGAGCCCTCACACCCCTCGGCGGAGGACTAGCCTCCGGAGCGCGCGCTCCTCGGAGCGGCGTGCGGAACCACCGCGTTCGGCCGCACGGTCGATCGCGCGTCGGTCTCCGCGCGTCCGGCGCGCTCTACCGCTCGGGGTGTGACAAGCTTTTTCTCAGTAGCCTTTTTTCAGAAGCAGGCGAGAAGGGATCCTTTTTTTCCTTCCCTCTCCCCTGGAAGTAGGGCGTCGAGCGCGGGCTGACCCGCCGCGTCGACGTCCGCGTCTCTCGCCGCGAACAAGTCGCGCGAGCACGTCGCTTCAGCGTCGCCGGCCGTTTTTGAGTGCCGGGCGTCGCACGAGTCCGACTCGACTCGACCACCCGTAGACTCTAGCAAAAAACAACCGGCGCGCGATGGGCGCGCGCGCGACCGCGACGGGAGGGACCGCGCGTGGCGCGCGAAACGCGCTCGGCGCGTTCGCGCGCATCGCGCTCCTTCTCGCCGCGATCGTGATCCTTCCCGTCCCCGCGGACGGCGGCGTGCACGCGGTGTTCCCGTCCGTGGCCCTCCCCTCGGGCGCCGCGAGCGCCGTCACCGTCGTCGGCGCGGGTTTCTTCCAGACCCCCAAGACGTCGTGCCGCTTCGGCGGCGTCGTCGTGCGCGGCGACGTCATCGACGCCTCCACGTTCGTGTGCTACCCGCCGCCTCGGGCCTCGGTGGCGACGGTGGCGACCCTCAACGGCTTCGTCGACGTGGAGGTTTCCATGAACGCCGCGGACTTCACCAAGAGCGGCGCGGTTTTCCAATACGTAGAGCCCGCGTCGGTCGCCGCCGTCGCGCCGCGCGCCGGCGACGCCGGCGGCGGGAGCCTCGTCGTCGCGACCGCCGCCGCGAAGTCGTCGGGATTCACCGAGCGGTCGCGGTGCGCGTTCCTTTTCGCGGGGGGAGGGGAGACGCGCGGCGGCGAGACGGCGGACGCCGCGGACGCCGCCGCCGCGTGGACGCTGGACGCGGGCGCCCGGTTCGTCTCCTCGGCGATTCTGGTGTGCGAGGCCCCCCGCGCGCGCGGCGCGGGCGCGGCGCGCGTCGCGGCGACCACCGCGGAGGCGGCGGCGTACGGCGACGAGGCGGGGCGCCACGGGTCGGCGGCGTGGCACGCGCGCCGCGCCGCGCCCGAGTCGCTGGCGGCGACGGCTGTCGCGGCGTCGGCGGCGGGGACGGAGGCGACGACGTCGTTCGCGTCGCCGGAGACGGGCGGCGCGTCGGTGACGTTCTTCCTGGGCGCGGGCGCGGGCGCGGGCGCGGGCGCGGGCGAGGTGACGTGTCGCTTCGGGACGGTGGCGGCGCGAGCGTCCGCGGTTGACCCGGGGAGCGCGGCGGACGCGGAGACGTTTTCGCCGCGGAGGCGCGCGACGGCGACGTGCGCCACGCCCGCGGGCAGGCCGTCCCGCGGCGTCCCCTCCCCCGCGTGGGTCGATACGGGCATCAGCGACCGCGCGCCGAGCGCGGTGCCTGTGATGACGCGCGAGTCGATGACGAGCGTCATCGCCCTCGGCCCTTCGGGGTTGGGCGACGCCGCGGGCGAACCGGCGGGCGTCGTCGCGGCGGTGACGCCGCGGCGCGTCTCGACGGCGGGGACGCCCAGCGCCGTCGCGGTGACGGGTTCGGGCTTTTCGCGACAAAACGGCGCGTCGCGGTGCGTGATCGACGGCGTGGCCAGCGCGCCGGCGACCGTGGTATCATCAGCGCTCATGCTGTGCGAGCTCCCGGCTTCGCTCGGCGGCGCCCGCGTCGCGACGGCGGCGGCGGCGGCGTCGCCGCGCGCGCTAGCGGCGGCGCGCGCCGACGGCGCGACGGTGACGTACGCGCTCGAGGCGCTCGCGGCGCGCATGGACGTCACGCTCGGGTCCACCTCCGGCGGTTCCGCGGCGATCATCACGGCGACGGCGGCGTTGCCGGATGGGGACGCGGCGAGCGTCGTCGCGGTGCGCTTCGGTGCGCTCGGGCCGGTGGCGACGCGCTTCGTCTCGCGCTTCGCCGCGGAGACGGTGACGCCCGCGCGGCGGCCCGGCGCGGTTGGCGCGCGGCTCGACGGCGGCGCCGGCGCGGCCGCGGCGTCCACCGCGTACACGCTGTTGTTCCGGTACGCCGAGCCCGGCGCCGTGGCGGCGGCGATCCCGACGCTCGTGCCCGTGACCGGGAACGTCCGAGTCGAGCTCTTCGGCTGGGGACGGAGCGTGTTCGGCAGCGGGCCCGTCGCGTGCGCCTTCTCCGGCGCCGTGCCTTCCCGCGACGGAACAGAGCGTCTGTGCGTGGCGCCCCCCGGCGGCGTCGGGTTCGTCGCCGTGGGGGTGGCAGGCGCGCACGCCGCGGGCGCGGGCTCCGCCTCCGTCGCGTACGCGCCTCGCCCCCGCGTCGCGGGCGTCGCGCCGCGCACAAACTACGCGCGCGGCGGCGCGGTGGCCACGCTCTCGGGCGCGGACTTCCTGTTCGAGTCGCTCGCCGTCTCCGCGACGTGCGAGTTCAAAACCACGAGCGACGGCGCTCGCGTCTTCGCGCCCGCCGCGTTCGTCTCCAGCGCCGTGGCGCGGTGCGAGACCCCCGCGCTGGCGCCCGGCGCGGCGGCGTCGGTGGAGCTGGCCGCAGGCGCCGGCCAGTCGCTGCGGAGCGCCTCGGGCATGACCGTCAGCGTCCTGGCGACGCCGCGTGTCCTGGCGGCGACCCCCAGCGGCGGGCCGCTGCGCGGCGGCGACGTGATCGTGGTGGCTGGCGAGAACTTTGTGGGCGTCGAGCCGGCGGCGTGCCGCATCGGGAGCGTCGGGCCGCTGGACGCCCGCGACGCGGACGCCGCCGCGCTCGGCGGGTCGACGCTGGAGTGCGTCGCGCCGGCGCGGGAAATCGGCGCCGCGCGCGTCGCCGTCGGCGCGCGCACCGGCGCCGGGTACACCGACGACGACGTGTGGTACGAGTACGTCTCCGCGCTCCCCGTGGAGTTCGCGGTGCCGAGCACGGCGGAGTCGGGCGGCGCCGGCGCGCGGACCCTGGCGGTTTTCGGCGCGACGCTCCGGAAGGACGAGCGCGCGCCGTGCGTGGTGGGCGCGCGGTCGGCGCCAGGGGAGATTGCGCGCCACGGCGAGATGACCTGCGGCGGCGAGACGCTCGGGTTCGAGGGCTGGCGCTCGCCCGAGACGTTCGCGCGCGCGTCTTCGAGGTTCTCCGCGTTCGGCCGCGGCGCGTTCGACGCGTTCCGGGGCGAGGGCTTCTTCGCGGTGGGCGCGGGGGGTTTGCGGTCCGCCGCGAACGGCGAGCTCGCCGCGGTGTTCCATTTCCGCAAACCCGCCGAGGCGACTTCGGTCCGACCCGCGTCTGGCTTCGCGGGCGGCGGGACCGTCGTGCGTGTCTCGGGGCGACACATGGCCCCGGAGACGGGGTGCGCCTTCGGGACGACGGCGGTGTACCCGCACGTCTCCCTCGAATCCTCCGCGCTCGCGCGGTGCGAGTCGCCGGCGTTTCCGGAAACCCTCGCGCTCGGCGCCGCCGTCGCCGTCGCGCCGAGCGACGCGCTCGCGCCGCCGGGCGCCGACGCGCCGGCGTTCCTCTTCGCGTCGCGCGCGGAACCTACGGTGCGCGACCTCGCGCCCGGAAGCGTCGCGGAGCCGGGCGGGACGGTGCTCCGCGTCTTCCTACTCGGCGAACGCGGCGCCGCCGCCGACGGAGGGCGCGTCGTCCCGGCGTGCGCCTTCGGCGCCGTCGCGCCCGTCGCCGCGCGCCTCGCCGTCGGCGACGCGGCGGCGGCGTGCGTCTCGCCCGCGCTCGCGCAAAAGCGCGGCGTCTCGGTTCGCGTCGGCGACGCCTTCGGCGAGTTCGGGCGCGTCGGTCGCGACGTCGCCGTCGCGACGTCGCGCGACGACGTATTCGCCGAAACGCGCGACGCCGAAACGCGCGGCGCCGACGCGGGACGACTCGACCGCCCGACGGCGACGGCGGCGTACCCGGACGTCGCGTCGCCGTTCGGCGGCGCGCGTCTCGTCGTCGCCGGCGCGTCCCTGGACCGCGCGCGCGGCGGCGGCGTGCGTTTCGGAGACACGCACGTGCGTTTCGCGGCGGTGGTCTCCTCGGCGCTCGCCTTCGTGGAGGCGCCGCCGCGAGGCGCGCGCGACGACGCCGCGGTTCCCGCCTCGGCTGTCGAAACCCTCGCGGGCGCGGCGGGGGACGACGTCGCCTTCGCCGCGTTCGTCTTCGCGTTCGCCGCGCCCCCCGAGGCGGTTTCCGTGAGCCCCGCGCACGTGGTCTCGACGTTCGGGGGGCTGGTGACCGTGCGCGGCGCGTTCGGCGACGCGCGCGGCGCGGGCGCCGGGTCGCCGCAGTGCCGCTTCGGGAGCGTGGGGCCCGTCGACGCGCGCGTCGTCGACGCCACCGACGCCGAGTGTTTCGCGCCGGCGCGCGCCGAGGGCACGGCGCTCGTTGCCGCCTCGGCGCGCGGCGACACGACGTTTTCCTTTTACGAGGCGCACGGAAGCCGTACTGTTGTCCTCGAGTACGTCGACGAAGCCGAGGCGGCTTCCCGCGACGCGCGCGAGGCGCGCGGCCCGGAGTGGCTCCGCGTCGAGCGCGCGGCGGTGCGCGCCGCCGCGCCCGCGGCGGCGCCTCGCGGCGGCGGCACGCGGGCGTGCGTGTCGGGCGAAAACCTCGGCCCGTTCGTCGCCTTCGGCGACGTCGTCGTCCCGGTGGCGTCCTTCGTCTCCTCGCGGCTGGTGCTCGTGGAGACCCCGCCGCAGCCCCTCGAGCACCGGGTCCTCGAGACCTCGAGACCTCGAGACGCGAGCGCCTTTCGCGGCGAGACGCGCGGCGCGCTCCGCGGCTTCGACCGCGAGCGCGACGAGCCCTCCGTCGCCGAGTCGGCGCCGTTCGCGTACCACGACGCGCCGCGCGCGGTGACCTTCGCGCCTCGGCTCGCGGCGGAGGACGGCGGCACCGGGCTCGTCGTGACCCTGGCCTTCTCGGCGTCGGCCGGCGACCCCGGCGTCGCGACCCCGGCGTCGGCGTGTCGCGTCGGGACGATCGGCCCGCTCGTCGGTGCGCCGCGACTGGCGGAAGCCGGCGCGCGATTCGCCGCGACGACGTGCGTCTCGCCGGCTTCCAAGCCCGGCGCGCGCCGCGTCGTCGCCGGCTCTTTCGGGATCGGCTTCGCGGAGTCTTCGCGCGACGTCTCCAGCTGGACCACGTCCACGGAGGTTTTGTCGGTGGTTTCCGTCGCGGAAATACGCGCGGTGGTTCCCTCCGCGGCCGTGCGCGCGTCCGCCGAGCGGCTGGACGTCGTGGGCGCGTGGCTCGACACCGCCGCCTGCGGCGAGAACCGTCGCGTCGCGTCGGGACGTCTCGACGCGCGCGACGGCGCGACGGTTTCGTTCGCCTTCGCGTCGCGCGTCGCGTGCGCGCCGTCGTCGGTCCTGGACGCGTCCCACGCGGCGGACGCCGTCTTCGTCGCTGTGCGCGTCGCCGGAGGTGTGACGGCGCACGCGGTGGTTTTCGCGCGACTCGCGCCGCCGCGCGTCTCGCGCGTCGCCGCGGGCGTCACCGGCGCGGAGGGGGGCGCCGTGGCGACGCTCGTCGGCGACGCGTTTTTCGAATCCCCATCGGGGGATGGTTCGTTCGGCGTCGCCGCGTCCCCGCCGCTCCTGTGCGTCTTCTCAACATCCGGGAGCTCGGGAGCTTCGACGGCGTCCGCGCGGGCACCCGCGCGCGTCGTCTCCGGCGCGCTGGCGACGTGCGAGACCCCGCCGCTCGCGGCGCTCCTCGGCGTCGGCGGCGGCGACGCCGCGCTCGCGCTCGCGCCGGAGGGCGAGCCCGCCAGGTCAAGCGACGACGCGGCGGCGCGCGTCGCGGCGGCGCCGACGCCGTGGGTGCTCGCGCACGCGCCGCGCCGCGGCGGCGCGTCCGGCGGCGTCTCCGTGACGGTCACGGTGGGCGGCGCGGTGGAGGGCGTGCGCGGCCGCGCCGTGGTCCCGCGCGCCTCTCATGGAAGGGAAACGATCGGAGGCGACGGCGAAGACGACCAAGCGCTCGCCGCGACGAAAACGTCGTGCGCGTTCGGCGCGGTGGCGCCCGTCGCGGCGCGCGCCGCCGGCGGCGCTTCGAGCCGCGACGTGACGTGCGTCTCGCCCGCGGCGCGGCCCGGCGCGCTCGCGCCGCTCCGCGTCTTCGCGGGCGCGGCGGTCACCGCGCCGCCGTCGCCGCGTGCGCGAGCCACGCGCGGCGCGGGCGACGCGGCTTCGTTCCGCGCCGAGCCCGAGGGCCGCGCGACAGCGGCGATGCGTTCTCTTTCGCTCGGCGCGGCGCGCCGCGAGCCCTCCGCGCTCGTCGTCGGCTGGGGCTTGCGTCCGCTCGACGCGTGCGCGCACGGCGCCGCCGGCGCGGCGGCGCGCGCGCCCGCGGTCGCGGCGCGGCCCGGTCGAGGTGACGCTCTGCTCCTAGACCAGGAGAGGCGAGCGTCGCGCGAGGAC
>Ga0181561_10001911_pt1 | contig 18491 bp, 15 predicted proteins | sample 011ome_19_FD_133760 | JGI IMG/M metagenome (GOLD analysis project Ga0181561, IMG submission 133760) | Coastal salt marsh microbial communities from the Groves Creek Marsh, Skidaway Island, Georgia - 011510BT metaG (megahit assembly) | ecosystem: Environmental > Aquatic > Marine > Intertidal...
AGTGTTCTCATCGGTCCAACTATTGGGTAAACACTCACTTTGACCCTTGCTCTGAAAGATTTCTGCTACTCGCTCATAGCGAGCTCGAAGTTCAAGATCGCGTGGTGTCTCTGTCTCGATATTAAACCCCAGCCCCTCCGAAAGGTTACTGTTATGGGGGATAGCTAACACCGAACAGCCCTCGTCTTTTAGACAGGCTCTATCGAGGGCCTGCCACACTAAATTCGGGGTTGGGTACCTAAGGTAATCGAAGGTCTCATCTGGCACACGCTCGTTTCGATAAATTAGATTACGATGCGTGTGCGCGCCCCCCGGTGTGCCAGACCACTCCTGTCCGACAAAGGCCGTGAACTGACAAGGCTGATTTGCCTCATTTGCTTGCCTTACGGCTCGCTTCCACTGTCTCGTTTCAGCATCCGAACAACTGGGATCACTGGCGTCGCAAAGTGAGTCTGGAAGCTTTGGTGAATCAACTACCAAAAGCGGTATGAGGTATTTCCGAAAAACGCTTAGCCCAGTCGTCGGCTTGCTCTGCTCGCGAAGAGACTGGCAATACTGCGTATCAGAACTGCCTGGATCCCCGCACAGATAGGTTATAGCAAAGGACTCCGCGTGATCGGTAACCGCCATAAAATCGAGGGGCCTCTCAAGTTGCAGAAGTTGACCGTTGGTATGCAGTAATGATTGACCTCGTCCAAACGCAAAAGCATCAGCGGGAGTATGACGCACGCCAAAAGCATAAGCGTCGAGAGATACCCCTGTATGCACGTGCAAATCTCCCCAAAAAAGACGCTTACCCTCTGAACCTGGATCACAAACTGACTCTTTCGCTACGCTTCCGACCGGTAGAAAACAGAGCCCCCAGATAAAAATACATGAATGTAGTTTCAAATCCCCCCCAAACCGGCTCCCATCAAAATTTTATATCAAGTATCTACTTTTCCCTTACGTTTACATCCAGCCTAATTTTTGTCAATAACTTTGACGGTTTGTTCAGCCACGTCGTACACATGACAGTCACATTATTAGAACAAAAGTAGCTAAAATGTAATTGAAGAGCCAGAGACTTAAACACAAGTGCCTTGCAATTAAACTGTTACTGTGATCCAGTTTTTTTGTATAGGTTATTGACGTTTTTATTAAAGAAGCTTTACAGTGAGGTTGTCGTGAAAAAACGACCATAATAAATGCATAAAAAAGGGTGGATCATATGAAGTATATCAATTCAAAAAAATCGATTGCCGTCGCTGTTGCAGCAGCCTCCTGTCTGTGTCTCGGCCCTAACACTGCATCAGCAGCCGCACTCGAAGAAGTGGTCGTAACCGCTACCAAACGCGCGGAGAGCCTGCAGGATGTTCCGATTTCGGTTGGTGTACTGACCAATGAATTCATCAATACATTTGATATCAGCGACATCACGGATATGCAAAACTTCGTGCCTAGCCTTCAAGTACAAGAGACCTTCGGTAGCACAGCTGTGCGTGTTCGCGGTTTGGGGTCTGGGATTACCAACCTCGCTTTTGACTCTTCCGTCCCACTCTACATCGACGACGTATACAGTGGGCGAGGCAATGCTCTACTCGCCGCTAGTATGGATATGGATCGCTTTGAAGTCGCGCGAGGCCCGCAAGGAGCGCTGTTCGGAAAGAGTACGATTGCGGGTGCAATCAGCGCTACAACCTCTCGGCCAACAGAAGAGTTTGAAGCACAAGTAAGGGTTGGCACGGAACTCGAGTATGGTGGTTACAAAACCAGCGCGTATGTGTCTGGGCCCATATCAGACAATCTTCGAGGTCGCGTAGCGGTAATGAAAACGGATCTGGATGGCTGGACTCGTAACTTAGCCACCAAAACCGATGATGGCGCCGAAGAACAAGAGGCCATACGACTCAGTTTGGAAGCAGATTTATCGGATACAACCTCTCTATTTCTTAAACTCGAAAGTGGAACTAAAGACATCTACGGCCGCAACAACCAATTAGTGGCGCCCGGCGCTATGTCTACACAAACCACAGACCCCAACGCAGAATACAGAGCCAACGCCGTGCGCAGTGTGAGCACAGGACTGGGTAAAGAAGACTTTACCAGCATGGAGTGGACCATCGGTACACTGAGTTTAGAGACAGAAATCGCAGGTCACTCCGTCAAAGCTATCGCCTCACAGTGGGACTACCAAAATATTCACTTCCTCGACGTCGATGGTCACCCAGAAGACATCTTGACGACTTTCTTGGATGACGACTATGAATCGACCAGTTTCGAACTCCGCGTGCTCTCGCCCTCTGATCAAGTAGTTGAGTATATCTTCGGCTACTGGTACCAAGATTCATCGCTGAAGACGCAGCAATGGTCTAAATTTGCGCCAAGATTCTGGGCTGGAGCAACCGGTGTGCCTCTGGCTGTGGGCGTAAACGTCCCTCCTTTGGCACTCGCGTTCACTTACGGCTCGGGTGGTGATCGTCAGTTTTCCCGAGAGGCAGAAGCTTTCTCGATTTATGGGCAGGCAACTCTGAATCTGAGCGATCGCATTCGCGCAATCATCGACTTGAGATATACAGAGGAGGAGCAAGACGGGGTTGGCTTCTCCAATAACTTGCTTTTTGACCAGCCCAACCCAATGGACTATCGCGTGGTTCCAAGAAGTACCGCCGGGCATAATCAAGTCTACTTATTCAGTCAAAAGCGAACTGATGACAGCCTTGACCCATCTATACGCCTGCAATGGGACATGAATGACGATACCATGGTTTATGTAGCCTACGCAGCGGGCTCTAAAGCTGGAGGTATGAAAGCGAATGATGGATCGCTAGGCAACCAACTGGTCGCTAAACTCGCGGATACGGCTTATCTAGCCAAATATACTGGGAACTCAATGCTGACTCCTGCGGATATTGAGGCCGGTATTACCCTAACATCTGGGAACGGGATATTCGATTTTGAAGACGAAGAAGCAGCGAGCTACGAACTTGGATTCAAATCGACCCTGCTGGATGGTCGCGCAACTTTAAACGGGGCTGTTTTCACCACGGAGTTTACGAACCTACAAACATCGAACTATGATGGAACCGCCTTCATCATAGGTAACGCCGGGCAAGCAACAGTGCGTGGATTCGAGCTGGAAGCTCAATATCAGGTGACGGACAACCTACGTATTGCGGCTGCTTTCGCCAAAATCGATGCCGAGTACGACGATTACGAAGGTGCTCAATGTGTTGTAGCGGCCGACGGTAGCAACAAGAATAGCGACTGCGTGGGCGGACGTGAAAATCAGAAAGGCGAACCGCTAGAGCGCTCACCTGATCAGGAATACAACATAAATGCGATATGGTCCAAACCGTTGACAAATGGCCTAACATTGAAAGCGGCAGGTTCTATGTACTACAGCGGTTCGTATTTTGTGCAGCCAACGCAAGACCCAAGCTTTGCGGTCCAGGACAGTTACACTAAATACGATATGCGCGTTGCTTTAGCTGGCTCGAACGATCGTTGGGAAGTAGCCGTAAATGGCCGAAACCTTGGTGATGAGCTCGTGATTTCGCACGCCTACAACATTGCAGGCAGCAAATTTAACAACTTGGTCCAAGGACGAACCGTCACGCTTGAAGGAATATATCGGTTCTGAAGCTTTCCGTCTTTAAAGAACGCGCCTCGGCGCGTTTTTTATGCTTTAAAAATCTCTTGAGTCTAACGATAAGCAACACGCCTTTAACGCTCAATGTTAAGCAGCGCCTTTTCGAACCGAAAGCTGAACCGGCTCACCCCAGTCGGCTTCGAGCGCGTCGCGCAGCTGCTTCACGTGCCGCTTTCCAATTCGTGCAGCGAGTGCCGCCTCCAACTCAACTAATATATCCGCCGCGACGAGGTGCTTCGGCATACCCGTCTTACTTAATTTCACAACCTTCGCGCGTTTATCTAGCTCGTCAGGAACCAATTCAACTAAACCGTGACCGACCAACTCACGCAACGACTGGTGCACGGCCTGCCTACTAACCCCCAAACGATCAGCAATCTGAGACGGCCTACGAAATCCCTCTCCTACGCACAAGATGACCATAGACTGCGCATGACTCACTTCCGGCCCACCACTCTTCCTCAGATTTTGCTGAAGGCCCTCATCCATCCAATAGAAAGCGCGAATAATAAGCTGCGCTAAATTGGTTTGTTCCGATGTATTCATCTCTCACCTTAGGACCTGATGGAGATCCTCTTACCTGAAAATATCCGCCTTGAAACGAACGCGGGCGGCAATTCTAACCTATTATTCCCGAGCTCCGAACTCTTAAGCGGATATTAACAAAGTCGGGTGCCTTAACGCCCCCGAATCAAAAACCCAACATGATCAAGTTCGCATGGCCTGCTACTTGGATCTCACTCGCCTCTCGGGCAGTTTTATGGGTGCAGAATCCAGAGACCATCCCTTCCCACTACCGACTTGAGCATCCAATTTCATAATCCAACCAAATGCAATTTTTGAGAACAAAAAGCCCCAAACGAGAGTGAAAAGAATAGGTTTCCACCCTAAAATCCAGTCATTCCCGTTTAGGCCATAAACAAGACCTACCATACCCAAATAAAGATACGTATTCAGGACAAATGAACCAACAACGGCAATTTGCTTATACTTCGCCGGAGTTCCGGAGAACTCAATATGTGCTTCTTGTGTATTGCTTGTATCCGACATAATTTGCCCTCAGAACGGCTTCGCAGTGGCCAAGAACAAAACTAAGACGCCATAAATCATGACGGCAGGAGTTGTTACTAAGAAGAACCACCAATGCGTATGCACTGCCCTCTCATAAGCAATCGCATCTCCCGCTAGTTTCACTTTGGCTTTGTTACCCCCGAAATGGGAAAGGTAATAATCCATAATCTCAATAGGAATAAAAAGCCCGACGACGATTAGTAACTTTAGGTCAAGCCAACTTTGGGCGGTAGTCCATCCACCAATCACGTAAAGAAGCGGCCCAGTAATGAGCACCATAGGGAAAGCGATGTGCTCATAAATAGCCCCCTCATCAAAACGCTCCATCACCCAATTACGAGCGCGGATCACCTCGATATCATGCGGATTTCTGCGCCACGCCTTGAAGACGGGGAGCACGTAAGTTGAGTACGCAGTGGCTGTACTAAACACCCACATAGCAGCAAACATCAGATGTACAAATTTTATGATGTTGTAATATGGCCCCAGAGTATTCTGAAGAAAATCGATCATTCTAAAACCCCTGCTTTTCGATCTGAATATTGTCAACATAATTGACTTTTTTTCTATTGTAAAGGATCTTAAGGGAAACCATAATTGAACGAACTTAATGCAAGGGGGCCAGATGTCTGGACTGACCGACTTATTACGCCGTGCAGCACAGGTAAACGCCTCTGGAACGGCCTCCATATGCGGCGGAACGAAACTAACCTGGCAACAAACGCAGGAGCGAGTAAGTAAAACAGCGACTCTTTTAGAGGGTTTGGGTGTACAGACGAACGATAGAGTCGCCGTAATAGCCAACAATTCCGCCCGTTTCATGGAATTGCTGTTCGCAATCCCTTGGTGTGGCGCCGTAGCAGCACCACTAAACACGCGCTGGTCGGTGCCCGAGAGTTCCGAGATCGCAATCGACCTCGAATGTAAAATTATCGCAACAGATCAGGCTAATCTCAGCAGGACGCTCGAGATTCTCAGCAACATGCCTTACGCGCCCAGTGTATTGGTTCTGGACGGCACTGGGCCTGAGGGTACTGTATCCTTGGAACCCACTCTCGTGCGCTGTGAGAGCAGATCCGACGCTGGTCGCCAAGGAGAAGATCTCGCGATGATCTGCTTTACCGGTGGGACCACAGGCCGATCCAAAGGTGCACTGTTGTCTCATGCCGGTATGTGTACTAACACTCTGCAATGGATTGCCGCGGTTCAGGCCTCGCCCAACGATAGGCTCCTCGTGCTGCCCCCACTTTTTCATGCTGCAGGGAGTGGCAACGCGCTAGCGGTAGCAGCGCTCGCGTGCACAGCGGTATTCATTGATCGCTTCGATATTAATTTGGTACTCAAAACGATCGAAACCTATGGCGTTACCAACATCCCGCTTGTGGCGACCATGCTTGACTGGCTAGTAAATCACCCAGATATCACAAAATTTGACCTTCGCTCTCTAAACAAAATCACCTACGGAGCGTCGCCCATTCCGATTCCGGTCTTGGAAAAAGCACTGAAATTCTTACCTCAAGTGGCCTTCTATCAAATCTATGGGCAGAGCGAGGGCGGGCCTACTATTAGTGTTTTGGATGCCATTGACCATCAAGATCTACATGCACCTCAGTTAAAATCCGCGGGCAAAGTGGTAATTGGAAGTGAAATTTGCATCCTTAACTCTGAGGGTAACCCCCTGCCAGCGGGAGAATTCGGTGAAGTCGCGATCAAAGGCCCCGGTGTCGCCTCAGGCTATTGGAATTTACCCGATGATTCCAAGCAAAGTTTCACCGACGGCTGGTTGCGAACAGGAGATGGGGGGCGGATTGACGAGCAAGGTTATTTATTCATCGAAGACCGAATCAAGGACATGATCATATCGGGCGGAGAGAATGTCTTTCCCGCACAAGTTGAATCGGTTCTCAGGCAGCACCCAAGTATCATTGAATGCGCAGTTATTGGTCTTCCGAGTATTGATTGGGGTGAGGAAGTGGTCGCAATCGTTCGTATGGCAGAGGGCGTGAGTAACAATGACATGGAATTAGACACCCTATGCCGAAAGCAGCTGTCCACCTTCAAGTGCCCAAAACGCTATATTTTTCGCGATGAGCCTCTGCCAATCAGTGCAGCAAACAAAATACTCAAACGCGAGCTCAGGCAACAATATGGACCGTAAGTCTCTGCAATAACCCCGCTCGCACTAAAACTTAGATCTCGGCCATTCGAATCTTAATTATTCGCTCCACTTCATTTGTGCCGGAACGCAGAACAATAAAGGCTAGAGGACACATAATGCAGGCGCTTAACGCGATTGACTGCCCCAGAGCGACATCACTTCTAAAAACATAGTCCGTAATCGCCGCTACAACGGTCGGCCCGAGCCCCAACCCCAGGAGATTTGATAGCAAGAAATGTATGGCGACCAGCTGCGAACGCATGGTCGCAGGCGCCATAAGAGAGACCACACCCGCAGCGATTCCCCCCTGAAATGAGGAAAAAAATAGCGCGATGAATAGCGAAGACATACCTAACCACCTTGGAATATCGGCACCTAGGAGCAGAATGAACGGTAATGCGCACATTATAGACACAAGTATGACTCTGCTATATGCGATGGGCTCGCCGCGAGAAAAACGCTTGTCCGCAAAGTACCCACCGGTTAACAAACCCGCCGTCCCAGAAACCATAATGATGGCGCCGAAAGATAAACCCGCGTCGGTCCGTGCCATATTAAATGTTCGAATAAGATAACTCGGGCCCCACACATTCAGGCTGTATACCACCATGATAAATATAGCCATACCTAGCATGTGGGTCAGGAACGCCTTTTTATGTTCTCCCAGATAACGAAGAGTTTCGCCAATAGATACGCCTTGTGATGCTTGCGACAATCCTTTACGCGCTGGCTCTTTGATCGTAAACATGAGACCCGCAACCAGCAGACCGGGTACCCCTACCATCAAAAAGGTAAGCTGCCAGCCCTCGAGAAACCCAAGCATACCAAAATCCACCTCACCGACAGATTCAGCCCAGGCTATCACTTGACCGCCCACCATGTAGGCTAAACCCGACCCCAAGGTAATACCGATGGTATAAACGCTCAAAGCACGAGCCAAACTCGCCTTAGAAAAATAATCATTAATAAGTGAGTAAGCCGCCGGCGAAAGAGCCGCTTCGCCTACCCCCACGCCGACACGAGCCAGAAACAACCACCAATAGCTCTTTGCCAAACCACACAAAGCCGTCATTACGCTCCACAGTGCAATGCCGGCCGCTATAAGTCCTCGGCGACTGTGCGCGTCCGCAATACGAGCGAGAGGGATGCCCATAACGGCATAGAAAACTGCGAAAGCGAAGCCCGCGAGCAGACTGAACTGAGTATCCGAAATATCGAACGCTGTCCGAATCGGTTGAACCAGCAAACCCATGATCATTCGGTCAATAAAAGAGAAGGTTTGCGCCAGCATCAACACGATAACGACGTACCACGGGTAGACCCCATTGTCGCTTGTCGTGTTCTCCCCTCTAGTCGCATGCACCATACTTAGCCCCTCAAGTCTTTTAATTCTTCTATGAACCGGCTCGGCGATGTATCCGAGAGCTATGCTCTTTTTTCGAGAGCCTCAACACCAAAAAGCTTTTCTTTTTGCGCTCGCGTTTTTGCCGTCCATTCTTCTATTTCTTGATCTGAGATTGATTCCTCATGCTCCATGATTTCTGCGTATTGGGGTGTACGAGTCGTAATCTCCACCTGCAGACCGTTTGGATCGTACATGTAGCATGATTTTACAAATCCGTGATCAATCGGTCCCAAACAGCTCTTACCGTGAGACTGAATGTGTTTTTGCATCGCAAGCAAAGCTTCCTCGCCATCAACCTGTAATGCGACGTGGACGTCGAAGCTGTCTTTCCGCTCAAAGTGAGCCGGAGTTGCGTCATCCGGCGAATCAAAAAAGGCAATAAATCCACCATCCGCCATCTCGAAAAAGATGTGCATATATCGCCGTTCCTGATCGGTTCCACTGATTTTATCGAAGGCAATCGCGGCGCGAGTCTTCAAACCTAAGACTTCCTCATAGAACCATCTTGTTTGCTTCGCATCGCGGCAGCGATAGGCGGCATGGTTACAGCTTGTAATTACAGCCGGGGCCTTCATCGTTGTTTTCCTCATATACGCGCTTCGCATTTTAATTGACCGAACGAGATTAAACGCTACCGAGCAATACGTCAATTTTATTGACATTCATGATTGATCAATCTCCGCATAATTTAGACGGAGACCGGCCTGCCTCCAGCGTCCCTTATAAAGCCGGCCGGTACTTGATCCTGTGGCCCACACATCGCACCCATCCGCGCCGCCAAAGCACAAGTTGGTGATGGAAATATCCGGAAAACAGATAAATTCATGCACGCCTTCCGGTGAAAACCGAGTTACACCACCTTTAATGAGGGTACCTACGCAAACTTCACCGCTCGCCTCCACTTTGAGACTGTCGAGCATACAGTAGTCCGGCAAGCTCGCTACGAGCCGACCGGGCTGAAATGCTGTAGGCCCTGGAGCAAGCTTACCGGGATTTGTGATATCGAATGCCCACAGCCGAGCTGTTGGTGTCTCTGCACAGTATAAAACGGTTTCATCAGGTGAGAGACCCACACCGTTCGGGCCTAACATCCCCTCAACAAGACAAGTAATCTCGGATCCGTCCGCTCGCGCATAATACAAATAGCCATGGGTTCTGTACTCTGGGTACGTTTTACCGTAATCACTGAAGTAAAAACCGCCAGTAGAATCAAAAACGAGATCATTAGGGCCATAGAGTGGTCGGTCCCCGCAGTGTGTGTACAGAACATTTACCTCACCGGTCGCCCGGTTAACGCGCTGTATCGATCCTCCCTCATAACTGTCGGGGGTGTGCAGAGGAATGGTAATACCATCGACCTCTTGCCATTCAAATCCACCGTTATTACATATGAAAACATCGCCATGTGGTCCCAAAGCGGCGCCATTAGGCCCGCCGCCCACATACGCCTCAACGAAAACTTCACCGTCAGGAGTCACCCGACTGAGCGTTCCCCGTTTTATTTCCACGACGAGGACATCACCGTTACTCAAAACGACCGGACCTTCAGGAAACTGGAGTTGCTCCGTTACGATTTTCAAATCACTTAACATCGAACCTTCGTTCATGCCCAATAGGGTTGCCTTAGCGTACGTTTAAGGACCTTGCCCATCGCGTTCCGTGGAAAGGACGTCACGTACTCATATCGGCGAGGGATCTTGAACCCTGCAAGTTTAGGTCGCAGGTAAGCAACAAAGTCTTCAGCCGGCACTGGATCACATTGACTTTTCAGCACAATGAATGCCAGCAAGCTCTCACCCCACTTCGGATCAGGTATACCCACCACAGCCACATCCTCGACCGAGGGGTGGCTGTGCAGCACCTGTTCGATCTCCGCGGGGTAAATATTTTCGCCCCCCGATATCACCATATCCTTCAGTCGATCAACCACATAAAGCAAGCCATCGTCATCTAAGTAGCCAGCATCACCGGAATAAAACCAACCGTCTTTGAGACTCTCACAGGTAGCGTCAGGTCGATTCCAATATTTCGTCATCAACCGATTGGATCGAACAACTATCTCCCCTACTTCACCATTAAGCAAATCTTGCCCAGTTTCCCCTACGATACGAATTTCGGAGTGCGCCAAAAGCATTCCCGCTGACTTTAGGTGTTCACCGGCCAAGGCGTGGCAGAATTCGGGCCCAAGGTAGGTTACACCCCCGCACATCTCAGTGCTGCCGTAGCTGAGCGCGAATCCACAATCGAAGCGCTCGGCGGCCTCTTTAAGCAATGTCGCGGCGATACCGGAGCCCGCAATTAACATGACTTTGAGAGCACCGAAATCACAGTCGCCAATATTGGGTAGGCGAAGCATCTCGTGTATCACCGTTGCAGGCAGCGGAACCAAATTAGTGCCCTTACTGGGCAAAATATGGGCGAGTTCTGCCGGACTGGCGTCCCGCACGATATCAGCACGCGCACCAGTGACGAGCGCGGCGATACACAAATTACACGCCGCGATATGAAATAAGGGCATAGTTCCAAGCACAGCGCTGTTCGGCTCAAACAGAAACTGCCATACATCCAAGCCGGCGCTTGCGGCATTGAGCATGGCACGGTGGCTGAGCTCGACTCCTTTGGGATTCCCCGTCGTGCCACTCGTGTACATCTGCACAGCCGCAGACTTAGGATCAATGGTCGCCACAGGCGCCGTGCGCGGAAATTGATCGCGCCAACCTGCGAAACGACAAGCATTATTATCATCAACGATGATAATTTGTTTTAAGTTGGGCAAGGCCGCACTCAAGTTATCCGCTAACGACTCAAATTCGCTACCCAAAAATAGTAGGGTGGCATCTGAGTCGTCTAGTATGAATACAACCTCACTCTCAGTAAGCCTGAAATTAACCGTGACCAAAGTGGCATTGGCTTTTGCACACCCGAACAAAATGTCAAAGAACGTCGCGGAATTTTTGTTAAGAATGGCAATACGCTCTTCTGCCCGAACCCCGAAGTCAGACAATCCGTTTGCTACTTGATTAGACCGTGAGTCAAACGAGGAATACGAAATATCCTCCAAGTCATAGGTGATCGCTACCGCATCACCGAAACGCTCTGCATTGACACGGGGAATATCAGCCAAGGTTGCAAACTCTAACATCACGACCTCCTACTCAATCAGGTTTTGGCGAACGAGCCAATCATGGCAGAGTGTTGCGGATTCGCTCGCCTTATCGGGTTGCCCAAAGTAGTAGTGATTTGCACCTTCAATCCAATGTAATTCTTTATTCTCATTACCCACAGCCTCGAACAACTGCTTGGTGTGTGATGGAGTTATGCCGTCGTCCGCCGTATTCCCTACTACTAAGGCAGGCACCGATATTTTCTGCGCACATCGGATACCATCTGCATTGGCATCATCGTAACTCCACTGCGACAGCCAACTGCGGAGTGAGCAGTACCGAGCGAGGCCAACGGGACTGTCGTTTACAATTTTCGGATCCCCCAAAAAACACCAGTTTGGGGCTCTACCGTTCGGGTCAATGGTCGAATCCAACCACCGAGGATCTGCCATTGTTCGGTGCACGACGAATGCATACTCTCGATTAACTTCACCTGCAGCACGGTACTCAGCCAACTTGTCTTTAACAAAGGCGGTAATACGACGGTTTCGCGCTATTTGCGCTGCTTCAAATCGCGCCAAAAACTCCGCTGTGTAGGGCGGCTGATTGGGATTATTGGAATTATAAATATCCAGTTCAGCATCACGCTCCTCTGGCTTCGATTCATCCAACACGGAAGGGTCCAGCCATTGGGTAAAAGTGCGGTGTCTGGCGACGTGAGCCGCTATCAGCATAATACCGTCGGCGGCGATAAATTCCTGCTCGGTTAGGTTCGGTGGCTCGCCCGCGGGGGTGCATGTCACGGTCGGAGATTCGGCTTGAGACTGGTAAAACAATGATAAAGAGCCACCGCCGCTCCAGCCCCCCAAAACCACCTTTTCATAGCCGTAGCGGGTTTTCATTTGTCGCACACACGGACCCAAGTCGATCGCGACTTTCTCCATAATGAGTGCTGAATCGGTTCCGCGGTAACGGCTATCGCACCAGACCGTGTGAACACCGGTCTTAGCTAATGCATTTAGCATCGGAAGATAAGCACCGCCTCCAGTGGGATGCATGAACACGACCACGGTCTTAGACGGTCGTTCCGCAGGCTTGATTAGATGCGCTTGCAAAGCTACTCGACCAATTTCACCAGCGTAAGTGTCTTTGAAAGGCGATTTCTCTTCAAATACAATGAGGATTGGGCTACGTGTCGTTGAATGTTGATTCATATAGACCTCTTACGTTTTTATATTAAACCACGCGGTGCAACATTAACTCTGGGGCGTCTAGTGCTCTTACGTTATGGACGGCAATATCGATACTTCGTAACCAGGTCTCCCAGGTTAACCATGCCACGTGAGGTGTGACCACGACCTGATCGAACTGTGCGAGAGCGCAATCGGGCGGCGCCGGTTCAAGCTCAAAGACATCCAGTCCCGCCGCCGCAATATGCCCGTTCTTGAGTGCTGTAACCAGAGCAGCTTGATCAACCAAACCACCGCGAGCGGTATTAATCAATATGGAACTCTTGGGCATTAGCCCAAGCCGCCGCTCGCTCAGCAAGTGATGCGTATCTGGGGTCAGGGGGCAGTGTAAAGAGACAATATCCGACTCTTCTAGAAGCGAATCCAAATCCAAAAATGGGTAGCCATTCTTTTTGTCACTTGTCGCTGTGTAGTTAACCTCGGCTCCCATAGCTCGCAAAATGGGCGCGAGAACGGCAGCGGAACCTCCGAAACCAATCAAGCCGATTCTTTTGCCCTTAATCTCACCCATCGACTCTTTGGTTTCTTGATCAGGGAACCAATCCCCTTGTCGGACTAATCTGTCTAACCGCGGCACTCGGCGAAGTGCCGCTAACATCAACATCAGGGTCAATTCGGCTACGGCATTGCTATTGGTGCCAGGCATATTGCAAACCGCGATACCGTTTTTACGAGCATATTCACAGTCGATCGTGTTTACCCCAACACCAATTTTTTGCACGAGCTTAAGGTTAGGTGCCTGCACTAACCAATGGTCCGTGAGCGGCTGTAGTACGTGCCAAATCACATTGCAGCTTGGCAAATATTCTGCAAGCAGTTGATCATCGCCTTCAGGAACGTAGACGATCTCAAAACCTTCCTGTGCTGCACGTCGATCCATCAAATCGCGGAGCCGTGCTCCTGCGTCGTAATGTAAAAGCACTTTCATTGGATCCTACCCCAAGGGCGCCCGCCTATGTAACGTGAGACTGACGCTTCAGATTCAATTCGAATCATCTGATTCCATTTAGCCATTCGCTCCGAGCGCGCAAAGGAACCCACTTTAAATTGAGGTACCCCCCAACCTAGCGCCAAGTCAACAATCGTCGTATCTTCAGTTTCTCCGGACCTCGCGGACATCACACTAGACCAGCCCATCGATGTAGCGGCGATAAAAGCCTGGCGAGCCTCTGTCAAAGTGCCAACCTGATTAGGCTTACACAGCAAGGTATTGCAGGCTTTAGCTGCAAAGGCCTGCTTCATTTTTGGCACTTGGGTCACAAGCAGATCATCACCCACCAACTGCACTCCATCCGGAAGGGAAGCCAAAAGCGCTGCATGACGCTCTAAGTCAGCCTCCATGAAGGGGTCTTCAATCATTATGATCGGGTAGGAATCCAGCCAACCTTTTATGGTTTTAAACCAATCGTCCGGCGATAATCCACGCGACTCCCTTTTTAAGTGGTACCTACCTTCCCGATAAATCTGATTGGCAGCAATATCGAGAGACAAGCCAATCTGATCGCATATGCTGAAACCTGCGTTCTCGACCGCTGTAGCTAACGCTTCAATCGCCTGTTCATTGCTGTCGAACGCGGGCCAGTAGCCGCCCTCATCTGCCACGCCCTGTCGACGACCAAGTTGGGTCATGTAGTCGCCTGCGGCGCGGTACACCTCAGCGACCCACTCCATTGCCTCGGTGAAGGAATTGGCGCCGTAAGGCACAACCATGAAGTCTTGCAGATCCATGTGCCCTTCTGCATGCGCTCCACCGCCAAAAATCTGAACCTCAGGCGTCGGAAAAACTAAGGATCGATCCTCCAACAAATAATGCCATAGCGGCACACGCCGACTGGCTGATGCAGCGTGAGCTAGAGCCATGGAAGTGGCTATCATGGCATTACCACCTAGATACGACCGCTGCAAGGTCCCATCCAATCCAATTAGGGCTGAATCCAAGGCGTCTTGATCATACCCATTCATTCCCGCAAGAGCAGGGCCCACGATTGAGTTCACTCCTTCTACGGCTCTTGACACCCCATAGCCTCTGAAGCGACTTCCACCATCTCTTAAATCGAGCGCCTCCGCGGAACCTGTAGAGGCACCTGCAGGCGCCATCGCTCTTCCTATAGAACCATCACCCAATACGACCTTAACCTCGACCGTGGGGCGCCCACGACTATCCCATAGCGACAGTGCTTTAACTTCTGCGACTTCGCTCAATGCGATCTCCTTATGGACTCAACGGTATCATTTAGTGATAAAGGGGCTCCTCGCATCATAGATTTCACCTTTGCTTTCAAGCGAACTTTCACGGTGTCACTGCGCCAGTAATCGATGGGTGATTTTCCATCAGCGCGTGCTAGCAAAAGACCGAGAAGGAATTGTGCTACACGCACTTCTAACTCGGATGCTAACTCCCAGGTCACCCCCGCAAAGTACACTGAAATCACCGTATCAATATCTCGAGAGATCAAAGCCGCGTACTGCGGAAAATTCCATAGTTTTAGAATTAAATGAGACAGCAAAAAAGCGACATCAAATGCGGGATCACCGTAGCAAGCGCACTCCGCGTCCAAGAAAATGGCGCCGTCCGGCCCCCAAAATAAGTTTTTCGGACTGACATCTCCGTGCATCAGCGCGACTTTATTGTTCAGTACGCTGTCTGAAAGCAGCCGTAGAAAGGAAGCCACATCGGGATTGTGCTCTGCGGCAACGCCAAAATACGGATCTATGCGCAAGTCATTGAAAAACTCATCGTGCTCAAATCTGCATTGGATTAATGGGTCATTAGCACTAGCGCGATGAAAAATAGAGAGACGTCTAGCAACGTCTTCAGCCATACCTTCAAACGTTTCCCCATGGATTAGAGCGGTTTTCCAAAGACTGTGCATTGAAGGATCAAGATACGACATAATCAGCACGGCGTTTTTTTCATCGAAGTACAAGACCTCGGGCACACTGCCTGGCTCAGTCTTGTGTGCAAACGTAAGCCACGCCACTTCGTGAGTGAGACGTTCAGTAGATGCGAACCACTCGGCTTCAACTCGAAGCTGACTCAAGCTCTGTTTTACGCAGACAACTCTGGAGCCTGACTGGACTCGCCAAACCGAGGAAGAAACACCCCCTTCGAGAGCATTAACTTCAATACGTTGGGAAGGTTTAAAAACGCCACTACTAACGAGAGCATCAACCACTGGCTTCGACAGACTTGAGCTCAAAACCACCCTTTAACCTCGGCTTTTCGATTTAGCGCGGCTTTTTTTAGCCAGTTCAAATCAAGCCCCGCAAGTACCAGCGAGAAGCCCAGTTGTTTGAAACGCGCCGCTGATTCGCGATCTTGTATCATGCCGCCCACGGCTTTCTTGGAATCTTGAGCCGCTTTGGCTATGTCTGCCAAGGCAAGCTGATAGACAGTCGCGGTGGCATCCCCGAGGCACCCAAGTTGCGCTGCGAGATCCCCTCCTCCGACCAACAAGCCATCGATACCGGAGCATGCCGCTATTTCAGATGAATTCTGAAGGCCTGCGGCGTCTTCTATCATGGCAATTAAGGTGACCGACTGGTTCTGAATAGCTAGATCGCTTTGCGACCAGCCTCCCCCAAAAGCTTGCCTCCGTGAGCTAGCAAGCCCTCTTTGCCCCAGTGGAGGGTAATAGGTCGCCCTCACGAGCGCTTCCGCCTCCGCTCGATTTCTGACCATCGGGGCGATGATACCCGTTGCGCCAAGATCCAAAAGCTGTCGAATCACAGCCGGACTGTGGTCGTTTAAGCGAACTAAGCAGGGTAGATTTTTGGCTTGGCAGTTGGCAATGAATCCGCTTGCTGCTGCCATATCGAATGGCAAGGTTTCCATGTCGAGAAAGACCCAATCAAACCGGGCATCAATAATGACTTCACCACTGTAGCCAGAATCTGTAATCCCGCCTCCTATTAGCGTGTCACCTTGATACAACAAACGTTTAAATTCGCTGCCATTCACGGAATTCCCCACATCAATTATTCTAATTTTCGCGAGCTGTGCTCGCCGCTTTTTGTAAAGTTACTTGATATTAAGAGCCAATGTAAATACTTTGTAACCAATGATTTTTATACGGTGGTTTCGAAATGCATACCCAATTCGAACTTCAGGCGCCCTTGTTCCATAACTTCGTTGACTTGCACGCTCGGTGGTACCCCCATAAGGTCGCCGTGCTCGACGATGAGCAAGCACTCAACTGGCAACAACTTGCGGAGCGCGCCAACCAAGTCGCAAACGGCTTGGTCAAGGAGGGCATCAAACCTGGTGATTCTGTGGCGATATTGATGCGCAATTGCGTTGAGTATGTGGAGGTGCTTTACGGTGCGTTTAAAGCGGGTGCCGTGGTGGTACCACTCAATACGGCGGTCAACAATGCCGGGGTAGAAGGCATGTTGGTTGATAGCGCCGCCAAGATTTTGTTCTGCTGCGCCGCTCAAGCCGCTCGTTGGCAGCCAGACAATCGACCTGATTCTTGGGATGCAAGAATCGTTGAACTGAATTCAGACTCCAACAACCCAAACTACGCCAGTTGGAGAAACGCAAACTCGACTTTATTCAGTGACATCGAGATCGATGATTCCGCTCCCTGCAACATTATTTATAGCTCAGGCACCACCGGTTTGCCAAAGGGTATCAAGCACACCCACAGACGCCGCGTGCAAGCCATGTATGAATTAGCCCTCGCACACCGCTACCATTTTGGCGCAATTTCGATATGCCCAATCGGGCTCTACTCAAATATTGCTTGGGCATCCCTGTTTTGCTCTCTAATCGTGGGCGGCACTTGCGTAATTCGTGCGAGTTTCACGCCGGAGGACTGGATAAACGATGTTGAGAAATATGAGGTGACACATACGATGATGGCGCCCATCATGTTCCAACGGATATTGGCTGCACCTAATTTCTCCGCAGCTAAAGTCACGAGTCTACAAGCGGTAATCTCAGGTGGATCGCCACTCTTTGAACAGTTAAAAAAGACAGTAATAGAGCAATTTCGGTGCGCTGTAATTGAGCTTTACGGTCTAACCGAAGGTTTCATGACCACACTGCAACCCGAGGAAGCCGAGGGCAAGCTGACCTCTGTCGGCAAACCCGTTAGAGGCAACAACTACATCCTTGTTGATAACGACGATCAAATTCAGCCTTTAGGTGGAACCGGTGAAATTTGTACCCGAAGTGTACACTGGATGATCGAGTATCATAATCGCCCCGATGCCACCGAAGAAATTGTGTTACGCGATAAGAACGGATTACTTTGGATGCGAACCGGCGACATTGGGCGCACAGATGAGGATGGCTTTTTATACATCGTCGATCGAAAGAAAGACATGATTCTAAGCGGTGGGCAGAACATCTACCCCGCGGACATTGAAGCGGTCATGGTGAATCATGCAGATGTATCAGAGGTCGCAGTTATCGGGGTTAGTGACGAAACATGGGGAGAAACGCCTGTCGCGGTAATCGTGCCAAACAGGCCTATGACGGACGCAGACATAGATAGCTTACTGACTTGGACCAATGAACGTGTGGGCAAACGTCAACGCATCCGGTCGGTGTACCTTAATACCGATATGCCTCGCAATCCCAACGGCAAGATTTTGAAGCGCGAACTTAGAGCTAAGTTCGAGAGCACACCAAGCTAGGCAAATTCTCGCCCAACAAGAGTCAGCGTCTCACCCTGCAAAGGCCCGGAGCTTCAGAACCTGCCAGCCATAGCCGATCAAAAACAGAATCAAAAATGCCAGGTGGAAACCCTGCAGAAGCGGGTGCGTGAACGAATCAACGAATGGATCCCCCACCGGTAGCCTTCTTAGAAAATCGGTTATCGCTGGGATCATATGAAACAGCAGGGTCGAGCTGTACCCCAGAGCC
>Ga0181561_10001917_pt1 | contig 18459 bp, 14 predicted proteins | sample 011ome_19_FD_133760 | JGI IMG/M metagenome (GOLD analysis project Ga0181561, IMG submission 133760) | Coastal salt marsh microbial communities from the Groves Creek Marsh, Skidaway Island, Georgia - 011510BT metaG (megahit assembly) | ecosystem: Environmental > Aquatic > Marine > Intertidal...
GACCCCGTTCGCGGGGTGCACGCCGTTCCTTAAGGACTTTTCCCGTCGTCACTCTTCACCCGCGCTTCCCTTTCAACGTTTGACCGGTAAGACGTTCGACTGACCGATCGCTTCACCCACGCAAGGCGACGCGGCGGCGACGGCGACGGCGCCGGCGCTCTTTGTGTCAGCCCCTGTCGTTCTCTCCGAGGGCGGCGCGGCGGAGGAGGGGGGCGAGGACGCCGCCGCCGCTTCCGCTTCCGCTTCAGGGGCCGGCGGCGGCGCGCCCGCGGAGTTCCCGCCGCTCGATTTCACGCTCGAAGGCGACGACGCGCCGCCGCCGGAGCTGTCGTTTCTGCGTCCGCTCGCGGAATTCGTCGACCCGCCGCCGCCGCCGCTCGCGGAGGGCGAGGAGCCGCCTCAAACGCCCGCCGAGGGCGACGACGCCGGCCCCGGGTCGTTCCAGCCCCTCGCCGCGCTCGCGGCCGCGCTCGCGGCCGCGCTGAACTACGTCGCGTCCACGGACCCAGCGGCTATCGCGGCGGCGGCGGAGGCGGCGGGCGACGCGCCCGCGGCGCCTGAGCCCGAGCTGGATGAAAACGGAGACCCGATCCCGCCGCCGCCACCGAAGCTCTCGATCGCGGAGGTGGAGCGCGCGATGGCGCGCGAGCGCGCCGTCTTCGCGACCCGAATCGAGCGCATCTCGCAGCGAGCGCTGGCGCACGCGACGGAACTGAGAGAGATCGCGTCCAACGCGCACGAGCGGCTCGAGGAGCGTCTGAGAGCGCGGTACCGCGCCGAGTGCGGCGCCGTCGCCGCGCTCGTCGACGAGGTCAACGTCGCCGTCGACGAAGAGCGCGAGCTTCACAACGACCTCGTCCTCGACGACGTCGACTTCATCGTGTTCGAGGAGGAGCGCGCCCTACCTCCGCCGCCGCCGCAGCCGAAACGTCCGGCGACGGAGAAGCTCCTCCCGCCGGGGGTGTACAGAGCGTCGCAGCTCGCGCGGCTGGCGGCGGCGTTGGCGGCGGCGGCGCCGACGGGACTCGTCTCCGCGCCCGAGTGCGCGGTGCTCATCGCCAAGTGCGCGTGCGCGGACGACGGCGACGGCGCGCCGACGGCGTTCACGATCGCGCCGGCGTCGATGCTCGCCGCCGTGGCGAATTTGTTCGCGTTCCGCGGCAGCGTTTACGTCGAGTGGCGCGCGTTGATCGTCTCGCTTCTCTACGCGGCGTATCCGGCGGCGACGGAGGCGGACGCCGGGACGCTCGCATCCGCCGCGGCGCAGCTCGCCGCCCCCGCGAAGGCTGGGAAGGAGGCGTTCGCGAAGGCGCGGAAGCTGTGGTTCCTCCCCGGGGGTAACGCACAAGAGGTGGACGTTTCTTCCATCATCATGCGCGCGCTCGCCGACGCGTTCGCCGTCCCCGGCGCCGTCGACGCCGAGACGGGCGAGTCCGCGCCGGCGACGGTGGACGTCGACGCGCTCGCGATGCACCTCTGCGCGTCCAAGACGCACGCGGAGGGCGTCGCGAAGGCGATGGAGGTGGCGCGGCGGCTGGAGATCGCGATGGATCGCGGAGAGAAGGACTTTCCCGAAGGGAGGGAGAGGGAGCGCGCGGTGGCGCTCGGGGAGCTGAGCGCGGTGGCCGCCGCCGCCGCGATGGGGCCGATGTCGGATAAGGCGATCGATCTGCTTCTCTCGCGGGACCTGGAGGGGAAGCAGGTGGACCTGCCCGCGATCGACGCGGCGTGCAAGCGGTCGGGTGGTGATGAAACCGTCGGCGTTGAGGCGTTATTGCGCGATGAGGCGACCGCGAAGTGGTACGGAAGGTACCTCGTGAGAGACGCGTACGAAGTCGTCAAGGTGTGATGATCACGCGACGCAACGCAAGGTGGTTGAAATGTTTTAACGACGACGACGACGACGACGACGACGCTTTCTATCCCCTCCCGCTTCGCGCGCGTCCTCCTCCCCCGGCGTCTTCCACGACGCGCTCTAACGTCTTCTTCGGTATTCGCTTCCGCAACGGCTCGTACAGCCACGCCTTGAATTTGCACTGCGTCTTGTCGTCGTCGAGCCACGCTTCCGTCATCAGAGTGTCTTCTACGAATTCGTACAGATGGGGCACGTGCGGCGGTATCACCGCACGGTCCCCCGCGGCGAGCTCGCGGACGACCTCCTCGCCCGCGCGCGCGTCCGGGATCGTCGTCAACCGCGCCCTGCCGGCGACGACGACGTTCAACTGCGCGCACACGTGAATATCGCCGCTTCGCAGGTGCCCCGCGCGCGTGAAGACGAGGTTGACGAAAAGCGATCGCTTCCTCCTCCGCCCGCCCACGAGCGTCGTTGTTCCCATCGCGTTCGCGTTCGACGCGCCGCCGCCGCCGCCGCCGCGACGATCGCCGTCGTCGTCCAACGGGAACTCGCGCCGCTCGTACGCCCCTCGCGCGTCCTCGAACCGGAACTCCCCGCCCTCCCCCGGCCCCGGCGCGGCCTCCGTCACGCTCGCGAGGTCGTAGACTCTCGGATCGCCGAGCGTCGTGGGAAGCCAGCTGTCTGGGAGGTACACGATGGAGACGCGCTTCGAGACGCGACCGAGCGCGAACGCGACGAGGAGAAGGAAGAGATGCGCGAAGACGCGACGAAATGGCGCGCGGTGCGTCGCGGTGACACCGGGGACGTGCGGGGGGGCCCGAGCGCGCATCATCATTGTGTCGGAAAAGACACTCCAGTCAGATCTCATCAACACCGTCATCAGTCGCCCCCACGCAGCCTCCCGTCAAAGGGAGACGCGCGGATGGCGCCGCTCGCCGCGGCCGCGCGTCGGGCGTGGCCGCGAGGCGACGACGGCGACGGACGCGGCGGCGGCGGCGGCGGCGGCGGCGGCGTCTTCACCGCGGGGACGCGTCGTCGAGGTCGCCGAGGTCGCCGCGGGGCGTTTCGCGACGACGACGACGACGCGGAAGCGCGGTGGCGATGGGACGCCGACGGCGACGACGACGACGACGAGGAGGAGGAGGAGGAGGAGACGACGCGCGCGCGAAGAGAGTTCGCCGCGGGCGGCCCCGCGACCGCGACCGCGAGCACCCCCGACGGCGCGCACGTCCTCTCGGCGCTGTACCAGCCCCCGCCGTCGTCGCCGTCGTCCGCGCGAAGAGATCATCTCGACGCGCGACGCGACGCGTTCCTGTCCTCCCCCGTGATGGACGCCCTCGCGCGCGCGCGCGACGACGCGGAGCACGCGGACGCGCACGCGGACGCCGCCGCCGCCGACGCCGCGTTCGCCCGCGTCCTCTCCCCCGACGGCGAGCACGGCGGCGTCGTGATGGAGACGCGGCATCGCGTCGGACGCGACGCCGCTCATTCCGCCTCCGCGCCGTGCGACTTCTCCGTATCGTCGCTGACCATCTCGAACCTCGGCGGCGGCGTCGACGACGTGAGCGTCGCGGGGACGTACGTCGCACGGAGTTCGCGGGAGGACCCGATGTCGCTCACGTTGACGAGCGTCCTACACGTCAGCTCGATGGGCGACCGGGAGATCGAAGCGGAGGTGAAGTACGCGTGGCCGCTGGAGGGACCCGCCGCGACGACGACGACGAACTCGAACTCGAACTCGAACTCGAACTCGAACTCGAACTCGAAGCCGCCGCCGCCGCCGCGATGGTGGGATCAGTGGATCCCGCGCGTGTCCTCCTTGAGCGTCGCGAACGTCTGGAACCTGGAGGCGGACGACGGCGACGCCGCCGTCGCGGCGAGGACGACGAGGAAGACGACGGACTGCGCCGTCGTCGGCGAGCTCGGCGGCCGCGCGCGCGGCGGCGTCCCGATTTCCTTTCGCGCCAAGGCGCGTTCTATACACTGGTCCCCATACGACCGCGTCGGCGTGGTGAACGCCGTTTCTTAAGGACTTCGCCCGGCGTTTCTCTCCGCCTAGGGTCCCTCGCTTTCAATCCCCGCCCTCGGCGCCTTTCAACTCCACCTGACGCCTTTGACCTCCACCCCGACATCGCTTCGTATGGAACGGCCCTCAAGCTCTCCGCCGACCGCGACGCGAACGGGCGGCCGCTCAGAAGATTCCTAACGTTCGAGAACAGAGCGACCGACGCGCTTTCGGACGGGCGCGGGGTGGCGCACGTCCGGCACCGCCTGACGACGGACTTCGTGCGCGATAATCGTTTGCGGTCTTTCCTCAGCGCGCCGTTCTTTTCGTTCGGCGAGGTGGAGGTGGTCGCGGAGTCGACGGTGCCGCAGGATTTGCTCTGGAGGCGCGTTCATATTTACACTGGTCCTCATACGACCGCGTTGGCGTGGTGAACGCCGATCCTTAAGGACTTTCTCTCCCGGCGGCGCGCGTCTCTCTCCGCCCGCGAGCCCCTCGCTTTGAATCCCGACGCGCCTCGACGCCTCACGACGCCGTCTGACGCCTTTCGACGCCGCCCCGACTGCCGTCGCTTCAACGGAACGCGTCAGGATGACGCGCGCGTGGAGAGATCGAAACGACGCGCGGGTCGACGTTCTTCCCACCGCGTCCGCGCCACGACGGCGTTGGAGCGGCGGCGAGCCGAAGACGTGCGTGGGGATATCGTTCAGCAGCGAGAGGGGGCGGAGCGTCGGGATCGGCGGCGACGTCGACGTCGGGGACCCGTCGCGGCGGCGGCGGTACGTCGTGGATGCGAAAATTTCAGGCGCGCGCGCTGAACGAAGCCGGGGCTTCGCGGGCCCTCAGGGCGCGTTCGCGCGACTGACGCGGCGCGGCGCGGGGGTGTCGTGGGCGTTGACGTGCGGCGGCGACGCGGACCTCGGCGTCGAGTGGGGTCTGGACGTGAAGCGGCGGTGGAGGAGGAAAGACGGCGACGGCGACGGCGACGGCGGCGGCGACGGCGACGGAGACGGCGGCGGCGGAAAAGAAAAGGAAACGCCGTTCGTTTCGATCTCGCTGCGGACGTCCTCGCGCGGCGGGCTCGAGAACACGAAAGTGTACGTCCAACGCGGCGTCGAGTGACGCGCGCTTCACGTGTACCTTCGTAGGTAGAACTACTAGAATGAATAGGCAACTTATGGTACACGTACAGTACACTTCCGTACGACGAACGAACGGTCGTATTCGCTCGCTCAGTTCGCCTTGTTGTCCACCAACGGCGGCATCGGCGACGGCGTCGTCGGCGTCATCGTTCGCTCCGTCTCCACCTCCACGATCCTGTCGTACAGAACCAACGTGTCCTTGAACAGCTTCGAGTTCTTCCCACACGTGATTTCCAAGATCTCCTGGGCTTTGTGCAGCGTCTCTTTCGCGGCGAAGTAATCGCCGGCCTCCGCGGCGACGCCCGCGAGCGTGACGAGATCCAATCCCACCCTCGGATGATACGCGGTCCCGAACGCAGCCTCTCTCCCTAAAATCAGGCTCGCGCCCAACCCTCTCGCGTACGGCCAATCCCCTTCCAGCATCGCGGCGTTGAACGCGATGTGCAGCGCCCTGACGCGCGCGCTGACGGTCGGCGAAGGGCCGTACCTCGTCGCGAGCTCCTCGGGGTCGACGTCTTTCAACTCGAAACTCATCGAGGGGCCGTATTCGCCTTCGCCCATGTCGTCCATCGCGACCGCGAGGACGTGCACAGCCTGGTGCGCTTTCTCTTTCTCTCTGTCCAGATCCTTCTCGTACATCGCCTCTTCGATGATCTCCAGCGCTCTCTCGTACACCGCGGTGTTCGGGCGGTTCAACTTGCCGCCGCGGCATCCGGTCATCGGCTTCCCCTCGCCGCAACGCGCGCACAAACACTTGAACCCGTATCGCGTCGTGAGGATCTTCTGGCGCGCGGCTATCGGATCCGACGCGTCCACGTACGCGTGCGTCAGCTCCTCCCCCGCGGCGACGTGCTTCACGACTCGAAACTCCTGCGCCCAGACCCCGCCGCCTCCGATCATCCAGTCGACGTTCGCGTTTCGATCCGCCGCGTGGAGATCCGCGGCGCTGTCCTCCCTGGGTCTTCCGCCGCCGTTATGGTCATTACGGAGCCGGTACGATATCACGGCGTTCGGCGCGCACGAGTGGTTGAGCAGCGCGCCGAGCGGGTAGCACCCGCTCGCGACGGGCGCGAGCAGAGAGTCCGTCACCGCGAAGTTATTTCTTCGCCCAGTCGCCACCGCGTCCGTGATCGTCTTAGCATCCGCGCCCGGCGGGTGCAGCTCCAGCGCGGTGATCGCCTCGACCATCTCCTCGATCGTCCCGGGCTTCTCCGCGGCCGCCTTCGCCTGCTTCTTCGCCCACCGCTCGCGGTACGCGATGTCGTCGAACGCCGTCGGCGTCTCCTGGTTCTTGAACTTCCACCGGTCGCTCACCGGGATCTCTTTCGGCTCCGTCGTCGCGTCGTACTCGGCCGGCGCGTCGTCGCCGATCGTCCATCGCGTCATCGACTCGACGTCGGACGCGAGCGATTCGAGCGGTTCGAGCCCGGCGTCGGAGGAGGGAGGGCGGACGAGGCCGGGAGAGGGGCCGCGGCGAGGCGGCGATTCGGCGTCGGCGTCGGCGTCGGCGTCGGCGTCGGCGCGCGAGCGCGATAATTTTTTCGCGGCGTCGTGCGCGGCCCAGAGGACGCGCGAGACGAGCAGTGCCTCGGACGCGACGGCCGTCGGCAGCTTCTCGAGCTCCTTCGCCTTCTCGCACTCCCTGCGCGAGATTCGTGTCGTGTCGTTCGGAGGATTTGGGACGGCGCGTCAGCGACGCGTCGCGTCGTTCGCGAGGGCATCACGCGCGGACGCGCGACGCGACGCGAGGAGGCGCGAGGAGGAGGAACGGAATGGTGCGACGCGACGCGAGACGACGCGACGGATAAATAGCGCGGGAACGAACGTCCGGCGTCGTCCGGCGCGCACCTCGAATGCCCCGCCACCCACGCGGCAGCCTGGCACGCGCGGTCGCAGAACAGCGCGCGGTCGCACGCGCCGCATCGCCGCACGATCGGCGGGCGCTCGAAGCACGCGCCGCATCGCTGCCGCGTGAGCTCCTGGAACGGCGCGCACGCGAGCGGCAGCGACGACAGCGCGAGCGTCCCCGGGGTCAGCGATCTCGTCGCGACGAGGCAGCGCCCGCGGCCCTCGCGCGTTACGACCTCAACGCCGAACCTCGCGAGGCGCGCGTTGAGCTCCATCGTCGCGTCTCTGTCCGCGGGAGTGGTGTCCGCCATCGCGCGCGCGGAGATGCGTTATCAGGGGGGTGAAGCGGCGTCGTTCGTTCACCGAGCGCGCGCGCGCGAGTTTGAAGCGTAAAGCGAGCGATAACCAGTCCCGAAGAGTCGCGACCCTTCAGATCTCTGACCACACGTGTCCGGAGGACAGCGCGCGGCGAGGCTCGGACGAAACCAGGGACGGTAGGTTGAAAATCGCGTTTCCAGGCTCAAATCGCCAATTTCAAACATCATCCGCGCGCGCTCATCGGACGACTCGAAATTTCGAAGCGTGACGAGACTCGTCGGGCCGCGGCCCAGCCAGTCGTCGCTCGCGCGCCGGGGCGGTGGCGATGTCGGCGCCGAGCGAGGAGCCCCCGGAGATCGGGGCTCCTCCCCCCCCGCGCGCGCGGGGGGGGCAGCGGCACGAGCGTCGGAGCAGGTGCGCGCGTCGTCGTCGTCCGCGTCGTCGCGCGTCCGATCTCGCGTCGGGACGCGCGAATGAACGAATGAATTACGGCACCGAGCGCGTGGAATCAATCCTCCCTCCTCCTCCGCGTCGCCGATTCCCTCACCGCCCCATCCCTCGAAACTCCCTCCCTCCCTCCCTCCCCCCGCCGCGCCCCATCACCCCAGCGCCGCCTTGGATCCGTTCGGGGTCCCGACGACCGACGAACCCCGCGTCGCGTCGAGCGCGAGCGCGAGCGCGGACGCCACGCTGGGCGCGGTCGAGCACGCGTGGCGATGGTTTAACGACGACGCGACCGACGACGACGCCGTCGCCGTCGAACCGCCGCGCCGTCGCTCGCGATCCGTCTCGATCTCGAGCGCGACGTCGTCGTACTTCGACGGCGACCGCGGCGACGCGGCGACGCCGCCGCCGCCGCGCGGGGACCACGACCCGCCGACGTCCGTCGTGATGACGACGACGACGACGACGACGACGACGGCGGCGGCGCCCGTCGCGCCGAGCGATCTGCATCACGTCGCGAGCCGTCGCGCGCGCGATCCGGACGCGGCGGCGGGGCTCGAAGGCGGCGGCGGCGGCGGCTTCCCCTTCCCGGGAGGATCGCCCGGACGCCGCGCGCGCCGCGTGGTGCCAGGGATCGCGCGACGGACGCGCGCGCCGCGGTCGACGAGCGACGAGGAGGAGGAGGAGGCGGACGCGGTGGACGCGGTGGACGCGGACGCCGAGGCGGTTTCGGCGGCGCCGGGGATCGAACCGCCTTCAACAGCGCCGCCCGCGCCGCCTTCAACAGCGCCGCCTTCAACAGCGCCGCCTGTCGCCGACGACGCGAAGAAGGCGGCGATACGGCTCAAAACGAGAGGGTGGTGGGAGGCTGAGCGCGCGCTCGTCCGCGTCGTGAACCTGCTGATCAAAGAGATGAAACCGTTGGGGATGGAGGGCGTGGCGACGTTTGATCCGATCGCGGGCATCATGCTGTGGCGCGAGCAAAGGAAAGCCGCGGCCGCGCGGCGCCGAGCGCGCGCGGAGCTGTACCCGAACGAGGACCCGCCGCCGACGCCGGACTTGAAGCCGCTGATTTTGGGGATGAAGCACAGCGTAGCCGTCTACGGCGCGCTCGCGGTGATCATGCAGAAGGGATTCGTGGGGGGACTGAAACACGAGGTCATGTCCGGGTTTAAGAGCGCGGGGGACGACGTCACCGCGGCCGCGGCGAGAAGCGCGGGGATCGACCCCGCGGACATCGTGAGCGCGAACTGGAGCACGCTCACGTTTTCGCCCGCGTCGTACGTCGCCATCGACCGCGGCGCGAAGACGGTCGTCGTCGCGATTCGCGGCACCGCGCAGCTCGAAGATTTACTCACCGACGCGTGTTGCACGTCCGTGCCGTTCTGCGGCGGGTGGGCGCACGCGGGCGTCGTCGCGAGCGCGTGGCAGGTGGTGCAGACGCAGATCGCGCCCGCCGCGAGGGCGATGGCGAACAACCCGACGTTCGAGCTGCTGCTGACGGGGCACAGCATGGGCGCGGGCGTCGCCGCGTGCATCGCGATGCTTCTGCGTCTCGGCGACGCCGACGTCCTCGCCGCCGCGAGCGAGGGGATACGAAAAGCCGTGGACGAGGACGGCGCGAGCGAGGAGGGCGCGGCCGCGGCGACGCGAAACGTCACGCGCGCCATCTGCCACTGCTTCGCCGCGCCGAGCACGTGTTCGCTCGATCTGTCGAACGCCGCGCGCGAGTACGTCACCGCGGTGGTCGCGGGTAAGGACGTCATCCCACGCTTGTGCTACGGCAGCGTGCGGCGGCTGTTACGGCGGTTAAACAGCGCCGCGCCGTCGCAGCCGATGATGCGCGCGATCAGTAACGCGTTGGGGGGGCGGGATAAGGGGGGATCGCAAGGGATCGGTCGACGCGGCGGGGGCGGGGACGGAGACGGAGACGAGTCGCCGCTCTACGTCGCGGAGGAGGACGCGAGAGCGTACGAAGAGGACGAGGCGGAGATTACCGGACGGATGAGCGCGCTGCACGACTTCCACGCGCCGACGGCGTCGGATAAGCCGAAGATCCCCGAGCCGGAGCCGCGCGACGCGGATGAATCGGAATCGGATCTTGCCCCGGACGAGACGGACCGATCGGCTTCAAACGCGCCGCCGCCGAAACCGCCCGACGGCGACGGCGCGGCGGCGGCGGCGACGCTCGCGAAGGCGCAGCCGCGCGCGCCGTCGGAGCGCGAGCGCGAAGAGAAGCGCAAGCAGAGAGCGCGGCAAGTCGCCGCGGTCAAAGCGGCGACGTCCGCGACGGCGGCGTCGGGGCTGGACCGCTGCCAGGCGCACTGGGACGACCTCGAGGGCGTCACCGGGCTCGAGCTCAGAGACCACGGCGCGGGCGACTTCCTCGTCCAACCGGGGCGCGTCATCCACCTGCGTCACCTCAGCTCGGGTGCGTTCTGTTCTGTACACACGAATTTATTTCATTTCGCCCGTCCATCGGTTTCAACAAACGACACGTGATCGATCGCGTCTCCTTTCGACTGACCGACGAACTCTTTTCGCACGGAACGGCTCTCATCAGACGACGGCCCCACCGCGGAGGAGCGGCATCCCACGGCGTTCACGGAGATCCCGCTCTCGACGCGGATGATGACGGACCACATCCCCATGGTGTACATGTCCGCGATGAACGCCGTCGTCGCGGCGGCGGAGAGAGAGAAAGTCGCGTCCGAACGCTGGGAGGATCTCTTCGCGGAGGAGGTCAGGGTGTACGGCCCGGGAGGGTACGACGTCTACGCCGACGCGGTGGCCATGTTATCGGAGGCGGACGCGAAGCGGTTGGGGAGGAGGGGCGAGTTCGACGTGGGGGGCGGAGATGGGAGCGACGGCGAGAGGACGGGCGGCGGCGGCGGACTCGGCGCGATGTGGGCGCAGGTGAGACGAGCTGTCGGGATGAGCGCCGGGTCGACGAGCTCGTCGTCGTCTTCGTTGAAGTCTTCCCCGCCGAAGCCCCCGGCGGCGGCGGCGGCGGCGGAAGATAAAACGTCGATCGACGCGCCCACCGAGGAAACCCCGCCGGCGGCGCCGAGGGCGCGGAGTAAGAAGGAGGAGCACGCGAAGGCGATGTCGGCGACGCCGCCGGCGACGCCGGCGACGCCGGCGGAGACCGCGCCGGGTCGCGGCGCGTGGAATTTAGGGCGGATGTTCGGCGGGCTCTTCAGAGGCGGCAAGGGCGAGAGTCCGAGTCCGAGTCCGAGTCCGGAGGCTGCTGAGGGCGGCGAGGTGGACGCGTAGAAGAAGAAACAGAAACTAAACGTAGAAGAATCGAACGTCTCGTTCGTCGTCGTATCAACGTCGATCGAAGCGCGCGCGAAAAAAAAAAAAAGTCGCCGAACAAAAGTCGCCAAAGTCGCCTTCGCCTTCGCGCCGCTCGCTCACGCGTCGATCTCCTCCTGCTTCGGCTCGTCCATCGGGATCTCCCCGGCGTCCACGATCGTGACTTCTTGCTTCGGCGGCGTCCCGTCCAGTGCTTCGATCGCCTTCACGACGTCCATCCCGTTCGTGACTTTGCCGAACACGACGTGTCGGCCGTCGAGCCACGAGGTTTTCACCGTGCAGATGAAAAACTGCGAGCCGTTCGTGTCGGGGCCAGCGCTGTCGCGTTCGGTGGGGTGCGTCGGGGGTGGCATCGTTCGAAGAGCGTCAGTGTTAGGGTTAGGGTTAGGGTTAGACTTTGATGCGTGCGTGCGGGTGAGGGGACGAGGAGATGAAGCGTCGAGTCGTCTCAGGTGTTTCAAAGCGATTGCACAGGCGGGTCCTCCGAAGCGTCGAAACGCGCGAGGGACCCTGAATGCATTGAACATCTGTTTCACCGTTGACCATTGTCCTCCGTTCAGGACCTTGGAACGCGGTCGAGCATCATCGACGACTCGACTCGACTTCCCTTCCCTTCCCTCTCTCGCGCGGGTTGGGTCGGGTTGGACGGACGGACGGACGGACGGACGACGCGGGTCGAGGAGTGGCGACGGGGCGGAAGACGAGGGAACGACGCGAAACGGAAGCGAAACTCCGCGAAACGAAGACGCACTTTGCCATGGAGAGCGTGCCCGGTCCCGTGTGCTTGAGCTTGAAGTTTTCGTCCGGGAACGTCTCGCCGTAGATGCTCTTCCCGCCGGTGCCGTCGCCGTTCGTGAAGTCGCCGCCTTGGATCATGAAGTCTGCGAGGAGGAGGAGGAGGAGGAGGAAGAGCAGGGAGGCCGCGGACGACGATCAGAAGATGTCATCACCACGACGATCGGCGTTCGTTCGATTTGTCGATCGGTCGATCGAGCCGCGAAGACGACGACGACGACGACGACGACGACGACGCGCGCGCGCGCGCACCTTTGATGACGCGATGGAACGAGGACCCTTTGAACCCGAATCCTTTCTCCCCCGTCGCGAGCGCGCGGAAGTTCTCCGCCGTCTTCGGCGTCGTCTTCCCGTACAGCCCCATCTCGATCCGACCCGCGGGCTCGCCCGCGATGGCGACGTCGAAGAACACCGTGTGCGTGATCTTCGGTCCCTTCTTCTTCTTCTTCGCGTCCGCGCCGTTCACGCCGAGAAGGAGGAGAGCGACGAGAAGCGCGACGAAGACGCGCGCGCGGCCGGATGATGGGCGGGAGAACGTCGAGAGAAGCATCGCCATCGCGTTCGTCGGTCGTCGCGGTGCGGTCGAAGACTGACGACGACGAACGATGATGATGGATGAGTGCGACAGCTCCTCGACGCGGCCGCGCGCTTCCGTTCTGCGAGCCGGAACGGGCCAAATTTGAAAGGGTCCGATAGACCATCGGACCCTATCGGACCCTATCAAACCAGGCCCTTTCCGACTATTTTTTTTACCCCACGCGCGATCTCCGTGTGACCCATAACCTGGCCGTTTGACCCACTTTTTTTGAACGGTGGTGTGTGTTCGTTGACCACACACGAGCGGCGCGTCGGTCAGACCGTGAACGCAACGCGCGACGCACACGCGTCGCAAGCACCATGGCACGTCCGCACTTAGCGGGGAGCAAGCTCCGCTTCACCGTCGCGCACGTCTCCGGCGAGGTACGCGCGCGGACGCGTCCCGCCGTCCGTCCGAGACGACGGACGATTTCAAATTATTTATTTCTTCTTCCTTCTCGTCTTTCTGCTCGGGGCGCCCACTCATCGTCCCGTCCTTCCCTCTCCCCCGTCTTCCTCTCCACAGGACGAGGACTACCCCGCGCGCGAGCTCCACTTCCACACCCCGCAGACGCGCGGATGGCAGTGCGCGCGCTTCTCCAAGTTCCCCCAGGAGCTCGTCCTGCGCCTGGACCACCCCGCGCGCATCCATCAGATTCAGATCCTCTCGCACGAGTATAAGATCGCCACAAAAGTGGAGCTCTACACCGGCCTCCTCCCACCGGGGGAGAGCTCCCTGGACCGCGCGGTGATGCGCCGCCTCGGGCACCTGTCCTTCGACTCGAACCTATCCAGCGGGCATCAAGCCCGCGAGCTCAAGTCGGTGCACGTGAACGTCGACGCCGCGGTGCTGCGCCTCGTCATTCACAAGGTGCGTTCTATCTCACACCGGTCCCCGTACGACCGCGTCGGCGTGGTGAACGCCGATCCTTAAGGACTTTACTTCCCGGCGTGTCTCTGCGCCCATCACCCCTCGCTGCTTTCAATCCCGACGCACACACCTCGACGCCTTTCAACTCCGCTTCTGACGCCTTTCAACTCCACCCCGAAATCATCGCTCGTACGGAACGTGCCGCCTACAGTGCCACGTGAACAAGCTCAACATCTACAACCAGGTCGGCGTGGTCGCGCTGAACGTCATCGGCGAGCCGATAACCCCGGACGGCGGCGGCGCCGGGTACATGGCGCAGCAGGCGGACCCGCACGGGCGGCCGCGGCACGCCGGCCTCGCGGACGTCGCGCTGGACTTGGACGTGGACCCGGTGACGGCGATGAAGATCCGCGAGATCTACGCGCTCAAAGAAGCCGCGGTGGCTCGCGAGGATTACGACGAGGCGAAGCGACTGAAGGACGGCATCAACCGCCTGAAAGCCGTCGGCGCGAAGGTTGCGCAGCTGGAAGCGAAGAAGTCCAGCGCGATCGAGGCGGAGGACTACGACGCGGCGAAGCTCATCAAGGTTGAGATCGATAAGCTTCGCGAAGCCGGAGGCGTCACCGCGCTGGGAGAGAGCGTCGGCGTGCGGGGATCGTACCGCGAACGCGAGAATGAGCCGGCCGATCAGATCTTCAACCGCGCGCTCGACGCGCACGGCGCGAACCCGATGTCCCCGCCGAAGCAGCCGCAGCAGCCCGCGCCGGTGATGGAATTCACCGACCACGGCCCGGACGCCGCCGCGGACGCGTACGAAGACGACGACCGGTACGAAGACCCGACGCAGACGAGCGCGCCGATGCCGGATCCGGGTCCCCCGGGGCCGCCGCAGAACGACTACTACGACGCCGGGGGTCTGTCCCCCGCGCAGCTGAAGCAGCTCAGGGCGACGGCGGGCCCGGACGACGTCCCCCCCGCGGCGTCGAACACCTACGGCGGGCGCGACTACGACGAACGACCGGCGGTGAGCAAAGCGGCGGCGGCGCAGATGCAAGGCGACGGCGGGCTTCCGACGCCGACGCGGTTCCGGGATAACGACCCGTCCGCGCTCGGGGCGAACAACGACGAGGTCCCCGCGCTCGCGACGGGGCGCGGTGGGAACCAGTTCAGCGAGGACGAGATGATGGGCGGAGGAGGAGGAGGAGGAGGCGGCGGCAACGCGGACGCGCCGCCCAAGCCGCCGGGGTTCGGCGGCGGCGACGACCTTCCCGCGCCGGATCCGATCCCGCCGTCGATGGAGGGCGACGCGCGGCCGATCGTGGAGGCGTTCGGGGAGTACTGCGCGATGTGCCTGTACAGCAAGAACTGGATGCACCGCGAAGCCGCGCTCGCGGACATGGAGAAGAAGGTTTCGAGCGGCGACGTCAAGGGAGACCAGAGGGAGATTTTCCGCGTCTTGTGCCAACATTTCGGGCGGCTGTTCAAAGACAAAGTCGCGAACGTGTTCGCGGCGACGTGCAAGCTGCTCACCTCCGCGACGCGGAAGATGGGCCCGAGCTTAGGCCCGAGGGAGGTTCACAGCGAAGTCTCGCCGCTCGTCGTGCTCCTCCTCGAGAGACTCGGGGACGCGCACGTCAAGGTGAGACTGCTCCCCGTACGACCCCGTTCGCGTGGTGAACGCCGTTCCTTGAGGACTTTTCCCGTCGTCACTCTTCACCCGCGCTTCCCTTTCAACGTACGTTTGACCGGTAAGACGTTCGACTGACCCACGCGTTCACCCACGTCAAGGTGAGAGACGCGGCGCACGCTTCCGTGATGGACCTCGCCGGGAGCGAGATGTCGCTCGTCGCGAAGCCGCTGACGAAGCCTGTAAGGTCGCAGAGCGTGTGGAGGGTCGTCCTCGGGAGGCTCACGATCATGCACGCGCTGATCCCGCGGCACGGCCTCGCGAAGGATTCGAACCAAGGCTTATCGCTCGAGTCGGTGATGGAGTTCACGGCGAAGGCGTTTGAGAGCCCCAACGGGGACGTGCGGTCCGCGGCGGTGAAGGTCACGCTGGAGTGCTGCGCGATCGCGGGACGCGCCGTGGAGAAGTTCCTCCCGAGGAACTTGAAACCGGCGATCCGGGAGATCATCGACGAAGGGCTCGGCGGCGCCGCGCCCGCGCCGGCGGCGGCGGCGAAGAAACCGGCGGCGGCGGCGAGGAAACCGGCGCCGCCGCCCAAGGCGACGACGCCCACGCGCCCCGCGCCCGCGGCTTCGCACGGCGCGCCGAACGCGCGCGAGCTCAAGGCTGAGATCGCCGCGCGCGAGAAGGAGGTTGGCAAGACGCACCCGGACGTCGCCGTCGCGCTCACGGACCTCGCGGCGTTGCACAGCGAGGAGGAGCGATTCGCGGAGGCGCAGCCGTTGTACGAACGAGCGCTGAGGATCCAAGAGAAGGCGCTCGGGAAGGACCACCAGGACACGGTGCAGACGTTGACGGACCTCGCGATCTGCCACCTCGACCAGGGGCACAACGGCGTCGGGCGGCCTCTGCTGGAGCGCGCGCTGGTGCTGCAGCAGAAGGCGCTGGGACCGAATCACGCGGACGTCACGGCGATTCGTGACGTGTTGCAATCCTTGGACGCGGACGAGGGCATGTGACGCGACGCGACGGTCGGACGGACGGAGGAGGACTGGAGGGCGATGCGAATGCGATGCGCGTTTGGAGGAGAGGAAGACGGTGCCACGGTGGACGCGTGTACATATGATAATAAGAGACAAATCGCTAACTTAATCATACTGTATATTAACGCTTGCTGTGGTTGATGTGCTTGAGCGCTAAAAACGCGAGGACGAAAAACGCGCAAAAGAAGAGCAATAGATACCCGACGTACCCCCACTTGTTCACGTCGTCGAGCTCGTACGTCTCGAGCAGCGTCTCCCCGCCGGCGAACAACACCGGGTCGTTCCCGTCCCACTGATTGATCATCAGCGCCCCCCACGCGTACTTCATGAGGTCGACGTACGAGTACCACTTCCAGTACGACGGCGTGTCCTCGGGCGTGATCAAAAACCCCGCGAAAAAGAGGAGCGTGACGACGTAGGTTGGGAGGATGGCGTTCGCGGCTTCCATGTTCGGCGCCGCCGCCGCGACGAGGTACGCGAGGACGATGCCGTTCCCGAGCGTGATGTAATACGTCAGCCAGAACAGCCAGAACGACCCGGCGAGGTCGACGGCGAAGAAGACGACGACCGCGATACAAAGTGTCACGAAGACGAGGAGGAGCATCTCGTCGCAAATTTTCGCGACGACGTACGTCAGCGGGTTGTACAGACCGTCCGCGCGCTCGCGCATGTACAGCGACCTCTCCAACACTATCTGCGGGATGTACGCCGCGGCGCCGAACGCGGGGAGCGTGCTCCACATGAACAGCGCGGAGGATATGTTGATCACGTTGTCCGCGCCGAAGTCGTTGCCTCTGCCGAGGTAGAGCGTCGTGATGATGAACGAGAGGAAGATTTTGTCTCCGAGCCGCGGGCCGAGGTACTCCGGGTCTCGGTAGTTTTTCCTCGTTCGGTATTTCAGCATGACGTAAAACGCCCACCACCCCGGCGTTACCGTGGACGATGTCGTGTTCAGCTTCGTGTCCGCGAGGCTTTGCGTCGTGACGCCGTCCGCGAGGCTCTCCTCGCTGCCGCGCCGCCGCCGGCGCGTCTTCTCGGCGGCGACGGCGGCGCGCGTGGACGCGTCGCACGCCTTCTTCAGCGACGACGTCTCGTACACGTCCGCGAACGCGACGGCGTCGCCTCGGCGGTCCGCCTCCGTGAAGACGTCGATGAGCCACTCGATGTCGCTGTGCCCGGAGTCTTTCTCTTTCGGGGTCACGCCCGGCAGCGACGTCGCGGCGTATTGCACCAACCCTTTCCCCGTCGGTCCAAAGTACACCTGCGACGGACGGCGGTGGTGAGTACGCGTACACGTGATAAATAACGCGTCGTATCGGTCATTTTTATCATCATGTCACGAGTCGCGAGGAGTGGGCGGAGAGATACGCCGGGAAAAGTCCTCAAGGAACGGCGTTCACCACGCGAACGGGGTCGTATGGGGACCAGTGTGAATCAGAACGTACCTGTCTGCCGCCGCAGAGGATCATCGCGTTGTCGAAGAGCGAAAACGCGTACGCCGTCGGCGAGTGAATCGTCGCGAGTATCGTGACTTCGTCCGTCACCAGCGACTTCACCACGGACATGACCTCGTTCGCGGTGAAGCTGTCCAACCCGCTCGTGGGTTCGTCCAGGAATAAGACGGAAGGGTCCGTGATGAGCGCGATCGCGATGTTCGTTCGCTTCGCCTGGCCGCCGGATATCCCCTTGACCATCTGGCTCCCGACGACGACGTCGCGCGCGTCCCATAGACCGAGGTCGCGTAACAGCTTGTCCACGGCCGTTTCTTTGGATGCTAACGGCTCGTTCATCGGGCGTTTCAGTTCCGCGGTGTAGCAGAGCATCTCTCGCACGGTCAAAGCCGCGATGAGCGTGTCGAACTGCTCCACGTACCCCGTGTGCCGTCGAAGGAATTTTACCGACGGCGCCTTCCCTCCGAAGAGCACCTCCCCGGTCGTCTCCCCGACGGTCTTCCGCCCCGCGAGGACGTCCAGGAACGTCGTCTTCCCGCTCCCGGACGGGCCCAACAACGCAGTCATCTCCCCGGGGTTGAATAAACCGTTGACGTCAGACAGGAGCCTCGCCTTGACGCCCTTGTCCTTGAACGACGCGACGTCGTAGGTCAAATCTTTCGCGACGACGACGACTCCAGCCCGGGACGACGCGTGCGCTTTCGCGTCCGCGGCGTCGCGCGCGTGGACGATGACCTCGGTGTGGTCCACCCCATCGGGGGACGGCATCGCGGCGGGTGAAGGCGCGAGGCGCGTCGAAGCGCGGTCTCGAGTGCGCGGCGGCCGGAAGGGATCTCGCGCGTTAGCGTTATTTAGGGGCGTTTGTTTCGGACTTTCTGTTCGGGAGACGACGGAGCACTCAGCTGAGCCTGGCGGTGGCTCGCAAATGTCATCAGTTGGCCCCGCGCGCGCGCCGGGAGGTACGTCATGATCCGCGCCGTGAGCTCGCGATGCCGCCGCGCGCTCGCGCGCGAGGCGACGCGTCCGTGGACGACGACGACGACGACGGCGACGACGGCGACGACGACGACCGCGGCGGCGGACGCGCGGGCGTCCGCGCGACGATCGATCGCGAGCGGATCTCGCGCGTCGTCGTCTCGTGCCGACTTCTCGTCCTCATCCTCCTC
>Ga0181561_10001920_pt1 | contig 18444 bp, 27 predicted proteins | sample 011ome_19_FD_133760 | JGI IMG/M metagenome (GOLD analysis project Ga0181561, IMG submission 133760) | Coastal salt marsh microbial communities from the Groves Creek Marsh, Skidaway Island, Georgia - 011510BT metaG (megahit assembly) | ecosystem: Environmental > Aquatic > Marine > Intertidal...
CCGCAGACGCAGGAGTCCAACTCAGGTACGCAGAGTCATCATCGTTAAACCGTAGCGATCCTTCAATGGTCTTAGGATAGAAGCCTCTGACTGAGCCTTGCTTTGCATTACCTTGCAATATTGCCACGTTATGCTCCTGCGCTCGTGACTGCCGGAGTCGCACTGACCATCACGTTCGTACCATCAGAGTAGTACGACAGGAAGTAAACACCTGCTGTTGAGATGGTAGTGAGGTCTGCACTGGCAATGTAGGTACTAGAGGCGGCTGAAATAGTGTGACCGCCAGAGTTGTCTAGCCAGATGTTGCCTGACTGTCCTGCTGTGATGTTCGTGAACGTCAGCGTGCCATTGCCTGTTGGTGTGCATTTGAAGTAGTTGGTCACGTTCATGTCGAACGACAGATCGTTGTCTGTGGTGACTGTACCAGTTGCTCTATCTGTTGCGACTGAGCCTGTTATATTAATGTTACCTGTGCCAGTAATGTTATTAGAGTTTAAGTCTAAGTTACCACCTAATTGTGGTGTTGTATCTTCTACTACATTATCTATAGCATTAGGATTAGCAGTAGCACTAGAAGCAATACCATCTAGTTTCGTACCATCAGTTGCTACATCTCTACCATCTACTGTGCCACCTATCGTTAAGTTGCCAGTAATGTCACCATTGCCATCAATGTCTAGGCTATCCGCCTCAATTTCACCTGTGATGTTTACGCCGTCTGACTTTGTTGATAATTTTAAATTACCATCGTAACGCAATGCTACTGGGCCATCTTGTGTGGCAGTAATCATTAAATCGCCATTAGAAGCATTGATGTCTACACTGGTTCCTGTGATAGCATTACCGTTAGTGTCTAGGTCACCACCTAGCTGTGGTGTGGTATCTTCAACAAGATTAGAAATACCTACAAGGTCTGTAGGTGTAGCCCAGTTTAAATCACCGACTGTGTTGTATGTTAATACCTGACCGTCTGAGGGAGTCTGTGCAGAGACATCGAGGATGTTGAGTTCTGATGCATTAGAGGTAACGTCTGTTACTTGAGAAATAGTGACTGTTGAAGACGGTGTTACGTTAACCCAGCCTGATCCAGTCCACACATACATTAAATTATCAGTGGTGTCGAAGTACATCGCACCGGTGATTAAAGGGTCGCCATCATTATCTACAGATGGTTCTGCCGATTTAGCACCTAAGTAACGGTCATCAAAGTTATCGTAACGTAACTGTGTTTGTGTGTTATAGTGTAAGGCTGAGTAGCCTGTAGTAGATCCATCAGACAGTGTAAACTCTGAGTCTACAGGGTTGAGTGCTAGTTTCTGTGCATCAGCCGCATCGTCAGATGCTTCACTTGCTTTAGTTGTTGCTGTGGTAGCCGCTGTTTCTGCATCAGTCTTAGCAGTGCTTACAGCCGCTAGATCACCGTAGAGATTCTCAGCATTTGTTTTCGCTGTTTCTGCCGCAGTCTGTGCCGCTTCCGCCGCAGTCTGTGCCGCTTCAGCGTCTACAACAGCCTGTGTTACTGTATCAATCGTTGTTTGATCGGCTGTAGCAGATGCGCTACCAGTTCCACGAAAGATCGCCATTAGTCTCTCCAGTGATTAGAATTAGAAAGAGGCCTCGATTGAGGCCCCTAGAGTAATCAGATTAGGCGTTGAAGATCAATGCCAATGCTGATTCAGGACGTAAAACTTTTACGCCGTAGAGAGTGTCGGCAGTGAACAAGTCACCAAGATACTCTTGCTTGTATTGAGTTTGTGAGCGGACGCCCATCTGCTCTGCAAAGACCATAGCGTCTTTGTGACCTAGCAGACCTGCCTTCAACTCGCCACCACTGGTAGCGGCGTTTTCAGCGGCTGTTTCAGTAACAGGGCAGTTAGTAGAAACATAGATTTGGATACCGTAAAGTGATCCAATGTTTCCATTAGCTACAGGCTGACCTGATACGAAATCAGATGAGTTGTAACGGTCAATACCACGGATAGTCTGAACGACTGAAGGTGGTACAACGAGGTAACGATTGTCCATAGGAACATCGTTGTCGTCTAACTGCTTAACAGCGGCACGGAAACCTGTGTCTGAGAAGATATCAGCAGGAACCACAGTGTCAACAGCGTAAGCTGTGAGACCTGTAGAAGCGTCCATGTAGAACGAGTTGCTGTGAATCCAGTCAGAACCGGAACCGTTGTCGTCACCGAGGTATTTGCCAAGAGCAAACAAATCAGTGTCAACTTGCTTAGCAAGCGCATAGCCAGCGTCTGAAGTGTAGAACTGACGGAGTGAAGACAGAGCTTGCACGTCAGTGATGTCTTCGATCAAACGAGAATACTCGTAGTGCTGATCGATAGTGACTTGCACTTCTGACTCAGTTGCCGCAATCAGGGTGACCTGAGCTTCAGCAGTCTTTGCAGATGCATCGCCACGAGTAGGCTTAGGGATATGAAGTGTATCGCCTTTCTTGCCTGTCATGGGCATACGGTTAACAAGATTAGCCAATACGAGTGATTTCTCGTAGGCCGCAATGATTTCGTCGGACCAAATCTCTGGGATGAAAGTAGCCCCAGTAGTATTGGTGACGTGGTTAGTACCAAGTGCCATTTTAAAGCTCCTTAATGCTTTAGGTTATTTAACACGACCCTCTGCATACGCCGCCATGATTTCATCAGCCATGGCATTGTAACGCTTTGGATCTTTCTGCATGAGTTCAATAATGTCGGCACGTCGATAGATCTTTCGAGATGGGGCTTCACCCGATCCTTTAGCGGCTCCTGTTGAGGCGGCTCTTGCCTGTCGTTGCCGATCAGCTTTATTGAGGTCTTCAGTGTTTGATACAGCTTGTCTACGCTCTTTCCAGAGGCTTAGAAGCTCATCAGCACTGTCGAAGTCAAATTGCTGGTCAGCCCGAATATAAAGCTCTGTTCGAACTTTTGAAGCTTGAACCCATTCTGCAAATGCATTGTCAGCAACAATGTCTTTGAAGTCTGGGTGCTTCTGTTCGATCTTACCGATAATTGACGCCTGCTTAGCTTGGCGGGTGTATTCTTCGGCTTCTTTAATCTTCGGATGACGGTCAATCACCTTCTGAACAGCGGCTTCAGGATCATAGAAAAAGTCTAACTCGTCTTCTTCGACCTGTGCCTGTGGGCTTTGTTTTTGTGTATCGAGTTGAGTCTTTACGAAGTCATCAACGATTTTCCGCAACTCTCCAACTTCAGAACTTTGACGACCTAAAAGCTTTTCGGCTTCTTGGTGCATCCTAACGATATCTTTGATGTCTTTCCCTTGATACTTATCAGGGATTTCATCTTCCTGTTCAGTTACCTCTTCAGGCTGTTCAGGCTCTTCAAATTGTTCTTCAGTTTTTTCGAGCGTTGTGTACTCTTCAGTTGTGTCCTCTTCAGGACGCTCAATTAATGTTGCCATATTGTACTCCGTGCCGTTAAAGCATTATGGAAGTGTTTATTTACGAGCGGCTCTCTCATGATCCTTAGCCCACTTATCGTCAGCATCAGGCCAACCTGATCCCTTATAATGTGTTCGAATCGGAGAGATTATCCGCACGGCGGTATGTCCACATTCATAACAAGTGGCTAGCTTCTCTTCAGAGTCTACCCATTGTTCTTCAATGTGATTACATTCTGTACATCGGAAGTCAAACCGCTTCAGCACGTTCGGCCTCCAATATTAAATCATAGGTTTCCTTTATAGAAACTTCAAAATTTACAAGCCTACTTAATATTGCTCTTTCGCCTTGTACCCGCTTTAGGGCATCAGCGTCTGCAATATCTTCTATTCGGTAAGAATCCAAACTTTCAGTAAGGTCTGTTACCAACTGCTTCCATCCTGAATGAAGGAAGAGGTCGAAGTAGGTTTCATAATATTTTTCATCTTCTTTTGTCAACACATTCTCCTATTGGTGCGTTGTCTATAAAGAATATTCTAGCATATTTTATGCCAAAAGTCAAGACTTAGAGGGTGTTGGCTTCTTAATAGGGGCTTGTGCCTTCTCTAGATCTGTGATACGTTTGTTTAATCCATCAAGAATTTTATTGATTTCAATCAATACTTGATTCAGTTCTGTTTGGGTAATCATTGATTATTTTCCCTCATTTGTTTAGATACAATAGCTTCATCTGATGCAATCGCTCGTTCTTTGAGTAACAACTCAGCTAACTTCACTCGACGCTCAAATTCCTTCTCGTCCTGATCTCCGGGTTCTAGATTGGTTGTTAGAACCTTCAATCGGTTTGTTTCAGCTTCATAGGCTGTTAAGCCTGTTTCAGCCGCATTCTTTCTAGCTCTAGACATTGCTTCAGTAGCCTGAGCATTTGATAGATCCAACTGAGCTTGTTGTGCCGCCATCTGAGCTTGCATCTGCTGTTGTTGCATCTGTTGCTCTTCTGGGTTAGGCTGATTAGCCTGACGAAGCCCTTCGATGATTGCTTCACGATTCGACAGGTTCATGTTGTCTACGATAGATTCAATCAACATCGGATACATCGGGCTATCCGGTGACATAGTCTGCAACAATTGAACAAGCTGTGTTACCTCATACTCACGGGCGATAATGCCTAACGAGCTTGATGCTACAAACTTATAGTCTTGTACAGGGTACAGTTCAGGATCAAACTGCATGTACCGGTATGCCGCTTTCTCAACAAACGGTAGTAAGAAAGCTTCTTGGAAGTTAATCAGTGTACGCTTGTGACGCTTGATGATTGCACCGAGCGACATTGAGATACCGGCGGCAGTAGAGTCTCCGTTAATACTACCGGGTATTCCGGCGGCATCGATAGAACCTGTTGCCATCTGTACCATAGTTTGCAGGTCACGAGCTTGGGTGAATGAGACCTGATCAAGCGACCCGAATTTAAACGGTTGGAGGATCTCTGAAGGATTTCCGTTGGTAAGAATCGTCTTGCCGGGTCTGATTTCCATCTTTGCCCCTCTAGGAAGACGTGAAGCATCAACAGCAAGCATAGGGTGTACAGTAAGCGCAAGCGCATCAATTCTGGCTCTCAGTTCAGTGTCTAACGCTTTCTGTGCATTGTAACCCTTTTCACAGATTCCACGTCCCCAGAAACGACCGGGTACGACATCCCATGGGAAAGCCACCACAGGGCGATCTTGCATCATGTAGGGGTTAGCCTCTACTTTGAGTAATTGACCACCGTTAGCAAGCACTACGATAGCCTCAATGTATTCTGTTGATGGAGTGTCTAAGTCTTCAACCTCCTCTTCAGATAACCCTTCTGAAATTGCATCAATATACAACTCAGATGGAATCAAACCGTAATACTTAGTCAGACGTATTTTATCTTCGTCGTACATCACCAACTGCTTGTCTGGCTCTAAGTCGGTGTCGGTGTAGGTGTTCTCAACTTCAATGTTGCGATAGATACCGTTTTCAATACCGTTTAGAATGTGATGACGGGGTACATATTCATCGATAGCTACGCCCATTGCTTCTTCAATAGATGTTGCAACCGGATCAATCAGGAAGTTCTGCGGTAACACCGGGCGTAAACGAACAACATAGCGATCTGTTTCCATCACACCGAAAGCCGCCATAGCACCGTCCAGTACAGGCTGTGTTGCCGGTCTCATCTCTTTCTTTTCTTCTAAGACCAGTTCACCCATACCAGTGCCAAAGATTGCGGCATTCAATACGCATTCTGCAACAGCTTTCCGCACTTGAGTCTTTTGAAAATCTTCAGCTAACTGGTTACGTAGCTGTTGTACGTCAACAGGATTCTGGTCACCTAAGTCATCTTTAATATCAAACCATACACCACGTCCAAATGTAGCCTCTTCAACTTCAGCAACCGCAGACTCGACAGCCTGTTGTAGCGCAGGGCTGATTAGGCGTGAACGCTCTGAGTCTCGCATCTTATCTGATGGGTCCCAAATACCACGCCATAGTCTGTAATACTCATCAAACTTTTCAGAGTAGTTTGCTTCATAGTGGTCTCGCCACTGATCACATTTACCAATGACCCAGTTTTCTAAGCCAGCTAACACTAGTGAACGATTTTCATAATCCATATTTAATACCCTGCGATTGGATCAATAAATTGAAATTCTTCTTCCTCAAAGTCAACGTAATAGCTAACCTTAGCAAGCTGATCAATATACGCCAGTGCATCAACTAAATCGTCATGCACTAACGGATTTGGAAACTGGAATAGCTCATCTAAGAACTCTGTATTCCATTCCCCTTCTGCTAATGAGATGTTGCCATGCTCAAAGCGTCCCTGCAAAGCCCAGACAACACGGTCAGTTTTTTTCTTGTTACCGTGGGTTAGTTCTTCAACTCTAAAGAACCGTTGCTCAGACTTCATTAAATCTGTTAGGTACGGAAGAACCGCATTACGTAGCGCACCTTTTTCAATACCCACCGCAATAGGCTGATATTCACGAACAGCCTCAAATATCTTACGGGCTGTTTTTTTGATGTCCCAACGCCCATAGACAATGTCAGCAACATACCACCCCTCAGTTCCGGCTTTGACAATGGCGATAGCCGTATTATCAAGCTTTGAAGATTTGCCCGTTGCTTTGCCCGCAATGTCTGCAAAGCCTGCAAGGTCAACTGCAATATAGTAGTCACCTTCGGTCGGTTCTTCATCCGTGAACTTAATCCAATCTTCTTTAAAAATCTCTGAACCAAGAGCTTCAAAACTCGCCATAAATTCCTGTCGGAATGCATAGCTCGACATTGACTTCTTAGCCATGTCGATCTCTTCTGGATCTAGTAACGGATTGTCATAACTGGTGAAGTGCCATGCCTGATATGTCGGGTCATCAGCTAACTCACCATACTTGTACAGCTCATAGAAGTGGTTTCTTCCAAGAGGAGTACCAATAAACATTGCTGAACCCTTCTGGTCAGCCAGTGCAGGACGCAGTACAGTTTCCCATACAGACGGTTTCATGTCTGCGTATTCATCCAACACCAAAAACTTCAGAGAGACACCACGCATCGTCTCTGGTCTGTCAGCGCCCTTCAACGATATTGTTGCACCGTTGATGAGCTTAATTTGCATGTTGTTCACATGCGATGATGTAACAACAGGGTTACCTAACTCTAACAGGGTGTTCCACATAATGTCACGTGCCTGACCTTGAGTAGGTGCAACGTAGAACACATGCCCTCTATCAGTCTGCAATGCGTTGATGATTAACATCCATGCCGCTAGTCGAGACTTTCCTGTACGACGACCTGCCGCAACAATCTTAAATCGTACTGGGCTATCAAATACTTCTTGTTGCCATGGTAACAGCTCTACTTTGAGTTCAGTCATTTTAAGGGCGAAAACTCTTGGTCTAACGCCCTAGTTAATGGTATTGAAGATGCTCCACCAGCTTTTGATCTTGTTTGAGCAAATCGGTCTGCAATACGATAATTATCTGCTATTCCTGCTTTACCAAATCGTGGAAAGCGTTCTTTTGTACTTTCCTCGTACTGCTGAACTAAATCAAGTATTTCTTGTTGGTTTATTTTATCTGTTTCTATGTCACCTAAAAATACAGGGTTTCCTTCACTATTCCACCAAATTGAAGGTACAACAATAACTTGACCATCAGGGCCATCAATAGTAATTAAATATTCCGTAGATGGGCTTCCAAAACCAACGTCTTGAGGTGTATGCATAGACGGATCGAAAGGAATTAAATCAGCCATTACACATTTCTCATCCAGTTTTCTAACTCAACAGACCTGTTGCCAACTTGGTTGTACCAACGAGAGTCTACCATCTCATCAGCGGCTCTAGCCCATCGACCTTCATTGACTGCTTTAATCATATTCTTAAACTTACTGAGTCGAGACCGTCCTAGATTAAACGCCATGTTAACCAACACACGTTGAACCTGATCAGGTAACGAACTAAAGTTTAGAAACAACGCACAACAGTCTGCAACAGCCTCATCGAAATCAGACTTAAACCACTCTAACACCTGTTCCATTGAGACTTCAGCGCCAACAGGCATCTCCTCGTCTCCAACCAACATATGTCCGATACCTGCGGTTGCATAGCCCTCTGAACAAAGATACACATCAGTCTTGCAACCTTCATGCTTTGTTAAATCTAGTTTAATCTGTTCAATCAACTCTTCAGTCATCTGATTCCACCGGTTCAATATCGATAATGTCTTCGTCGTTCTGCACAGAGGCTTGCGTACCAACACCTGTAATCGTGATAGATACGCTGTTCTTGCCCTGTGACATCTTGTCCTTTTCGAAATAGCTAACCGGTAACATCCGATCCATCAGCAACTTCCAAGCCGCCGCTTGATTCTTATGCTCATCATCCAACGCCGCATTAAATATAGCGTCCATCACCTTTCCAGACTTAGGTGAAGCCAACATACGAGCTTTATACTCGTTAATGATAGCGGCATCACCGGGAGGACGACCTCTAACACCTCTGTTGCCTTCTTTCTTAGCAACAACTTCACCCTTTTTAGGCCTGCCGGGACCTCTTTTTACTGTTTCAGTCATGGAACTACCTTGGTTTTCTCCACAGGCTTCATAGTCTAGCACAAAAACGGTGCAAAGTCAACCATTTTGGCATAGATCGTGCATAACAGACGACAGTGCAAGATCTGTAAAGTTATCAAAGGCTTGATATATCACATAAAAGTTATAAAAACGCTCTTTTTTATAGCTTTTAAGTTCTATTTTGCCCTCTTGCAAGTCTATGCAGGTACTATAATAATATTAAAGTCCTGTAGCCCCTCCCCGGGCCTTTAAAGCAGGGCAGGGCAGACTGCACCAAAACAGTGCAGGCGCACCAGAACGGTGCAGGCTGTCGCACCAAGATGGTGCAGGCTGTGCAGGCTGTAAAGCGCCGGTTTACTGGGCAGGCTGGGTAGTCTGTGGCGCTGTTTTTGCGCCGGTGCAGGCTGTCCAGATGGTGATGTGTGAGAGACGGTCGAGGTCCCTATATAGTCTCGAAAGCCTGAAAAGCCTGTAGCACTACGACCGATTGTAAAGGCCTGTAACAGCCTGCAACATGCTGGCATAGACTAGGGTATTACTTTACCGGCTGAATCGCTTGTGGGCGCTTAGAATGCGTTACAGGCATAAGCTGCCTAGTGCTTTTGAGGGATGCGACACATGCAATGCAGGCAAAAAAAAGCCCGGAATAAACCGGGCTGAATTGAGGGAATTTATTGTGTCGTTATAATTCGAAAACTACATAACACAGAAGACCGATAGCTAGGCCGATTTCGATCAGTTCTAGCATGAAGCGATCACCTCTGGATTCGGTACGACGAAGTTATTTGGCTGGCTCTTCGCTTTACCTTTAGCACGAAGGCCAATAACGATTCCCGATGGATCGTCAATGCGAATATCGTGCAAATCACCATCAACTACCGGTCGACCTAGAAACTTGGCAGGTAAACCATTAGAAAAGACGACAGCGATATTAGCGCCTTTATGCAATGCCCGAATGACTTGATTCGAGTATCCCGGTTGATTGGAATAGCTAAACGTTAAATGATAGTTATCGGGCATAAACTTGGAACCAATACGGCCTTGTCTCTTTGTATAGTCGTAGAAGATCGTATTCGGGAATGCCTGGGGTATTCCGTAAGCTTCCCATGCGATATCAGACAACACATTGAGCCGCACTACAGGCTGTAGATTTTCCCGTTTCGCTTTACGCTCAAGCGCATGTAGATCTTTGCGAAGCTGGTCTAGAAACCCGTCTTTATCGCACCGGAACCAATCGGCCTTGGATTTGCGAGCGGCCTGAACATTCTTGAATATTCCCCGGCCTGCCGATTGTAAACAAGTATCCATGCATCCGGCGGCCTTAGCGCCCGGGCATAAGTCATCGGCTGGCATTAATGAAAGGCCTGCAAATAGATAGCGGCCTTTGGCGGCCTTGTTAGTCTTGGCGATTTTCGAGTTGCCATCTATTGAAAGTAAACGCATGTTAGATCCTTAGCAGGCCCGGAGGCCTGCAATAGTTGGTTGATACTTAAACCCAATTCCAGAGCTGGCGTAGTGGTTTGCGCTTTTCAAGGCCCACTGTGATTTTACCTAGGTGGGCTTGTTTGAAAGTGTCGCCACCATCGAAACCGAAACGATACTGTTTTTTACGAAGGCCGATTAAACCAGCGATGCGCTTGTTACATATGTACATATCGAAACGAATACGTCCATTTTGTACGTCTGAGGCCTTTAGGCTGAATAGTTGAAATTTAATCATGATATATCGCTCCTTTTGCGATGGTTTAAAAATACCGGTTTTTGCCGGTGACAAATTATAAGCATACCCAAACCAAAAAACTACAATTGTATATTTCAATCGATCAGCCTGTATCGATAGAGAACGAAAGATGCACCAATCCGGTGCGCTCTCCCCTCTTCAGATTTCTGAAATTTCAGGATATATAAATTAAAAGTGTATAACATATATATAAGGGACTGCGAGGCCCTTGATATTGGGACTGTTGAACCCTGTTTTGAAAAAAACAGTTGACCAGTCTGCAACACCTGTTATAATCGAACACTCAATAAACAACATAGGACTGTGAAGCCCATGAGATGCAAAGCCTGCAATGTGGAATTGAATGACTTTGAGTCAACACGCAAAAGCTCTGTTAGCGGGGAGTTCTTAGATCTCTGCAACAGTTGTTACAAACATGTAAACTATGACATCCAAGCTGTTGAAAGATATGACTTAATGGATGTTGAAGATGAGGTTGACAGCTATGAAGATTAGTGTTACCCTCCTATATAGACTATTTAGCTCTAAAGCTATTTAGCTAAATAGTCCTTTAGGGATTATATACATAGACTGTTAGAGACTATGTATACATAGCTAAATAGCTAAGTAGAGGTACTATGAACGGTAAGATTCCAACAGTACAGCGTGACATGATCAGTGGGGGCTTGACCGGTGAGTCAGCATACAAGTGGGCATTGTTCATCGCAGATGAATATTTGTTTGACTCTGATGATCCTTTGCTGTACGATGTATTTAAATCGATGGCTGAGTCGCTAGAGCCTAAACCGGGCAAAGCAACCGTGTCATCATTCCACTCTAACAAACTGGAAAAGGAAATACTGAAATGGACTCAGTCTACGGATTAGATAACGTCAGCACCATCATCCTAGTGAGAGAGCTAGACAAACGTGTGTTCTACTACGATGGTAGTGATGACTGTCTGTGCAACGTCACTGAAGAGTCTGTACAGACGCTGAAAGAAGCATTACACTCTGTGTTAGAAGAATACACTGATGTGATACTGCAACGTGTTCAGGACAATATGGAGCATTTCGAGAATGAAGGTTGATCCACAAACCGGATGTGATGACAACTACGATGAGGCGTTAAAGTTCTGTATCGAAGAGATCATCGAAGAGATCCATCGTGTGAAAGAGCTTGACAAACTTGCAGTGGAGTCAATATACTATTCGATATTCGGTGTTGACGTTGAAGTTCGATACCAAGAATATCTGAATGAGCTAAAGGAGCCGTGATGACTAAGAAAGTAAAGCTTCGCCTAATCTTAGATCGTGAAGGTTACATTACGTTTGGGTATAGCAGGTTGTTACCTCCAAACTTCATAGCCACAATTGAAAACGGACAGATTGTTCGTATGGAGAAAATATAATGGAACATATCTATAACATCGATCAGCTTGAAGAGTATCTATCAACGCTGGCAATCGGTACAGAGTCTGTTCAGAAGATCTCAGAGTTCTGTCGTCTTCAAGAGAACAGAATGGATTTTATCCGCAAGCGTGTTGATACAGCCGCACAGCTACTTGGACATGACCTAATCAATGAGTGCATGAACGATGATTGATATCAGAGTGAGAAGAGCGATGGAGCCTTTGCTCAAAGAAGCTTTAAAGCACCTAGAGTCTGCGAATGAGCTGATCAATGACACAGGTGATGTTGAAGACGAAGAGCTGGATAGTATCTCTTCGCTTGTTTCAGGATCTATCAAGAAACTAGACTTTTACTTAGGGAAACTTTAATGGCGTTTGTTGACACACACATCGGATGTCCTAAGTGCGACAGCTCCGATGCATTCGCAATCAATGATAACGGTTGGGGTCACTGCTTTAGCTGTGGCTCTAACATTCCTCCTGAAAATTCAGGGATAACAGCAGAGGTAATACCTATGCGTGGTAGGGTATCATCACCTACACAGAGATCGTCCGATACAGAGCCTTACAATGCGTCTCAGGGCATCTCTTACAGCAACTTAGCGGTGCGTAAACTTAACATCCATACCTGTCAGGTCTATGGTGTTGGTTTAAGAGGCACTGACATGGTGTTCCCTTACAACCGCAACAAAGCCGCTAAAGTTCGTATCAACAATGAGAAGAGGTTCAAGACTGAAGGTGACTGGTCAGCCTCTAACGATCTATTTGGGCAAGATAAATTCCCTTCTGGAGGGAAGACTGTTATTGTCACCGAAGGTGAGTTTGATGCTATGTCAGCCTATCAGATGCTACACCCTCAGAAGGTTGCTGTAGTCTCTGTGCGTAATGGTGCAGGATCAGCCTTAAAGGACTGTGAAGCGAACTATGAGTATCTAGATAGCTTCACCAATGTCATCTTTAGCTTTGATTCTGATCAGGCTGGCTTAGAAGCTCAGGCACTCTGTGCAGAGCTGTTCAGTCACAAGGCCTACAGTGTGGTCCCTGTCAACGGCTTGAAGGATGCCTCAGACTATCTACAGAACAATCGTTCTGCTGAGTATGTCAACGCTATCAAACATGCTGAGAGATGGACACCTGATGGGATTGTTGCAGGCTCTAACCTCTATGATGAGGTGATGAGACCGGTGCAGAAATCAGATGTGGACTACCCATTCGGAGGGCTGAATAAGCTCACCTACGGTATCCGTAAAGAAGAGTTGGTGACAGTGACAGCAGGGTCAGGCTTAGGGAAGTCTCAGTTCCTACGTGAGGTGATCTGGCATATCCTACAGAACACACAGTCTAACATCGGTATGATGTTCTTAGAAGAGTCAACCCGGAAGACTGGACTGTCTTTGATGTCGTTAGCCGCTAACAAGCCTCTACACCTACCAGATACTGAGGCAACCCAACAGGAGAAAGATGATGCTTTTCATCAAACCCTTGGTACAGATCGTTTGTATCTCTTTGATCATTTCGGCTCCAGCGATGTTGATAATATCGTCAGTCGTGTTCGCTACCTTGCCAAAGTTGCCAGATGTGATTATGTGTTCGTTGATCATATCAGTATCATTGTTTCTGCTCAGTCTAACGGGGATGAGCGTAAAGCGATAGATGAGATCATGACCAAGCTACGGATGTTGGTGCAGGAGACAGGGATTGCAGTGATCTGTGTGTCACACCTTAAACGTCCTGAGTCTAAAGGACATGAAGAGGGTGCGGCAACGTCACTGGCACAGCTTCGTGGCTCTGGATCGATTGCACAGCTCTCTGACATGGTTATCGGCTTAGAACGTAATGGACAGGCTGATGATGAGAAAGAGCGCAACACTACGTATGTACGGGTGCTGAAGAATCGTTTCAGTGGTACAACTGGTAAAGCCTGTGCATTGCTGTACAATCACCATACCGGGCGTATGCGTGAGGACGAGGTCGATGCGTTATGATACCGATAGAAGATAACAATCGGAAAGGTGATTTAGCTGAGTATTACGCAATCACTTTCCTATGGGACCAAGGTTTTGAAGTGTTTAGGAATGCAGGTTGCACCGGACCTATTGATCTGGTTGCAATGTCCGCTGAAGGTGATATAATATTACTTGATGTGAAGACGTTATATCCTGATCCACGATCAAATAACTTTACCACTCTATCGCATCAGTTAACGGAGCATCAAAAAACACTTGGGGTACATGCATTAGCATTCAATCCAGAAACCAGAGAACTTAATTTTGCGAACCACAGACATGAAACAACTTATACTCGATATCGAGACAAACAGCAGTCACAGTACGATCTGGATTTGTGTGACTCAGGATGTTAGGACAGGAGAGGTAGTATGTCATACAGATCCATCAACTCTGGCTCCACTGGTAAAGGAGTACGATCAAATCATCGGTCACAACTTAATTGGTTTCGATGCACCAGTGTTGCGGACAGTTTGGAACATTGGGATTCCGAAATCGAAAGCGGTCGACACGTTGATTCTTTCAAGACTTTTGAACCCCGTCATCGAAGGAGGCCACAGCTTGAAGGCATGGGGTCAGAGACTGGAAGATCGGAAGATTGAGTTTGCATTTGAGGACTTTGACAATGGACTTACTCAAGAGATGCAGGACTACTGTATCCAAGATGTTAGACTTACCCGTAAGCTCTATCAGTTCCTTACTAAATCGCTTAACGAATGGAAAGATCCGTCGAAGAGTATACTATTGGAACACGACATCGCAGTCATTTGCAGGCAACAGGAACGAACAGGCTTTAAACTGGATGTATCTGCAACTCAAAGTCTGCGAGCTTCATTTATGGATCGCATGGGCGTTATTGAGGACGAGGTTCAGGCAGTGTTTCCGCCGATTACTGAAGAGCGTTGGTCTGAAAAGACCGGCAAGAGGCTGAAGGATAAGGTGACAATCTTTAACCTTGCATCACGTAAGCAGATTGCAGAGCGATTGATCAGCAAGGGATGGAAGCCAACAAAACAAACAGAGAAAGGTCAACCGATTGTCGACGAAAGTACGCTTGAAGGGATTGATATCCCGGAGGCTCAATTGATCGCTGAGTATCTCATGCTTCAGAAACGTGTCGGTATGATCGACTCATGGCTGAAACATGTCGATGAAGAGACAGACCGGGTGCATGGAGGTATCATCACTAACGGGACTATTACCGGGCGTATGACACATAGAAATCCTAATTTAGGTCAAGTGCCTAGTGTGACTAAACCGTTCGGTAAGGAGATTCGATCACTGTGGACTGTTGATGACGGTAATGTATTGGTTGGTACAGATCTTGCAGGGATTGAATTAAGGTGTCTTGCACACTATATGCGGGATGACGAATGGACAGAGGAACTTTTAAATGGCGATATCCATCAGAAGAACGCTGATGCCGCAGGTATCACACGCCCTCAAGCAAAGACGCTTATCTATGCTACCCTATACGGTGCAGGACCAAGCAAAGTTGGCAGTATTGTTGGAGGTGGGGCGAAAGAAGGGAATGAAATCCTGCATCGCTTTTATTCTAACACCCCTAAGCTACGAATCCTCATGGAGAAGGTGGCGAAAGTGGCGAGCGAAGGGTATGTACCGGGCTTGGACGGTAGAAGAATATTGGTGCGTTCAGAACATGCCGCACTTAATTCCCTACTACAAGGGTGTGGGGCTATCATTGCAAAGCAGTGGTGTATTGAAGCGCATAAAACCCTACGGCAAAAAGGACTACCTGTACAGCAGGTTGCATTTGTCCACGATGAAATACAAGTTGAAACAGCGGAGAGATATGGTGAAGACGTTGCACAGATCATGTGCGAATCGGCCTCACAAGCCGGGATTACCATGGGCTTTCGATGCCCAGTAGATGCCGAAGCAAAAATCGGTAAAAATTGGTTTGAAACTCATTAAGAGTATGTTATAATATTGTTTTAGTCACCACTAAGGAGAATGACTATGAATGACACACAGCGTGTTAAGATCAAAGCCGATGTCATGTGGGCTTATTTAGATCGTCGTAACGAGATGTCGAACAAGTATCAGATCGACCTCTGCAATCTCTCAGACGGTGCTGTTTCTGCCCTAGAATCTATGGGGCTGACAGTCGGTCAAAAAGAAGGCAAGGGTTACTTTGTAACCTGTAAGTCCAACAATCCTATCCGTGCTTACGATAGCTCTGGTGAAGAGTTGGATGGTGTCGGTATCGGTAACGGTTCTCAAGCCGTTGCTTTGGTTGGTTTCTATGATTGGAACTGGAAGAATAAGGCCGGTCGTAGCCCTTCTCTTCAGAAGCTGGTTATCTCCGAACTTGTTTCGTTCGAAGGCGATGCAGGTGATGTATCTGTATCTGTTGACGACGACGAGCTGTTATAATGAACCATGCCCTTATCGATGCAGATATTCTGAACTATCGCATTGGGTTTGCCTGCAACAATGAAACTGAAGGTGTCGCCATCAGAACGATGGCACACTTCTTAGAGGATATGTTGCTGGTCGATTTACCGAAAGTCCAGACATGGGAGCTTCATCTCACAGGGAAGAAGAACTTCCGTAATGACATTGCTGTCACTGTACCGTATAAGGGCAACCGTAAAGGCACAGATAAGCCTGTCCACTATCATCTGTTACGGGAATACCTTGTAGACGCTTGGTCGGCCACTGTGTCGGACGGTATCGAAGCAGATGATGCATTGGCAATCCGGGCGACAGAGCTAGGAGACACTAGCGTGATCGTGAGCCTTGATAAAGATCTCGATCAAGTCCCCGGATGGCATTATAATTTTACGAAGAAGGAGCTGTACCACATTGATCCTGTTGAGGGTCTGTTTAGATTCTATAAGCAGATGCTCACAGGTGACCGTGTGGATAATATTAAGGGTGTTAGAGGCATCGGTGAGGTTAAAGCCGAAAAGCTTTTAACTGACAAGAGCGAACAGGAGATGTGGGATATCTGCGTTGAACTGTTGGGTTATGATAGAGCTGTTGAGAACGGACATTTGTTGTACATGTTGAGAAAGAATGATGACGTATTTCAACCGCCGCAACTTTGTTGCGAAACACAATGACAGGTTCAACAAACCGAAAGTCTTCAAAGACCGTAAAAAAGCCTACAAGAAAGGCGAACGCAGGCATAAAAACTCAGTCTGCGAAGGCGAAAGGTCGTAGGTTGCAACAGACTGTTAGAGACTCGATACTCAACGCTTTCCCTAATTTAGAGACTGATGATGTACGTAGTACCTCTATGGGGGCTGGAGGAGAGGATGTCCAGTTATCACCGGCGGCAAGGAAGCTGTTTCCCTACACTGTTGAATGTAAGAATTTAGCAAAGATTGCAGTCTATAATTATTATGTCCAAGCAACTGGACACAATGACTACGAACCTCTTGTAGTTATCAAGCAAGACAGATCAAAGCCATTGGCTGTCGTAGATTTAGAACACTTTATGGAGCTTGTAAAGAAATGATTGATTTGCATGAGATGGCTAAGGAGTTTGATTGTAACTTTGCTAGAGATCATCAAGTTGCTGGCGAGCATTACACATCGAAGTCAATACAACCTTGGGACTTTATGCAGGCTGTGATGTCTGAAGAACAGTTCGAAGGCTACATTCGTGGTAACATTATCAAATACATAGCCCGATATCCTGATAAGGGTGGTAAGATCGATGTTGAAAAAGCCCGTCATTATATTGACAAACTGCTTGAGTTACTGTAGAATGGACGGTTCCGCTTTATGCTGACGATTGAAGAACTGAAAGAAAAACTGATGCAGGTTGAAGAGGTCACTCTGATAGAACTTCTTGATCTAAAGTCAGAAGACATCGTCAACCGTTGCGGTGACTTAATTGAAGAACAATACGAAACTCTGGAGAGCCAATTCGATGACAACACATCTTGGGATAACGATTGATTATGAAAGAGACCTTAGACTCAGTGATCAAGCAATTAAACTCATGCAGGACTACTATATGCTTGAGCATGAAAACAGTCCTCAGCAAGCCTTTGCACGTGCTTCAGTGGCTTACTGCGATGGTGACCTCGACTTTGCACAGCGTATTTATGACTATGCTTCGAAAGGTTGGTTTATGTTTGCGTCACCTGTGTTGTCAAACGCACCTGAACATGGCAGAAACAATTGGGGCTTGCCTATTAGTTGTTTCCTTACTTACGTGGGGGACAATCTTAATAGCCTTATTGAGCATAATGGTGAAGTAGCATGGCTTTCCGTCAAAGGTGGAGGTGTCGGAGGGCATTGGGGTGATGTCCGGGGAATCAGCGATAAAGCTCCCGGTCCTATCCCGTTTATGAAAGTGATAGACGCTCAGATGACTGCATACAAACAGGGGAAGACACGGAAAGGAAGCTATGCCGCTTACTTAGATGTGAGTCACCCTGACATCGAAGAGTTTATTAGTTTTAAAGTACCGACTGGTGGAGACATCAATCGGAAATGTTTTAATTTGTTTAACGCTGTGAACATCACAGACAACTTTATGGAGTGTGTAATCAATGATACAGAATGGCAACTTACAGATCCAAATACAGGAATTGTCAGAGATACAATCAAAGCTCGCAAGCTTTGGCAACGAATACTTGAGGCTCGCTTCAGAACTGGCAGTCCTTACCTTAACTTTATCGACACAGCCAGACGAGGCTTACCAGAAGCTCAAAGAAAACTTGGATTGTCAATTAATGGCAGTAACCTCTGCAACGAAATCCATCTCGCAACAAGTGAAGAACGCACAGCAGTCTGTTGCCTCTCAAGCGTCAACCTCGAAAAATAC
>Ga0181561_10001927_pt1 | contig 18400 bp, 10 predicted proteins | sample 011ome_19_FD_133760 | JGI IMG/M metagenome (GOLD analysis project Ga0181561, IMG submission 133760) | Coastal salt marsh microbial communities from the Groves Creek Marsh, Skidaway Island, Georgia - 011510BT metaG (megahit assembly) | ecosystem: Environmental > Aquatic > Marine > Intertidal...
AAAAACGCACCGTCTCGGCGAGGGTCTCGACGTACGCGCGCGCCGCGCGCTCCTCGGCGTCGTAAAACTCGGACTGTTCGTCCGCCGCCGCCGCGCCCGGGCCGCGCGTCGGCGGCCCGCCCAGGCACACGATCACGCGGCCGCGCGACGCGGTGTCTGCGTTTTTCGCGTCGCGCGTCCCCGCGTCGCGCGCGGACGCGCCGTCGAGCACCGCCACGGCGGTTTCGACGGCGGCGCCGAAACTCCGCGGCCGCGTCCGCGCCGCGCCCTGGCGACGTTTATTTCCGGCTGGCGCCAGGGACGCGACGATCGCCGCGAGCGTTTCCCGGACGCCTTCGTCGCCCAGCCGCGCGATGCACCTGCTCGGCCCGCCCCTCTTCTCGTCGAGGATAGCCGACAGGTCGCGCGCGTCGGGGCTCCTGTGCCCGGGCACGACCGACGCCGCGGCGATGTTTAAAAAACCGAGCGCCGCGTCGGTTCGGACGTCGTACGCGGAGACGGCGTCCGCGAACGCCACCAGGCCCACCCGGGTGCCGTCCGGCAGCGCGTCCAGGGCGCGCGCGACGGAGCCGCGCATCAGACGCGACTCGTCCAAATCCAGGGACTCGTCCAGCACGAACACCACGGGCGGCGGTCGAGAGGGTTCCCGTTCGCAGGATGAGTATGTATGAGTATGACTCGTAGTACGGAGCGCGCCGACGGAGGAGATCTCGGCGTAGCCTTCTTCGGTGGCGGAATCCGTCGCGCGGAGGTCCGACGGAGATTTCGCATCGTCCCGACGTATGGACGTCCATACGTACTCCACCTCGCGCGCCGCGAGCTCGGGCAGCGCGGCGGCGTCGGCGTCGAGTGGGACGATGAGGGATCGGTGCGTGTTCCCGGACCCGCAAAAGCAACACGCCCAGTGTCCGTTCCGCGCGTTCACGGCGCAAAAGCCGTTCACGAACGCGCCGCACGTCTCGCACCGCGCCGGCTGTTTTTTAACCGACGTCGACTCTGTAACGCGACGCGTCTGAAACGGGTGGACGACCGCGCCCAGGGGCACGCCGCCGCGGTTCGCGAGCGCGGCGTCGGCTGGGAACAGGGAGGCGCTCAAACGCACGCGTGCCTGAAAAAGTATTTCGGAATGAGGGACGTCGCGCGGCGAGGCGGTGAGTCGCGACGCGTCGCGGGGCGGGATCCCGGGATCTCTAGGTATCTCTAGGTTTTCTCATCTCGGCTCTCGAGCCTCGGGGAGCCTCGGGGAGACGACGCGTGGCGCTGGAGGACGCGCTCGCGCGGCGCGGGAGCACGCACCTGCGAACACGACGCGGCGCGCTCGTCCGACCCCAAAACCGTCTGGCCGTCCATGGAGCGCGCGTTGGCGGTTGACGATGCGTTGTTTTTCGGCGGCGTCCCTTTCGGCACGATCGAGCGACCCAAGACGGGCTCGTGGTGCGTCGGTATCAACCCATCGGTCATCGCGCCGCGACCCTGTCGCCCTCCCCCCTGGGACGCGCGCCGACGACGCCGCGCAGACGCCCACCGGCGCGACACCACACCGGTGTGCGCGGTCGAAGTGTGAGGGGCGAATCAGTCATCGGAGCTTTGGGCACACTGTTGTTGCAAGCTCAGAGTCGGCGCCTGGCGGGAGACGTCGGGGCGACTCGTCGAGCGACGTTTCGGCCAGCGTGGAAGAAATCGTGGCGGAGAGCGAATGCGCCACAGCGCCCCCGCGCTGGCCTCCTTCTCGCGTCGGACGCCATGAACCGCGGCGTTCCCGTGAACCGCCGGTCGATGCGTGCCGCGCAGACGACCCTGTACGCGGCCGTCAGGGACGGCAGCTGGGACGTCGTGCAGGTCAAGGTGCGTGTCGCGCGCTTCTCGTGTTTCCGGCGTCGACCGCGTCCCGACCGAATCTCACGCCGCGCGATGCCCGTCCCTCCTCTGACACGACCCTCCTGACGTCGGGACCACGCGCTCGCGCGCTGACCTCGCACGCCGACCCTCCGACGCGCCATCGTTCGCAGCTCACCGACTTCGCGCAGACCGCCGCGGTGAGCACCGCGGTGGGCGCGGTGGTCTCCACCGTCCTGCTCGCGGTGGCGTTCGCGCTGGTGCTCTCGTTTCGGTGGCTCGTCGTGCCTCGCGGCCCGAGCGCGACGCACCAGGAGCTCTTCCTGGACTTCACGCGGCCCGCCCCGACGGCGGTCGCGACGTTCATGCCGCCGAAGAGCGTGGAGGCGATCGAGAGGCTCAAGCGCGCGTCCCCGGAAAAACCGGTATCGACCGCGACCCTCCGCGCGCACCGCGTCGTCGCTCCGCACGCGACGTACGACGTGCGCCTCGAGTTGCGTCTGCCCGACTCGCGACACAACCGCGACGTCGCCGGGACGTTCCAGGTCACGTGCGAGCTGCTGAACGGGCGCGGGGATCTGATCGCGAACGCCACGCGACCGGTGACGATGAAGCACGCGTCGTACGAGCTCCGACTTCTCAAACTGCTCGTCAAGTGGCCTCTGTACGTCTTCGACCTCGCGCACGAGACGCACGTCGTTTCGCTGCCGATGTTCGAAACACGCGCCGAGGCGAGGGATTCGCCCTTCGCGGCGATTCGAACCACCCTCTCGGCGCGCGCGGGCGCGCCGGGGGGCGCGGACGCGGTGCCCCACGTGTACAGCGCGCACGCGGACATACAGCTGGACATGGGGCCGCTGCGGAAGTTCCTCTTCTACTATCCGGCGTCCAGCTTCGTGCTGATGCTGGGCATCACGTGGGGGTACCTGTGCGCGGCGGCGCTGCTCCTCTTCGCCGGCGTCGCCGCCGCCGGGCTGGTGCGTTCGCCGCGCGCGTTCGCCGAGGAGGTGGTGCGGCGCGCCGCGGGCGTCGTGAAGGGGGGTGGGACCGGGGAGGGGCGAAACGCCGAAACGCTCGACGCGTTCCCGCAGCCGTTCTTCGACGGGGGGGGGACGACGAGCGAGGAGGAGGACGAGGCGGCGCGGCGCGCGAGCGCCGAGAGCGCGGCGGGGTCGGAGAGCAGCGGCGCGAGCGACCTGGGGGGCGCCACCACCGCCGGGCTGCGGTACAGAGGCGCACCGAGACCGGACGAGTGAAGAGAGAAGAGAGGAACGTGAGGAACGTGTGATGCTTTCGCGAAACTCCGAAACGCGTCTCTTCGTCTCTTCGCGGCGTACGTTTGTTTGTCGCGCGCGTTTTGTACTTTCGTAGCTATTTATTAGACTACAAAAGGTAGTCTACCAGTCGGTCGTGCCGACCGAGTCGCGTCGCGCGGCGCGATTCGTCGTCGCTCGTCACGACGATTTCTGCTCGAGCTTGTGCTCGACGAACTCGTCGATGAGGTACGGCCACGCGCCCGCGGGGTCGTACCCCCGCATGTCCTCGCCGATCTGCCTGGAGAACTCGAGGGTCTGGGTCCACGTGTCGCGGGTCACCGCCTTGATTTCGCCCTTCTCGAGAAACGCGCACCACTCGTCCACCAGCGCCCACCGCCCGTCGAGGAGCACCTTGAACATGGCCGTCGCCGTCTCCAGCGGCAACGACTTGTGGTTCGGCTCCTTCGCGAAATCGAAGGCGTACTCGAAGACGCGCTTGAAGACGGCGGGGTCGTCCATCTCCGCGCGCAAAGCCGGGATCTTGCTCTTCAAAGCCCGCGCGTCCGACGTCTCCATGCGCGTCATGCCGCGGAAAAACTCCTCCTTGGTGTACGCGCCCATCGTCTTCGCCTCCATCTTACTGCTGACGTTGAGGATCACGGGGTCCACGGGGTCTATGCCTATGTCGGCGCACAGCCGCTCGATCCCGACCGCGTCGATGATGTCGTCATCGTGCGTTCCGTCCGCGGCCCTGTACTCGCCGTACGTCTTCTCCAGCGCCGCCGCGTCCACGTTCGCGGACGCGAAGTGCGACGAGGGCGACGTGAAGTACGTCTCCAGGCCGAGCTCCAGATCCCAGCGCACTTCCTTCAGGACGGCCAGCGCGGTCTTCTCGTCCGCGTCCGAGACGGCGGCGAAGCGCTTCACCTTATCCTTCTGCGCCTTGTTCAGCCGGTTCATCTTCGCGAACGCAGCCCACGCCGGCGGTCGCGCCCGAGACACCCGGGAGCGTCTCGCGCTCGCGGGATTGTCTTTCTTCAAAGAGATCCGAGTGCGAAAACCAAAAAAAAAAAAATCGCCAAGGTCGTGAGGACGGAGTCACGGTGACGGAGACTTCCTCCGAGAACGGCGTCTCGAGTCCGCTCGCCTCGGCCAACTCGCGCCAAGTTTCGCGCTGACCTGGAAAGAAAGCGCTGGTCTCGTCCGCAAAGCTGGGCATCGAACGCGGCGCACCGTGCAGACCACATGGTACGTAACCCCCTGAGATGCGCGGAACGTTTTTCTCTCACCTCGCCCCGTCGCTCGACCCCGTCTCCGGGCCCGAACCCGCGCGCGCGCGCGATGCCCTCACCACGTCCGCCGTTGTTGGTTTTGTCGCATGACGCGTTTTCCGTAACAAAGCTGGTTCTCGTAAACGTCGCGGTCGTCGCACTCCCCGCGCACCTCGAACGCGCCTCCGCTGACCCCGACCGCCCACTCGGCCTCGCGCGTTCGTCCCCGCGCAGGGCGGCGTGCTCTCGCGGCGAGGCGCGCCGCGCGATTCGCCCTCGGAGCCACCCCGAAGCGCATCAACGGCACGAGAAGAACCCTCGTCTCTTTTCGACATCCGCCCGCCGGACGATTTGAAATCGAGCGCGCGCGACGCGACGGACGGAAAAAGCGTCGCCGCCGCCGCCGCCGCCGCCGCCGCCGCCGCGCGGTCGTCGGAGACGGCGTACGACGATTCGGTCGGCACGTCCTCCGACTCGCTGCTGAGCATGGCCGTCCGGCGCGTTGTCCTCGACCTCGACGGCAGCGCCGGCGACCCGGCGGATGGCCCGGCAGATGCCGACTCGCGCCGAGTCGGAACGAAGCCCGAGCCGCGGCGGACGCCGCCGCCGAAAAAAAAACTCGGAACGCGCGAACGCATCGCGTCCCTCCCCCCCGACCTCGCGCAGATGGTGTTCGACGCGGTCGTCGCGACGAAACGGCTCGGTGCGGGCGGCGTGCCTCTGGCCAGGCAGTTCAAGTACCTCTGGTGCGTGGACTTGGCCGCCTGCGGCGACGTCGCCGAGGACGACGTCGTGGAGACGCTGCTGGCGACAAACGCGAGGACGTTGCTTCGCCTCTCCGTCGCGCGGTGCAGGCGGCTGAGCTCGGCGAGTCTGCGCAGCCTCGAGCGCCGTCACGCGTTCCCAGCCCTGACGCACCTCGACCTGAGCGAGTGCGCGGCGGTCACCGACGAAACGCTGGCGTGCGTCGCGCGCGCGCCCAACCTCGAGACGCTCAAAGCCGAGGGGTGCGCCGTCGTCGGCGGCGGCTTGCGGCACGTCGCGAAGCTCGAAAAGCTCAAGCACCTGTCCCTGGAGCGGTGCGGGAGGCTCGGAGGGGCCATGCCGGGCGACGTCGTCGAACGGGAACCCGTTTCTGAAATTGTCGCCGCGCCGTCCGTCGCGCACGCGGCGAACGTCTCGGACCTCGCGGACGCGGCTCTCCACGCCGCGAAGAAGCGAAGGACGGACGAGGAGGGGGGCGCCGGCGCATTCGGTCCGGACGAAGACGCGCGTTCGGTCGTCGGCGTTCCCGCGCTCGCGGCGCTCTCCTCGACGCTCGAGACGCTGAGCCTGGGGTGGTGCAACCGTGTTTCGGACGCCGACATCGCGACACTCGGTGGCTTGAAGGCGCTGAGGAAGCTGGTGCTCGCCAGGACGCGCGCGGGCGCGGCGGCGGCGGCGGCGATTCGGAGGCTTCCCAACCTGGTCGCGCTCGACTTGACCGGAACGCCGTTCGACGACGACGCGCTCGCGGTTTTGACCCTCGGTTTTGACCCTCGGACGAGTTTCGAAACCGGCGTCGAAACCGGCGCGCGCGGTGAATTCACCGCGACCACATCCCCATCCGCGACGGGTGGGGATCCCCCCGCGCTCCGCGAGCTCTCGCTCGAGGCGACGCGCGTCACCGGGCGCGCCGGAGTTCTCGTCGCCGGCGCCTTCGCCTCGTCGCTCGTCGGTTTCAACGCGGCGTTCACCGAGATGAGCGACGACGGCGCGCGATCGATGCGCGACATGAGCGCGCTGCGCCGCGTGAACCTGGACTCGTGCCCCGTGGGCGACGGCGCGGCGCGGGCACTTGCCAATCTCCCCAGTCTGGAGTCGGTGACGCTCGCGGACACCGACGTCGGCAACGACGGCGTCGAGGCGCTGGCGCGCCGCGCGACGCGTTTGACGCACCTCGACCTCGGGCACACGCTCGTGGACGACGACGGCGTCGAGCACTTGCTGCTGCTAAAACACACGCTGCGCGTCCTTTCCCTGGACTCGCGGCTCATCTCCGACCGCGGCGTTAAACGCATCGCGGACCTGCGTTCGTTGGAGTCGCTGGACCTGTTCGCGGCGGACGTCACCGACGCCGGCGTCGGCGCGCTCCGCGAGATGCGCGCGTTGAAGTCGCTGGAGATGTGCGGCGGGCGCGTGACGGACGTCGGCGTCGCGCGCGTCGCGCGGTTCTGCGAAAACCTGGAGACGCTGAACCTCGGGCAGAACGCCGCGGTGACGGACGCGGGGGCGGCCGCGGTGGCGGCGTCTCTGAAAAAGCTCACCGCGCTGAACCTGACCGGGAGCGGAGTCACCGACGCCGGCGCCAAGAAGTTTGCCGCGCTGAAAAACCTCACCACGCTCGCGCTGAAGGAGTGCCGCGGCGTCACGAGGGAGGCGGCGCGGTACCTGCGCGAACACTGCCCGAAGCTCACGGAGGTGACGTTCGCGGCGACGAATTCGGGGCGTTCACAGAGCGCGGCTCTGAATTCAGAAGCCGGCGTCTTCACGCCGGTCGAAACCCAAAACCCGGCGGGTCCGGGTCCGGGTCCCGTCGCGATCGTCGCGCCAGTCGTCGTCGACGACGTCGCCGACGAGCTCGCCGCCGAAGCCGCCGAAGCCGTCGACGCGGACTAAACCGCGAAACCTCGCGAGGTGAACGCACCTCGTCTCTGTCTCTGTCTCTGTCTCTCCTGCCGTGACACCGCGACCGCGATCGGTGTACCGATCGCGTACCCATCAAAGAAACGCCGCGAAATGCCGAACCGCCGGACCGCCGGCTGTCCTCGAAGAAGGCGCCTTTTCTTTCTCGCGTGCGTACTACCGTGACGCGTAATAGCTACTTGTATGATGAAACTGCTTCTTAAGTTATTTTTGAACGAGCGTCACGCAGCTCACGCGGCTCACGCGGCTCTTTCCCACCCTCTCACGCGTCGGGAAGAAGTTCACTTCTCGTGTATGTCCCTGAAGTGCACGGAGTGCCTGGTGGGGATCTGGTACCGCTCCTGGATCAGCTCGTCCGCCTCTTTGAGCTTTGAAGCCTCCAGCACCACCACGTTGCGCACGTTCCCGCGCGTCACCTCGAGCGTGATGAACTCGTCCGGGCCGTGCACACCGAGGCGCAGCGCCTCGACGAACGCCTCCATGTCCGCCACGGGTTGCCCGTTGACCGAGGCGACGTAGTCCAGACCGACGCTGTCGAACGTGAACCCCACGTTCACGTCGTCGGACAACACCTGCGACAACACCACAACCTCTTTTTTGTCCGGCCCGCTTACGCCGTCGTAGTACTCCTCCACCAGGTGCGTGGGCGCGTCCTTCAGGTCGCCGCCCCAGCTCTGCAGGTACTCCAGGCTCAAGGGCTGGAACAGCAAACCGCCGACGAGCACGAACGGCGGGCGCGTGTCGTACTGCCCCCTCGGGACGAGCTGGCGCAGGGATTTTAGGGTCACGACCACCTCCGTCTCCTTCCCGTCGCGCAGCAGTTTGACCGGCACCTCGTCTCCGATGAAGCGCGCCTGCAGGATGGCCACCATCGCCAGCCTCTGGCCGAGGAACACGCTCGAGCCGTCGTTCGCGAGCTTCACGCCGTCCACCTCCATCAAGACGTCCCCCGTGCGTAGCGTGCCCTCCGCGGACGAGCCGTGCTCGACGTGCGTCACCATCACGCCCGTGTGCTCGTCCCGCATCTTGAGGTACTTGCGCAGACTCGGGGAGTTGAGCAGCTGCAGGTGCACGCCCAGCGAGGGCAGGCGCGGCTCCTTGCGCGCCGCGTCCTTGTCAGCCTCCCAGCCTCTGAGGAACCGGTCGACGACGGGCGCGGGAACCATATGGCCTTGGTTCTCCACGGACGACCCCGCGTACCCCTGGAACGCCACCCCGACGAGCCCCCCGGTGGTCTGCGACAGCACCGGCCCTCCCGAGTTGCCCGAGTTGATCGCCGCGTCCACCGTCACGGCGAGGGCCCTGGCGTGCGAGTGCGAGTACGACTGCACCTCGATGCGAGACACGACGCCCTCCGTGATGGACAAGTCGTTCCCGCCCACGGGGAACCCTAAGACGTACACCTTCTCTCTGAGTTTCGGGAGCCTCACCTCCTTGCCCGCGGGAAGGGGCACCGGCTCGACGTCCTCCAATCCTTCGTGCACCTCGACCAGCGCCAAGTCGACTTCGTGCAGGACGGAGACCACCTTGCCGACGTGCTTGTCCGGGGAGTTCGCGAGCTGCACCTGGATGAACGTGGCGTTGGCCACGACGTGCGCGGCGGTGAGGATGACGCCGCCGCCGCCCTTCTCGTGCCTGCGGATCACGCACCCGCTGCCCGTGCTCCTCTGCGCCGTCTTGTTGGACCACGGGTTCACCCAGTCGGGCTCCTGGAACGTCACCAGGAGCTTCACGACCGCCTTGTACTCGTCCAGGTCGAACGGCAGGTCGTCGTCGTCGATGGAGTCCGTGGGGGACACCTCGCCCTCCTCCTCCACCTCGACCACGTCCACCGCGGCGGCGCGGCGCTGGGGCGCGCCGCGGCGCGCGAGCGACGACCGGCGACCGGGGACGGACGCCGATGGGGCCCGCACCGCCGAGGCTTTTCCCGAGCCACCACGCGCGAACGCGCTCGCGGTCGCGCGCGCGGACGCCGTCGGCGCCGTCGCGAGTGCCGCCGACATCGCGCGCGAGGCTTGAGCGGGCGCGTGCGTGGAGCTCCCCGAACGAGGAGAGACCGACCGGCGTGAACTGCCGCCGGGTGCGGCGGAGTGTGCCGATAAGACGAGCGAAGGGCGAATGGTGTCCGACGTCAGTCTCAGGGTTTAGGTTATACGTATAGTTGTTGGAGCCAACTTCTGGGTTGCATGACGGTTCGAGAGCGCGCGCGCTTCGAAACCGAAAACGCACGAAAATAACACGTAGCTACAAAGTACGTCGTCTCGACGCTCTACCCAAACGCGCCTACTCGGTTACTCGGTTCGTTCGTTCTCCTCCGCGAGCTCCGCGGGCAGGAGCGTGAGCACGCTGACCGTGTCCCCCTTGCCGAGCTTCATGAGCGTCACGCCCTTCGCCGCCGTGCCGCTCTGCGGCCGGATGGAGTCCACGTCGTACCGGTTCATCACGCCGTTTTGCGACCCGACGATGACGTTTTCGCCGCGCGCGCCGTCGAATCCGGTGACGCACATCGCCGCGACGGCGTCGCCTTTCAGCAAGCCCATGCCCCGCTTGCCCCTGCCGGCGCGCGTCTGCTGCTTGAACGCGCTCAGCGAGATACGCTTGCCCCGGCCGGACGCGCTCAGCAGCATCAGCATGGGGCCCTCCGCGCACTTCGCGTCAGTCTCTGGGTCGCACGCGAGTTCTTCGAGTTCTTCGTCGCCCTCCGGCGACGAAGAACCCGCCGCCGCAGCCGCGCTCGCCTTGTCGAGCTCCAGCGCTTTCACCGTGGCGCTCGGCACGACCACCATCCCCGCGACGTTCGCCGGTAACGCGTCGCCCGCGTCGTCCTCTTCCTCTCGCAACGTCTTCTCCGAACCCGCGGCTTTCTTCGCGTCGGCTTTGAACGCCATCGCCTTGACCCCCGCCGCGGCGCGCCCCTGCGGCCGGATCGAGTCCCCGTCAAAGTGAATCACCTGTCCGTCGATGCCGCCGACCAGGATGCCGTCGCCCTCGCGCACCGTCCCGACGTGTTTCAGCCGGTCCCCGGCGCGCAGGAGCAGCGCCTTCTTGCCGTTGTTCCGGATGGACACGAACTCCGACGCGCAGGTCTTCTTGATGAGCCCGCGCGCGGTGACCATCACCAGGTGCGGCTCGTCCGTCCCGCCGGCTTCCGCTTCGTCCGCCGAGGACACCGGGAGCATCGCCGTGATGCTCTCCCCCTCCGCGAGCTTCAGGACGCGCGTGAACGGCGTCCCGAGGGCGGTGGTGGAGGCTTCCGGGATGGTGTATGCGCGGACCGCGTGTACCCGCCCTCGGTCGGTGAAGAACAGAACCGTGTCCAAACCGGCGCAGTGCGTCGCCTTGGTGACCTCGTCGCCGCCGCGCATCTTGCCCATCGTCTTTCCCCGCGTCGCGCGGTTCTGCTTGGAAAACGTCTTCGGGTCGATGCGCTTGATGTACCCCCTCTGCGTCATGATCACCAGCGCGTCCGCGTTCAGCGACTCCAGCGTCTTGTTGTGCCGCTTCGCGAACAGACGCGCAGCTTCGCGCGCGCGCTCGGACTCCGACCCGCCGAGACCCGCGAGGCGGTCGTCCAGACCGTCGCCGGTTTCGGCGCGCCTCGCCGCCGCGTCGTCGGCGGCGGCGGTGTCGATGCGCGTCCGCCGGTCCACGCCGTACGCGTCGCTGAGCCGCTCCGCCTCCTCGATCACCGTGGCGATCACGCGCGAGGGGTCCGCGAGCAGGTCGGTTAAATCCGCAACCTTCGCGCTCAGCTCAGCCTCCTCAGCGTTCAGCTTCTCGCGCTCGAGGCCGGTGAGCCGGCGCAGGGGCATGGCGAGCGTCGCCTCGGCTTGCTTGTCGCTGAGCCAAAACGGCTTCTCGCGCAACGCCGCGGCTGCCGTCTTCGAGTCCGGCGCGGCGCGGATCGCCGCCACCACCGCGTCGGGCGCCGCCTGCACGGCGAGGTACCCCTCCACGATGTGCAGACGCGCGGAGGTTTTGTCCAGCGCGAAGCGCGCGCGCCGTGCGACGGCGTCTTTACGGAACTCGAGAAACTCGCGGAGCACGTCCATGAGCGACAGAACCTTGGGCTCGCGGCCCACCAGGCCGACCACGTTCACGGAGACGCGCGTTTGCAGCTTCGTGCGCGCGTACAGCTGCTCGCGCGTGAACTCGGCGTCCGCGGACCGCCTGAGCTCGATCACGACGCGCATGCCGTCCCGGTCCGACTCGTCGCGCACGTCCGCCACGCCCTCGATGGCGCGCGAGTTCACGAGGTCGGCGATTTGCTCGCACAGCGCCGCTTTGTTCGTCTGGTACGGAATGGAGGAGATCACGACGGCTTCCCGGGTCGAACCGCGCGCGCCGCTTCCCGTCTTGACCGTCTCGATGGACGTCACGCCTCGCAGCGTGACGCCGCCTCGCCCCGTGCGGTACATCTCCCGGAACCCGCCCTCGGGGAACACGATCTCGCCGCCGGTGGGGAAGTCGGGCGCGGGCATCACCGCCAACACGTCGTCCAGCGAGCAGTTCTCGGGGTCCGAGGCGTACGCTTTGAGCGCGGCAGCCACCTCGCGCATGTTGTGCGGGGGGATGCTGGTGGCCATCCCGACCGCGATGCCCGTGCTCCCGTTGATGAGCAGGTTCGGCAGCCTCGCCGGCAGCACCGAGGGCTCCGTCTGCGACCCGTCGAAGGTCTCGGCGAAGTCCACGGCGTCGGCGTCGATGTCGGCGAGCAACAACGCCTCGGCGAATCCGCGCAGGCGGCACTCCGTGTAGCGCATCGCAGCCGGCGGGTCCGCGTCCAGACTTCCAAAGTTGCCGTGGCCGTCAACGAGCTGCGCGGACATGGAGAAGTCCTGCGCCATGCGCACCAGCGCGTCGTACACGCTCTGGTCGCCGTGCGGGTGGAACTTGCCCAGCACCTCGCCAACCACGCGCGCGCACTTTTTGAACGGCTTCTTCGAGTCCAGCCCGAGCTCGTGCATGGCGAACAGGATTCTTCTGTGCACCGGCTTCAAGCCGTCGCGCACGTCCGGCAGCGCGCGGCCGACGATCACGGACATGGCGTACGCCAGGTAGCTCTGCTCGGCCTCGACGCTCAGCTCGAGATCCTGGATGCGCTCCTCCGACGTGTCCAAATCGCCGCCGCCGCCAGCCACCACGCGCGGGACGCGCGTGCCCGACCCCGCGTTGTCGCGCGCGCCCCCCGCGGCGTGGAACGCGCGCCGGCGCGCGAGGCTGGACGCGCCGGAAAAGCCGCCCCAGGAGACGTCGGACGCGGCCACCGCGCGGGGGGGCGCGACGCCCCGGGACGCCCGTCTCGGAAAGGTACTTTTCGGATGCGGGCGCAGCTGCGCGGTGGCGTGCGCGCCGGCACGCGAGGTGCCCGCGGCGCGCGACAGCCGCCGCAGCGCGCCGATCGCGCGGGTCGTCATCGCTCCTGCGCGCACACTCGCAACGGCTGAGGTCTCGACCATCTCAACGCGGCATCGGGTGCTTGCGAGTGTGCGCAAAAGCGATGACGGAAGTGCCCCGTTCAAACAAACACTCCTCTTTTCGTGGCGCTCGCGCGTCGAGGTTTTTTAGATACCGTATGACCACTCTGTGGGTGCGCGAGGAGATCTCGCCATTCCTCGTCGCGATGCTCCGCCGCGCGCTCCTCTCCGCGGGCCGGCGGCTCGCGCCCCGCGACCTCGGCGCCGCGTCCCCCGCGACGTGGCTCGCGCCCGCGTCCCTCGCGACCGCCACCCGGGACTACGCCAAGTCCGCGCGCGGGCGCGTGCGCGGGCGCCGCGGCGCGCGCGGGGCCGCGCCTCCCCCCTCGGACGATGTGTGGGAGGAGGTGCGGGACGAGACCACCGGCCAGACGTACTGGTGGAACGTGCGGACCAACGAGACCACCGCGCTGGGCGCGGAGAAGCCTCGGCTTCTCGGGACGAGCGTCGGGAACGGGAACGCCCCGCCTCCGGTGGGCCAGCCGCAGCGCTCCGACGCGCTGGCGCGGCCCGGTGGGGGGAGCATGCTCGGGGGATTCGGGAGCATGGTCGCGGAGGGCATGGCGTTCGGCACGGGGAGCGCGCTGGCGCACAGGGCCATCGGGTCCATATTCGGGGGTGGGGGCTACGGGTACGGCGGCGGCGGCGCGCCGGCGCCGGGATCGGCGCCGCCGCCGGAGGCGCCCGCCTCGGACGCCTTCGGCGGCGGCTGGGGAGACGAGATGGATGACGTCGACGGCGGCGACGGGGGCTCGTTCTTCGACGGGTTCGACTTCGACGAGTAGAGACCACGATTGTATATACCGTTCGCGAGGTGAGGTGCTGTCGTCGTGATCGGTCGTCGTGAGTCTCACGACAGAGCTCTTCCCGACGCTGAAAGAGACGCCGAAAGAGTCTTCTTACGCCGAACGCCGCGCGCGCGACGCGACGACGCCTGTAGGAAAATACGTACACGTGGTTTTTTCTTCAGATGCGTAGCTACGTTTACTCGATCTGGTCTCGGATCGTTCGGCGGTCACTTCGCCGCGCGCGCGCTTCCCGGACGCTCGAGAGCGACTCGAGGGGAGCGTCCACGCGGGGTCACGCGGACGACGCGAGAGAGCGCGCGCGCCTCGGGACGAAGCCGGACCCGCCGATTTCGATGGCGGAGGCGAAGGAACGCGGCAACGCGCTGTACAAATCGGGTCAGTTCGCCGAGGCGGTGAAAGCCTACGATGCGTCGCTCGCGATCGACCCGAGCGTGGCCTCGGTGTACGCGAACAAGGCCGCCGCGCTCAGCGGGCAGGGCCGCCGACTCTACGCGCAGGCCATGGAGGCGTGCGTCGCCGCGGTCGCGCTCGACCCGGGCTACGCGCGCGCGAAGACGCGGCTCGGCGCGCTCCTGAGCAAACTCGGCGACCTCGACGCGGCGACCCGCGCCGTCGAGGCGCTCGCCGAGAAGGACGTCTTCCGGTCCGCCGAAGGGACGTCTGCGCTGCGTTCGCAACTCGTGCTGTTGCGGGACGGCCGCGAAGCCGGGAACGCCGCGTTCAAGGCGGGGGACAAGGAGAAGGCGAGGCGCGTGTACACCGAGGCGCTGCGCGCGGCGACGGCGCCGGAGAGCGGTTCTGTTCTTCACGAAAACGAGGAAAGGACGCTCCTCGCCTCCGCGCCCGGCGCCGGTTTGCTGCTGTGCAACCGCGCGGCGTGCGCTTCGTCGTTGGGGGACCACGCCGGCGCTTTGGCCGATTGCGAGGCTGTGCTCGCGAACGACCCGGACAATCTGAAGGCCCAGCTGAGACGCGCGCACGCGCTGAAAGACCTGGGGAGACGCGACGACGCAGAAGCCGCGTTCGTCGCGCTGCGCGCGCGACTGCCCGGGGACGCCGCCGTCGCCGCGGCTCTCGACGAGACGCGAGGTGCCGACTCGGGACACGCTTCGGAAACCGCGGGCCCGGTGGTGGTGACGAGCGCGTCGCAGTACCGCGCGCTCCTGCGCGACTCGGCGCTCGTGCTCGTGGACTTCACGGCTTCCTGGTGCGGGCCGTGCCGGCAGATCGCGCCGCACTTCGCGAGGCTGGCGACGGCGAACCCCGACGTGCACTTCGCCAAGGTTGACGTGGACGAGGTCCAGGAGGTGGCCGCCGCCGAGAACGTGCGGTCCATGCCCACGTTCAAGGTGTACCGCTACGGAAAAAAGGCGGAGGAGTTCTCGGGCGCGGACCCGGCGAAGCTCAAGGCGATGGTGGACAAGTATCTGCCGACGGTGGCGTGATCGAGACGAGAGGCGAGCGAGGCGAGTCGTCCATCACAAACGATCGAAGTTCGAAGTCGTTCGTATCTATACCGCGCGCGCCCGGCGTCTCACGGCGTCGAAGGGTCAGTCGTCCCGTCGGCGTTCCTCGCGGAGGAACGCTCGTTCGTCACCCCGTCCCCAGATGCATGCCGCGCGTCGCCCACCAGCTGGCAACTCCACGTGCCCTCGGTGCCGTGCGCGACGTTGTTCCACGTGCCGGTGAGTTCCCTCGGGCCGTTGAGCGCGTGCAGCCTCCCGACGTACCGAACCACCTCGCCGCTCGGCGCCGGCCTCTCGTACACCTTCTCGAACTGCACGTTCCCGGTGCGCGCGTCGAAGCTGCCTCTGAGCGTGAACCACAGCTCGGTGTGCCCGGGCACGTCCGCGCTGTCGTCGAAGCACCCCGCGCCGAACGCGCTGATCCCGCCGGAGCTCGCGGCGCGCGGGTCCAGCGCCAAGCTCCAGCGGATCGGGTTGGTGGGGATGGAGGCATCCACCGCCAGCAGCTCCGGACTCGGCCAGCTCTCGCCGACCCACATCCCCGCGATGGGGGCGAGGCTCGAGTCGAGGCTCCCGCGGGATGACCGGCTGTCGTTGTCGTCGGACGCGCTCGCGGCCGCGCCGAGCGCGGCCGCGAGGGACGAGGGCGACCCGGCGTGGGGACTCGCGCGGCCGGACCCGCCGCCCGGCGAAATGCCGCCTTTGCCCATCGCGGGTCGGGGACGCGCGCCGAGACTGGGCGGGACGCTTCGCGCGCGAGGCCACGCGGGAACGCGCGGGGAGCCGCCGGCGGTGGGGGGAACGCGCGGGGGGGAGAAACAGACGCGCGCGGCGGACATGCGCGCGTGGCACTCTGGCGAGGGCGAAGCGGAAGTCTCGGTCCTTACGAGGTTTTCCTCCGAGACATCCTTCCCACGGCCGTTTCGCCGCGACTGTCTGCGCGCGAAGTGCCACAGCTCGCGAATCTCTCGAGCCACGTGTTTGCGTATCGTATCCTCGGCGTCACAACGGAGAGCGCAGGCGACGATGGCGACGATGGCGACGATGGCGACGCGCGCGGCGATCGCGACGCCCACCGCCTCCGCGGCACGCGCCTCGCGTGGTGCGACCGCCTCCGCGCGGAGCGCGCCCGGCGTTTCGCCGGCGACCTCGTCGCGCGCCGTCGCCACGCCGTCGTGCCGTCGCGTCGTGCCTCGTTCTTCGCGCGCGTCGCGCGGCCGAACGGCCGAGGCGTCGGCTGGGGGACCCCCCGGCGGCGCGGAGCGGACGCCGCCGGCCGCGTCTTCCTCGGAAGACGCGCCCGTGGGGTTCGTGTCGGTCGAGGAGAACGACGAGGACGGACGCGAGGTGGGCGACGTGTCTCTGCGCGCGCAGGCGGATTACCGAAAGGTTGAGGATCCGGAGTGGCTCGAGCGCGAGCTCCTTCGCGCGGATGACGGGTACCCGACGAGCCGCGGCGCGGTGATCGCGCAGAGCTTCAAAACGAGGGACTACGTGGGATTCCTATACGCGGTGAGCTCGGTGAACGCGTCTGTCGCGTTGTTACTCCTCGCCTACGTCTCGCTCGCCGCGGCGCGCGTGCGCGTCGCGCCGGGCGAGGACGCCGGCGCGCTCTTCGAAGCCGCGCGTTTCGCCTGGAAACCGCTCCTCGGCCTCGGCGCCGCTTCGGCGGCGGTGGAGGTGAGAAAGTTCGTGGACACGGTCGTGGGGGTGCAGAACAGGAGGAAGATGTAATTTGTAACATCTAGCTAAACGCGAGCGTCGCCTGCGCGAACTTCTTCCGCGGGAGTTTCGTGTGCGGGATCCGGGGCTCGTCCAGCGCCGCCAGACGGGGTCGGGGCGCGGCGGGAACCGAACGCGCCGCTTTCTTCGCGCGCCCGCGTTTGCGAGACGGTTTTTTTTTTTTCGACGCCGCCGCGGCGTCACTCTCCGCGGCGCGCGGCGATCGTCGCGACGCGCCGTTTTCGTCCACCGCGGAAGTCGGCGCCTTCGCGCCTTCCGAGAGTCCCGAGACGCTCTCGGGCTCGTTCTCCTCGTTCCCGCCGCAGGCCAGGCGCTCGAGCTCGCTCGGGTCACCCACGTCCGCGACGTCGAACCCGCGGAAGTCGGCGCCGGGGGCCCCCGGCGCCGACGCAGAGAGAGGCGCGCGGGTTTTCGGCGCGGCGGACCAGGCGCCCCGCCGATGCGTTCGCGCGGCGCGTCCCGCCGCCGCGTCCCCCCACCCGCGGAAGTCGGCCCCGCCCTTCGCTCTCGGCTCCGCGCCCCGACCCGTCGCCCAGACCTTCTCGCCCCCGAAGACGGAATCCTCCGCGAATCCTCCGTCGTCGCGCTCCGGAGCGTCCTCCAGGTTGCCGTACGGATCGTCGCCGTACGGAAACGGCTCGTTCGAAACGCGCGCGCTCGGCACAGTGGAGGAAACGAAGACTGCGCTACCGCGCGGGGAGTCGTTCCAGCGGCCGTGTGTCGTTTTAGGGTTCGTTTTAGGGTTCGGTTTCGAGGTGACTTTCGCGTCATTCGCGCCGCCGCGGTCGAGGTCGAACCACGCGCGCGTTCGGGACGGCGTCGGCGAGCGCGCGGGATCCATCGAGGGCGCGTCGTCGTCCGCCGCGCCGTTCTCGAAACGCTCGACCGTCTCGTTCGGCTCGACGTGGGTCACGGGACTGGGCGACGCCTCACGTGTCGCGCCGCTGCTCGCGTTCGCGTCGCTCGGAGCGTACCACGCGCCCGAGTACCGTTCGGGCCGGGAACCGTTTTTTTCAAACGCAAAGGCGCCGTTTTTTTTCAAAGACGCGTTCGCGGAGGACCCGTTCGCCGCGGCGGACCACCGTGGAGGCGCCGCGGCGGCGTCCTCCCCCCGGACGCGCCAGAAGGGCGCCCTGTTGTGCTGTGTCTCGCGCGGTCCGTCGTCAGGCCGGGCGCCCGCGCATCCTCCGCCGCGGCCGACGCGGCTCAGATCGGTTCCCGCCGCGACGGCGCGGAACGACTCGGTCACGACTTTGAAAGCCTCCTCCGCGGCTCGAGACTTGGCCTTGTCGGGATGGAGCGCCCGCGCGAGCTCGCGGTAGCGCGCCTTGAACGCGTCGCGCCCGGCGTCCGCGCGGAGGGAGAACACGGCGTGCGGCCCGAGCGAAGCGGACGCGAGGATTTCGCCCGCCAGGGACTCGATGGCCGCGGGGGACAAGGCGGCCATCGTCGCGCCCGGGGCGGGGGACGACACGACAGCCGGAGACGAGAAGCGTCGCGTGCCGAGACGACGGGCGCACCCCTGATCCGGCCGGTGCGCGCGACGAATCACGCGAACACGCCCAACGGCGTCCGAGCGCGACCCGCGGACGCGTCCGATACGCGTGCGAGCGCGCGCGCGCGTGCCGTGAGCGACTGCGGCGTCCTAGATTTTAAATCTTGTCCAAGTTCTTGCTGCACAGCAAACCCAACTGTGTGACGCTCTGGTGGTGAACTACGGACGACGTGTGTCGCTGTCGAGAATATTTTTTCTCGTTTCGTCGGATACAAACTCACTTCGGCCCGTCCCCCTCGCCCAGCTCCGTGCGCTTCAGGACGCCTTTGCCCTTGACCTCGTCGAAGGTTTCCAGCGCATTC
>Ga0181561_10001930_pt1 | contig 18366 bp, 20 predicted proteins | sample 011ome_19_FD_133760 | JGI IMG/M metagenome (GOLD analysis project Ga0181561, IMG submission 133760) | Coastal salt marsh microbial communities from the Groves Creek Marsh, Skidaway Island, Georgia - 011510BT metaG (megahit assembly) | ecosystem: Environmental > Aquatic > Marine > Intertidal...
AACGGAGGCGGCTGCTTCTTCAAAACATCGCCGCGCTCGGCGACATGAAACTCGGGCGGACGCACCTCGTGGACTGGCGCGGCGCGGGGATGAGCGGCCGCCCGCGCGGAGAATTCCCGCCCACGAACGAGGACGAGGCGATCGAGTACTTCGTGGACGGGTTAGAGGCGTGGAGGCGCGCGCGGCTCGGCGCGGACGGCGCGTTCGTCCTGCTCGGGCACAGGTGCGTTCTATACAAAAGTTTTTCACCCATCGTTCGGTTTCAACATTTGATCGCGTCCCCTTTCAACTTACCGGTGAACGAACTTTTTTTGATCGGAACGACAGCATGGGCGGGCTCATCGCCGCGCACTACGCGGACAGGCACCCGGACCGCGTCCGGGGTCTCGTCTTAGCCGGCCCGGCAGGCGTGAAGGCGGCGGACCCGGCGAGGATCGCCGCGTTCAAGCGCCGAAGCCTGCGACACCGGTTCTTCTGGGCGGTCGCGACGGTGCTCTGGAACGCCGGCGCGACGCCGCAGGCGTTCGCGCGCGCGCTGCCGTTTCGATGGTCCCCGAGCGCCGTGCGCGGATACGCGACCAGACGCTGGCGCGCGCTCGAGTTTTTAGACGGCGACGCGGACGCGTTCGACGCGCTCGTGGAGTACGCCGCGGGGGTTATCATGATGCGCGGCGTCTCCGAGCGTTCGATGTCGCTCTTGTTGAAACCGCTCGGGCAGGCGCGGACGGAGATCGGGCCCGTCGTGGAGAGGACGCCCGCGGATCTTCCGGTTACGTTTTTGTACGGGGCGCACGACTGGATGTCCCCGGCGTCCGGCGCGGAGGTGGTGGAGCGGATGCGCGCGAACGGGCGGGCGAACGTGCGGTGCGCGATACTGGACGACGCCGGGCACTACGCCTTCGTGGATCAGCCGGAGAAGTCGCACGAAGTCATCGAACACGCTTTGCGAAAGGCGCGATGGCGATAACGTATGATTGGCGCGCGGTGACGTCACTCCGCGGGCGCGTCGTCCGTATTTATCGTGTGTTGAAAGCTACTAGTGTACTCACTCCCCCTTCGAGGGCGCGCTGTTGTTGCCGTTCGGCGTCGTCTCGTCCTTCTCCTTCTCCTTCGCGGTGGCGCCGCTCGCGTCGTCCTCGCTCGCCTCGTCGTGGTCGTCGTCGTCGTGCGACTCTCTCTCGTGAAATTCCTTCGCGATCAAATCCGTGACCAGCCTCGAGAGGTCCGCGACGTCCACCCTCCCGGCGCCGTCGACGTCGAGCGAGCTCAAGATCTCCTTCAGCTCCGCGTTATCCTCCTCGTCGAGCTCGTGCGCGAGGATTCCGCCGACGCCGGTGAGCTCCTCCAGAGAGATCCTCCCGTCGCCGTCGGCGTCCAACACTTTAAACTTTTCTCCGATGACGGCGTCTGACGCGTCGAGATCCTTCTTCACGCTCGCGAGCATCCGATTCACCCTGTCGTTCACGCGGTCGCACAGCTCCGCGTCGTAGTTGGCGCGGAACCACCGCGCGCGCTTCCCTTCCCCGTCGTCTACCTCGGGGTTCTCGTCCGGCACGACCTCCGCGGGGTCCGCGAGCCTCTCGTCCTCGACGTCGTCCGACGCCGCGTCCGACGCCGCCTTGAGCTCCTCCTTCTCGTCCGGGATCAGCTCTTCCGGCGACGGCATGCGCTCCTCCTCCTCCTCCTCCTCGTCGTCGTCGCGGTCCTCTTCCGTGATGAGGTAGTGCGCGGTGTGCTTCATCTTCTCCGCTTTTTCCACGTCGCCCTCCGCGGCGACGGCGGCGACCATCGCGTCCGCGCCCTCCAACCCCTCGAGCTGCTTCTGGACTTGCTTCAGTCGCTTCGCGTACACGGAGAGCTCTTTCCTCACGAGCAGCATGAGCTCCTTGCGCTCGACGCTGAGCGAGGAGACGCCCGCGAGCGCGGCGAGTAGCCGCGACAATTTCGCCGCCCTGTGCGCGCGGCGACCGGCGACGACGGACTCCACCTCGTCGAGCGACACCGAGTCGATCGGGATCCACGGGCTCGCGGGCTCCTCCTTCGGCTTGGCTCTGGCGGCCTCCTTCGCTTTCGCCGCGCTCGCCGCCTCTTCGTCTTCGTCCGCGCCGCCGGCGGCGCTCGAGCTCTTCTTCTCGTGCGCGTCGATCGTGATCTCCGCGTCCGTCTTCCCCTCCTTGGCCTCTCTCGCCGCCTTGGCCTTCTCTTCCGCAGCCCGGACTTCGCACTCCTCGAGCTTTTGGTCCGCGATCTCCTCCTGGATGAGCTCCTCCTCTTGCTCCAAGAACTCGAGCTTCCGCTCCACCTCTTGCTTGCGGTCCTGCGCGAGCGAGCGCTCCTCCGTGACGGAGATGACGACCTCCTCGGGAAGCGACGCGATCGTGTCTTGAATCTCGCGCATCGCTGCGGTTCTTCGCTCCTCTTTCGCGCGCTCGTCCACCTTCTCGTCCGGCTCCGCCCACGCGACGTCGCCGGCGCCGTAGGTGGCTTCCTCCTTCTCCTCGTACGTGATCGTGAACGCGCGCGAGAGAACCAGCAGCGACGGCGGGAGCCTCTTCTCGAGCGACAGCTCGAGCCAATCTTTGAGTTGACGCTCGAGGATGTTCCTGTCGTGCGTGTCCGAACGCATCCCGCGCGCCCTCGACGCGGACTGCAGCTCCGCGACGGACATGTTCTCCACGCCCTCCGACATGATCTGCTTGTCGTCCTGCTTCAGCTCGCGGAGCTTGTTGCGGAGCTGATACCGCAGGTACGTGTCCGTGCCGTACGGAGCCAGCCCGACGAGCTTGCACATGTTCGTGAGTTGCCCTCTTGAGATGTGATCGAGCGTAAACTCATCCTTGAAGAGCTTCGCGAACCGCGTGATGTCGTCGTTCTTCACGTTCGCGTCGCCCGCGCGGACTTTCTTCATGAAGTCGTACAGCGTGCTCGCCCTCTCGCGCGTGTACCCGGACCTCGATTGCTTCAGACCTTTCGCCATCACGCTGACCGTGTCTTGAAGGAATCGCGCCACCTCGAGCTTCGCGTTCAGCTTCTTCTTGAGCTCCTCCTCGTGCTTGAGCTCGTTCCGGAACGTCGTCGGGAGCATCGACGGGAACAGCTTCAGCGCGACGGGGAGTAAGAACTCCATGAACGGTATCAACACGAACGCGGCGAACGGGACGAGACGAAACACGTCCGCCGTCGTCCGCGTCATCTGCCTCCGTTCCCTTCGCGTCAGCGGCTCGCCCCTCAACGTCTTAAACAGCAGCCTGCGCGCGATCTTCACCTCCACCCACAACAGCTTCGTCCCCATCCAGTAATGCCGGAGTTCGTCCTTGAAGTGATGCCACGTGGACGCGCACGCGGTCTTCCACTCCGCGGGCGACATCTTCGCCGTTGACGCGACGTACGGTCCGAGCGCCTTGACGCTCTCCCACGCCTTGACCACCTTTCCCCATCTCGACTCCACCTCTTTGAGCTGCCGCTCGCGGTGCAGACGGTCGATCTCCGCCCTCGCGTGGGCGAGCGCGTGGAGGTCGACGACGACCGCGGCGTCCGCCTCGGAGTCGTCCGCGGGGAGCGGCTCGGTCGAGACGGACGACGACGACGACGACGACGACGACGACGGCGACGACGGCTTCGCGGCCTCTCCCCCCCCGAGGCTCACCTCCGGCGGTCTCGTCGCCGCCGCGTACTCGGGCGTGCCCTTGCGCGGGAGCGGCGGCACCGGCGCGGCGGGGCCGCCGCCGCCGGACGGGGTCGTCGACGGCGACGCGTCCGGCGGCGCCGCGGCGGCGAACGCGCGCGATGTCGTCGTCGTCGACGACGACGATCCCGCTCCTCCCCCTCCTCGTCCGGGGCGATGATCTCGTGCGCGCAGCGCGGACGCCGCGAACCCGCGGGCGTCGACGCGGCCGATCCGCGAGACGCGCGCGTCCACGTCCGCGATGACGAAGCGCGCGCCGCCGTCCTGGCCGCGTCTTCGCGGCGTCTCGCGGGTTCCGCGCGCCTCCGCGCGGAACCCGCGACGCGTCGTCGTCGTCGGCGACGACGACAGCGCGGACGACGAACCGCTCGCGCGATCGTCCCGGTCCGCGCGCTCGTCCGCGCTCGTCAGTGGCGCGAGCGGGCGCGCGCCCGCGAGCGGGCGCGCGCGCTCGCGCGACGCCGCGCGACGTAGCATCGCGACGTTCGTCGTCGCGCGCGCGTTGCCGTTCCGCGTCGCCGCGGCCTCGGAACTGACTGCTTGAGGATCTCGTTACGCGTCCGCGACTTCCGTCGTCGACGCATTGGCGTTCAGTCTGCGTTGGCTCATTTTTCTTGAGTCAATAGACCGTCGATCCTCTCGACTCGCGGAACTCCGGCATCGCATTTCTTTCTCAGCCGCCGTCGATTCGCTCGTTTTCGGCGCCTCGCGCGCGCCGACCGACGCACTCTTCCCACGCGCGCGCGCGCCATGGCTACCTTTCTCCTTTACGAGTCCGCGTCGGGGTACGCCCTCTTCGAGGGCCTCGACATGGACGAGATCGGGCAGACGCAAGAGGCCGTCCAGGAGACCGTCACGTGCGTCCTCGCGACAATCGCCCATTCTTTCTCTCGCCTCTCGCCCCGCCGCGCTTAGGTTTCTTTGGCGGCGGGCGCAATTCTGCGACTCGACGACGCGTCCCGCGGCGACGACGCGCGCGTCCGTGACGCGCGCGTCCGCGACGCGCTCGACGACGCGATCGTCGTCCAACACGCCAACACGAGTCCGCGCCTCGATCGACGAACACCGCCTCCGAACCCGCCGCCGACGCGATCCCCCCCTGACGCGCTCCCCTCCCGATCGATCCGTCCGCGAAATCGATCCGCGTCCACCTACAGTGACATGACGCGCTTCGGGAAGGTGGTGAAACTGAAAGGCTTCAAGCCGTTCACGTCCGCGGCGAACGCGCTGGAGCAGATCAACTCCGTGGCGGAGTCGACGTGCTCGGACGACCTGAAGAACTTCCTGGAGATGAACCTCCCGAAGGTGAAGGACGCGAAAAAGGCGAAATTCCAACTCGGCGTCGCGGACCCCAAGCTCGGGAACTCGATCGTCGAGCACACGTCCATCCCGTGCGTGAGCAACGACCACATCGGCGAGATGATCCGCGGCTGCCGCTACCACTTCTCGCGTTTCATGAAAGGGCTGAAAGACGGCGACTACGAGAGGGCGCAGCTCGGCTTGGCGCACTCGTTTTCGCGCACGCGCGTCAAGTTCAACGTAAACCGAAGCGACAACATGATCATCAACGCCATCGCGTTGATCGACATCCTGGACAAGGACATCAACACGTTCGTCATGCGCGTCAGAGAGTGGTACGGCTGGCACTTCCCAGAGCTCGTGAAGGTTATCCCGGACAACTACCTCTTCTGCCGCGTCGCGCTCGCGGTGAAGGACAAGGCTACGCTGACAAACGACGGCTTGAAGGCGCTGACGGAGATCACCGGCGACGAGGACAAGGCGAAGGAGGTCATCGAGGCTGCGAAGGCGTCCATGGGGCAGGATATCTCCCCGGTCGATCTCGTGAACATCGAGGCGTTCGCGAAGAGGGTCATCTCCCTCGCGGAGTACCGCAAGTCCCTGCACGAGTACCTCTCGGCGAAGATGTCGGCGGTGCGCTTCCGTCCCAAAATCGTTCTCTCTCTCTCTCTCTCTCTCTCTCTGTCTGTCTGTCTCCGCGCGCCCCGCCCGCGGCGTGTTTATGATGATTATGATACACCTATCACAGACCTGATCTGAACATCTTTGATGCTACATTTCATGCACCACTCTGATTCACGCCGCGGCGGAGCCGCTCGCGCCGCTCTTTCCCGCTCTCTCCCGCGTCGACGTCGCCCCCGCCGCGTGCGCCTCGCTGACTCGTCTAAACCCCCGTTCATCTCTCCCCTTCTCCTCCCTCCTATCGTCGCAGGTCGCGCCCAACCTCGCCACGCTCATCGGCGACATCGTCGGCGCGCGTCTCATCTCTCACGCCGGCTCGCTCACGAACCTCGCCAAGTACCCGGCGTCAACGGTGCAGATTCTCGGCGCGGAGAAGGCGCTGTTTCGCGCGCTCAAGACCAAGGGAAACACGCCAAAGTACGGCCTCATCTTTCACTCGAGCTTCATCGGGAAGGCGCACGCGAGGAACAAAGGGCGGATCTCGCGGTATCTCGCGAACAAGTGCTCGATCGCGTCGCGGATAGATTGCTTCAGCGATTTTCAAACCACCGCGTTCGGGGAGAAGCTGAAGGAGCAGGTGGAGGAGCGGTTGGAGTTTTACGACAAGGGAACCGCGCCGAAGAAGAACATCGCGATGATGCAGGCGGCTTTGGAGGCGGCGGGGCCGGAGTACCTCGCCGCGAACGGCGGCGGCGGCGGCGGCGGCGCCGGGAAGAAGCGCAAGGCGTCGGACGACGGGGAGAAGAGCGCGAAGAAGGCGAAGAAGGCGAAGGACAAGAAGGAGAAGAAGGACAAGAAGGAGAAGAAGGAGAAGAAGGAGAAGAAGGAGAAGAAGTGACTCTTCCTTCTCCCGCGCGGGGGTCGGGGCTTTGGGTTTTTACCTTGTGATGTAAATGTACGATACGCACACACGCGCGGTTAATTAAAGCGCTCGCCCGTCGACGCGAACGCGAACGGCGTCTGTCGTCGATCGTCGGCCGCGGGCGCCGCCGAGACGCGCGAGCGTCTCGGTTTCGGCGCGCGGCGTCACGCGGTCCGACAGACTGGTTCCCACACAGCACAGGAAACGTTCGCTCGCGTCCGCGTCGCGGGCGATGACCCGTCCCATCGCTCGCCCATCTACTACCTCTACGTCGTCTACATCTAGTACCTATCGCGCCCGCCGCGTGACCTCGCTCACGACGCCTTCGACTCGGACGCGGACTCAGGGCCGTTCTATACAAGCGAATGTCGGGGTGGAGTTCAAAGGCGTCAGACGGAGTTGAAAGGCGTCGAGGACGGGGATTGAAAGCGAGGGATGAGCGGAGAGAAACGCCGGGCAAAGTCCTTAAGGAACGGCGTTCACCACGCCAACGCGGTCGTACGGGGACCAGTGTATAGAACGCACCTGCGGCGCCCACGCGGAGACGGGCCCCTCGTCCGGCGCGCGCCCCGCGCGCTCGCGAAAGATGTCCTTCACGATCTTATCCTCGAGCGAGTGAAACGATATCACGCCCAGTCGTCCCCCGGGCGCGAGCGCGTCGATCGCGGCGGGGATCGCGTCCTCGATCGCGCCGAGCTCGTCGTTCACGGCGATTCGAATCCCTTGAAACGTCCGCGTCGCCGGGTGCACGTTCCCGCTCCGTCCTTTCTTCACGCCTGGCACGCGTCCGATGGCGCGCACGAGCGCCGACGTCGTCAGGATGGGCGCCTCCGCGCGTCTCTGGAGAGGAGAGGCGACGGTCGGTCAGCGGTCGAAAAGGTCGAAAGGGTCGAAAGGAAAGGAAAGGAAAGGAAAGGAAAGGAAAGAAGATGGAAGCGCGGCGTTCACGGCGGCGGAAGTTCGTCTCACCTCGCAGATCCTCCTCGCGATCAGCCGCCAGTGCTTCTCTTCGCCGTAGTCGCGAATCACGCGCGCGATGTCCTCCTCCGGCCACTCGTTCACGACGTCCATCGCGGAGAACGCGCACGACGGCCCCATGCGCATGTCCAGCGGCCCGTCGTTGCCGAAAGAGAACCCGCGCTCGGGCGAGTCGAGATGCATAGACGATACCCCGAGGTCGAGAAGGATCGCGTCCACCTTCCCGTTCAGCTCGAGCTCGTCGAGGCGAAAGCGCATCGCGCGGAAGTTGTCCAACACCGTGTTGAGCTCGAGCACGCGCGCGCCCCGCCTCGTCCTCGCCTCGGAGATCTTCGCCGCCGCCGCGCGGATGCGCGACGGCGCGATGGCGTGCGCGAGCGGATCCACGTCGAAGCCGACGAACGTGACGAGCTCGAGATGCTCTCCGATCACCGCGCACGCGTGCCCGCCCGCGCCCATGGTGCCGTCGACGTACGTCTTCATCTCGAGATCTCTGAACGCTTCCAGGACTTGGCGCGTGAGGACCGGGACGTGCGGCGCGACGGGGCCCTCGGCGACGGACGATCGACGCGCGTCGTCGTCGGCCGATTCCGATTCCGATTCTTCCTCCTCGGCGGCGGCGGTCGACGATGAAGACGTCGCGCCGCTGGACGCGCGGCGCCATCTGACTACGCGCTCCGACCGCGCGGCGGCGCGGGATATCGCGCGGCGCGTCAGCGCGCGCAACCCCGTCGCGAGGCTCATCGTCGAAGACGTCGATGTCATCCCGGGCGCGGGAGACTGTGCGCGGGGCGTTGTTAGATCTCTCTTCAAACCGTCTTATAAAGGTGAGTGGCTCTCGTGCCTCTTCATCAGTGTGGATGGACGCGCGGAAGGCGGTAGCCGCGCGCGCGCGCCGGGCGAAGCGCCGCCGCGTCGTCGCGCTCGCGGTGCTCGTCGCGTCGATCGTCGCGCTCGCGTCGTTCGCGCTCTCGGGCTATCGCGCGCGCGCGACGCCGTCGCAGCGGACGCGCGACGATGACATCGACATCGACGACGCCGCGCGCTCGCGCTCGCGTCCGTCCCCGCCGACGCCGCCGTTCGCGCGCCGGCGACGCGAAGAAGAAGAGCCCCGCGCGCCGAAGAAGAAGAAGAAGAAGAAGGCGACGACCGCGACGCCGCCGCCGCGGGCCCCGCGCGTCGTCGTGGACGCGCGCGATTACCCCGACGCCGTCGCGCTCGCGACGCTCGTCCGCGACGAGGTGTCGCCGTCGCCGTCCATCGCGCGCGGATCCCTCGTCGTCCTGACGTTCGCGGACCGCAAGATGCTCCCGCTCGCGATCAACTTCGTGACGCACTTGTCCGAGCTCGCGGAGGACGGCGTCCCGCACGTCGTCGGCGCGCTCGACGCGACGTCGCGCGCCGCGCTGTCGGCGTCTCGCGCGAAATGCGGATTCGTGTACACCCCCGACGCGTTCGGCGAAGGGTCCGGGTCTTCTTCCTCGCTCGACGGGTCGTCGTCGCACAGCAGCGGGAACTGGAAAGCGTTCGCGCGCGTGAGGATCGGCGAGGCGCGCGCGCTGCTCTCGATGGGGTTCGACGTGTTGATGTCCGACGTCGACGTCGTGTGGCGGCGAGACCCGCGGCCGTTCTTCTCGCGTCGTCGCGACGACGACGGCGACGACGGCGACGGCGGTGACGACGGCGACTACGACGCCTCCCTCGCGTCCGCGGACGTCATGGTCTCGAGCGATAACCTCTCCCCGCGCCGCGACTTCGAGCAAGGCGCGACGTACGCCGCGCGCGGAACGTTCAACACCGGCATCGTGTTCGCGCGGCGCACGCCCGCGGGCGAGAGATTCGCGGCGGCGTGGTACGAACGTTTGGCGAGGCCGACGGGGCGGTTCGCGTCTCTGACGTCGGACCAGCAGGTGTTCAACGCGATGGTCCGCGCGGAGGGTCGGTGGCCGGGGATCGAGCCGGCGAGGGCGTTGATCGCTGAGGGAGGCGGCGGAATAGGCGGCGCGCCGAGGGTGTTGAACGCGAGCCTCGGCGGCGGCGGCGGCGCGGACGGAGACGGAGACGCGTCGTCGTTCAGGCGCGTCCCATCTGACACTGGTCCCCACACGACCGCGTTCGCGTGGTGAACGCTGATCCTTAAGGACTTTACTTCCCGGCGATTCTCTCCGCCCACCCCTCGCTTTCAATCCCCGCCCTCGACGCCTTTCAACTCCGCTTCTGACGCCTTTCAACTCCACGCACCTCAGGCTCGGCGTCCTCCCCGTCCGGCTCTTCACCCCCGGGCACGTGACCTTCGTGCAGCGCGTCCACGAGTCGTCCATCGGGGGACGGCCCGTGCGTCCGTACGCGGTGCACGCGACGTACACGTTCGACGGCAGCACCGCGGCGGCGAAGAGGATGCGGTTCGCGGAGGTTGGGCTGTGGAGCCCGAACGCGGACAGACTCAGGTGCGTTCTATACACTGGTCCCCATACGACCGCGTTCGCGTGGTGAACGCCGATCCTTAAGGACTTTTGCCTGCGCATCTCTCCGCCACCCCCCCGCTTTCAATCCCCGTCCTCGACGCCTTTCAACGCCAACTGACGCCTTTGAACTCCACCCCGGCATTCGCTTGTATAGAACGACCCTCACGCTCGCGGAGAGCGGCGACGGCGACGGCGACGGCGACGGCGACGGCGGCGACGCGACGGCGCCCCTCGCGGGCGGCGACGCGGAGGAGAAGTTCCTGACGTTCGACCCCGCGCCGTCCACGCGCGATGTCCCCCGCGACGACGCGTCCATCGGCGCGCACCTCGCCGCGGCGGCCAATCAGGCGCGTTCTATTTATTTCACACTGGTTCCCATACGACCGCGTTCGCGTTGTGAACTTCATTCCTTAAGGACTTTCTCTCCCGGCGTGTGTTTCTCTCCGCCCATCACCCCTCGCTTTCGATCCCCGACCACGACGCCTTTCAACTCCGTCTGACGCCTTTCATCTCCACGCCAATCAGCTCGCGGCGTTGCGCGACGCGTCGGCCATCGCGCGCGTCCTCAACCGCACGCTCGCGATCCCCGCGATGCGATGCCACTGCGACAAGGTCTGGGGCGGGCACGATAACATCTTCGCGCACCGGTGTCGCTACCCCGGCAGCGAGGACGGCGATCATGTCCCCGGGAGGTGCCCGATGGACCACCTCGTCTCGCCGTCGGCGCTTCGCGACGCGGGGATTCGATTCGTCGCCGAGGCGGAGTTACGGCAGATTCCCTCCGTCGCGTCGCGCGTCGACGCGCCGGGCGGCGAGGTCGAGGTGATCGTCGCGGACGACGACGCGGACGCCGTGCGCGCGGGGATGAGCGATTCGATCGCGAGTCTCGTCGCGGTGCTGCCCGCGGGCGCGGACGCGGCGACGACGACGCGCGTCCTCGGGAGCGGCGGCGGCGGCGGCGGCGGCGACGCCGCCTCCGCGGCGTCGCGCGCGACACTCCTGCGACTGTCCACCGTGCGGGGCGGGACGTTCGGCGGGTTCAACGACGCGGCCGAGGCCGCGGCGTTCAACGCGAAGGTCACGAGGGGCGCGCTGGGGAGGGACACGCCGGAGTGGTGCGGCGAGTGTCACCCGAACGGCTGCGCGGCGTTGATTCCGGCTGAGGTGCTGAAGGTGCGTTCTATACACTGGTTCCCATACGACCGCGTTGGCGTGGTGAACGCCGTTCCTTAAGGACTTTTCCCGGCGTGTCTCTCCGCCCACCCCCCCGCTTTCAATCCCCGACCTCGACGCCTTTCAACTGCAACTGACGCCTATGAACTCCACCCCGACGTTCGCTTGTATGGAACGACCCTGAAGCTCGGAATCACGAAGCCGACGCGGGTCGTGCACGACATGTTTTGCGCGCGGTTCGAGACGCCCGCGGACGTCCCGGTCGCGACGCGCGCGGCGGGGGGATGAAGCGAAGCGACGCGCGATAGCCTAGCCTAGTAGGTTTGATGGTACACGTACAGTAGCCCCGCGAGCTAAGTTGGCGAGCGACGTCGGACGTTTTTTATTTTCGAGCGAGGCGCAGCGAGGATACGAATCGCCGCGACGTCGGACGCGACGACGCGACGGCTCGTCTTCCCGCCGCGCCCGCGCACATCCCCGCGCGCTTCGACCGACGCCCCCCCCCTCTCCCCTCCTTCGAGAGCGCGCATGGACGACGCGGACTTGCGGCGCGTGAACCTCCTCGAGTGCCTCGAGGAGGAGCGCCCCGCGCTCGCGTCGCTGCTCCCGCCCGAGTCGGTCCTGAGCACCTGGAGCGACGACGAGCTGCGCGCCTTCTTCGCGAGCGACGGCGCGAGACGACCGGAGAAGCGCGACGCGTCCGTCGCCGGCGGTGCGAGGGACGCGCGCTTCATGAGCTCGGAGGACGAGCTCGCGGCCGCGCGGTCGGGGGCGATGAACGTGGACATCACGCGCCCGGAGTACAGCGCGGCGCGGTACCGGTGCGCGACGGAAACGATTCTCGTCGCCGAACGAATGAATCGTCGACTCGATGGTCGACTCGACGCGACTCGCCGCTCTCGCTTCTTCGTCCCGTCCTCTCATCTCCGCTCCCCGCGCCGTCGCCAGAGAGGTCGCGTTCGCGCGCGGGATCCCGTTCCGCCGCAACGGCCTGTTCCCCCTGAACGACCCCGCGCTGTCGAAGCTGTCGAACGATCCGCGGCTGAAACCGCTGCAGAAACACTTCCCGATAGATCACCCGCCGTTCTACGAGTGCGTCGGCGGATGCTGGGCCACGGGCGACGACGCCGCCGCGTCCGGGCTCGACCTGCGGTACTTCTACGACGACGTCAACAAGTCGCTCTCCGCGGTCGTGCGGTTCGGCGACGGCGCCGCGATCGCGCGAGGGAAAGGCACCAGCGCGCACGGCGGATCCATCGAGACCGCGCTCGACGAGACCACCGCCGAAGGCGCGTAGTCCCATTTCATACTGGTCCCCATACGACCGCGTCGGCGCGGTGAACGCCGATCCTTAAGGACTTTCCTTTCTCTCCCGGCGGTCGTCTCTCTCCGTTCATCACTCCTCGCTTTCGATCCCGACGCACCCTGCGGCGACGCGCGCCTTTCAACTCCGCCGACTGACGCCTTTCGACTCCGCCGACCGACGCCTTTCGACTCCGCCCTCGTCAGTCGTGAAGTGCGCGGTGGCGCCGCAGTGCGCGACGACGTCGCTCACGGCGAAGATCAAGAAGCCCGTGGAGCTTCACACGACGTACGTCATCGAGTGCGTCGTGAAGCCCGTGCCCGGGTCGGGGAAGTCCGCGCTCGACGAGTCCGCGTTGCGCGTGCTCGTGGAGGCGACGATGAGAGACGCGGAGACGAACGCGGTGGTCGCGACGTGCGAGGCGACGCTGGCGAACATCTCCGCGTTCAACCGCGCGCGGCGATGAGCGAGCTGAGCCGCTTTCTTTTCTTTCTTTTGGTGACACCGAAGCCGCCGTGGCTATCTATCGTACTGTATCTATCGCGCCTCGCCGCTCCGCTCCGCCCCGCGACGCTCGACGCGTCATTCATCATTGGATCTCCGGTTTGACGGTCTTACTCACGGTTCGATTCCAACTCGGCCTCTCCGCCAGCCCTCTCGCTTTAATGGCGTCCATCCGCTCCACGCGTCTCGCGACCCGCCGTCTCAACCTCGCGCGCAACTTCGGTCGGTACCCGAGCGCGAACAGAGCCTCCAACCACACGAACAGCGGCGCTAGCGCGAGCGACTGAGGGTCGTTCCATACAAAAACAGTTCATCGGTCAGTTGAAACGAGACGCGATCAAATGTTGAAACCGGGCGATGGGTGAAAAACGTTTGTATAGAACGCACCTGAAACAGCGACTCCGTCAGCGCCGGCCTTCTCTTCTCGAACACCGCGTGCCCCGGATGTATCTGCATGTACCACGACAGCAGATGCACGACCAGCGCGTTCGCGCACGCGGCGTCGCCGCGCGCCGCGCGGTACCACGTCGCGGTGAGAAACGAGGGGACCCCCACGAGCAGCGTCCACGCGACGCCCGCGAAGGGCTCGAGGAGGACGTAGTAGAACGCGTACCTGAGGGTCGTTCCATACAAAGCGACGTCGGGGCGAAGTTCAAAGGCGTCAGTTGGAGTTGAAAGGCGTCGCGGGCGGGGATTGAAAGCGATGGGTGGGCGGAGAGATGCGCCGGGCAAAGTCCTTAAGGATCGGCGTTCACCACGCCGACGCGGTCGTATGGGGACCAGTGTATGGGACGCGTACGCGAGCATCGCAAAGAATGCGAGATTCGGGCTCGCGGCGGCGACGAGCGCGTCCGGGAGCGCCGCGCCCATCCACGGCGTCGACGAGATCGCCGCGGGGAGATTCAGCGTGGACGCGGGGAGCAGCGGCCCCGAGGACGCCATCCACACGAGCGCGCTCCACACGATGCCCGGCACGAAGACGAAGTGGATGCACTGGTTGATTGCGTTTCTGTGGTACGACCCGTAGAAGCTGAGTTGGTCCAACAAGTCCGCGTTCAACCCCGCGATGGCGCGCGTCTTCCTCCGCGGCGACGACATCGGGGATTCGGGCGCGAGCGACGCGCGAGCGCGCGGGCGCGGGGGCATCGGTTGCGGCGCGCGCGACGTCATGGCGTTCGGGCGTCGCGCGCTCGCAATTTGGAATCGTACGGTCCAAGCAATTTTCTTCTGGAAGTCATATAGTGTAGTGCTGTCACAACCACTCGCGGCGTCGGTCAACTCGGTTGACCGCCGCGCGAAGCAAAGCAAAGCAAAGCAAAGCAACTCGTCTATCGCACCGCGCTCGTCCCTCCGTCCGATCGCGTCCTCCGCGCCGTTCCTCTCGTCCATCGCGCCGGGGGGGCGCCCGCGTCGTCGTTCACTCGGAAACGCGTCCGCGCCCAGCCCCGCGCCGCCGCGCGGTCGCGTTTCCGTCGACGTCGTCATCAACGCGACGTCACGCGCCGTCGTAGGACGACGCGACGTCGTATCCCTCCGCCCGCGTCGCGTAGACGTTCCACAGCGTGCTCCCCTCCAACCCCGCGTGTTGCTCGACGAAGATCCTCCGCGGGTCGAACCCGCCCTTGTTCACGAGCAGCGACGTGACCTCCTCGAGCCGCCCAGCCGTGGACGGCGCCGCGGCGTCCGCGACGGTGGTTCGTCTTTTCCCCGTTTGCGTTTTCTTTGACGCCGACGAGGCCGACGCACCCGCCGCCGACGACGCCAACGACGCCGACGACGTCGACGCGACCCCCTCCCCGCCGCCGTCGTGTACCTCCATCGCCACTTGCCTCACCAACGGCCAGTGCTCCTCTCTCACGCCCCGCAACACGTCCAACTCCGCGCGTTCCACGTCGACTTTCAGCAACCCGACGTCGCTCAACCCGTGCGTGTCGATGACGTCCGACACCGTCACGAGCGGGCAGTCGAACGTCTCGCGCTCGCCGAGGAGCCGCCGCAGAACGAGCGTCACGAGCGTCTCGAAGACGGCGCGCGCGAGCCTCGCGAGGAGACGCGCGACCGCGGCGAACGGGTTGAACGCGGAACTTCCGGACCCGGCGTCGATCGTCCGCGTCGCCGCGCGGAGGCGCGACATCAGCCACCTCCCGAACGCGACGAGCGGCGTCTTCTCGAGTCCGTCCGACGTCGGCGTTTTCGTTTCGGAACTCGTTTCGGAACTTCCGACGTCGTCGCGTTCGCCGCCGTCGCCCCCCAGCGCGGTCTCCACGAACCGCGTCGTGTTGCTCTTCGTCTCGTCGTCGTCCGGGTACGCGGTGCTGCGGGTCATTTCCCATACGAAGCGACGAACGTCGGGGCGGAGTCGAAAGGCGTCAGGGGTGGAGTTGAAAGGCGTCATAGGGGCGGGCGTTGAAACCGAGGGGCGATGGGCGGAGAGATGCGTCGGCGAAAGTCCTTAAGGATCGGCGTTCACCACGCCGACGCGGTCGTGTGGGGACCGGTGCGAGATAGGACGCGCCTCCACCCCGCGGCGCGCGGGTAGAAGAAAAACTCCCCGACGCTCTTCTTCCCGTCGCTCACGCCGACGTTGTACGCCCACACCGCGCCGCTCGGCGGGTGCGTCTTCCGCGTCCTGAGGCATGAGCTCGCGCCGTCCGTGCGCGCGGTGAACGACCCCTCCGCGGCGTCCATGGGGCCGTCGCAGTCGTCGTCCTCCAGCATCTCCTCGAGCTGAGAGCGTCGTTCCATACAAAGCGACGTCGGGGTGGAGTTCAAAGGCGTCAGGGGTGGAGTCGAAAGGCGTCGAGGTCGGGCGTTGAAAGCGAGGGGTAGGTGGAGAGATGCGCCGGGAAAAGTCCTTAAGGATCGGCGTTCACCACGCGAACGCGGTCGTATGGGAACCATTGTGAATCAGAACGCGCCTCGTCCGCGAGCTCTTCGTACGAGAAGTCGACGTCCGGGTCCGCCGATCGCAGCTCCGCGCCGTCTTCTTTCCCGCGGAGCTGCCTCCCGAACACGTACCCGAAGTCCTCGTCGTTCAACCCGCCGAGGAGCTCCGGGGACAAGTCGCAGCTCAGCTCCGAGTCGATGGTCTCCTGGCACGCGGCGTCCGCGCCCGGCGCGCACAGGTTCGTTCGCAAGTTCTAGCGCCGCGTTCATAGGCGTCAGTTGGAGTTGAAAGGCGTCGAGGTCGGTGATTGAAAGCGAGGGACCCTGGGCGGAGAGAGACGCCGGGAAAAGTCCTTAAGGAACGGCGTTCACCACGCCGACGCGGTCGTATGGGGACCAGTGTCAGATAGAACGCACCTTCGACAGCGCCGCGTACGTCGGAGGGATCGGCTCGAGAGTGATCACTTTCCCGCGCGTGCATTTCCGCGCGGCGAACATGGCGAACATCCCGATGTTCCCCCCGACGTCGATGACCGCGTCCGTGGACCGCAGCGTCACGCCGTGCTTCAGGTAACACGACTCCGCGAAGATCTCGTCGTACAAGAATTGCACGTCCGGAGGCGAGACGTAGTGGACTGTCATCCCGTTCGGGAGCTCCGCGGTCTTCGCGCCGCGGCGCAGGATCACCGCGCCGTCCGAGGTCGTCGGCGGCGGTTCGATCCCCGGCGTCGGCGCGGGGGACGCGATGGAGACCGAGCGCGGGGGCGTCGGCCTCGGCCTCGACGCGCGGAGGCGGCGCGCGAGCGCGAGCGCGGGCGCTGGACGAGGAGGACCACGGCGTGCGCGTCTTTTCATCCGCGCGACGTCGTCGTCGTCGTCGACCGTCGTCGCTCCGCGCGAGACGGATCGCGGCGACGCGTCGGTCCATCGCGCGATCGTCCGCGACGCGCGCGGCGACGGCGACGGCGACGCGCGCGCGCGAGGCGGCGTCGCGTGAGCGCGCATCGCTGGAGAGACGGAGTCGCGCGCGGCCGAGGAGTGCCAAGGCGCGCGCAGAGTGCTGCGCCGACGCGACGGGAGATCAGATTTTTCCCGCGCCGCTGACGAGGACCGAACCAATAGGAAGCGCGCGCGTCGCCGCGGCGCTCTCGGCGCGCGCACCGACGCGCGGCCGCGCCCGACGCGATGGCGCCGACGCCCTCGACGACGCCCGCGCGGCTTCCCGCCGCGAGATGGCGCGCGCGCGCGCCGCCGCGACGCGGACGCGCGCCGCGCCGGTGGCTCCCTTCGCAGACGCCACCGCCGGTGCCGACGCCGTCGTCGAACGACGACGAGAATAAGATCCGATGGTCGTTCGCGCCGAGGGCGTCGTCGTCGTCGTCGTCGTCGTCCGACGACGACGCCGCGCCCGCGGACGCGTCCGAGGACGACGCGCTGCGAGCGCGCGCGATGGCGCTCCGCGCGAGGGCGATCAAGGCGTACCTCGCGCTTATGTCCGTCCCGAGCGCGAACTTGTTCGAGAAAGAAGAGCTCGCGAAGGCGCTCGCGGACGCGTGGATCGAGAAGCGCTCGAAGACGGTGAACCTTCCGCTGCGACAGATCGTCGGGATGCCGGGGAACCCGCGCGCGGGGTACGTCGTCGTGACGCTCGACCTCCCAGCGCCCGCCGGGTTCGTGGACTTCCTCGTCGACAGCGGCGCGACGACGGCGATCGTGTCGCCGCGGTTGCGCGAGATGCTCGGCGCGTCGGCGACGGACGGCGCGGCCATCCGCGGCCTCGGCGCCATGGGAGAGACCGTCCGACAGAAAGTCACGATCGACGGCGTCGGCGTCGGGAGCGCGCGGATCGGCGCGCTCGACGCGGTCGTCACGGACCTCGACGCGAGCGGGCTCCCCGCCGTCGTCGGCGGGCTGCTGGGCCTGGAGTTTCTGTCCAAGGCGCGTTCTGATTCACACTGGTTCCCGTACGACCGCGTTCGCGTGGTGAACGCCGATCCTTAAGGACTTTCTCTCCCGCAGTACGCGAACGTCTGCTTTACACCGATCCCTCGGTTTCAACATTCGATCGCGTGGCTCCGTCGCTTTCGACTGACCGATGAACAACTTGCCGTATTTCGTCGTCGGAACGCGAACGCTCTTTCATCAGTTCGAGTGCGAGTTCGACTTTACCGACAAGGCGCTGCGGTTTCACCCGCCGGGATCCGTCGCGTGCGGCGCGGTGGACGCGAGCGACCTCGTCGCGATCCCGCTCGGGACGCACCCGACGGGGTTGCGGACGGTACAGTGCGCGCTCAACGGCGGCGCGCCGTTCCCCGGGATCGTGGACATGGGGTCGTTCTTCTCCGTCGTCAACTGGATCGCCGCCAACTCGGGCGCGTGTTCTGATTCACACCGGTTCCCATACGACCCCGTTCGCGTTGTGAACGCCGATCCTTAAGGACTTTCCTTTCTCTCCCCGCGCGCGCGCGTCACTCTCCGCCCATCACCCCTCGCTCACGATCCCGACGCGCCTCGACGCCTCACGACTCCG
>Ga0181561_10001931_pt1 | contig 18363 bp, 14 predicted proteins | sample 011ome_19_FD_133760 | JGI IMG/M metagenome (GOLD analysis project Ga0181561, IMG submission 133760) | Coastal salt marsh microbial communities from the Groves Creek Marsh, Skidaway Island, Georgia - 011510BT metaG (megahit assembly) | ecosystem: Environmental > Aquatic > Marine > Intertidal...
TGTTGACGCCGATGTTGTTGGACTTTCTGAGCAAGGAGCACCGGTCAGTTTCGCGAGTGTTGGCGTACGTGCAGTTTTTACGCACGCGCTATCACTGCCAGGATAACACGATATATCGAATTAAATTTACCGCGCATAACACGGCGTATTATCATCGCGAAGTATGGTCGACGATGGATGAAAAGCTGTTTCAAAAGCTACCCGCGGCGGCGCGAGGTCGTTTGCAATTCATCGCGACGTGGTTCACTACCCCGAGATGATGAGCTACGGATTTGCGTGCGCACTCGTGTATCTCTATGTTCATATATGTTGATAGCGTTTGTTCTTGTGTTATTTATGTACCAGCTAGTTAATATCGAGGCGGCACGCGGCACGCGCCGATGTGCTCCTTGGCTTGTGCAAACCCAGGGAACATCGGATAATCCACGCTAATACCGTGCTGGTCGATGTCGACCAAGCCTGGCGTAACGTATTTACCAACCGTAAGTACCATACCACTCAAATCACTCAATTCGTACACGCTTTGTATCAAACCTTTACCGTACGTTTGACTTCCAACAACAGTGGCGCGACAGTTATCCTTGAGCGCGCCAGTTAAAATCTCACTCGCTGATGCACTTCGACCGTTGACGAACACCACGAGAGGGACGCTAGCATCAACTACTGGCTCCGCTTTCGATGTTGTGATAGCCTTGAGCTTGGTTGGGAGTTCGGATGAAGAACCGTTGCGTGCCGTTTTCGTCGCCGAAACCTCCGTGTCCCGTTTGACGCCGCCCGCGACAACTCGCCCCTCTGTGTACGCAATCGTGCTCTCGGCGGGTAAGAATAATCTAGCAATCTCCACACCAGCTTGCACTAAGCCCCCTGGGTTGTCTCGCAAATCTAAAATATACGCATCTGCGCCCTGCGCGCGCAGCTCTTGCACCGCCTTGGCGACGTCGCGTTCGGCGAGCGAATTAAACTCTCGCAATCTAATATACCCAACGTGGCCACCTTCTAAACGCATACTCACCGGACTCGAGGGTGGGGCAAACCCATCCGCGCGCTTCAACTTCATCACACGCGGCGCGTCCTCGCCCGCACGCGAAATCGTCAATTCCACGTTTGCGCCCTCCGCCTCTTGAATGAGCGACGACACCGCAAACGCGCTCTTGCCCTTCACGTCTTCCCCATTCACGGCGACAATGGTATCATCCTGCACCACCCCAGCTTTCATCGCACTCGAATCAAGTACTAATCCTAAAACTTTCACGCGATCCGGATTCTCGGCGTCTTCGGATATATTCAACCCGACGCCCGTGATGTCGTACTTCAACATCGACGTAAACCTCTCCGGCTCGATGAAGCGCGTAAATCGATCCCCCAACGTCCCTAACATATCCTTAATCATATCATACGCCTCTTCGCGCGTCTTTGGTGGATTCTCTTCGTGTTCACGTTTGATCGCTTCCCAAGCCGCGCGATCAAACCCATCTAATTCCGACTTGCGCGCCGGAAGAAAGTTGTCAAAGACGAGTCCCCACGCCTCCTCCAGCACCTGCGCGTCCGTCACCACCTCCGTCGATGTCTCGCCGTCGCCCTCGCCCGACCCGCCGCCGTCACCCGACGACGCGTCGGGTGCGTCAGCGACGAACGCCATCGGCATCAACACGCCCGCATCCGTAGCGGCGTCGCGCGCGAGCGCCAACGGCGTCGAGCTCGCGAGCGCGCCGAGCGCGAGCGCGCACGCCAAGCTCGCAGCTTTCGCGCGCGACGTCGCCATCATCGGCGACATACGCGCGAGGAACGACGACGACAACAACAACGGTTTCGACGCCGAGGACGACGACGATGGCTTTGGCGCGCGCTCCGGCGCGTCGCCGCGCGAGGATGTTGATGACGAACGAACGATGACGGTGCGAGACGCTCCACCGCTCAAAGCGCCGCGGCGCGCGGACGCGCACGGCGCGCGCGGACGCGCCACCGACGACGACGACGACGACGACGACATCGCGCGGTACTCCAGCCAGTGTCGCATCGCGCCTCGTGCGCGCGACGACGACGACGGCGGCGGCGGCGGCGATGAGTGGCGACTACACTCGGCTGCTGCTGGTCGCCACTGGTCGTCGCACCACTCGTGCGCGCGCCGCGATGATGCCACGCGCGGCGACGTGCGCGAGGATATTCACCGCGCTCGTCCTTCTCGGATGCCCGCTGTGCGTGATTAAGTCGTCGAACAGGGCGTACACCGCGGTCGACGGCGTGGCGGCGTTGACGTTTACGAAGCACTCCAACCCGGCGGAGTGGATGCTGACGACGCTGAACGCGCTGTACTATCCTCACGCTCTCGTGCGCGAGTGCGTGCGATTGGCGCGGTGTGCGGTGTCGCCATCGACGTGCGAGGGAGGGGCGTCGTTCGTGACGCCGGCGTTTGATTACGCTACGGTTGGTGGACAGATTGCCACGACGTCGCGCGAATTGACGAGCGCGTTTGGCGACCAAGCTTTTAAGGAATTTTGCGTCGGATGCGTGTTTGCGTTATTTGGCGCGTTGAAGTTTACACTAAATGGTGACATTGGGGCATTTGGCATGCTCTCGGCGGTGGCGGTGACGTATTCAACGCTTTCGCACGAAGGCGTGGACGCAAACTTGCCTCCGCTGACATGGGTTGCCACCTTCTTCGGTCTGTTTTCGAGCGGAATACTTGGGAACGCTCGATTGAAACAAGATTAAAGAAGCACAATTACACTAGGTGTTGAACGGGTTGCTGCATTGAATGGAGCTGACGCATTGAATACAAAGTATTTTACATTTCATCACAACGAGCCGCGTCGACGCATCTAAATTTTTCTATCGTCTCGCCATTTGAAAAACCCGCAGTCGCACTCACGATTCGTTCGCGGACCAGCTGGCCGGGGGCAGCAGAAGAACACTCTGCCAAAATTCGGGTTGTCTTTTTGCTTCACGGTGCGAATCTTGCATGATTCGTTATGACCTCGACACTTCGGTGGGGCCATTTTGGCAAACGTATTCGACCACGCTGACCGCGCATCTTCAGCGCTCATTGCGTGTTGGTCTGTTGCTTTCTTCGCCGTGCTCGCGGGCGATTGCTTCGTCTCTGACGTCTGTGTCGTTATCGGTGTCGCCTCTACCGGTGGTTTTGGATTTTTGACGGCGAAAAAATCGCGAATGGATTTTTCCAGCGGAGCCTTGCGTTTCGCTGGAGCCTTGACTGACGAAGCCGACGCCTTGGTGCGCAATGGTACGGCTAAATAGTCCGGTTCGCGTCCGTTCCCGCTCGCCAAGCTGAATATTTCGTCTACTTTTGATTGTCTACCAGGATAGAGCATCGAACATGCAAGTGCTGGCGTGGGTTGACTCGCGTTAAACGTCGGCCACGCGTCGCGCGAGAATGAACAAAACACTGGCGCGTGGTCGCTTCCGTGATGTGATTGCGCGACGCCAACCGCTCGCACGTACTTCACAAACGCATCATCCATAAGGAAGTAGTCTATTCTCGACCCGTAATTGTTTAATTGAGCACCACTCGCGACGTTCCAGCACGTAAAGGCATCATTGACGTGTGGATGCGCCGCGCGAAAGACGTCGGTTAAATGACTGTCGAGCTGCTCGTGCAACCATTCGCGGCTCGGATTCACACTAATCGGCACGCTCGAAGGTACGCCCGCGCGATCGCGCTGCGCACATGGCGCAATATTCCAATCTCCACACAAGACCACGTGTCGTCCGCGCTTGATGAGCGCTTGATATCGCGTCGCAAGCGCCGACAAGAAGTCAGCCTTGAAAAGCGCGCGTTCGGCAACCTTTTCGTCCATCGTCGCATCACCGAACACCGCGGGCACATACACCGTGCACAACACGAAAGTTCCAAAATCAATCCAAAGCGCACGTCCTTCGCTATCGAGTTCCTTCTGTCGCGCCACATCGTGCGCAAACGGCGCGTCTTCGCCGACGGCAAAAACCAACCGCGACGCGGTTTTGTTGTCTACGCGCCCGCGACGGCTCCCGCACACTCCTTCTTCGATCGCCACCGGTCGCAGTCGCGACGTGCGCCAATAAATAGCGACCCCAGCGTAACTATCCTTCCCTTTGGCGTCGCACACCGAGTGCGCGCTGTCCCATGCGTCCTCTACGCGCCCGACGCTCGCGACGTCGAGCTTCGTAAGCTTTGTCTCTTGCACGCACACGACGTCGACGTCACCGAGCGCGCGCAAGAACGCATCGAGAGAGCCGTAGCCGAGCGCGCGACGAACACCATGCTGATCGGCGCACGCGCTCGTCGCGTCCGCGCGCCGTTCGCACAGGTTTTTAAGCCCGCGCAAACCAACGTTAAAGGAGCAGAGCGTGGCTCGCGACGACGACGACGTCGTCGATGGGACGTTCTCGTCGCCTTCGGGGCGCGGGAACGCATCGGTAGTGTACGGGTCTACGTCAACGAGGCGGACGTCGCGCAGCATGGCGACGTCCGCTCTCGCGTCGACGACTGAGGCGAGCGAGGCGGTGAGCTGTGGTGCTCAGTTTTGCGCAGCGGTTGTTACAAGACTAGTTTTACCCAAGGCATGTCGCTATTTTCGGCGTTTTCTACCAACGCAAACGTGACATCCGCCGTGGGCACGGAGAGTGACAGCTGCTGTAAGTTGCGCTGGGTACTGGAATCGGATAAGATCAAATGTGTCGAACGTAGACGCGACGCGATGCGCGTGCCGCTCCCGATGGGTGGCTCGGGAACGTTCACCCGAACATCTTTACACATGAGTTTCATGATTTGCATCACCGTGCCCATGTCTACCGTAGTCGTTCCAGCCATTTGAAGTGATTTTACCAATGCCACGAGGAACATGCGCTCATAGAAGCTCGCGGCGTGAATCAATTTCATATGCGGGCCATCAAACATTTCACTCTGCGCCTGTCGCACGTCCTCCATGGTGACCTTTTCCGTACGAGCCTTGGCGCGCGCAGCAGCACCTTCGGCGCTCGTATCTCCTGGCGTCGCCGAAGTGATCTTCTCAACGTTAATTCTTGCCTCGGCGACTTCCGCAGCTCGACGCGCGAGCTCGAGAGCGCGACGGGCGTCGCCATTAACCGAAGCCACCTTTCTGCAAATCAAATCCAACGTTGATGGCGCGTACGCATCGCTACATCCTTCCAAGCTCTCCAAACGAGACGTCACAATCTTCTTCAGTTGCTCCCATGAATAGGGCGCGAATGCCACGCGGTTACTTCCTAAACGAGACGCAATTCTCGGTAACAAACGCTCGGGAACATCGAGTGTATTTGCGATGCCGATGACGACGAGTCGACTCTTCTTGTGCGTCGGCCACTCAAAGATATTGTACAAAACTTCTTGCTTACGCGTCACCAATAAATCCAATTCATCGAGAATCAATACCGTCACTCGGCCATCGCTGCCTTTGCCTTCTTTAAATCGCTTATCTAACACGATGTTGCCCTTCTCCGGGCTAAACTTTTGCCCCATCAACTCTTCGGCAATTGTGCTGTACGCGTGCTTGGGCGTTTGCAAACGCAACGCGTTCAATTCTACGTGATTAAACTTTGGAATCAAACCATTACGTGCCTGTGAGCGCAGTACGCGAATGATTTCCCGCACCGTCGCAGTTTTACCCGTACCCGGAACGCCAGAAATGTACAAGCACTTCCCCATGCTGTTTGGACGTATGATGGACTCGTGCACAAAGTCATAAATTTGCTTGCGCTCGACTTCACGACAAGGAAGCGATGCTGGAGTTGATGCGAGCGAAAGTACAGCGCGAACACCACCGAGTACTGTGGATGGATGACGCCGCGCGCGACCTAAGGCGCTACTACCCATGCCGGCAATTTCTAACTGGGCCGCCGCGTCTTCGGCGCGTCGGCGCGCGGTGAGCGCCGCGAGTCTACCCTTTATCGCCTTTTTGTTGCTTGACGACTTCTTGCTATCATTCCATTCATGACCGTCGTCCTTGTCGTTTTTCCAATCAATTTCTTGGTCGAATCGTTCGTCATCGCTAAATTCTTCATCATCATCCCATTCGCCGCGACGTTTGAAGCGCTGAAACGCCGCGTCATACGTGTACTCGCAAACGTATGCATCTGGGCCTTCTTCGTCGCGAAACTCTTGCGGCGTACACACTCGTGCCACGCGAAACAGACAGTCTACTGGATTAATGTCAACAGTGTGCGTCAAGAATACTTCTCGTCTGTGCTGAATTGGTTGACGTCCCATGTGCGTCTCCTCTGGCAAGGCGTACCAACGACCCGCAAATTGATACTCTCCATTTTCTTCCCAGATGTGTTCGATGCGCGCCAAATGAAGGCGCCCAGCCATGAATTCCGTACACGCCGTGCGCGCCGTGCTCGCTGCAGATGGCACGGCCATCGACGCGTCGCCCCCGCGCGTACATAGTGGACAGTTCCAATCGCTTTCTGGCACCTCTGTCAATGGCGGTTTTAAGCACGACATATGCCAACCACGCAAGCACTTATCGCATTCAAGCATGATACGATCGGGCTCGGGCGCTTCACCACACTTCGTGCAAGGCACATCCTCGTCCTCGTCGAAATCTTCCGTGTTATCGCTCACCACATACACCGAGTCGCCGACGGAGAAAATCACGCCTTCCAAATTTACCATTTTCCAATACTTGCGCTTCGGCACAGCCGCAGCTGCAGCCGCAGCCGTAGCCTTCTTACCTTTGGTCGGTTTTGCATTCTCGGGGGCGACGATAAGCGCCGTCGTGGACGTCGTCGTCGTCGATTTCGCCTGTGCCTTGGCCGCCTTGGCCGCCCTCGCCGCCGCGAGAGCCGCCGACGCGCCAGACGCTTTCCCAGCCTTACCCTTTTTTTCATTCGCCTTTGCTGATGCCGCCTCCGTGGCAGCCACGTGTGCGGCTTTACTTTTTTCCCGTGCCGCCAATACCGCCGCGAACGCCTTGCCCAGAATCTTTGGTTTCTTCTTCTTCTTTGCCTCTATCGTCGTCGTCGCAGCAGCATCCCCTCGCGTGCGCTTCACCGGTCGTTCCCCATCCTCCGTCGCATACGTACGCAATTTTGGCTTCGTCACGCCTCCGTCACCGCGCCCGTTCGCGCCATTCGTCGCATTCGTGCGCGTCGACGCTCGCGTTCGTCGTCCACTCATCGTGATTTCTTTCGAACCAATCACCTTCGACTCTTCGCGCGTCTACGCGCCGCGTCTACGCCCGCGCGCGCGCCTCTCGCACTCCCCACGCACCTCGCGCGTCCTCGCGCGTCTCTCCCGACGTCCCGCGCGCGTCAATGACCGCGACCGCGTCGCACACTGCGGACAACTTTTTAAAAGTTTAAACGACAGACGACGACGCGATGACGACGACGTTGGCGTCGCGCGCGGCGGTGTCGATCTCGCACGCGCGTAGCGACGGGTGGTGGTGTCGTCGGCGATATCGCGCTTCTGGCGCGCGCGCGGGCGCGCGTTCGACGACGACGACGAGGGCGGCGACGTTTGGTTCGCGGACAGAAGATGACCAGCGCCATGGTGTTGTCGACGACGACGACGACGACGACGACGGTGATGATGCGTTACTAGGGGTAATAACGAACGCGTGTGCTCGCGTCGGACGCACGCGTGAAGACGCATACGTCGTGCTCGAGGCGTTGCGTGCGCAGTGGTACGACGACGTGGACGCGGTGCGCGCGTTGACGAGCGACGAGGCGCGCGCGTGCGGCGTTCCTGCGCGGTTATGGACCGCGATGCGCGCGGTGATGGATGAGGATGTTATGGATTCTACTGATTTTCGTGGTGCGGATGGATCGATGTCGACGTCGACATCGATGTCACACGCGGAGGACGGTTGGATTGGCGGCGAGTTGCCGAGCGGAGACGCGCGGGTGCCTGTATTGCTGAAACCAGTCACCGCAATGGCGTTGGCGGATGTGCGCGTGACGACACGGAAGCGACTCAAACCATATGGGTTGCGTGGGGACGAAGTGACGAAGGAATTAGAACAGGATATTGATCGAATGGTGCGAGATTTGACGCAACGACGCGTCGGCGGCGGACGAGCGCCAGTTCGACCGCGAACAGCAATGAATCACGCCGCGGTGGCATACCAGTTTCTCGGGTGGCTCTGTCGTGAATCGCAACATCGTTCACAATTTGCCACTGTCACGGACGAGGGCAAGGTGTTGTTGAAGCCTGGGGTGTCTATTAAAGACGCGTTTCCGAGCGCGGATTCGCAAGGCGCCAAGTACGCGATTGCATACGTTCAATGGCTCGCCGACGAACGCAAAATCAAATCCACCACGGAAGATTTTCAACTCCGCTCATTGGTTGCGTTGGCAAAATGGGTCACCGGTCACGTCGAAGACGAACTCGCGCCCGCAGTTGTGCAAGAGCTCATACGCGTGCAGCGAAGCGCGAGAGAGCGCGCCAAAAATGCGCCGCACGCGGCGGACGATAAGCGCAAATGGCTCGAGTGGGATGACTATTTAACGCTCGTTGAGACGTTAAAGCTCGAGTGCGCACCGAATGATTGCGATGGTAAACCTCGAAGCGAGCGCGATGTCGCCATGAGCGTACAGAGATATTTATTATTTGCCATTTTGGCGTGCATTCCAGACAGACAGCGGACGCTGCGCGAACTTCAATTAGACAAGACGCTCATCAAGAACGCGCAAACTGGAGAGTGGATAGTGCGTCACGGCCCAGATGACTACAAAACTGGCTCGGCGTACGGCCAACGCCCGGCATTAGTCATCGACCAGCGCGTTTACCCCGCGCTCGAAGCGTGGCTTTCGACGCATCGCGCTCGGCTCGCTCCAGCGCACGATTTCTGCTTCACTCGCCCCAACGGCTCGCCCTGGACCGTGAGCGAACTCAGTCGAACATTTTCTCGCACCGCATTACGCATCACGGGTCAAAAGACCAACCCTCACTTGATCCGGGACATGATTGTCACCCACGTGCGCGCCCAAGGCGTGGCGAGCGACGCCGAGCTCGAAGCGCTCGCCGCCCTCATGGGTCACTCCCCAGCCATGCAAAAGAGTACGTACGACCGACGCACGGCGCAGGACAAGATCAACCCCGCGGTTGGTCTCATGTCCACCATCAACCGTGCGAAAACACCCAAGCAGTAACCGCCGCTCTCCTTACACAGCTCCTAGACGCGCGCCTTGTACATACAGTACACGCCTCGTACACACGCACCACATGCTCGCATCGCGCGCTCCGGCGTGACGTTCTTTTTCTTTGTCTGTGCACCACTCGCCGACGCGACGAGTGCGGGTCGCGTGCGCGCGCGTGTTGCGAACACACCGCGTCGTCGAACACCGTCCCACGCATCCGTCCGTCGTCGCGCGTCGTCGTCGTCGTCGTCGTCGTCGCGTGTCGTCGTCGTCGTCGCGTGTCGTGTCCCACGCCGTCGTCGGTCGATCGCATTGGCATTCGCATTCGCGTCGCCAACCCGCGGTCTGAGGCGTCACGCGACGGTGCGTCGGAGCGACGACGAGGATAACCATGGTTGGCACGATGACGGACGCCGGCGTGCGATTCGCGGCGACGGTGCTCAAGGGATACGTCGTTGAGGTGACGATGAAGTCTGGGGCGGTGTACGAGGGCGTGTTCGGGTCGTGCTCTGGCGCGAATGGTGATGGTGCGTCGGCGACCATACACGCGGCGTGGCCGAAAAGATATGCGCGAGGGGATACTTCTGCCGAGGCCAAGGCGGCGGCGGCGAGCGCGGAGACGAGTGCGAATGGGTGGGCCAAGCGGACGAAGCCCGTGGATGAGATGGTTGTGGATTTCGCCGACGTCGAAAGCATTACGGCGAGAGATGTCGGTATGAGCGATCTCGCGGTCGGACCGAGTCGAATGAATGATGATTTTACTGATGGAGGTATTTCTCGAGGTGCGACTGGGGCAAATCGTGAACTCGTGGCGTGGCAACCTGAAGAGGGCGACGCACCCGGGTTGACGCTCGAAGAAGAAGCTGGCTTGGGCGGCAAACGTGGCGGCGGTGGCGGCGCTTGGGGTAAGAAACCTGGCGGTTCTAACGCACAATGGGATCAATTTTCAGCAAACAAGAAGTTGTTTGGCGTGGACACCAAGTTTGACGAATCTATGTACACCACAACGATTGACAAAACCAAGGGTGGAATTTCCGAAGCCGAAGCGGCGCGCATCGCGTACGAGATCCAAAACCAAATCAGCGACAATCCACACATGGCGGAAGAGCGTGGGCAGAAAGATCTCGCCGACTATGATGAGGAAGAGCGTTATTCTTCGGTACTGCCGAGCGCGGGGGTAGCGCCAACACCGAAGAATGCACCGCCGCCAAAGCCCGCTTGGGGTTCGGGCAAGGTGCCGAGCACCGTGGCGCAGCACGCCGATCAAAAGGCTGCTGCTGCTGCCGCGGCAACGTCCGCCCCAGCGCCCGAAGCAAAGGTGGATGTGAAGAAGTCAACGCTCAACCCGAACGCCAAGGCATTTTCCCTCAACGCCAAGGCTACGGAATTCGTGCCATCCTTCAAAAAGCCGGCGGCGCCCGTGGCGCCGCAGCAAGCCATGCCGCAAATGGTCATGTACCCTGGATACCCGCAAATGGGCGGTGCCATGATGTATATGCCACAAATGGGTATGGGCATGCCGCCGCAAATGCGTGGAATGATGCCGCAAATGCCTTACATGCCACAAGGTGCCGCGTACGTGCCTCAACAACAGCGTCCGCCAGCTCCTGGCGCTCAACCCGAAGGCGGCAAGTGATTCGCTCGCGCGCCCCATCACTGCACTCGGTGATGAGCACACAAAACGTTCGCGATAACAATAAAAACAATATCATCACCTTTTACGTAGTGCATTGTTGTTATACCACTCAAACCGACAAAAATCAAACCAATCAGCGCTTCCAACCAAAGTCAAATACCAACGCGTCACTCGTCGACGCGTGCGTGACGGATGATGTGTACCTCGTCTCTGCTCGCCGCGCGCGTGTCCGCACGTCTCGTGCGCGCATGTGCGCCCATCGCGCGCGGGCCATCACGCGCGTCAACGCATCGTCACGGCTACCGCGTGCGCTCCACCGATGCCGGCGTGCACGACTTGTCCTGCGCAGAGGACGACGGTGATGCGCCGTACGTCATCATGCGCCGCGTGCGCAACGCCGACGTCGGGTCGTTGAGCGACGTGTTGCTGTCCCTGGGCGCATCAAGCGTGAGCACGATCGATGCCGACCGAGGGAGCGATGAGGAGGAGGAAATCTTCTCTGCGAATACTTTTGAGGAGGAGTCGCGAGCCGAGGAAAAGACGCGCGTGTGGAAATCGTGTAATTTAGCGGCGTATTTCGATTCTCATGACGTCGCGCGCGATGTGATTGCGTCTGCGGAAGATATTTTAGGTTTGAAGCTTGATGTGGAGTACGCCACGGCCAAAGCGAATGATTGGGTTGAGGTCGTGAAGGATTCGTTTACGCCGACTAAGATTAGTGAAGGTTTGTTCATCGTTCCTTCGTGGTGTGAAGACGTAGATACGAGCGCGGTGAATATCGCGTTGGAGCCTGGTATAGCGTTCGGAACTGGTGAACATCCTACCACGAGACTTTGCCTGCGATGGTTGCAAGAGGTACTGAGAAAAGAGCCCGTAGACGTCGTCGTCGATTTCGGCTGCGGCTCTGGCGTTTTAGCGATTGGAGCTCTGCTTCTCGGTGCCAAGAATGCGGTTGGCGTCGATCTCGCCAAGCAAGCTGTGGTGAGTTCGATGGATAATGCCAAGTTGAACGGCGTCGAAGCCCGTCTAACGGTGTTTTGTGGAGATGGTACGGATGTAAACACTCCCGGGGCGAATGGTCAGGCTGACATTGTCGTGGCAAACATATTAATCGAACCCGTGTTGGGATTAGAAGAGCTCTTCGCCGGATACGTCAAGCCCGGTGGGCGTATTGCGTTGAGCGGTATATTATATGGCGAACAAAGCGAAAAAGTCGTGGCGCTTTACTCTAAGCACTTTGACGATATCGTTGTTGACCACGAAGGTGGGTGGGCGTGTATTTCTGGCACTCGAAACGCCGTCGATGTTGTACTCTAATTCTTCCATTGAACAAAAATGTGCATATTAATAAAACAAGCATATCTACAAAACTTTTCTCTAGTCAGAGAGCGCGCGCGCGCATGCGTTATTAAGATCCAGGCGTTTTCGCTCGGCCGCACACCTCTTCTCCGTCTTCTTCGCTTTCGTCGCCGAGTTGCAGCGCGTCAGACTGTGCGGCACCTTTTTGAATCGAAAGCGTCATTCCATGACTCACGCTAGGGGTTCCACCCATTCTATTAAACGTTCCAGGTTGATCCAGGTGAGATTCAATCGCAGTAGCGTGCGAAGGACTATCGTCGCGGCGAATGTGTGTACTGTCGAGCATGGCTAACGCGTCCATCGCGCCGCTGTCGCCGACAGCAGCGTAGGATGCGTACGCTCCCGCACCGCCAAATGCGCTCGACGTACCCGCACCAATCGCGCCGTCTGTTTCACCGAGTACTTCATCGGTGAGTCCTAAACCACCCGAAGCAACATAACCAGCATTCGGGTACGAAAATAATTGTCCGCCTTTCGCGCTAGAAGTCGTACCGCCCATCGCCATGGGCATTGTGCCCCAAGACACCCCTCCCGGAGCACCCATGAACGATGACGTGATACCGCTACGTCGCGGCATGCGAGAAGCGAGATCACGACGTTGTTTTACGTCACGAAGCTCGGCTGATAGGGTTGTATCTCCCGGGTTGGACTCCAGCGCCTTTTCCAAATCGCGAACCGCGGCGCCGAAGTCGCCCTCGGCGGCGGCGGCCAGAGCGCGCGCTTTCAAGGCTTGTGCAGCCGTGGGATCGCGCGCGAGTGCGCGTGATGCAAGTTCGCCTGCACGTACAGGGTCCGCGCGACGGAGTGCGCACGCGCTCGCTTCGAGTAAACAATCATTCTTGAGCGTAGACATGCGTTCAGGAAATCCATCTTCGGCGCTCCCAAACATTTCAATCTGATCAATGAATCTCAACGCGTGCCCGTACGCGCGCTCGGCAATCTCATATCTCTCTAATTGTTTGAGTGCGTCTGCACGCGCCTTGAGCGCGAGCGAAGCATCTGGGAGTTCCTCTCGAGGAACATCCCACGGTTCTTGCGCGTCCCAAACTGTCGATTTCGGCACGACGACCTCGCGCGACTCCACCTCTGTTCCACCACCTCCGCCCATCCCCACGCCTTCAACAGCCAGTAAGCTTCCTGCGGGTCTAACGTTCCCTCCTTCGACTTCTTCGCTGTTCCCAGGGCCATTATCGTCGCCATCGGTCATTCCAACTTCACCTTCCCCAAGCGATGTCGTCGTCAATCGTTGCGCCTCGGTGGAATCTTCCGGCTCTCCAGGCCGTCCGCTCGACACCCCTGCGGTGTTTGAATCGCCCGCACTGTCTGCCGGACGCGATCCATGCACAGCTGAGGATGAATACGCGCGTGCATCACCACCCGCCGTGCCTTCCGCGTGCGAGTTTTCCAACGAATGCGTCGGCGCCGGCGCCGCGCGATCAACCCCGCTCGTCACCGCCATGTTCGCTCCACCGTCATCCGTCGTCCTCGCCGCGGTAATTAACGATTCCGTTCGTGTTGGTCCGCCGTCGTGTGCCACCGCACGTTGCGGTGCGTCGTTACCGTCGCCGAAATCATCCTCCAACGTCGCCACTTCGAGCGCGGCGCCTCCGTCGTTCGCCATCGCTTCGTCCCCGTCGTCATCATTCACCGCCCACACGTGCCCACCCGCGCTAGATCTCGAACGCCCATCGACGTCTTCGTCATCATCCCCCACGCCCGACGTCGTCGCGCGTGCGACGCTCCGAGCGTGTCCGCCAACGTTGGCGCTGTCGATGTGCGTGTCATCGTCGTCGCTCGCCCCGTTCGTGCGCGCGTCCGCGGATTGCGACGCGACGAATGAATGTGGAGACATCACACACACGCGTGGTTAATCTTACGCGACGACGTGCGCGACGACGCACGCGCGCGTCGCGGTATGGCGCGCGTACTGGCGCGCGCGCATACACGAGTCAAAAGTTGACGGGCGCGTTTTACACGTTTTACACCGAGTCGTCGTTCTATTTTCATTTACACACATACATAGATATACATCACCACCGTCGTCGTCATCACCACCTGCCGTGGTCGTCGCTAGTATCACTCGCGGGCCGCGCGCCGCGGTTCGCGCTCAACGCGCGAGAACACCGCTCAACGCGCCGCCGAAGGGTCCGCGGGAAACCCCCCGCCCCAAGGCAACTTCGCCCGCAGCGGACTCATAGCCATATCAACATCCCCCGACGACATCGTCATCGACGACGCACTCGACCCATCCGTCATCGTCGTCATCGTCATCTTCGCCGTCGTCTCCGCCGTCGGGTTCGCCCGTTTCCCCGCGTCCTCGCCGCGCGCGTCCTCCCGCGCGCGCTTCACCCCAATCGCATCACCCGCACGACGCGCGTCGTGCGTCATGCGCGCATCACCACCACCACCACCACCACCACCACCACCGTCGTCGTCATCTCCCGCGCATGATTCGTACTCGCGCATCAACCGCGCGAGGTAGGCGTCGCCATCCTCCTCCATCATCGTCGCCACACCTCTACCTCTATGTCTCTATGTCCCTCTCTAGATAGATATAGATAGATATACAGTATGTGGTTATCTACACACACTCTGTCGTCGTCGTCGTCGTCGTCGTCGTCGTCGCGGTGTCGTCGTCGCGCCCGTCCGCCGCGGTGTGCGTCGCGCGCGCGCACTGCGGCTGGACCGGCGACAACCTCGGACATTCGGCGTGCCTGCACCACAATATAGTGTGGTGTAGGGCCCACACCTCTATGGCTCCATATAGGCCACACACCGAACCAAGGTCTCCTACTATCCATATATATATGTGTGTGTATGTATATAGGACTTCTCCCCTTACACTATATGCGACGACCTCCTCGCCCCCCATGGGCTTCGCTCGACGCCCTCCGCGCGCGCGACGTCACACGACGACGACTTGGACGTCGACTTCGACTTCGACTTCGACTTCGATGAGCACGTGGGCGGACGACGACGATGGGTTACCTCCGCTGAAAGACGTGGCACCACCACCAGCAGCGGTGACGACATCAACGGTGCCGGCACCGAAACCATCGACATCGACGGCGCCCGCGGGCAAGAGCGGCTACGTCCCGCCGCATCTTCGCGGGCGACAGGGGGGGGCGACGAGCGGGGGCGAGCGAGGGTTTGGTGCGTCACGCGATGCGACGCGCGTATGGTGGGATTTTGTGTGCGTGTGTTCGTCGCGCGTGTTGGCGATGGAGGGCGCGCGCGCGCGAAGCGCACAGGGGCGAACGCGCGTGTTGGCGAGGAGACGGCGGCGGCGATCGGGGCGTGTAAACCCTTGTCTGTCTGTCTGTCTGCGCGCGACGACGACGACGACGGTGGGGTGTCTCGCGGTTGTGTTGTTCGATGGCGTCTTCGTCCGTGGTGTGTTGGCGATGGTAGTGACGACGATGCGGATGCGCGACGGGCGTGTACGGGGAGGGTGGGGGTGTACGATGAGACGGCGCGGAGGATGAGTGACTGACGTAATTTTAATTTTTTAATCGTCTTCGCAGGCGGCGATCGCGGCGGCGATAGACGAGGAGGAGGCTGGGATCGAGATGATAGACCATCGAGTGGGGGTGGATGGGGTGGAGGCGGCGGTGGCCGTTCGTTCTCGCGTGGCGAGGATTACAGTGGTACGTCGTTTGGACGCCGAGACGATCGCGGGGGTGGCGGAGGCGGCTGGGACACGGGTCGCTCGCGGTTTCGACGAGAGGACGACCCTTTCGCGCGTCAAGAACAGGAAGAAGCGGAGGCGGGGAGAAACGACCCCGATGCAGAGGCGACGAAGATTTTTACGGGTGAGAACTCGGGTTTAGATTTCGACATGTACGAAGATATTCCGGTGGAGACGAGCGGGCGCGACATCCCAGAGCCGATTACGTCGTTTACGACGTTGGACCTCGGTGCGAGCATAAACGCCAACATCAAGCGGTGTAAGTTTAAGAATCCTACACCGGTGCAAAAGTATTCTATTCCGGTGTCCCTCGCTGGACGTGACTTGATGGCGTGCGCGCAGACTGGTTCGGGTAAAACTGCGGCGTTTTGCTTCCCCATCATCGCCGGCATTCTGAAGCGCGGCTTGCAAGGTGGCCACATGAACAGAAAGACCTATCCATTGGCGCTCGTACTCTCGCCCACTCGTGAATTGGCGAGCCAAATTCACGAAGAATCGAGAAAATTTGCGTACCAGACTGGTGTCGCGTCTTGCGTGATTTATGGCGGCGCCCCAGCCGTGGAACAGTTTCGCGCCATGGAACGTGGGTGCGATTTGTTGATTGCCACACCCGGACGATTGATTGATCTCATCGATCGGGCGAAAATTTCATTGAGTAGAATTGCATACCTCGCATTGGATGAGGCTGACCGTATGTTGGATATGGGTTTTGAACCGCAAATTCGTCAAATTGTTGACGAGCGCGACATGCCGCGTTGCGGAGAACGACAAACGATGTTGTTCTCTGCCACGTTCCCCAAGGAAATCCAGCGCATGGCTGCCGATTTCTTGGACGACTACATTTTCCTCACCGTCGGTCGCGTTGGCTCTTCGCACTCGTTGATTACACAAAGCGTGGAGCGCGTGAACTCGTACCACGACAAGTCTGAGATGCTCCTCGACTTGGTGGAAGCCGTGCCAGGTTTGACCTTGGTATTCGTCGAGACCAAGCGTGCTGCGGATCAATTGGAGGATTATTTGTATCAGCATGGAAAGCCGGCTACGAGTATCCACGGTGACCGCACGCAGCAAGAACGCGAAGCGGCGCTTAAGAGCTTCCGCGCCGGACGCACACCGATTCTCGTCGCCACCGACGTCGCGGCGCGCGGTTTGGATATCCCGCACGTCACGCACGTCATCAACTTTGATTTACCGTCAGACATCGACGATTACACGCACAGAATCGGTCGTACTGGTCGCGCCGGGAAGAAGGGTCGCGCGACGGCGCTCTTCTTGGAATCCAAGGATGGCAACATGGCGCGTCCTTTGGTTGAACTCATGAGCGAAGCCAATCAAGAAGTCCCCGAGTGGCTCGAAGGCTACGCTTCTAGATCTTTCGGCGGTGGTGGCCGTAGACGCGGCGGCGGCGGTGGCGGTAACCGCTTTGGCGGTCGCGACTACCGCAGCGGCGGAGGAGGAGGCGGAGGAGGCGGCTTCCGCGGCGGAGGCGGAGGCGGAGGCGGCGGCGGAGGCTGGGACTAGTCACGCGCACGCATTCACACACAACCCTCGTACTCCATACGTGTTGCAATGTCCATACATACATATATTTTCATCATTTGTCAGTCGTCACCTTTTCCCTTGTCGTCCAAGTCGTCGTCTTTCACTGGGACACGTCTGTCTACCACACGCGCGTCATCGTCGCACACGACGATGGACGATGCACGTACATATGTATATTAACCTACACGGCAGTGCTGTACAGTACAAGTATACAAGTACAGTACCGGTATAAATCTATATTTACAACATCATTCCAATCACACACACGCATCACACATATCTACGAAATATTGGTATTCCAGAGTCACTTGAATAAAAGAAGAATGAGAACGCCAAGACACGCACAGCCAAGCAAAAACGAACGGTTGGAGTAGTGCTGTGAACGCAAAGCCTGCCTCAATTCCTGTACTTCGGGTAGCAATTCGGCTAATTCTTGTACTTCGGGTAGCAATTCGGAATGTTTTTCAAAAGTTTGTTTCAACTGACGCACTTCCTGAAGCAAGGAAGAAAAGAGTTGCGACTGAAGTGCGCGCGAGTTTCCAAGCTCTTCCTTCAGTTCTCCGATGGCCTGAACGGACAAGTTTGTGTTGTTTTCAGGTAGTCCTGGACTTGAGCTGATGTGTTGTTGTAGCCCACGTATCTCGTCAATTAACACAGAAAGTCTCCGAACGATGAGAACTTCTCCAACCTTGTCAGTGATGAGTACCGGTTCGATTTTTTGACAATTGTACGCTCCTGATGATCCTTCCTTGCACGCCCAGGCAAATAGGCGGTCGTTCGCGAACGAGCCATCTTGATTCGCTTGTATAAAGTCAAAGAACTCAGCATTGAGAGATTCGACTTTTTTTCCGTGCGCCGCATTGAGTACCTCTGCCTCTTGTTTCTCTTTCTCTCGCCGCTCCCAATCTCGTCGACGTTGTTCCTCATAAGGATTGTACATCTGAACGAGGCGCACCTCTGTAGCCTTCTTCGTTCAGTCAAAACTCTGGCGTACCAGTACGGCTCTTGTTCGTTCACAATCGACTCAACCCGTCGTCAA
>Ga0181561_10001939_pt1 | contig 18348 bp, 14 predicted proteins | sample 011ome_19_FD_133760 | JGI IMG/M metagenome (GOLD analysis project Ga0181561, IMG submission 133760) | Coastal salt marsh microbial communities from the Groves Creek Marsh, Skidaway Island, Georgia - 011510BT metaG (megahit assembly) | ecosystem: Environmental > Aquatic > Marine > Intertidal...
ATTCGCTGCTTATGTGGTTCCCGGGAAAAAAGCAACCAACCAACAACAACACGGCGAGCGACATAAAAAAGAGCAACTGAACTCTCTCTCTCTCTGTCTCCTGCTCACCCGACGGCTCGGGGGCACGCGCAAAGTTCGAATACACACAAAAAAGCAACGAGGAAGAGGAGAACGCGCAGAATGAACTCGCGCGGAGGAGGAGGAGGAGCGGCGGCGGCGGCGTCTTCTGGGCAGAAGATTCACCATCGAACGGTGCTGCCGAAATCGCAAGCGATGATGCAACCGGGAAGGTTCGGGCGTTCGCTCGTGCAGTTGATGAGTTGCATCGTCGTCTTTTCGATGTGCGCGTTCGCGTGGAAGTGGTGCGAGCTGAGAGGAGAGAGGCGGCGAGTGATGATGAGACGGAGACGCGATGGGAGAAGAGGAGGAGAGGAAGAAGAAGAGGAGGAGGTTGGGTACGAGCAGTTTTTGAAGAGCGAAAGTTATTTGTCGTCCGTGAACGGGGCGTATCGGTGAAGCGCGTTGGATTCGAACTGCGGAGTTGCCGCGCGCGCGCACTCGCGTTTACGATTCGTATTCACTCTTCGATCGTGTCGTGATGTAGATGTAGATTTAGATTTTGTTTCTTTATGTATAGATGTAGACTTAGTTTATATTATTAAAAGACGACGCGTTATTATTTTGCTTCCTCTTTCTTTTCTTCCGTGGCTTCACCGTCCGTCGTGGTGCCTTCGCCGGAGTCCGCGGCGCCTCCAGAATTCGCGCCTTTGCTCAAAGCTTCACCGATTTTCATGACGGCTTTTTGCAAGTCAGCGATTTTTTCTTTCAACGCTTCGCTGTCGTCGCCTTCCATGGCCGTTCTCAACGCCATTTGCGCGTTTTGGATCTCGTCTTTGATTTCTTGCGGCAAGTTGGCGCCGTGTTCTTGGATGTTTTTATCCGCGGAATAAATTAAAGTGTCCGCCTCGTTCTTCGCGTCAATCATTTCTTTTCGTTTTTTATCGTCTTCGGCGTGGGATTCGGCGTCGCGAACCATTTGTTCGACTTGAGCATCGGAGAGACCACCGGAGCTGGTGATGGCGACGGAGTTTTCTTTACCCGTGGCTTTGTCCTTCGCCGAAACGTTGACGATGCCGTTCGCGTCGATATCGAACGTGACTTCGATTTGCGGCACACCGCGCGGGGCCGGTGGGATACCCATCAAGTCAAAGTTGCCTAAGATTTTGTTATCCGCGGCCATTTCTCTTTCACCTTGCAAGACCTTGATGCCGACTTGGGTTTGGGAATCCGCGGCGGTGGAAAAGACTTGGGACTTTTTGGTCGGAATCGTCGTGTTTCTGTTGATCAATCGAGTGAAGACGCCACCCAAGGTTTCGATGCCTAAGGAAAGCGGAGTCACGTCCAACAAGAGAATATCTTTCACGTCGCCTCTCAAGACGCCACCTTGAATAGCCGCGCCCATGGCGACGACTTCGTCTGGGTTCACACCTTTACTCGGGTCTCTCTTGAACAAATCTTTCACAATGGAGTGCACTTTCGGCATTCTGGTCATACCACCAACTAACAAGACTTCGCTCAACTCGCTCGGGGAGATGCCGGCGTCTTTCAACGCGTTCGTGCACGGCGTCTTCGTTCTTTCCAAGAGAGAACCGACCAACTCTTCCAATTTCGCTCTCGTCAAAGTCATCGCCAAGTGTTTCGGTCCAGTCGCGTCCGCGGTGATAAACGGCAAGTTGATCTCCGTAGAAGTCGTGCTGGACAACTCAATCTTTGCTTTTTCTGCGGCTTCTCTCAAACGTTGCACGGCTAACTTGTCGCCTTTGAGATCGATCCCAGACTCTTTTTTAAACACGTTTTGTAATTCGTTCATCACCACGGTGTCAAAATCTTCGCCGCCTAAAAATGTATCCCCGTTCGTCGCTTTCACTTCAAAAACGCCTCCAGAGATTTCCAAAATGGACACATCAAACGTCCCGCCACCTAAATCGTACACCGCTACGATACCCTCCTTCTTATCCACGCCATAACTCAACGCCGCCGCGGTCGGTTCGTTGATAATTCTCAAAACGTCCAAACCGGCAATCTTCCCCGCATCCTTAGTCGCCTGTCTCTGCGCGTCGTTAAAATACGCAGGCACCGTGACCACGGCTTGCGACACCCCTCTTCCTAAGTACGATTCCGCGGTTTCTTTCATCTTTTGCAAAACGAACGCGCCGACTTGCGACGGCGAGTATTCTTTCCCGCCCGCTTTCACCCACGCGTCGCCGTTGCTCGCCTTCACAATCTCATACGGCACGAGCTCTTGCTCCTTCTTCGTGTGCGGATCGTCGAATCGTCTACCAATCAAACGTTTGCACGCGTACAACGTGTTCGAAGGGTTCGTCACGGCCTGTCTCTTTGCCGGTTGCCCGATTAACCGTTCGCCTTTCTCCGTGAACGCCACCATCGACGGCGTCGTCCTCGACCCTTCCGCGTTTTCGATGACTTTCGCGTTCTTCCCGTCCATGACCGCCACGCACGAGTTCGTCGTTCCTAAATCGATACCAATGACATCCTTCGAGTACGAGCGGATTTTCGCCGAGAGTCCTTGCGCGATCGATGGAAGCACCTGTTGCGATGAGAGAATCGATGACGACGACGACGCCGTCGCCGCCCGATTGGAGATCTGTATTTTTAAGAAGAAGAAGAAGAAGAAAGAAGACGAGAAAGTCAGCGCCATCATCCTTCGCGCGACGACGACGACGAAAACAGAAACGCGCGACGAGAGACCGGTTTTGCGTGTTCGAACGACCCTCCCAAAAACGGGAAAAAAAAGGAACCACAAAACCAAGCGCGCTTGGGCGCCGTCGATTGGAAATTTTCTCTTCCAATTTCCTTCGATCCCATCGGCCCAACATCAAAAACGCGTTTTTCGAGACGGACTAAAAAAACAAAATCACGCACCAGAGAGGAGGAGGTGTTGTTCGCGAACTTGCGCGCGACGCGAAGCATTTTGGATTTCTTTGTTTAACGCAAACGAACGAACGCGTTTGTGTATCTCAGTCGCGCGTGTTTCTTTACAATAGTGACGTGCCCAAAAATCGAAGCAAGCTTCTTTCTTGAGAAAAAAAAAAGGCCAACAAACGATGAAAGGCACCCATCCACGTTTTCTTCGTCCCCGAATTTTGTAATTTTGGATGATGATCGTTTTTCTTTTTTCGACAGGCAGGGAGCTGACTCTCTCGTTCGTTCGTTCGTTCGTCCGGGGTTCTCTCCTCTCTCTCGTCTCTCTCTCGAACACTCTCGCGAAAGAGGTCCTCTCTCCACACTTAAAATATTTTTTTTCTACACTCTCTCTTCTCTCTCTCTTTCCCGGGGAAAAAAAGAAAGCGCTCCTGCGCGTACAGTATTCGGTTTTTGCGCACGTTAAAGCGCATTGAAACGAAAAGAAGCGCACACAGTGAGAATGGGAGGATCGGATCCGATTAAAACGACGTCGGTGCCGGCGTCGATATTGCAAGCGTTTTGGGACTTGGCGTCGACCGACGCGGAGACGAGATGTTCCACCGCCGCCGCCCTGTCGGAAGAACTGTCTCTGATACAAGAACGAAACGGAGGAGGCACGAATGGTATTAATAATGACATCGGCGGTACGAGTGGACTGCGCGCGAAACCAGACGCGGTGGTTGAGTATTCCATGAAACGTTTGACGCGAGGTCTCGGGTCGGGCAGAGCCGGCGCGAGGCAAGGCTTCGCGGTGGCGTTTACTTCCGCGCTGACGCATCTGGATGCGATTTCCGTGGAGGATGGATTTCGATACCTGAAGGAAGGATTGGAACCGATCACGAAGAGCACGAAAGGTTCGGAAGCGAGAGACATTTTAATCGGGCAGTTGTTCGGGAACGCGGCGTTGGCGCGAGCGTTGGTGCAGAAGGAGGTATCTTTAGAAGCGAAGAAGAAGAAGAAGAAGGAGATGTTGAGTCAGAGCAACAAGAGGCAGAAAAAGTGGACGACGCCGGAGGAAGAGCGAGAACGAATCGTCGATTTGAGCTCCAAATTGTTCGCGGAGATTTGTAGAATTAGCAACACGAAAGCGTACTTGAGTGAAAGCGCGGCGAAAGTAATGATTGAACTCGCTCTGAGTTTGAGTAAGCAAGAGGAAGGGATGCACGAGAAGGATCCGTTTCGATTGGCGAGGGAGGCGATGGAGAAGTGTCCGCAAGCGCAGGCTTGGATGAGTAGAGACGTGTTAGACGTAGGAGAGCAGAGCGGGAAAACGACGATTGAAACCGTGTGGTTGGTGTATAGTTTGTACGAGTGTTTGCCGGAGAGGTGTAAGGAAGCGCAGAGCGTCGTGCCTAAATTTTCTTCCTCCTCTTCTACGAAAGAGGATGCGTTTTTCGCGTACGAGAATTTGAAGAAAGTGAGTCACGCTTTGGCGGAGTGTCCGCACGCGCACCCGAGAGTACATCCTATTTGGGAGATTTTGTGCGAAGCGTGTAGAAGTAGCGAAGACGATAAAAAAGGAGGAAACACAAAAACGGGAGAAGCCGAGACGAAAATGTCCGCGGGGAGCAACTTGACTCGCTTGGAAGCGTTGTGGGAGACGTGTTGCGAGAACGGGTTGTTCAAAGCGCCGTCTCATCAGCGAAAGTACCTTGGTTTTCGCATATTTTCTATACTGTTGCGAAACGCGACGGCGTCGGAGACCGCAAAGTTGTTCACGTCGCCAAACTTTATTAAATGTTTAGTTTCGAACTGCGCCAAGCCGGAGAATTATTTGCACGCCTGTAGCTCGGATTGTTTAAAAGCCATCGCAAGGTGTGCGAAACATCCAGAAACAAGCGCAAAAAAACGCGTCGCGATTGTTGGGGCTTTGAGGCAGGTTGGTGTTCAAAGGTTCGAGAAAAAGTTGGCAAAATCGAGTGGGATTTCTACTGTAATGGCTGGCTTGACCAGAGAGGAAGCAAAGGCGTATTGCGAAGAGTTGAGAGAAACTATCTTGACAAAATCGGACGTAGTCACACAAGATGAGAATGAAGACGCTGACGCTGACGACGATAAAGACGATGAGAAGAAGAAGAAAAACAGTCGCGATTTCAAACGTTTGTGGGCGCTCGAACAAACGTGTTCGATTACGTCAGCCTTATCGCCGAGCGACCGCTCGGACTTTTTGCGATTTTGCTTGTTCCACGCGTTCTATTCCACGTCAAAGAAACAAATGCCAAAAACGGTCGTTGGTAAAAACATCGAGGAGTGTCCGGATACGCTCAGAAGGGCGTTTTCGACGCGTTTACTCGCTATGTTATTGACGAACATTCGATCGCGCGGACGCACGCAACAGCAGCAAAAACAACAAAGTGCGAATACTAAGAACGGAAAGAAACGCACAGATGAAGGAGACGAAGAAAACGAGGACGAAGAGGAAGAAAAGTTCGACGCGCTCTCAGAAGCGTGCAGTGCGGTGTTAAAATTCGACGCCGACGCTTCGGTGACGGATGTTATTCCGAATAGCGCTCGAGCGAAAGATGCGCGCAAAAATCTTGCGAATGCGTTGAAACTTTGCGAAAAGAAACTAAAAGACGACGAAAGTGGCGTCGCGGCGTCGATTATTCCGCTGATTAGAACTTTAATCGTTTTGCACGCGTCTGATCCGAAACAGTTCACGTCAATAGTCGAAGACATTCCTCGATGCGTCGAAGAACTTCTACAGCCGCCGAAGAAGAAAAAGACAACCAAAAAAGCGTCAGGAAAGAAAGCACAAAAGGAGGAAGAAGAGGAAGAGCAAGATTTGGAACCGATGGACGTTCTCAACGATTTATTGATTGCATTTCTCGCGCAACCGTCCGCGTTATTGCGAGACGTCACCGAGCGCACTTTTAAGGGAGTCTCTGGAAAAATCACCGATCGAGGCATTGAAGATATTCTCAACGTCGTGGAGAACATGGGCGCAGGGAAGCGCGGCGAGGACGACGAGGACGAGGACGACGACGAGGATGACTCCGACGATGAAGATATGCTCGAAGAAGAAGATGACTCCGATGACGACGACGACGACGACGATTCTTCGAGTAGCGATGATTCAGATGACGAGGATGAGGAAGATTCGGACGACGGTATGGACACGGAAGCGAACGAAGGCGCGATTGAAGCCATTCGCAAAGCCGCGATGAAAATGCAAGAAGAAGACGACAATTCCGACGATTCCGACTCCGACGAGTTTACGGACGAACAAATGTTTGCGACCGATAAACTTCTCGCCGAGGCATTCAGAGCGAAGAGACAGGAGCTTTCGCGCAAAAAAGCTTTGAAAGTCGCCGCTGCGGATTTCAAGTTTCGCGCTTTATCGCTTCTCGAACTCTTTGCAAAGTCGCAACCGAGCTCAAAGTTTCTTCCTGAAATCATCGTCCCACGGTTGCTCAACGCCTCTAGAAACGCTCGAATACGATTCAAGAGTAACCCGATGGAAAAATCGTTCTTAGAACTCGCGCAAAGAATCGACAGTGTCTTGACAAAGCACGCGTGCAAGCACGCCGGGATGGTTACCGGCGCCGGAGAGAACATTCACGAAGTCTTGACGCAGTTGATTGATATCGCCGATAACAGCGCTGGTGCTGGACGCGATAGCGACGCAGCAAAAGGTTTTGCAAAGACTGCCGCCGTTGCCTGCGCGTATATAGCCAAAGTCATGGAGAGTAACGGCGACGGAGAAGCTGCCGCTGAAATTTACAAAACGGCAATCACGGAAAAGTTTGAAAAGAAAACCAGTCGATTGCGCGCTCCATTTTTTGGCGAGCTGATCAAGCTCTCTCCCAACGTGCTGGCGTCGTCTTCTAAAGAACTCTCCGCGTTGTGTGATTTAGGCGATAGTGCTCGTGCGCAGTTCTTGCGGCAAGAGTCTTTACAACTGCTCTTTCAAGTGTTTTCGTGTAAGCAAAGAGACCCGTCGATTCCTTCCGCTGAAGAAGTCAACGCGATGTGTGAGAAACCGCTCGCGAACGCCATCAAAGCAGAGGTTGAAAACCAAAGTAGGCGCGCGGACATTGCAAAAATGTGTGCAAACGTTTTCGAAGCGATTGGACGACACGCTGAAGGTTTTTGCTTTTCGCAAAAAGCTAAAGCGGCGGTTCAAAACGCCATCGAATCGCAAAAAGAAAGAGCGCCTAAACCGAGTCAAAAAACCATTCAAGCGCTAGAACGCATCGCGAAAGCGCTCGACGGAACTAAAAAGAAGGCGACCAGCATCAGCGGCGACGCTAAGAAGAAGAAACGAAAAAAATCGAACGACGATGACGACGCTGGAAAAAAGGACAAGAAGAAAAAGAAGGCGTCCGCGAAGAAGTAAGAGCGCTCTACGTTAAATCAACAAATTATATAAATGAAATGAAAGTAAAATTGTACCATCAATATTTACGAATCATCACATAATTACAACGGCACAAATTTATGTTCTATGCATAATCGCAAACAGCTTGCTTATTCTTCAGCCGGGGCCGGCGCGTCGCCGCCGAGGCTCGGCAAAGACGGCAAAGAGATGGACGGCAAAGAGATGGACGGCAAGGAGAAGCCGCCAGAGGACTCCTTCTTCGCCGGCTTCGGCGCTTCCTCTCTGACCGGTCTCACAAACTTCGGCTTCGGCGCCGCCTTCTTTCTAGCGATCTCAACGTCGACCGCTCTTCTTTGCGGCGACTCGACGCCAAATTTTCGGTTTTGCGCGTACGCGGCGGCGTAGACGTCTTCGATGTCGTCCGCCAACGCCGCGCCGGAGGAGGAGATGGTCGCGATGGTCGCCGCCAACAACGCCGCGTTCTTCGCGGTGTTGTTCTTGGAAACAACCTTCGTGGATCTCTTCGTGGTCTGTAATAATAATAATCGGATCAAAAGAAATCACATATCGTCAGTGCTTCGTTCGTTTTTTTTTCTTCTTCTTCTTCTTCTTCGAAGGAAGGAAGGAGGTGTCTTCCAAATGAGCCAGAGAGGGGATAAGGGACCAAAAATTTTCCCAATCCAATCCAATCCAATCCAATCGGATATTTCTTTCTCTCTCCTGCGCGCTCGATTTTCTCCGCGCAAAGAAGAAACAGAATCTCGCACTTCTCTCTCTCTCTGCGTGTCTTTCGCGGCGAATTCAACGAATGCAGCGCCATCAAGAAGGCGGGTATGATTTTGAGACGTGGAAAAGGACGGATACGTTCGACGAGAACGGAGGAACGAGAGAGACATTTGATCCAAAAATTGCCACCTGTGACTTCATCGCGGGGAAAATTCTCTTCCCTAAACACGAGATCGCTCTCGGTCGAGAAAAGCGCGCGCGCTCTGGGGCAAAACAGAGCGAAGAGCGTCGTTAAAAAAAAAAGTTCATTGAGACGACGACGACGAGATGCAAGAACTAAAAACGCACCTTGTTGGCGGAGCAGACGACCGTGTTCGCGGTGGCAGAGATGGAAAACATTCTTTTTTTTATGTGTTTTGTGAGTGCTTTGTTTGGGGTAAAAGTGAGGATTCTTATCTGCTTTTGCTCTTTTTTCCGCGAGCTTTCGATGGATGTAACATATATATAATATATATATAATACGGCACTAAATACTCGTTAATACAACACGCACAATGAAAATATCAGACTATAGATGATAATATTTCGTCATTTCCGACTTCGAGAGGTTTTCGAAAGACGCGAAATGTTCTCTCTCTCGCTTACTTCTCGAGTCGAGTCGAGTCGAGAGTTTTCTCTCGTCGTCAGTTCAGCTTCTCGCCGTTTGATCCTCCTCGCGGCGTGGCACCGCCTCCGTATCCGCTACCGCTACCCGTAGTGCTACCGGTGCCGGTGCCGCCACTCGTGACTGGTAAAACGCCTTTCTCTTTGGGTAAGTCCGGAGGCATGAAATATAAAACTAACGAGCAACACGCGATGGTGATGCCCAAAAAGAGTTGCAAGCTCGGCTCTAATCCGAAGAAGGAAACGCTCAACAGTGCGGTCAACAACATCGCAGAACTGGTCGCGTAGACTTTAACGATCGTATCCGCGAATTTCTGCAACCACGAGACGAATAAACCGCTAAAAGAAAAGTTAATCACGATTAACCACGTGATGAAGGTAAATCCGTTGGTGCAATCGAGCAACCAGTTCCCTCCGCTGTTTTCGCCGAAGAAATCGTCCCAGGTTAATCTCAAACCGTTAAACACCACCCCAAACGCGTATAATTGCACGTTCTGCCAATACAAGTTGTCGTTATTCTTCTTCAACAAAAACTCGGTGTACACCCCAGCCGTAGCGCTCAAACACGCGCTCAAAATCCCCAACAAGTATCCCGCGATTGGCGCCGACAGCGTCTCGCCGCCGCATCCGGATATTTGACTCACCGTCGCCCCAACCGTTAACAACAACAAAGCGATCCACTGCGTCCGCGTCATCAACCTCCCCAACGCAAACCGAAACAGAATTCCCGTCGTCACGATTTTCAAATTGCCTAAAATCTGGTACGTCGCCGCGTCCACGTACGCCATCGTGTAAAACTGCACGTTGTTATGCATCACGTAAATGATCGACGGAATTGGAAACAACATTATCGACTTCAAATCCGTCGTCATGATCGTCCCGTTCGGATCTCTCTGCTTCGCGCGTCTCAGCAACATCACCGATAGGATTAATTTCACCAGTTCAGAGAGTAACGGAACCACCGCCGAGTTGTACGGATATTTGCCGTCGACTTTCGACGCTTCCATGAGTAAGCCTTGGGAGCACGTGAAAATGGTCAGAGTGCACGCGACGGCGAGCTTTCTCATGCCGGTTATTTTCGCCATGATGACGATTATTGATTTTTTGGTTTTGGCGGCTCTCTCTCTCGCTCTTCTTCTTCCTCCTTAAGGCTCGTTCTTATTCCTCTCTCTCTTTCTCTCTCTCTCCGGCTCTTTCTTCTCTGTCGCGCTTCGCGTTCCCCGTGAAGAAATCTCTTTTGAACACGTTTAGGGTTTGAATCCTCCTAGAAACGCTCCTCTAAGCGCGCTGTGCCACTCTCCACAAAACAAAATGAGTCTTCGTTTCACCGCGCTCTCCCGCGACGACGGAAAAGGACTCGCTTCTTCTTCTTCCTCCTCCTCTTTACCCACTACTCGTTCCACTCGTTTCGTGGTACTCTTCGTCTGGTTTCTCTCGCTCTCCGCGTGGACCAGGCGAGAGATTTCCAAGTGGAACAAAAGCAACATCGACATCAACGGTTGCGCGAAGAATAACGACGACGACGACGACGACGTTTCTTCGCTTGGGTGCGACGAGAACAAAAATAAGCGAGACGGCGCGGTCATCAGCCACGAGCGATGCGTCGATGGGTTTGGATCGTTTTTAGACCATGATTTTAGGAGTAGTAATAATGATAATAATAATAATCAGTGCACCTGCGAGAGAGGCTACGGAGGTGCCAGGTGTCGAGACGCGGTGTGCGAGGACAAGACGTGCGCGCCGCACGGCGTGTGCCAATACGGGTACTGCCTGTGCGAAGACGGGTGGAAAGGCGCGGAGTGTGACGTACCCGTGTGCAACGAAGAGCACGCGAAGTGCAACGCGGAGCACGGGAAGTGCGCGAATCCAGACTTTTGCGCGTGCGACGAAGGATATTACGGACAGACGTGCGATAAACGATGCGAGCGAGGCGAGTTTAAATTTTTGGAGCAAAAGTGCGAGTGCGAGAGCGAAAAGTGGGTCGGGGAAGCGTGCGAATGGGCGACGTGCGAGAGCGAGTGTTCGTTTCACGGCGAGTGCGTGAAGCCGGACGTGTGCGAGTGTAAGTTTGGGTTTAGCGGGAGGAAGTGCGAGCGGGACGATTTGATAGAGGGAGGAGGAATGGACGGCGACGGCAACGACGACGACGCTGTGTTGTTTGATAGTAAAGATAGAGATGATTTGATGAATGCCGGGGAAACCGTGTCAGCTTTGACGTTATCAAAAGACGTCGTGGAAGATGAGAAAGGGTGGAGAAACGTGCAAAAGTGGACCTCTCACGTGAAGGATGAAAAAGGCGAACAGCCTTTGATTAAACGCTCGTTCATCTCAAAACTACCGTTACCGGAGGTGGACGAACTTGGAATGGATCGGAACGCAAACGGGGAGATGATGTTTAAAACGTGTGCGATTGTTGGATCTTCCGGGAGTATGCAAAGAACGAAACCAGGTGAGGTGCTCGACGCGCACATCGACCAAATATTCCGCATAGACTTGGCGCCGACTGGAGTAAAATATAAAGACGTCGCGGGTTTGCGCACGACGTTTCGCCTGCTCGACCGCGACGCCGTGGAGACTTTAATCGAAAGAAAGGACTTAGTCGACCCGAAAAACCCACGCTTGAGAAAGTTTAAGGATACGAAACTGTTGCTCTGGCGCGCGGAAAGTTACGAACTATTTCCGTTATTGAAGACCAAGTTCCCCGAAGACGATTGGGACATCGTGAGTCCCGATATCATCGCGCCGTTTATAGAAAAGTATAACGAGGTGAAGAAGAAGTTGCTATCGTCTCCTTACTCCTCGACTGCGGAAGAGCACCACTTACAGCGTCATCAAGCGCCGCCGTCCGCGTTGCTCGCGTTAGCGTTCGCCAAACGAACGTGTAAATACGTCCAAGTCTGGGGATTCGATTTCACGAGTTACAGTTATCGAGCGCAAACCGGAGAAAGTTTCAGCTACTTTTCGTCGCCAGCCTTCGAACCCGACGCGTACGAAAACGGCAAGAGAGACTTCGAGTACGCGCTTCTGAGAAATGTGGCGTTGTACGCGGAAGATGCGAGCGTCGAGTGGTGCGACGTTGAAAACGCGGAAAAATGTATCGCAAAGGCGAAAACATTTGAGCGAGAAGAAGAAGTGTCGTCCTCGACGACTGAAGCAGAAGGAGACGACGGCGATATGTAAAATATACTAGTTAATATACGTAGCCTAAAATTTAATAGTACATAGAGTTATATAGCAGCGCGATAGAAATCCTAACTCGTTCCTAACATCGTCTTCAACAACTCCCTTCCGCGTCGCTTCGCTACGTTCTTCTTATGCTTCTTCGAATTCAAATGATCGTTTCTTTGGTGGTCGGATTGCATAGTTTTCCCTTCACACACGTCGCACGTCCACGGAAACGTTATCGATGACGTCACCGCGTCCGTCTCCTCTTTCTCTTCCTCTTCTTTCTCTTTAGCTTCTGACTCGGTTTGCTCCGTTCGCCTTCTTTTATTCTTGTTCTCGTTCTCATTTTCACTCTCATCGTCTTCTTCGTCGTCGTCGCCGCCGCTTCTCCGCTTCGCCGTTTCGTCGCCTTTCGTTCCTCTTCTTTCCTCTTCTCGTTCCTTTTCTTTTCCCTTTTCCTTTTCTTCTTCTTCTTCTTCTCGCTTCCGTTTCCGCGCTAAAAACTTCGCCCGTAACTTCCGCCGGCTCAGTTGGTCTCTCGCGCTGTTCGAGATTCCAGTTCTCACGCTCGTCGCGCCATCGAGAGTACCGCCGCCGTACTTAAAACCGTTAGACTTAGCGCTCGTGCCTCGAGTGAGCTGTAAATCTCGCGAAGCTTTACTCGCGTGGCCGTCTTTGGGGCCAGGGGCAGGCATTTTTGAAGGCTCTCGTCTCTCGAAAGCGCGGGAAAAGTTTAGAAGGCGTGCGCGCGTGTCTTTGTTTTTGGCGTCTCTGAAGAAGAAGAAGAGTTCGTTACGCGCGCGCGTCGTTAGAGACTCACTCGGATGCGACTGACTCGGGTTCTTCTCGACGCGGTTTAGACTATACACAAACTAATCATCTTTTATGCGATTGACAACAACGAATCAATCGTCTTTACTCTTCGTCTTCTCCGCTGCGTTTGAAATACCCAGAACGCGTTCGGCGAGCGTCGGCGCTTTAGCGGGTAACATGTTTAAAACCTCGGTGAGTTTCGATATCACGTCGTCTCTCAAATCCACGTCTAACGCGACTTGACTGCCGTTCTTTTTATAGTACCTCGCCAATTCTCTCAAAACTTCCCCCGTGATCGCGCTCGTCTCTAAATCTCTCGTCTCTGCTCGTCCTTGCCACGTTTGAATGTAATCTTTCACCGCTTGCTTCGCCGGGTCCGCCGCGGCGAAGCGTTCCGAGACGGACGCCGACGGGTGGTCGCGTTCAAACTCAACCGACTTCAAAAGAAGTTCGCACGCTAACCGAAGCTTCTCCGTGTAGTCCTTCGGTAAAGTCGTCGCCAAATCCGAAGACGACGCCGCGAACGCCTTCTTCGCCGTCGTCGCGCCGCTCAAAGAAACCGTCGTCAGAGACGCCAACACCGCCAACGTGCTCGTCGATCGAAGAAAGAACGACCGTCTGTTAAACGAGGAGACTGAAACGCGAGAAGAAGAAGAAGACGAAGAACACGCATTTCTCTCCCGTCGCGTCGCGAATTCATCGTCGTCTCCCTCGTCCGCGTTATCCTCGACTTTCACGCGGCGTTCCATCGTCGTCGTCGACTTCTTCACCAAACCGCTTCTTCGTCGTCTCTGCGCATCATCTTTCATCCGCTTCTGGTTCGCCGCGAAGACCACCCACGCGGCAGCGGCGCGCTTTGAGGAAGAGAAGACATCGCCGCGAGAAAAATGTCTTCTTCTGGACGCGAAAGACTCGCTCGTGCTCGTCGTTCGTGCGATGGAAAAGGTCATCTTAAAGTCAAGATGTGTGTTTCACGCGACGCGTGTTTTACGAGAGCGTATCTCTCTCTTCGAAGACGACGAAACGAAAACCCTAAACATTAAACCCTAAACTTGATATTTTGAACTCAGATAACGCGAGAATAAATCAATCAACACGCGCTACAAAATCATCATCACCATGCAGACGCTCGCGAGTCATCAATTTTCCGCCGCGAACGTTGTCGCTGCTGCTACTACCGCGTCGACCGCACGTGAGCGAGCGCAGCGGCGAGAGCGCGGAAGAGGCGTCGCCGCGAGATCATTTTCGTCGTCGTCGTCGTCGCGCAGAGCGGGAGAAGAAGAAGAGGAAGCGGCGGGGAAAAAAGTAGTTGTCAAAAGTAGGAGTGATTCGAGAAGAGCGTTCATCGCGATGACGGTCGCCTCGACGACGCTTCTCTCGAGAACGTCGCCGTCACACGCGATTCAGTCTGAAATCGAGCTCACGGATTTGTCCTACGCGCCGACGGAGTGCCCGCCGAATCAGTATTTACCGAGCAAGAAAAGCGCGATGTGTGTTGAGTTTACAGCCACGGCAAAGGCAAAGAAGAAAGTCTCCGCGGCGAACGTGTTTGGTTTCATCGACGATTACGATGGGAATTCAGCGGCGACGAATAACGAGACGGGGACGTCGAGAGTTGTGCTGGCGCAGATCGACCGGCCGATTCCAGAAGGCACCAGCGAGGTGAAGTTTGTGGTGACGGTGTTCAAGGACTCGTATAATAAGGGGAAGTTCAAATTGAAGGGGTTCAAAGCGGTGGAAGCGAACGCGGCGATTAATAAAAGGTTTGTGCCGTTGGGGGATTGCGATTTAGATACCGCTGCGCCGGGGTGTCCGGATGATCCGTTCGCTTGAGCGCGCGTGCATTGCGCGTGGTTCTGGATGTTTGTAAGTATATTTCTTTCGCCGATGACTCTATTAAAAAATTTTCCTCTTTCGCTATACATTTTTATATATACGTTTTCGCTTCTTATTCATCGCTCTTTCGTGCATCGCCCTAAATATTCATACAGCGTGCTTATTTTATTAATATACGCGAATATAATAAATCTATCAAAATATGCCGCAGATAGACCACCAGGCCATACCAACGGTGCTCCAAATGAACGCGTGGACGCAACTGACGTATAAACCTTGCTTCCACAATTTCTCCAATCCAATCTTACCGGACCCGTAATAAACGGCGGCTTGACCACTCGCGTAATGCGTTAAGCCACCAAAAGTGTTCGTATTCATAGCTAATGAGATGGCGGCTAATTTAGGAGGTACGCCTCCAGCAATCATCATGGTCAAAAAGGCACCGTACAACGCGCCGACGTGCGCGGATTGAGATGCAAACATGTAGTGACTTAAAAAGTACGCCAAGTGCAATGCGACAAACGCGGAGGTGCCAACTAAGTTCCACGAGATGAGAAAGTCTCGAACGAATCCAGAGAGCCATTCGATGACGCCCAAATCGTTCAACTGTTGCGACATGCCAATCAAGATGGCAAACCAAATCAAGGTATCCCATGCGCCTTTTTGCTCTAAAGCGTCGTCCCAGGACAAAACGCCACTGATGAGCATCAAACATAAACCAGTCATGGCAGCCACGACCGCGGCGATTCCGAGAGGGGCACCAAATACCCATAAAAATACAGTCGTCCCCAAGGACAAGCACATGCGCTTTTCAATCTCGGTCAACGGACCCATGGCTTGTAACTTCTTTGCCGCTTCCATCGGTGCCTTCGGAGTCGCGTTCAGCAAAGGCGGATCTACGATGAAAACAATCAGCGGAGTGACCAACATGCATATCAATGCGGGAACAAAAGCAGCAACGGCCCATTCGTTGAACGGATTGACGAACGGAATACCCATCCCGATGGCAATTTGCATGCACAAGAAGTTCTGCGCCGCGCCGGACATTAAAAATGCCGAAGTGGCCCCGGTTCCTTGCAATTGTTGCCCGACCAAATACTCCTGCGTCCTCGGATCTAAAGACTTAATGACTGGAATGAAAACACCGGCCGCTCTGGCCGTTGTCGAAGGCATTGCGGGTGACAACAACGCCTCCGCTAATTGAAATCCATATGCTAACCTCAAACTCGATTGCCCGGCGACCGAGACGAACAGCAACGCCAATCGATCGCCGAAGCCAGTCTTGACAAACGCTCGCGCAAAAAACGCGGTGACTAAAATTAACCACACCACCTGATTCGATACCGAGGACAACGCTTGATCAAACGTCAACGTTTTCGTCAACAAACTGACCGTCATCGCTCCAAACGCCCACGCGCCAACCGGCAACGGCTTCAAAACTAACCCGGTAATAGTCGCCAAAAAGATTGCCAACAATTGCCACGCTTCCGAGGTCAAAACGTCGGGTTTCGGAAATCCATAAAAGACGGCAAAACCGACCGAAATGGCAAACAACGCCGTCTTTCGGTGAAAAGTAGCCAACTCGGGTGGTTTTACCCCAAAGTTTGGCTCTTCGTCGTCGTCCGCGTCGTCGTCGTAGTTCTTCTCCGACGGGACCAAAACGCCGCTCTCTTCTCCCGACTTCGTCGTCTCCCCTTCGCCCTCCCCGCTCTCGTCGCCCTCCCCTGCGAAAACGACGAGCGTCGATACTTTTCGTCTTTCTCTTCCTCGCATTCTAATGCTGGTGGTACTCTTACCGTTTGCATAACGATTCCTAATCGTATCCTTCTCTTTTCGTCCGTCGTCGTCGAAAAGCGCGCCTCTCGTCAGCACCCCTCTCGAAGAAGAAGAAGAAGAAGAGGAGGCGGAAATGGAAGTGGATGAGAAGTTGCGACGACGACGCCGAGAATAACTCGTCGTCGCGCGGCATAAACAACCATCGATGCTAACTTCGTTTCTTCCACGCGGTGTGCCGCTTTTTCTCCCACCAAAACCGTTTCGTCGCGTCAGAGGATGCGCGGCGCTAGAAGAACACGAAGACGCATCATCGCTCCGTCGTATTATCCGATTTCCGGCATCTTTTTTATCGGCTTTCTTCCCCAAACCCGACGACAACGACGACGAGACGAAACGCGCGTTATTCATAGTAGCGATCATCATCGCTTTTATATACGCGCACGCAGACCTCTCCCGCGCGGAGAAAAAAGGCTTCTTGGTTTGTGTGGTGCGTGTGTAAGTGTGTGTGTAAGTGTGTGTGTGTGCGCGCGCCGCCCTCGCGCGTGTGTGTTTAAAGTGGAGGTTGGTCTCAAACAAACAGCAGACGACGTGCGCGTTGTGCGCTCCTATGTCGTAGGTATAGGGACTCGTAAAATAATAAATGTTATTAGTTTTCTCTTCGTCACTCACTCAGGAGGTCAATTTTCTCGAGGAGAGAGAATACGTAAATGGATTGATTTTTCGCGACGAGATATGAAGCAGGATACGTATACGTATCAGATTTCAGATTTCAGCTTGCGGTGTGCGCGAAGTACTTCTTAATAAAGCGTTTTATAAAAAAGCACTATTATATTCTAATACCAAACGCGCGCGCGCGTGCGTGCGTTCATTTTATTCTGCGCGCGAATGTATGTACATACACTGGCTGCGCGAACGGCGCTTTCGCGTTTTATCGGCTCAAACTACTACCGACGAGAGTTTTGAAGTTTGCGCGTCACGAGCCCGGGCGGAGAGCGCGCCCGGGGAGGGACGAAAGCGCCGCTCGCTCCAGCGAGCGGTATTCTTATTCAAAGAAGGAAAAAAAAAGGAGATGAACCTTTTTTTTCCTTTTACGCGGAACCCCACGCGTTCGTGGCGGCTTTGACCACGTCTTCGGGTTCAGGGTGCGCGCCCGGTAACGCGTCGGCCCAGGCGTACGCGATGTCGTTGCCGCTCAAAACGAACGTTCCGCCCAATCGCAGGACGCCTTCCGGAGGACCGGTGAGCTTTTCGTTCGGGTCGACTGGCGATAACGCGATCACGTTGGTGATGTACTTCCACCAATCTTGCAAGCTAAACCCGGGTGGTTTCATCTCCGGTTTGGTATTTTTATCCACGTCCGTCAAGTTGCCAAACCCAACCGCTTTGTACGCGTCGAACGTCTTCGAGTTGTCCGCGAAAACGCGATCCTTCGGTAAGTTTGGATTCAACTCCAGAAACTTCTGAAGCTTCTCCGCCGTCGGCGATACCGAAATAAACACGATATCGCCGCCTAATTTTTGTATGTCCGATCTTTTGTTCGCCATGGCGTTTGCAAAAGACCAACAGAACAGTCACCCGAGATGTCTCAAATACACCACCACGTCTTTATCTCCCGTCAAGGGAAGCTTTTGCATCTCGCCGGAGCTGTTCAAAAGCGTCAAGTTTCGCATCGCGGACGCGTTGATTTCTTTGCCGTTGATTCTCGCCACGCACGCTTTAATAATCGCGGACTCGTCGCCGTCGCCGTCGGCGCCAAAGTTCGCCTCGCACTCGACGAGTTCGCACTCGCCCGCTGACGTGTTCGTGTTTCCCGAAGATGCGGAGAAGAACGAACGGCGTCCGTTTCTTCTTAAAACGCGCGGCGATGATGGCGAAAAAACGACGGCGGCTCGGGCGAACGCCGCTCGAGCGCCAAAAGCAGCAGCCGCGGTCATCGTCGTCGTCGTCGTCGTCGTCGTTAAAGTAAGCGATGAAGTGGAGATGAATTGGAAATCGTATCTAAAGAAAAACGTCAGAGAGAAGAACCGAAAGAAGAGCGCGAACGAAGAAGACGAGAGAGAGAA
>Ga0181561_10001942_pt1 | contig 18344 bp, 8 predicted proteins | sample 011ome_19_FD_133760 | JGI IMG/M metagenome (GOLD analysis project Ga0181561, IMG submission 133760) | Coastal salt marsh microbial communities from the Groves Creek Marsh, Skidaway Island, Georgia - 011510BT metaG (megahit assembly) | ecosystem: Environmental > Aquatic > Marine > Intertidal zone...
CGACCCCCCACGACACGACGCCAACCTGCCGTAAGTCGGACGCGCGCACGAGCGGCCCGCCGCTGTCGCCTTGGCACGAGTCTTTCCCCATCTCACCCGCGCACAACATCGACTCGGGAACAATATCTGATCCGTAGTTTGTCTGACAGTCCGAGGTCGACACCGCGGGGACGGTGACCTCCAGAAGGACACTCGACGGGTCCCCACCGGATTCGGTTGTCCCCCAGCCCATCGCGATCAAATTTTCGCCAGCGCTCGCGCCCTCGCCGACGTCGGTCGTGTCGAAGTCAAGAACGACGGGCTCATACCTCGAGTTACTCTTCAACGTCACGACCGCGAAGTCCCAATTCCTGGTATCAGCATCGTAGTAAGGATGGTTCACGGCGTAATCGATCTCGAGGACATCTGTGATCGAGGGATCGTACACAGAAGAGTTGTGCCAGTTTACGTAGGCAACGGTCGCCCAATTATCGGTGAACATGCAGTGCGCGGCGGTCAGCACCTTGTTCGGGGCGACCAACGACCCGCCGCACCCGTTAAACCCAACCATCCACTCGTACGTGTGCGGGTTAACCTCGGTGCCGCCGACGATCCGCGTGCTCATCGTCGGGGTCGATTTAACAGCCGTGGCGTCGGTCTCGCCGTCCACGACCTGCGTGATGTTCGCTTCTCTGAGATACTCGATCGCCACGATCGAGCCGTCGTCGGATAAAGACGTGGTGAAGAAAGTCGACGCGTTCGCGGACGCGGGAACCATATCCGCGATCTCTTCGCGGCCGACAGTTCTCCACTCCGACTTCGAATCGCAACTGGAGTCGCAGAACGTGTCCTCGCCGTAAATGTCGCCTCCCTGAGGACTCGTCGAGCCAAAGGGACACGGCACGCACGCGTGATCGAGGACGTAATGATCCGCGGCACACGAGCACGAAGTGTTGCCCAGATGCGGATCGTCCCCCGGGGCCCTCGTTGACGTCTCGGGACACGGCACGCACGCGTGATCGAGGACGTAATGATCCGCGGCACACGAGCACGAAGTGTCGCCCTGATGCGGATCGTCTCCTGGGGGCCTCGATGACGTCCCGTTACACGGTACGCACGCGTGATCGAGAACGTGATGATCCGCGGGACATCCGCACGAAGTGTTAGGTCCGCTCCAGTCGTCCCCGGGAGGGTTCACCGCGCCGACCGGGCACGCCGCGCACGCGTTGTCCTGGACGTGGAAATCTTCTGGACACGGCGGGGGCGGCCACGTCCTGGACGAGTTGTATCCGCAGGAGCGAACGAACGCCGTGGGGTAGTTGCCGGTCCCGACCGAGAGAAGCCCGTGCCTGCGTTCCGGAGCTGGAAACAGATTCCTCTCGCCTTGCGCGTTCACTAAGAATCCGTCCCGGTACTGATCCCCGAGCGCGTAAAACGCCGCGACGCACCCCGGGTCCGTGTTATCGAACTGCACGTTTCCGTACATCCGCCCTCCGCTGGTCGCGGCCTGGCCGCTGAAACGGCTGCCGTCCATCGCGAGCTTAGCGCTGACGTTCTTGTCGTAAGGGTCGTTGTCTGGATCTTCGTCGCATCGAAACGCCGCCCAGTCCGCCGCGGACGCGATTCCGGTCCCGGCGGTCGGCGAGCTCACCCCCCAATCAGCGAACGTGTCGTACCCGTCGATCGTCTTATTCGTCGCGCCGCTCTCGCACGAAGGGTGTATCCACGGCCCGCCTTCGACGTCCGACGTCTTATCCAGCGCGAACGCCTTGAACGCGATCGCGCGACCAACCCCTTTCACGACGAGAGGCTCGGACACGTTCATCGCCGCGCACGTCGTCGTCACCACGCACGGCCGCGACGACGCCAAGTCGTGTTGGATCCCAAACTGGTCAAACTCGTGCATGCCGTCGCACGTCGCGTCGTTTCCGAACGATACGAACCGCGCGCCTGGGATTTTCGCCGCGACGCGTTCGCACGTCGCCGCCGTGGACGCGTCCGGGTGGCACAACGCGACGCCGCCGTCGACGCCGAGCAGCTCGGTCGCGGCGACGACGGCGTGCTCGGGCAGCCCGGTGTACCACGCCGCATCGAGCGCGTTCAGCGCGGTCGCGTTCGTCTCCACGCACACGCCCGCGCCGATGAACGAAGGGCCTTCGCGGAAGAACACCTGAAACGTCCAGTCCCCGGGCGTCAACTTCGAGTCCGGCGCGGTGCCCCAGTGAAAGTTGATGATTCCGCCGTTGTAGCACCCGCCGAAACACTTCTTGGATCCAGACGCGTCCGGATACCTCGGGTGTTGCGAGATCCCGACGGTGTCGCCGCCGGGCGCCACGCAACCGGCCTTCGTGCACGTGTTGAGCGTGTTCGCGTCCGCGATTTCGTTCCCGTTCGCGTCGTACGACCTCCCCATCGCGATGATATGCTGACTGCTCCCCGTCCCGCACCCGCCGGTCGCGTTCCAGTCCATCCCGGCGCAGAACGCCTCCACGACGAATCGAACGTGGTCGCCGCCGTCGCCGGTTTGCAGCGCCGCGCTCGCGTTCGCGAACGCGCCGCCGCGCGGGATCCTTCGAATCACGAACTCGTCCCCCGGCTGCGGCCGGAACGAGTACGCCCAATTCCGCGCGTACGTCGTGTGATTCGTCATCGCGTCCTCGGCCTCGCCCACGTCGACCGCGAACGGGTTCGTCGCCCCGGGAAAGTCCGCCGTGGGGTCCGTCTGCGACAGGAGCAGCGTCCACCCGCCGCCGTCGAAGCGTTGGTCGCATCCGACCTTCACGAGGGGTCTCGCGCCCCACCACGTCCCTCTCGGGTCGATCGTCGCGGTCGCCGCGTCGTCGTACCCGCGATCGCGGTACGTCTTGCACGAGTACGCCCCCGGCGTCGCGGGCGGCGGCGGCGGAGGTTCGTACGGCGGCCTTCCGCCGAAGCCCCAGCGCGCGAGCTCGAGCTCGGACGCCTCGTCGCACTCGCCGGGCACGAGCGGAGGCTTCGGCTCCGCCCACGGCGCGTCGTCGTCCCATCGCGCCGTGCTCAGGTCCGCGGCGCGCGCCGGCGTCGAAGACGCGGCGAGGAAGAGGACGAGCGCGAGGAGACGCGCGCGCGTTCGCCGCGTCGTCGTCGCGGACGCCATCGCGAGCTTGAAAAAAAGAAGCGCCCTTCGCGACGACGCGCCCCGGCGGCGCGGGTTCTCTCGAGCCGCCCGCGACGCGCGGCGCGGCGGAGAGGCGCTTCGCCGCGAAGAACGCGAGACGCGCCGCGCGGGTCTCGTCGGCCGCGCGGAGCGACGAGACCTCGGGACGACCGCGCGACGATCGAGTGCGTCGCGTGCTTAGCAAGGGAGAGAGGCAAACGGGCCGCGGCTCCTCTGAAGCACTCCTTGAAGCGACCACGAAACGACGGACCGGTCAACGCAGGTCTACGTGGCACGTTCGTGGGCTCGATTTTACCTTTCAAAATTTCGCCCTGACCGTGACTCTCGTTGAATTTTATTTTTGCACGCGCACGTGCCGATTTCGTTTCGCACGCGTCGACGCTCTCTCTCGTCGTCTCCCTCTCCCTCGTCTTCCCTCCTCGACCGCCTCTCGTCCATCACCTCAGCGGAACTTGATCGACACGAGCGGGACGTCGATGTCCTCGCCCTCCTCGTCCTCGCACGCGACGACGATGTCGAAGTGCGACCGCTTCTCCGGCACCTCCAGCTTCGCCACCGTCCGCACGAGGTTGCTCACCTTTTGATCCATGCGCTCTCTGTGCTTGGGGAAGATGTTGTTGTAAATCAGCGACTGCCCGCACGACACGGAGTATGCCGTGAGCTCCTTCGCGGCGAACCAGTCCAGAAGCTCCTTCACCGTGAAGTCGCCCTCTAACACCCAGCGATCCCACAGCGTCCACTTCAGGTCTTTGAACGCGAAAGACTTGGGCGCGATGGGCTCCGCCATCGCGAACAGCGGCAGCGCCAAGTTGGCGAACGTGTTCCGGTACGCCTCCATCTTCGCGCCGTTGAGCGCCTTGTACAGCTCGAGACACACCAACCCGGTCGCCATCGCCGTCGTCGTCGCGATCGCGGGGATGATCCGCCCGGCGATGAACTTCGCCTTGAGCTTGTCCACCTCCGGGATGTCGTAGTTCCTCGCGCGCATGTTGCTCAGACCCGCGATGGCGTCCATGTGGAAGTTGGAGTCGTCGTCCTTCTCGAACTCGATCACCTCGAGACGGTAGTCCGCCGTGAACGTCGCGCGCACGGCGTCAAGCTTCTCGAGGAGGTCGTTGATCGTGGCCTCGTCGTCCATGTCCGAGCCCGAAACCGCCGCGGTCGCCTTCGGGTCCGTCTCGATCTTGACCCCGGTCTTGGGCTCGAACGGCGCGACGGGCACCGCGTCCACGGCGGCGGCGAACGCCGCGTCGTCCGTGACCCACTCCGGTCTCGTCACGCCGTGCACCTCCGCTTTCAGGTTCGCCATCGCGCGCATCAAGACCAGGTTCGAGGCGTCCGACGTCGAGAACGTGAGCGCGTGAGGGAACCGCTTCGGGGCGGACCAGAACGCGTTCCCCGTGGACGTGACGCAGTCCTGGGGAAACGTGTACACGAGCTGCGCGATCTTGTCGTGGAAGACCTCTTGGAACCGAAGTCTGGCCCACCGCACGCATTCCTCGTACGTCGAGCACCGCGAGCCGAGGAGGCACTCCGCGGCTTTCTCGACGTTCTCCCGCGCGGACGCGTCCCCGGCCGCTCGCGCGGCGGCGGCGTACTCCTCCGGCTTGGCGAGGTACGCGTTCGCCTCCGCGGGGGACTTTTCAAACGCGCCTTCGAATTCGCTCCGCGCCCACGTCAGGCAGTGATCGATGTTGTGCGGGAACGAATGCAGCGTGCACATCGGCGCGGACTTCTCCGGGGGATCGCGCGACGCGCCGTAATTCTCCGTGAGTCCGGGGATCACCATCTGCGTGTTGCACTTCGTCCCGAGCGTCCCGGACTCGAGAAGCGGCTTTCCAAAGTACACGCACCGCGAGTCGACGTACAGACGCGCGTTGACGTTATCGAGCGCGTTCACGACGACGTCCAGACCGGACCAAAACGCGTCGTCGAACACGTCCTCGGTGTCCGGGGAGACGCGATTTTGCAGCGGGACGACGTTGAGCTTCGCGTTGATCGCCTTGGCCGCGTTGGCCGCGCAGTCGCTCTTCGCCTGGCCGATGTTCCAGTCGCGGAACAGAAACTGCCGCGAGAGGTTCGACTTTTCGATGACGTCGTCGTCCGTGACCGTGACTTTCCCTTCTTCGCCGCAGCAGAGCCCCATGAGCGCGAAGTTCTTGATGAACTCGCACCCGAGCGCGCCCGCGCCGACGAGGAAGATCTTCTGTTTCTCGATCTTCCGCTGAAGCGTGCGGCCGAAGCACGCGATTTGCGCGTCGTACCTGCTCCCTTCCGGGGCCACCTCCTCCGCCGTGAGCGTCTCGATCGGCGGCAGCGACTCCACGGAGTCGAAGTAGAACCACTGAAACAGCGGGTGAAACTTCCCCGTGCACGCCTTCACCACCTCCTGGCCGATGACGCCGCCGAACATCGCGCACATCGGCGAGACGCACCCGCGCGACGTCTTCGCGAGGAGCGTCAGCACGCCGTCCGGGTCCACGTCATCCAGCTTCGCGCCCGCGGGCGCGGCCGCGTTGAGCTCGTTCGCGACGGCGACGACCGCGGCGGCGTCCGCGTCGTCCCCGGGCTTCGGGAGCTCGCCGCCGTTCGACGCGGCGAACTTTTCGAGCGCGGCGAACCCGAGGTGCAACGCGGGCGACCGCTCGAGTTTGGAAAAGTCGGACAAGAGGAACTCCCCGGGGTCCGCCATCGCGTCCTTCAGCGTCTTGAACTTCAGCGTCTTCGTCTCCTTCACCTGCGTCGCGATCCCGCCGCCGGTGTACGCGCCGTACGACGTCGTGTCCTCTTCGAGCTGGAACGAGTGCGCCTTGACGTTTTTTATTTTCCGCGGCTTTCCGTCGTTGAGTTCGGTCATCCCTCTCACCTCCGTGAAGATCACGGACTGCCCGTCCTGGAGCTCGACGCGGTCGTCGTCCACGCACGTCACCATCGGCGTCGCCTCGTTGCTCACGCTCGCTACGATGCACGTGTGCGGCTCCTCGCCGTCCGTGTCCGCGACGTGAAACGCCGGGCCGAAGTCGCAGAAGAGCGATCCGAAGACGCCTCGAACGTCGCCGCGAACGAACGCGATCCCGTTGTCGTGGCAGAAGGCGTCGATCGCGGTCGCCCTCTCGAGCGGAACGTCCGTGCAGACGACCACCTGATGCTTCGCGCAGAGCGCGTCGGAGATCTCGTCCGCGACGACGGTGACCGCGACCGCGGGGTTGAGCTCCTGGAGCCTCCCCGCGCACGCGGTCGCGCGGTTCGCGCCGACGTCCGCCTCGGCGAGGTAAAACTGCGCGCTCAGATCTGAGAGCTCGCACGCGGTGGTGTCCTGGAGCGTGACCGCTTTCACGCCGGCGAGGATGACGTTCTTCGCGATCTCCGCGCCGAGGCCTCTCATGCCGCAGATCAGCACGCTCGCGCCCGCGAGACGTCGCATGGACTCGCGGCCGTAGACGGCGAGCTGCCGGGAGTGGAGATCCTCGTCGATCTCGCCCGCCGCCGTCATCGTGTCCACGCGCTGCTTCTTGGCGGTGGGTTCGGGGGACTTCTCGTGAGCTCTCTTCGTGGGCGCAGTTGTCATCAACGTTCGTTACGTCTGCGATGCCTGGTCGGGGGACGAGGCCTCGTGCGCGCGCGGCGAAAGTGCGTCGGACGACCGATACGACGCGACGTTCCAGTCATCAAATATTCGAAACTCAAAAGTCGCGTTTCATCCCGCTGCTGCGAGCTACCGCGCAGTTCTCGCATCGCGCGCGACGACGGCGACGATGGCGACGACGGCGACGATGGCGACGCGCGTCGCCTCCGCGCGGTGCCACCGCGCGTTCGCGCGCCGCGTCCTCGCGTCGCACGTCCCGCGACGCGTCCGCGTGTTTCGAGCGCGTCGCGACGACGACGACGACGACGACGCCGACGACGCGTCCGACGAGAAGACGCGAACGTCCGTCGACACCGAGCTCTCGAACCGATGGATCGACTTAGACCCGGCGGGGTACTTCCTCGTGAAGGTGGACCACGCGACGCGAACGATCGAGGCGGCGCACTTCGAGAACGCGATCGACGACGCCGGCAGGGCGTGCGACCCGGTCACGGGCGAGGTCATCCCGTGCGACGGGTCCTACCGGAAGCCGGCGGCGTCGGCGACGTTCGCGGGGCGCACCGCGAAGGAGATCAGCGTGAAGATATTAGAGACGGAGGAGGGCGAAGGGCTGTGCACGATGCTCGTGCACGCGAACTACCTGGGGAGGGAGTTCCAGCGCGCGGAGGCGTGCCTGAGGGAAGGGACGGAGTACGTGCAAGACTGACGGCGGCGACGGCGGCGACGGCGCGTCCGCGGAATAGATGGAGCGTTCTCGCCGCTTGAAAAACGCACGCCGCTACGTAGCCTCGCGCCGCCCACCCCCGCGCGCGACAGACACCTCGAACCCCCGCGCGTCACAAGAAGTAGTCCGGACACCTCACCGGTCCGTCCCCGGTCTTTTGCGCCTCCCCCCGCCGCGGCGCCGGGTCAAACTGCAAAAACTCGCTCGTCATGTCGTCGCTCACCTCCATGATCGACGCCTGGTTCCCGCACCGGTAGCAGTAATTCGGCGCGGAGAAGATCGTCACCAAGCTCTGATCGTGGTGCCACAGGTACCCCTCCATGACGAGCTGGTGCGCGCGCGCGATCATCTTCAGCCCGTTGGCGTGGTTAAACTGCTCGCTGATGTCTTGCCCGAACGTGTACCCCGCGCCTCTCGGGGACATCCCCCACCCCGTGCGATCGTCCGGATCGGACCACACTAAATCGCACACCGGCCCCTCGTGCGGGACCTCCTGGAACCGGTCGATCTTCCGGACGTCCTCGAGGGAGTCGATCGACGGGGACAGCCCGCCGTGCGGACAGAAGATCTGGTTCTCGATCACCGCGGTGAGGGGCATGTAGTCGAACAGATCCGTGAACGCCTTCCAGATCCCGGCGTGGCCGTACTTCCGCATGCACTCGTCGTAGAACCCGTACACTTGCGTGATCTGCCGCGACTCGTGGTTCCCGCGGATGATCGTCACGCGGTCCGGGTACCTCACCTTCAGCGCGACGACGAGCGTCACGGTCTCGACGCTGTAGTACCCGCGATCGACGTAGTCTCCCAAGAAGAGATAGTTCGTATCCGGAGCGTACCCGCCCATCTTAAACATCTCGAGCAGGTCGTGGAACTGCCCGTGGATGTCTCCGACGACCGTCACCGGCGCTCGCACCGCGTGGACGTTGCTCTCCTCCGTGAGCAGCGTCTTCGCGCGCTCGCACAGGGAGAGGACGTCCTTCTCGGGGAGAAACTCGTGCTCGAGGAGCGTCGCGACCATCGCGTCGTAGGTCGGGAACTCCTCCCCGTCGAGGCGTCCCATGACGACCGACGAGCGCGCTCGTTCGCGAGAGACGCGCGCGCGCGAAGGAAGGGGGGAGGAGGAGGAGCGCGGGCGAGTTGACCGCGAGAGCGCGCGGCTCGCGCGTCTGTGACCGGGCGCGCGGATCGGAGGCGGCGTTCAAAAGCCGCGCCCCATAACCAATCGACAAGGTGCGCTGATGCGATAATTCGATTCAGACTAAAAAGCCATAGAGTACGTGTACAGTACGCAAATTTTCGTATTGAATCTTTTTGCTGGGAACCCGAGCGAAGCCGCAGCCGCGCGGCGCGGATCGGTTCCGAGAAATCACGCCCTCCCCCGCGCTCTCCCTCCCTCGCGCTCTCAGTTCCCGAGGCGCGAGCTCGAAGTTTGACGCGATGCCGCCGAAGAAGCCGGGCGCGGGGCTCGCGAGCGCGAAGAAGCGCCCGCACGAGGCGCCGACCAAGGGCAGGAGGGCGTTCGCGGGGACGAGACAAAAGGTGCCTCGCGCGGGAGGCGCCGCCGCGGATCGATTCGCCGCCGCCAAATCCGCGGGCGGGTCCGTCCGCGGGGACGGACGCGACGGCGACGACGCGGACGGGGACGACATGATGGACGGCGCGCTCGACGTGGACGACGACGGCGCGCGCGGGCGCAAGGACGAGGACGACTCCGGGGACGACTCCGACGACGAGGTCAAGGAGACCGCGGACGAGAAGCGACTGCGACTCGCGAAATCGTACCTCGAGAAGCTGCGCGCGGAGGAGGAAGAAGCCGGAGGAGACGACTCCGAGGACGACGACGACGACGCCGACGCGAGGAACTTGGACTCGCACGATCGACTCTCGAACCGCCTGAAGAACGAGGCGATGCAGAGCTACGGGAGGGTCCGTCGCGAGGTGGCGAGAAGACTCGTCCACGACGCGGACGACGACGACGCCGATGACGACCGTCGCGGCGCGACGTGGCGCGGACACAAGCGCGCCGTCACGGGCGTGGCCTTGACCGAAGACGACGCGACCGCGTTCTCCGTCTCCAAGGACGGCGCGCTCGTGAGGTGGGACGTCGAGACCGGGAACAAGGACGCGTTCCCGCGAGCGCCGCCGGTGACGCTCGGAATCGACGGCGGCGGCGGCGGCCCTCAGGTGCGTTCTATACACTGGTTCCCATACGACCCCGTTCGCGTGGTGAACGCCGATCCTTAAGGACTTTGCCCGGCGTCTCTCTCCGCCCACCCCTCGCTTTCAATCCCCGCCCTCGACGCCTTTCAACTCCAACTGACGCCTTTCAACTCCACCCCGACGTCGCTTTGTATGGAACGGCCCTCAGTCCCCCCCCCGCTGCGGCGCGCACACGCTCCTGTGCGTCGCCGCGAGCTCGGAGCGGAACCTCGTGTGCGCCGCGGGGACGGACAAGCGCGTGCACGTGTGGGACACGCGGTCGATGAAGCACGTGCAGGCGTTCGCGTCGCACCGCGGGTCGGTCACGAGCCTCGCGATTCGCCAAGGCACGGGGCAGCTCTTCAGCGCGAGCGCGGATAAGACCCTGAAAGTGTGGTCGTTAGACGACATGGCGTACGTGGACACGCTGTTCGGGCATCAGTCCGACGTCGTGGCCGTGCACTCGCAGAGACGCGAACGCGTCGTCACCGTGGGGAGGGACCGGACGTGTCGGTTTTGGAAAGTCGCGGAGGATTCGCAGCTCATCTTCCGCCCGTCCCCCGGGGACGGGCACCTGGAGTCGTGCGCGTTCACGTCCCCGGACACGTGGATCACCGGGTCGGACGACGGCACGGTGTCGCTGTGGAGCACGACGAAGAAGCGCGCGGTGATGAGCTGGAGGGGCGTGCACGGGTTCGGCGGCGGCGTCGACGGAGAGGGCGAGCACGGCGTCGAGGGTCCGAAATTTTTCACGGAGGAGGAAACCGCCGCCGCCGCCAAGGCGCGCGCGGACGCGCAGTCCCTGTGCGGCGTCTCGTCGCTCACCGCGAACGCGCCTAGCGGCGTGAGCAACGCGGGAAGGTGGGTGAACGCCGTCGCCGTGGGAAAGGGCACGGACGTCTGCGCGAGCGGCGCGGGAGACGGCGCGATTCGTCTGTGGCGCGTCTGCGACGATCCGGGGCGCCAGCTCGTGCCTCTGTGGTGCCTGCCCGCGCGCGGGTTCGTGAACTCGCTCGCGATCGCGTCGAGCGGGAGGTTCGTGCTCGCGGGGATGGGGCAGGAGCCGCGGGGGGGGCGGTGGGCCAGGGACGCGGGCGCGAAGAACGGGCTGCTGCTGCATCGGTTGAAGCTCGAGGACTGACGACGAGAAGGGAACGAGCGAGCGAGCGACAAGTTGAGCAAATTAAAAGAATCTTTTTAGTCTACCGAACCGCGTCGCATCACGACCGCGTCGCCGCGTCGTCCTTCTCCGCGTCCGCGACCCTCTGCGCCGCCTGCTCGAGGAGCACGGACCCAAACCTCAGCGCCGCGGCCTGCGCCCCCGGGGCGAGCTCCGGGGCCATCGCGAAGAGCTCCCGAAGCGTCTCTCCGTCGATCGGCGGTCGCGGAAGCCCTGGGTTCGGCACCTCCCCGAGCACGGGCACCTCCACCCACGCCGCGCCGCTCGCGCCTTCGCCACCCGTACCGCCCGGACCCCCCGGCGCGAGCCCGGAGATGAGCTCCCTGAGCTCCTCCGCGACGCGGAGCGTCTCCAGATCCTCCTCCGTCTGCCTCGTCGCCGCGGCGACGGGCGCGAAAAACTCGAGCGCCGTCGGCAGCGGCGGCCGCGCCGGTCCCATCGCCGTGAACGCCGCCTGCTGCGCGTCCGCGAGGCCGCGGAAGAGCGCCGTCGCCGGCGCCGCGGCGACGCTGGAGACAGCCTCGCTCGCGCTCGCGGCGGCGTACCGCGCCATCTCGCGGAGCATGATGTCCTGCACCGGGCCGCCCTCGGGGGCGAACGCGAGACGAAGCGCCTCCTTCGCGCCGTCCGAGAGCGCCGCCGCCTTCTTCGTCGTCAAGCGTCTCTCCGTCGTCGTCAGCGCGGTGGTCTCGTCCGCGCTCGCGATGGCCATCGCGGTCGTCGCCGTCCCGGCGCCGGTCATCGTGGAGTAGTTCCCGAACGCGTTCGCGAGCTGTTTCACGCGCTTGACGCTCAGGGTCGCTCTCGGACCGTCGCGGCCGTACAGAAGCTGTTCGAGCGCCGCTCGCGTGTCCGGGCTCCGGTCCGTGAGCAACCTCCGCGCGACGTACGGGTAGCACTCGTTCGCGATGCTGTAGTTTTTATCCGACGCGAGGCCGATCCCCTCGAGCACGGAGAACGACCGCAGGATGTACCCAAAGTACGACGGAATCTGGAAGATGTTCCCGTACTTCTCCTGGATGCCTTCGAGGTCGCGCGTGAGCTGCGCGACTTTGCTGTCCGCGCCGCCGCTCGCCTCCAAGAACTTCTCTCGCCGCACTTTCATGTCCTTCACGCCCTTGAGCTCTTTCCTAATCTCCTTGATCTTCTCCTCGTCCGGTAAACCGAGCTCGGCGCGGAAACCCTCCGCGCCGCCGCCTTTCGCGAGCGCGCTGAAGAGAAGCCCGATCGCGGACGCGACGCCGGCGTCCTCCATCGCCTCCCTCTTCCCGGTCGGGATGAACCCCATCGCGTCCAAGTCCGCGGGCACGCGCTCGAAGTCTTTCGACACGAGGTGCGCGATGAACTTCAACGTCGCGGTGGAGAGCTCGTCCGACACCGGGGTCACGAGCCCCCAGTCCAGGATGCACAGCTTCCCGTCCGCGGTTCGGAACAAATTCCCCGGGTGCGGGTCCGCGTGCAACACGCCGATGTCGAGCAACATCGCGAGGTACGCCGCGAGCGCGACCGCGCACAGCCTCGGGACGTCCCCTTCCTCGGACGTGTCCAGCCGCTGGCCCTCGATCCAGTCCGTGGTGAGGACTCGCCGCGTGCTCGCAACGCGCTGAACTTTCGGCGCGGTGACGACACCCGCGAGATCCGGCCTCGACTCCATCGCCGTTCGGAACCGTTCGCCGTTGTTCGCCTCTCTCTCGTAGTCGAGCTCCTCGACGAACCGCCTCCCCCACTCGTCGACGAGGCTCTCGAGGTCCGTGTTTAGTCCTTTGAACTTCCGCCACGGCTCCGCGAACGACCGGATGATCCCGACGTCCAGCGAGATGGCGACGAGCGCGCCCGGGCGTTGCACCTTCACCGCGACGGGTTTCGTCGACCCGTCCGCGTCGCGCAGCGTCCCTCGGTACACCTGCCCGAGCGACGCGGACGCGATCGGCGCGTCGCTCAGCGCGAGCGCGCGCGCGTTCGCGACGCCGAGCTCCGCTTCCAGGATCCTCCGCGCGAGCGCGTCGTCGAACGGTGGCACCGCGTCTTGCAACGTCCTGAGCTCCTTCACGTACGCCGCGGGGAGTAAGTCTTGCCGCGACGACAGCACCTGCCCGAGCTTCACGTACGTCGGCCCGAGCGCGATGAGCAGGTCGCGGAGCTGCGCCGCGCGCCTGGCGTCCACCTCGTTCTTGCGCTTCTCCTCCGGCTCGTCGCCGAGGATCTTGCGGTCGAGCCACAGGTCGAACCCGAACCCGCCAAGGAGCCGGCCGCTCCGCGCCATTCGCTTCAACGCGACGAGCGGTCGCTTCTTGAAGAACGCGACGATCGCCTTCGGGTCGTACTCCTTGAGATCGTCCGGCTCGTCCTCGCCCTCGCTCGCGGCGAGCGCGGCCCACTCGTCCATGCCCGCGTTCGCGTTCCCGGCACCCGCGAAGCCCAAGAGGCGCGGCGCGAGCGCGAGGACGACGGCTGCGGCGGCGAACTTGGCGCCGACGCCGGCGTTCGCCGCCTCCGTCGCCGCGTCCGTCGCGACGCGCACGAGCGACGGCGGCAGCGCGGCGACGAGCGCGTCCGCGGAGCTCGCGACGTTGTCCACGAGCGCGTCCGGGAGGAGGTCCACGAGCGCTCTCGACGCGGTCGACGCCGCGACCGCGGTCGCGTCCGCGGACGCGGTCGCGCTGGAGACGAGATCGTCGCGCGCGGCGGAGAGCGCGTCGAGCGCGCCGTCGACGCCGCGCCAGATTTCCGCGCTGAGCTCGAGCTCGGTGGCTTTGATCGCGCGCGCGGTCGCGGCGAGGTCCACGTCGGCGAGGTCGGGGAGAGGGCCGCCGAGCGCGCGGACGCGGACGACGCCTCCTCGCGTCGGACGTTTCGTCGACGTCACTCGCCGACGAAACGTCGACGACGACGCGACGCCGGGCGCCCGGGACGAGCTCGCGCGAGCGGCCGCGAGGCGCGACCGCGCGACGCGCGAGGTCGGACGGTGCGTCCCGACGGCCCGCGTCGCGGACGCGGCCATCGGCGCCGTCGAGGACATCGTCGCTCGCGTTCGCGCGGTGTCGTGCGCGCGCGGAATGATTGATGTCCTCTCTCCACGCTGCAGCGATCTCGTGGCTCTGCGTCGTCGCGGCGCGTCGCCGCGGCTGCGCGCCAAATGCTGACAGGAGCGCGCCGCGAGCTACACGTACGAAAAAAGCGGAGCAAAATGGTGCCGACGATCTCAATCATCAGTCATTCGTCCGACGCGCGAGGCGCGAGGCGGGGCGCGATGGCGGACAGCCTCGTCGACCTCGGGCTGCAGGATGCGCTGCGATACATCCACGTCAACCTCCTCCCGAGCGTCGTCTTGCTCGTGCGCGACGTCAGCATGCTCGCGGTCACCGCGATGACTTGCGTGCGTGGCGCCTCGCCCGAATGAATTATAACTTCATCCATCGTTCGCGCAATTCTCCTCCTCTCCGTCCTCCGCGATCTCCCTCGCGCCCTCCCTCCCGCCGCCGCTCGCTCACCGCGTCCGCCCCCGCCCCTCGTCCCGCTCTTCGTGTCGCAGACGTTCTTCGCGTTCAGCCTCTCTCGCTCGACGACGATCGGCGCCGCGGCGTGGGTCGTCGCGAGGTTCGCATGCGCGCTGTGCGCGTCGTCCGTCGTCTGGCGCGTCGTCGTCGATCCGTTCGTGTACGCGAAGACCGCGGAGTACGTCGAGGTCGGTCGATGGAAGCGTCTGCCGTCGCTCGGCGGGCACACGCCGTTCGACAGGAACACGCCGCGCGAGGACCCCGTGGCGCGACGGCGGCGGGCGCTCGGGCTCGGGCGCGGGACCCCGGGCGCGGCGGGGACGCCCGGGGTCGGAAGCGGCGCGAGCGGCGCGAGCGGCGGCGGCGGCGGAGGAGGAGGAGGAGGAGGAGGAGGACGCGCGTCCGCGGGCGCGCCTCGGGACGCGACGACGTCGACGCCGCGGCGGTCGCTGTTCGGTCGATCCCCGCGCGCGCCGGAGTTTTCCGCGCACGTCTCGTCCGGGCTGAAGCTCGCGTCGAGTCCCCGCGGCGCTAGAGGGATGACGCTCGGCGACTTGCGAGACGGCGTCGTCGTCGCGATCGAACTCCGCGGCGTCGCCGCCGGCGGCGGCGACGGATGGAGCGAGGGTTTCCTCCGCGTGCACGCGCACAAGACGTACGAGACCGCGGCCGCGTTCGGGGCGCTGAACTGGGGCGGGCATCAGATCACGTCCGCGTCGAGGGCGTCCGTGGAGTCGCTGTGCCGCGGCGAGAGGCTCGCGCGGACGCCGGGGGCGCGCGGGAACGGGAGCGTCGTCGGAGGAGGGGAGGACGACGACGACGACGGCGGCGGCGGCGGCGGCGCGCAGAGAGCGCGGACGTCCATGGAGGCGCACTCCAGGGAGGTGTCGAGGTTCTTGTTCAAGGCGCACCTGTTCGGGAGCGGGCGGGACGTGACCCTGCGAAGCGAGAGCACCGGGACGCTCGTGACGACGTTCACGCTGGGCGTGAGGTTCGAACGACGCAGAGTCGTCGCGTGGCATCGCACGCGGTCGAGCAAGCTCCTCACCGCGGCGGTGAGCGCGTTTACTCCTCCGGAAGGCGGCGCGTGGGAGGAGTTCTCGCTGCGGCCGGCGGCGAGGACGCCGCTCGGGTTGAGGCTGTGCGACCTCGCGGAGGCGACGGACGCGGACGAGTTCGTGATGTGCCGCCCGCGGGACGGGACGTATTGGGGGTACAACCTCGGCGGGGACGACATGATCGCGTTCACGCGGGATCTGAAACGCGCGTCGTTGTTCCGCGTGCACCGCGCGTTCCCAGGGGACGAAGATAGCCATTCGGACTGACGCGCGCACGGAGAGGGAGAGTGTATGGTAGAACGCGACGTTCAAGCGCGAGGGACTCTCTACATCGTTCCTGCTCCTCCGTTCGCGCCTCTGTTCGCGCCGCCGCCGCCCCCGAGCTTTATCCCGCGCGCCGCCGCGACGATCTTGACGATATCCTCGTCCACGGCGTCACCGTCGCGCGTGGACATCACGTACGCGTCCCTCGCCGCGGCGCAGCACGTCGCGAAGCACCGAAGTTTCTTCGCGTCCGGGACGTCGTCCAGCGACAGCGCGGCGATGACGTTCACGAAGTAGTCCAAATCCGCGGCGAGCTGCGCCGCGCCGAGGTCGGTCAACGCGGAGATCCCTCTCACCTCCGTCAGCAGCAGCGACGCGGCCGCGGCCGCGACTTTCGCCATCCACTCCCCGGCGTCGAGCTCGGGGACGTCGTCCGCGCCGCCGGGACCGGCCGCGCCCGCGACCGCGCCCGCGCCCGCCTTCGTCGGCGTCCCCGGGGGTTCGTTCCCTCGGTCCTCCGCGTCGCCGCCGGTCGACGCGCTCTCCGTCGCCGCGGCGAGACGCTTCGCGTTCCTCTCCTCCTCCCTCGCCTCCACGATCGCGTCGAGCGTCGTCGGCAGCGACAGGAGGTACTCCCCCGCGTTCGTCATGTACTCCTGCGGATACGCGGAAAACGTCGGAAGGTTTAACCCGCCGGACGCCCTCGTCTCGCCCCACTCCGCGCGGCCGCGCATCCCGCGAAGCTCGTTCCTCACCTTCGACGCGAGGACGTCGAGGACGAACTGGTTCGCCGCGTCCTCGAGCGCGCTCGCGCGCGCGAGCCCGAGCGGCAGCGGCTTGAACCGCGCGTCCGACGCGACGCGTTCGAGCAGGTTTCGAAGCTCCGCCGCGCGCGCCGGGTTGGAGGCGACGGCGCAAAACGCGGGGGTGAGATCGTCCGCCGACTTGGCCGCGACGGGCGCGGCCGCGGGCGGCGCCTCGCCCTTCCCCGTCCCCTTCCCCGACGCGGGCCCGGGCGCCGCGAGCGGGAGCGCGTCGCGCGTCGCGATCGCGAGCTCACGCGCGGACTCGAGCAACTCGTCCGCGAGCGCCGTCGCGCGCGTCGCCGCCGCCGCCGCGACGGTGGCGAGCTCGAGCGACGAGATCACGCTCTCCTCCCCCGGCGCCGCCTTGAACGCCTCCCGCCCCGCGCCCGCGTCGAAGACGTCGCCGCCGCCGGTCCCGGGGCTGCCCCCCGCCCCGGGGCTCGCTCCCCCGTTCCCGCCGCCGGCGGCGCGGTCGTTCAGTTTCTTCTCCAAGGCGTAATCTCGAGGTAACCCGGTCGCTCGTCGCAGCTTCCTCAGCGCGCGCATCATCCCGGTGAGATGCCGCGCGAGCCCGGCGTCGACGGCGGTCAACAGCGTGGGGAACGACACCCCCGCGGTGAGCGCGATGCACCTGATCCTCGGCTCCGCGAGCGCCTCCATCGCCGCGGCCGTGGACGCCTTGAACGCCGCGACGACGGCGTCGATGTCGTCGCTCTCCGGCGTCGCCCGCGCGGCGTCGACGGCGTCGGCGATCGTCTTCGTCTCGAGCTCGCCGTACCGCGCGTGCACCGCGTCGAACGGCGCGAGCGACGCGATCAGGGCCGCGCCGCTGGCCTCGACGCCGGAGACGTCCGCGAGGAGCGTCGCGCAGCGCGCGAAGCCCTCCCCCGCGGCGGCGTGCGCGGCGATGAACGTCTCGAGTTTATTCGACGACATCCGCAGCGCGAACGCTTTGTTCACGCGCCGGCTCAGCGCGATCCACGCGGAGCTCACGAGCGCGCCGTGCTCTTTCGGGAACGCGGTCCGCGTCCACTGCAGCTCGCGTTGGAGGCGGTCGTGAAGCTTGCGCGCGTAGCCGGGGAGCCACTCGACGAAGCGTCGCACGTCCGCGGCGGAGGGCGGCGTCGCGCGCGATTCGTCCTCCACGCCGTCCGCGTGAAACGCGTTCCACTCGCGCAGCATCGGCGCCACCACCCTCGTCTCCGCGTACGTCGCGGTGAGCGCGTTCAGGCGACCGGTGATCTTGAGCACGTCCCTGATCTCCTCCGCTTTGATCGCGTCCGACGCGGTCAGCGCCTTGACGAGCTCCGGTTTCAAAATCTGCTCCAGACGTCGCTCCAACGCGTCCACCTTCTCCGGCGCGTCTTGAAACTCCGGGACGCCGCCGACGACTTTAAGCGCGCGACGCATGGACGCGAGCACGTCCGCCATCGACCGCACGTTCCCCGCCGCGAAGACGTCCTCCACGGACGCCATCAGCTCGGCGAGCCCCGCGGCTTCTCGCAGCGTGTCCCTCGCCGCCTCCATGCGGCCCTTCACCGCGTCCACGCGCGTCAGCCTGCGCACGCTCTCGCGCGAGCTCCCCTCCGCGTCGTTCAGGCGCTTCAGGATGCCCTGCACGCGCGTCTGGAGCGCTTTCGTGTCGTGCTCCACGCGGTCGATCTCCGCGACCGCGCGAGGGATCCGGTTCAGCCCCGCGTTCGACTGCTCCTCGAGCGCGAGAGAGATGTCCTCCGCCGCGAGCTGGAGCTTCATCTCGACTTCCGCGAGGAACTTCTCCACGCTCTCGTCGTCCGGGCACCTGCGTCGTGGGAATCGCGGGGGGGGGGGTGTGAGGGTAAGATTGGTACACGGCGCGTGGGCGGGCGGGGCGGGGGCGGGGGGGGGGGGTGAA
>Ga0181561_10001943_pt1 | contig 18340 bp, 17 predicted proteins | sample 011ome_19_FD_133760 | JGI IMG/M metagenome (GOLD analysis project Ga0181561, IMG submission 133760) | Coastal salt marsh microbial communities from the Groves Creek Marsh, Skidaway Island, Georgia - 011510BT metaG (megahit assembly) | ecosystem: Environmental > Aquatic > Marine > Intertidal...
ATAGCAAGATGCACCCAATCGCCAGGGAAGGGACTGCAAAAATGCTTAGCGAAATGGCCGGCGAAAAAGAATTTAAATATTTCCAGCAGCACCACCCTCGAGATCAATTTACTACTCTAGTGTTAAATCTTTGGGTAATAATGAATGGTGCTGTTCGGGAAGCAAAGGAATATCACGGTGTATAACAATCCCTTTAATATCGCCCTTCGGGCTGGGACACCGCCTTCGGCGTCGCTCCATTAAGCAGGGCGTTATGTTTCTATCTAGACACTACATCCTCATGATGCTAATTGGATAAATACAAAAAATATGAATCTGGATAATTTGAATCGGTGGCTAACATTAATTTCTAATGTTGCAGTACTAACAGGCATAATATTTTTAGCTGTTGAGCTTCAGCAAAACAATTTAATTGCCAAAGCACAAACACGAACCGAAATTACTTGAAGCTCCGTTGAAAATACCAGATTGCTCCAAGACCCAATTAGCCTCAGTGTGTTCACAAAAATTAATAATAATGAGGAAGTTACTGATCAAGAGGTATTGTGGCTCAGCCTAGCTTTTGAAAGCACATTCAAGGCTTGGCAGAATGTTTACTATCAGTATCAGGTTGGGCTATTTGATGAACCAGAGCTTGAAGCATACAGAGAAACCTGGAGAAATCGATTCAGAAGCTGTGGATGGATAACTTTACGCGCATATTCAACTACTCGATTACAGCTAGAGCCAGAATTTAGAAAAGAACTCGATAATATCCTTGAAGAATTTAATTGTGAATAATATTGGTAAACAAACATAACAATCCCTTTAATAACGCTCTTCAGGCTGCGACACTCACTACGTTCGCGCCCCATTAAGAAGGGCGTTATGTGCCAGTAATGTCCAACCAAGAACTAGTTTATGTGGTTCAATGGTGTAAATTTTTTACAACCAGAGCCAGAGCAACCAGGAGAAAGCAATAATGCTAACAAGGAATATAGTAGGGACGTTCGTTTTTTCGATCATGGGCATGAGCATGAATGCCTTCGCTGTCGACCCGGGCTTCATGGAAGCGCTGGCTTCAGACGCCAGGCCCATGGAGGCAAAAGTACGAGATGGCATTCGCCGGCCTTACCAGGTGATGAACCTGGCGGGCGTTGAATCCGGCATGACCGTCGTGGATGTAGAAGCACTGGGCGGCTGGTATACGGAAGTGTTGTCAGCGGCGGTAGGGCCCAGTGGCAAGGTGATTGCCCAGGTTGGACCGCGTGGTCTGGCGGAGAATAATGGTGCCCCCTCCAGAGAGCAGGCCGAGCGACTGGGTAATGTCGAGGTCGTCTTTGAGGAGTTATCGGCGATACCGGCTAATTCGGCGGATATGGCCTTAACCGCGTTGAACCTGCATGACTACGTGATCTATTTTGGCGGCGCCGAAGGAGCCACCAATTATTTAAAGGCCATCTACAATGTACTCAAGCCGGGTGGGAAAGCTGTAATCATCGATTACATCGGCCTTGAAGGCATGAACAACAATGATTTACACCGCATTCCGCCAGCTGATGCCAAGCGCTATATCCGTGACGCGGGCTTTGAGATAGTGACAGAGTCGGACATTCTGCGAACCAATGCCGATGACCATACCCGTGGGGTTTTCGATCCTGTTCTGGGGCGTCATTCAGATCGTTTTTTACTGATAGTGCGCAAGCCATGAAAGACTATTGCGACATTATTCAGGCATAAAAAAACCCGGCGTGAGCCGGGTTTTTTATATCTGTCCGTGGATCAGAACATGGATCCGCCTTCAACCACCGGGGTGCCGTCTTCACGGGTCGGTATATTGCCACCGCCTTCCATCAGCAGGCCGTAGACACCAGCCTTGCGGGCGGGATGTCCCTTCACGATGATGACATCACCGGGTTTAAAGGTGTCTTTCCTGTAGCCCTGGCGCTGCAGGTGAACTACGGCGGCGCCGCCATAGCTGATATCCCAGTCACGCATGACGCCGTCGGCATCAGGTGCTGTAAGGGTCAGGTAGGGATGGGGGTTAATGAAAGCCCATTCCTTGACGGTACCGGTCAGTTCCAGTTCCTGGTCTTCATGATAGATGCCACGGGTACTATGGTGGGCGAAAACCTGGCTGGCCAGAAGTACGGCGCCTGCCAGGGCAAGTATGCATTTGTTGATGAGAGTCATGTTGTTAAGCTCCTGTCATTCCTGAATCAATAGTCTATGCGAACGGGTTCGGGGTCTTCCGGGTACTTGGAAATCTCGAACATCAGGCTGCGACGTGCACCGTCAAGTTCGCAGGTCCAGGAAGCATCCAGTTCATCCACGGAGCTTGAGCGCACGGTAAATTCCCAGGGTTCCTTGAGGAAAAAGGTATCGACCGTGGAGACTTCGAGTACGAGCTCTTCGCCGTCCTTGGAAAAGCGTTCGGTGATCTGTTTCTGCGTTGAAGAGGGAATGCGGAAATCCGCATTCAATCCCTGGGGGTCGAAGGTAAATTTGTCGGTGACGACAACCAGCGCACCGTCTTCATAATGCCCTACACCATGACCGAAATAGAAGAACTCATTGATGGCCGGTTCCGGGTGGCCATGGCCTTCAAGCCAGATGGTTCGCACCACGTCATCCTTGCCATAGTAAATCAACACGCGGTCTTCGAGTTGTTCGATTTTGAAGCTGTAGGGATCTGTCCACATATGGGGGATGGGCATGGGCGCACAGTCATATTTGGGCTGGGCCATTTCGTCAATGGCAGCCTGGTAGGCCAGGGCACGATTGGTCAGGCGGGCATCGTCCTCGCGCAGGGTGGTGCAACCGCTGAAGCGGCCGTCCTCGCACTGCGGAAAGGACCACAGGCCATCAAGATCAGGAATATCGTCACTGGCAGCAAACCCTTGCTGTGCCACAGACAATAAGGCTACGGAGCCGATCAGTGCCAGGCTCCCGGATAACGTAAAGGCGGTATTTTTCTTCACTGCGTTAAAGTCCCCTTTGAATAGATTGTTCGGCGCTTTTTGTAGCAATCCCCTGTCGTTATCGCTGCTGTCAGCAATAGCTGCTGGTGGCCAGTCTTATGACGACTGTCCTGAAGTATAAAAGCCCCCATACCAATAAGCCACTATTTGCACAATTGTTCCACGGGCGCCAGGGGGTATTTTCAGGGGGCTGGACGCTGGTCTGGTACTCGAAATCCACATACACTGGGCCCATGTGCGGGCGCTTCCAGATAAAAAAGAACAAAAAATCAAAAAAGCTTCTCAACAAGCTTGATGTAGATGAGGCGGATATCCTGTTTTCCGCTGACAAGGCGCCTGGCAGCCGCATATCCATTATTCATCGGGAAAAAGACCGCAATGTGGTCACCCAGGCCACCTGGTGGCTGCTGATTGACCCGGCCACCGGCAAGCCAAACTACAAGTATGCCTCGTTCAATTCCCGTTCCGACAAGCTCAACAGTCCGCGGGCCATTGCATACCAGCCGTTTCGGGAATCGCGCTGCATCATTCCGGCCACGGCGTTCCTGGAGGGCAAGGGGGACAAGAAGACCTACCACAAGATAGAACTGAAGGACGAGGCCATTGCCTTTGGTGGTCTGCACCGGGAGACCGTGGACAAGAACACGGGCGAGACGATTCACAGTGCTTCGATTATCACGCTGCCTCCCTTGAAGGAGTGGGAGGCAATCCACCCCAAGTCCATGCCCCTGATGCTGCCGCTGGATGATGAGGGGCTGCTTAACCGCTGGCTGGCCCCGTCGTTTCATGATGTTGACAGTTTTGCAGATCTGCTGGAACCGGCGATTCGGGTGGATCAGGTACTGACCCCCATAGAAAAGCCGAGCAAATGGAATGAAAGCGGTGAGGCCTTCACGATCCCTGCGCAGTAAGCTAAAACAAGGTTTAAAGCATGGGCTCACCGGAATTCAAAAGCTCCAGGTGCAATATGAGCCCGACAACTGTCTCCAGGAGTCCTGGGCCAAGTTTGCGATGAGTAGCGGCATCAACGAGCTGTGCCCCAATCTCGTTTTCCGTAATGTTATGCCCTTCTTGGCGTGCCTGGCGCTCTTTGCGAGAATCTTAAATGAAGCTCAATATAAAAAGACCAGACAATAAAATGCCGGGATTTGGAGTCCCGGCACAAGCATCGCAGCTCAAGGTCAAACATGGTTCAGTTGTCTGTTTCGTGAAATCCTCCTTCGATCTTTCCTTCCATCCCACCCACCCGACTACATTCTGATTAAGCGGTTTTTTCCAGGGGCAAGGCTTCCAGTTCCTGCTGGGCCTGTTCCAGCCACCATTGCATGTGCGGATTGGCCAGCAGGGTGTCGATGTACAGGTTGCTCTTCCAGCTCAGCTGTGCCCCGTAGGCTCTGAGGGAGACAGCCGCGGCGGCCATGAAACAGTCTGCAATGGAGAAGGGTCCAAACAGGTAGTCACCACCGTCACCGTACTTGCGACGGCAGCAATACATGATGGCATCCAAGCGCGCGATCTCCTGTTCCAGTTTTTCGTCAGCTTTCATTTTTACCTGGAGATGACAGTTCATGGGCCATTCCCGTTTGAAATGCTGGAAGTCGCTGTGCAATTCGGCAACCACCGACCGGGCGGCCGCTTTCTTTTTCAGGTTGCAGGGCCAGCCCCGGTTTTCCAGGAAGGTCTCGGACACGTACTCGCAGATCGGCAGTGAATCCCAGACCTTGATGCCGTCGTGGATCAGCAAAGGCACTTTCAATGACGGTGAATACATGCCCAGTTTTTCAGCAGAATCGCTCTTGAACAGGTCAATGGCAATTTCGGTATAGGGAATGTCGAACTCCTGCAACAACAGCCAGGGCCGCAGTGAGCTGGAAGAGAAGTTCTTGTTCCCGGTAATCAATTGCAGGTCATTCATGGTGCTTTCCTCTCTTTTACAGGAGTGTGTGGTGTCAGTCGTTGGCGCGAGTGAGCATGCCATTACCGGCGGATACCACCCTGACGACAACGCGGCGGTCGAAAAAGTTGTTTTCAAAATTATCTGTTTCAGTGGCGGGTCGGCTTTCACCAAAGGCACTGGTCTGCATGGACTTGTTGCGCACGCCCAGTTTGCCCAGGCGCTGCTCCACGGCCTGGATGCGGCGCTGTGACAGGGCCAGGTTGGCGGCATCATTTCCGCGCCTGTCGGCATGGCCGGTGATTTCAATGACCGCTTCAGGCAGGCTTTCCACCAGGCTGGCAAATTCGTTGAGCTTGGCGTCGTAAAGCTTTTCGATGGTGGCGGAGCCGGTCTTGAAATGCAGGGACAACTCGGCATCACTACAGCAGGCCGCCTGGGTGTTCCTGGTTCCAAAGGCCTCGCCATTGAGGCTGGCATTACGCATCCTGGTGCTGGCCATTTCCCGGGCCGCGACCTGGTAACGGGCTTCCAGGGCCCGGTATTCGGCCTGCAGTGCAAGCAGTTCACGTTGCTGGTCCTCCATGGACTGGGCCATCAGGGTGTTTTCTTTCTTGGCGATGGTCAGATCGCTGATCCAGGCACCAAGCCCGGCCGAGACAATCACACCGACCGGTCCGCCAACGAGGCCGCCAATCACGGCGCCACCGACAACACCGGTGGTTTCATGGCGCATTTTTTCCTTGTCGCTGACAAGGTCGGGGGTGCTATCGGCAGCCAATGCCGGTACGGTAGTGGTTAACAGTGCAAGGCTGGCCAGTGCAGGCAGCAGGAAAGATTGACGTGTCATGGAGTTCTCCTTGTTAGTGTTGGTTAGCCGGCGTTGCCGGTATGACGTTTACGTTTCAACCTGGTTGCCTATTAAAGGGCCGATGTCTAGCAATTCTGGGGGGTAAAAGGGGCGGGGGGCTGATCAAATATGACCGAATTATGGCATTTGGCCTGCTTGCGGCTTTATCACTGCATTCGGGGAATTATTTCCGGTATTCTTGTTCCAATATCTGGCAAATCAGATGAAAAATCAGTTGCTTAGCAAATCCTCCCATGAGGAACAAAGGAGCCAGCAGCAAGTCCATGAGTAAACGTATTGCTATTGTCGAAGACGAAGCCGCGATTCGGGAAAATTACGCCGATGTTCTGCGCAAGCAGGGCTACGATGTTTTTACCTACCCGAACCGGCGCAAGGCCCAGGAAGCCTTTGCCACCCGCCTGCCGGACCTGGCCATCATTGATATCGGGCTGGAGGATGAAATCGATGGCGGCTTCCTGTTATGCCAGTCCCTGCGATCCCAGTCGACAACGCTGCCGATCATTTTCCTCACCGCGCGGGATAACGATTTCGATACGGTCAGTGGCCTGCGCATGGGCGCCGATGATTACCTGACCAAGGACATTTCGCTGCCACACCTGACCGCGCGCATCGCGGCCCTGTTTCGCCGCCAGGATGCCATGGGACAACCCACTACGCCGGACAGCCTGCTGGAACGCGGTGACCTGCTGATGGATCTCAGCCGCCTGACCGTGCTATGGAAGGATGACACCATTCCCCTGACCGTAACCGAGTTCTGGATGCTGCATGCCATGGTCAAGTACCCGGGACACGTTAAAAGCCGTGATACCCTGATGCAGGAATCCAAGATATTCGTGGACAACAGCACCATCACTTCCCATGTCAAACGCATGCGCAAGAAATTCATCCAGGCCGATGCCGACTTCGATTGCATAGACACGGTTTACGGCATGGGTTACCGCTGGAACAGCTAGTGTCCTGTTCCCGCCTGCCAACATGACTGCTTTTTTTCGCCAACTCCTGAGTATCCGCTTCAAGCTGGTGCTGTTGTCGAGCCTGTTGCTGGTCATCCCCTGGCTGGGTAATCGTTATATCCTGGAAATGGAGGAGTACCTGAGCCGTGGCCAGGAGCAGACCGTCCTTGGTACGGCACGGGCCCTGGCAACAGCACTGAGCGAGCGCCCGGAGCTGTTCAATGAAAGCAGTTACAGTCGGGCAGAAAGCGGGCAGGATCTCTACGTCTACCCGGTGGTGTACCCACTGAGCCTGGAAGACGACAGCCTGGCGGACTGGCATGATTACCAGCAGTACGAGCAGCATTATCGCGAGTCGAGCCTGATTCCCAACCCGGAAAACCAGCTCTCCAGTTTTCGGGGGCAGGACGATACAGGCGATCCGCTGAGCTTTCGACTCATGCTGGGAGAAAACAACCGCTCACTGTTTGTCTATTTTCGTGTGCTGGATGAGCACATCATATTGCGTGACCAGGAAGGTCTGCGCGTGGATCGCAGTGACTCGCTGCGCCTGTCCTTGGTCAATCGCGATGGCATATTTGAGCGTTACGTGATTGCCCCGTATAACGACCTGGTGATTTACCCGTTTCGTATCGGTACCGAAATTACCGATGTGTCTTCGTTGATGCATGAACCACGTATCAACGGGCGCTGGCGCATCATTCCCGAGGGCTATGAAGTAGAACTGCAACTGCCCATTGAAATGGTGGGTAACAAGCTGGCCCTGGCAGTGTATGACGTGGATAACCCCCTGACCCGGCAGGTGGCGGCAATCGTGTCGACTTCCGGCATGGAAAGACCGGCCGAACTGGGTACCCTGCAGCGCCCGACACCGGAAATCGATCGCATCGTGGCCGGCATGGGGTATACCAATTCCCGTGTCCAGGTAGTGGATCGCAGCCAACGGGTCCTGCTCAGTGTCGGCGACATCCAGACGGCCACGGGCCTGATTCTTGCCAATGAAGAAAAGACACGGACCGGATTACTCGGTTGGCTGGAAGACAATATATTGCACCCGCTGTATTACCAGGTGCTGACCCAGCCCACATCGGATTTTGTGGATGACCTGTACCAGGGCGGGGTGGTGGACGGTGATCACCTGATACCGGCATTGACCGGGCGTGCCACGACGCGCTACAGGACAATCACCAATGACACGGTGGATGACCAGGACAATGATTTCACCCGCATACTGGAAGCGGCTTACCCGATAGTGGCAGGTGAGGAAGTGCTGGGTGCCGTGGTGGTGGACCAGAACATGAATGGCATTCGTACTTTTCGAAACCAGGCCCTGGAGACACTGTTCGATACCATGCTCGCCATCCTGATGTTTACCATGGCGGCGCTGTTTTTGTTTGCCACCAGCCTGTCCAGTCGCATTCGGGGACTGGCCAGCCAGGCTGAGAAAATCATTGACGATGCCGGCAGGATTACCAATACCATTGAACCTTCCCGTAGCGTGGATGAACTGGGTGATCTGTCCCGCTCTTTTGCCGGTATCGTGGATCGCCTGAGCCAATATACCCACTACCTGGAAAACATGTCTTCGCGCCTGTCCCATGAATTGCGTACGCCGGTGACGGTGGTGCGTTCCTCCCTGGAAAACCTGGCCATGGTGACAAAGGAAGAGGATGCCCAGGTTTATATCCAGCGCGCGGAAGAGGGGATCACGCGCCTGAACCTCATCCTGACCAACATGAGTGAAGCCTCGCGGTTGGAGCAGATACTGCAGTCATCGGACAAGGAAGACACCGACCTGACCAAGGTGATCGATGCCTGCGTGCAGGAATACCAGCAGATTTACCCGAACGTGGAATTCGAAAGCAAGATATCCCTGCAGCCGGTACGCATCATGGGTAACGCCGATTACATCGCCCAGCTCATGGACAAGGTGGTGGCCAACGCGGTGGAGTTTTCCTATGAAGGCAAGCCCATTCGCGTCGCCTGTTATGAGGACAACAACGAAGCCATCGTCAGCGTGGCCAACTCAGGTCCCTATCTTGATCATGATATGAAAGACCGGATTTTCGATTCGATGGTCAGTGTGCGCCCGGAAGGGAAGAAGAAACAGCCGCATCTGGGTATGGGCTTGCATATCGTGCGCATGATTGCGGAATACCACAACGGCTTTGTCTACGCGGACAACCTGATGGAAGAACAGGGTGTCATTGTCGTGCTGCGCATACCGCTGATGGGCTAATTGCCTTTTTCTTTATTCGGCCATCACCGCATCAAGCCGGTCGGGATCGCGCCATTTGTTACCCCACAGCCTGATCAGGAACACCAGGCAGATCGCCAGCACCATCACCACGAATCCCAGGTAAGCGATTCGAGGTCCCAGGTTCCAGACCTTGATGATGAAATATTCGGCCACGAGCATGACCCAGTGCAGCAGGACAGAGGCGCGCATGACCCATTGTGTGTCCCCGGCACCACGCAGTACGCCGGTGGCAACCTGGAGGACCCCTTCAATGAAGGCGTAAACGCCCAGGCCAATCATCATGAATCGGGCCAGCTCCCGAATTTCTTCTGACTGCTCTTCCTGGAAGATGAATACCTCCACCAGCGGCTCACGTAGAACGATAAACAGGGTGGCCAGGCACAGGGAGTATCCCAGCCCTAGAATATAGCCGGCGGTGGTGACCTCATTGGTTTTGCTCATATCACGAGCGCCGACAAAACGGCCGATCATGCTCATCACCGCGATGTTGAGTCCGAGCAGGGGGACGAAAGAAAGAATATCCCAGTTAAAGACGATGGTGGCAGCTGCGGCCTCGGCAATGCCATAGGACTGGAACATCAGGATGAAGAGGTTGAATGCCGCCACGTTGAGAAACATTTCCATGCCGGAAGGTAAGCCCAGGCGGATATAGCGTCGGGTGATACCGCGATCAAATACCAGGGAGTGTGCGATGTCGAACTGCTTCCGGTTTGCCGGGGTCAGGTAAAACACCAGATAAAGGACAATGGCAAACACCATGCTCAGGATTGAACCCCAGGCGGCACCAGCAATCCCCATGGCTGGCAGGCCGAACTGGCCGAATACCAGCGCCCAGGTCAGGGGAACATTGAATAACACACCAGCCACATCACAGAACATCACCACGTTGGTATGTCCTATGCCGGAGAAAAAACAGGACAGGCAGGTGCGAATCAGCATCAGCACGCTGAAGCTGGTCATGATGGTGTAGTAGGTTTCTTCCAGCACCACCTGTTCCGGGGCATGGCCCATCCAGGCAAACATGTTTTTCAGGATGCCGCCCAGGACCAGGAACACCGGTATGCAGGCCAGCGACATCAACAGGCCCTGTGTAATGACCCTGGAGCATTTGTGCAGGTCACCGGCGCCCAGGTATTGCGCTGTCATTGCCATGGCATAGGAAAGAATGCCGTTGAACAGGGACAGGGTGAAATACCATGAGATGCTGCCACCCAGCGTCGCTGCCATGTGCGTGGGGCTGATTTGCGCCATGAAGTAGCGATCGGTAAAAATCATCAGGGCAAATGCACCCTGTGACACGATCATGGGCACCGCCATGCGTATCAGCACACCGAGGGTGGTGGAGTTGTACTGCCAGTCTTTCACCATGATCCCGATATGCCTGTGAGGCCGGTTAGCTGGCCGGATGTAATTTGAGGGGGGTGGATTTTAGAGGGACAAGGAGCAAGGAGCAAGGTCCGATACGTTGGGTATTATCGAATGTCCGGGGCGTTGTAGGTCGGGATAGACGCGAAGCGTCGTTTCCCGACGTGGCACTTTGCATCAAGCGAGATTTTTGTCGTCGGCAAACGCTTCGCTATGCCGACCTACGAAACTTTTCGCTTTCCTTTAAAAAGGCGAGGGATCCTGCGCCAGTTTTTCCCGGTCGTGGGGCGTCGAAAAATCCAGGGCCGGGCCGATGGGAATAATCAGGTGCGGGTTCACCGTGTCGTGGCTGCCGTAATAGTGGGCCTTGTTGTAGTCGATGTTGACCGTGTCGGCAATACCGGGCAACTGGTAGATGTCACGGGTGTAGCCCCACAGGTTGGGGTAGTCGACTATGCGGCGCAGGGCACACTTGAAGTGGCTGACATAGACCGAATCAAAACGCACCAGGGTGGGGAACAGGCGAATGTCAGCCTCGGTAAGCTTGTCGCCCAGCAGAAAGCGCCTGTCCGCCAGTTTCTCTTCCAGCTCATCCAGGGTTTTGAACAACGGAATTACCGCTTCCTCATAGGCTTCCTGGGTGGTGGCAAAACCTGATTTGTAGACGCCGTTGTTGACGTTGGGATAGATCCACTCGTTGAGCTTGTCGATGTCCTTTTCCAGGTCAGGTGGACAAAAGTCGCGGGCTCGTATCGCATCATCTTCAATCAGGTCATTGAACGCGCTGTTGAGCATGCGCATGATTTCCGACGATTCATTGCTGACGATGGTCTGGCGTTTTTTGTCCCACAAGACCGGCACCGTGGCGCGGTCATCGTAGTCCGGGTCAACTAGGCGGTAGAGTTCAAACAGGTATTCAATATATTCATCGTTATCCCCTTCGCCGGAAAAGATGCGACCGGCCTCGGGTTCAAAGGTCCAGCTGTCCGGCCCCATGTAGGAATTGGAATTCGAGACAGTGATGAGCCCATCAAGTTGCTTCAGCTTGCGGGTAATCAGGGTGCGATGGGCCCACGGGCAGGCCAGCGAGATGAACAGGTGGTAACGATTCGCCTCGGCATTGAAACCGCCAATGCCAGACGGACCAGGTTCGCCATCCGCGGTGATCCAGTTGCGAAACAGGGAGTCATGGCGCTCGAACCGTCCACCGGTGGACTCGGTGTCATACCACTCGTTTTGCCAGTCCTTGTCTGATTTGATCTGTGCTTTTTTCATCGGTCCAGCTTAACTGTTATAGGTGAAGACTTCATCACCATGGCTCAGGCTGAGCTTGCTGCCGCTGTCGCAGGCTTCGGTACGGCCAATGACCTGGGCGGCAATACCAAAGTGGGTTGCCACGTTGATAACGGTGTCGGCATCGGCGGGGTCGCAGTAGACCTCCATGCGATGGCCCATGTTGAACACCTTGTACATTTCTTTCCAGTCGGTTTTCGAGGCTGACTGGATGGCCTGGAACACAGGCGGTGTAGGGAACAGGTTGTCCTTGATGAAATGCACGCCCGCACCAAACTTCATGCACTTGGTCTGGGCGCCGCCGGAACAGTGGATCAGGCCCTGGATAAGACCGGGATGATCGTCCAGCAGTTTGTAAATCACCGGAGCATAGGTCCGGGTCGGACTGAGCAGAGCCTCGCCGACCGTCATGGTGGAATTGGGCAGGGAATCTTCAAGTTTGTAGGGGCCGCAATACATCAGGCTCTTGTCGACATTGGCATCATAGGATTCCGGGTAATTGTCCGCGTAGTAGTGACTGAGCATGTCATGGCGGGCACTGGTCAGGCCGTTGCTGCCGATGCCGCTGTTCTCCCTGTCCTCATAAGTGGCCATACCGGTGGAGGAGAGGCCGACGATGCTCAGTCCCGGTCGAATATTCTCACCGGTGATGACATCCTTTTTCTTCATCACGGATACGGCCACGCTGTCGACCACGATGGAGCCGGTCAGGTCGCCCACATCCGCGGTTTCGCCACCACCGGAATAGATATTCACGCCAAACTCCCTGAGCTGGGCGACAAAGCGCTCGCTGCCCTGGATCAGGGCACCTACCACTTCACCCGGGCAGTTCAGGGCATTGCGATTGACCGTGTTGGAAATCAGGATACGGCCATTGACACCCACGCAGAGCAGGTCGTCCAGGTTCATGACAATGGAGTCCTGGGAGATGCCGTGAAAGACATCGGTATTGCCGGTCTCCTTGTAGGCCAGGTAGGCAATGATGGACTTGGTGCCGCTGCCATCGGCGTGGATGACATTGCAGTGTTCCGGATTACCGGTCAGGTAGTCCTCGGTAATCTTGCAAAAGGCATTGCTGAACAGGCCATGATCAAGGTTGTCCACTACGTTATGGACCTCGGTTTTATCAGAAGACACCCCCCGGGCCTGGTAGCGGCTGGCATTGTCATTCGCTGACCCGGCATCACCGGCCACGTGATAACCGCTGCGTTCCTGGGCGATGACCAGCCCACGAAATTCCAGTTGGCGCAGGGCCTTGGCTACGGTATTGGTGGCCAGGTCGTAATCGGCAGCCAGGGTGCGAATGCTGGGCAGCTTGTCACCGGGTTTGAGGTCGCCGGTATTAATCTGGAAATGGATCTGGTCGATGATTTGCTGAAAAACCGGGGTGGCCGAATCAGTGTCTAGGGTGAGTTTCATGGCGGCTCCTTCTGTATCACAGGAATGATACAGAAGGGCCGGGGCAGGTGCAATGCGCAGACAGGGCTGAAACCCATAAAGCATGGAAAAGTCAGTCTTCAGGCATCCTGGCCGGTCTGTCCGCGGGAATATGCTGGTCAATAGCGTTCAAAATCACGGCAGCCATGGCGTAATCGCCCATGATGGCGGCTATCTCGAGGGCACCTTGTTGCCCAAACAGTGACACAGCTTCGGCCCAGGTGGCGGAACTCACGTGATTATCCTCGAACAGCTCCCTGCCATAGCGGATGATCAGGCTGTCCTCTTTCGGCAGGCCCTCTGTACTGTGGCCGTGGGCGATGGCATCGACAGTGGCCTGGCTGGCACCTTCATTGAGAGCAGTAGGGGCATGGGAGGCCCATTCGTATTGCTGGTCGAAGACACGGGCCGCGACAATAATGGCGATCTCGATATTCTTGCGCCCGAGTTTACTGTCATACCTGAGATATTGATTGATCAGGTCCATGCCGTCGGCTACGCGTGGCATGTGCGGGGAGAAAGCTGCGGGGCCTGTGATCGGTCCGGCATTGTAGCGGCCGATGACCCGGTCATAGACACTTTTTCCGTAATCATCCAGGTCATCGCGATTTACCGGTGGCAGACGGGACAGGGTGTCGGCCCTGACGTCATGTGGAAGATCCTGTGGTTGTGAATACACGGTGGTGGATGCGGCCATCAAGAGCATGGCGGCTATGCTGCTGAAACGGGTTTTCATGGATTTCCCTCCGGGGCGACATGCCTGTCGTTGTTGTTATTTGTCTTCGCTCCTGACAATAGTAACCAAGGATTTCTCGTGTTGTCTCGGTATATTTACCAGGCAGTCCCCGGCTTATCGACAATATGGGTCGATATGTGGCATCTCGGGAAAAATTCCCATTGTTCGAAAGAGCCCCCGTTCCTAGAATCCTGAATATACCTTCCGTTTGGAAGCCGTCGACAACGTTACTGTAAACCTGACTGTAAAGGTGCATCGCTACGTATGAAAATCAGGCTTTTATCTTCTGTTTTTGTTGCCATTATCCTGTCTGTGAGCGGAATCGCACTCGCAGGCCCAGAAAAGAAAGGAAAAGTCGTCATTGAGCATGCTCCGCCCTTAGAAAAAGGGAAAGGCGCAGCCATTGAAGCAGGTTCTGTTACGCTGGAAGTCTCGATACAGGCGGCTATTCAACATCTTGAAAAGCATGACGGTGACTGTGTTGTCAGTGAGGACACAGAACTGCAGAATGTTTATGGAAGCTGTGTCCCCGTTGAATAATAATTTGAAAAAGCCGGCCCAAAAGTCGGCTTTTTCATCTTCTACAGCTGAAAAAATTTTCAGGTTACCTGCCATGGGAAAAGCTATCAATGATGACCACCTCGGGCAGCTACTTAATGAACGGCTCACCATAGCCAAACGTACTTATGCTACCGGTGGTGGCATCAACCACTGTGAAATCCTGGAACTGGAAGACGGTCGTTCCCTGTTCGTGAAAACCCACGCCAACGGCACGATGCAGGGGATGTATGCCGCCGAGGCACGTGCCCTGGAACTTCTGGCCAAACCCGGTGTGCTGCATATCCCGAAACCCCTCGCCTGGGATGAAAACTATCTGGTACTGGAAGTCTTTACTGAGGGTACTCCTGCTGCGGACTGGCAGGAGCAGATGGGGCGAGGGCTTGCCCTGTTACATCGCGGGACGCGCCAGGACCGCTTTGGTTTTGAGACCAACAACTTCCTGGGCAATACATTGCAGGTCAATACCTGGCACGACAACTGGCTGGAATTCTGGCGTGACCAGCGACTGGGTTACCAGTTCAGGCTGTTACGTTCCTCGACCTCCCATGAAGACCCGCTGCTGGCAGCCGGCACAATTCTGATGGACAAGCTGATTGATATTTTGCGTTTTGACGGCGAACCGGCAGTGCTCCTGCACGGCGACCTCTGGTCCGGTAATGCGGCGGCCAACGAGAAAGGGGAACCGGTCATTTTCGACCCGGCCAGTTACTACGGCAACCGGGAAGCCGAATTTGGCATGATGCGCCTGTTTGGCGGATTTACCCAGCGCTGTGAGGATGCCTACCAGGAAGTCTGGCCATTGCGTGAAGGCTTTGATCGCCGTTTCCAGGTCTACAAGTTGTACCACCAGCTCAACCACCTCAACCTGTTCGGGCGCAGTTATTATGGCGGCTGTCTGGACACCATCTACAGCCTGATCTGATCACACCTGTTCCGGGTTACGGTGGAACACTACCGCTTTTTCCGAGACAGGCATTGGCCATGCAGTCATTAACCATTAATCATCCAGTGAAATACGTTGATGGTGTAATAGCCATAGACGCCATTCACCTCAGGACAGTGGTTGATTGCCGAATGGGTGTCAGGCCAGTACTGCCAGCACCCGCTCTGGTGTGAAGGGATACATGGTCATGCGCTTGCCGGTGGCGTCAAAAAACGCATTGGCAATGGCTGCAGCGGCGGCGGCCATGACTTCCTCGCCCGCCCCGGAAGGTGCTTCTTCCAGCCGTTGCACGATCACCGGCGTCACCGCTGGGCATTGCTCGAAACGCAGTATCGGGTAAGTGGCCCAGTCGAGCGAGGTAACCCCTGTTTCATCAAAGGTGACCTCTTCAAGAAGCATGCGACTGGCAGTCTGGACCAACTGGCCAATCATCTGGTTTTCCACGTTGGATGTGTTCACCACGAGACCGGCATCAATGGCGCCATACAAGTGAAGGATGCGGACTTCGCCAGTTTCTGTATTCACTTCGATTTCTGCAACAGCGCCACCGTAGGAAGCCAGGTGGGTTCCCACTCCGATACCGCGACCGGTCACCGTGTTGCTGTTTCTATTTGCGTTGGCATTACTGGCCCTGGCAGGGCGGGGCTGCCAGTTGGCCGCTTCGGCCGCTGCATCAAGCACATCGCGCCAGTGGTAATCGGAAATATTCTGCTGACGGAATTGCCAGGGGTCCATCTCCAGTTGCCAGGCAAGGTCATCAATGGCCTGTTCCGAAATAAAGGCAAAAGACAAATCCAGGGGAGAGCGTAGCCAGGCGCCCTTGAGATAGTCCAGGCCGTCCACGTGATGGTTCAGCAGGTGGCGATTGGGAATATCGTACATTCCACCCAGGGTCAGTGGATTGACCTGCTGGACAGGCACGGGCGGCCACTCTGCCGCCGGTGTGTTCAGTGCTGTCTGGGCACTGGTTTCAACCAGGCTCCAGTGATGCTGCCAACCTTCGTATTCATAACTGACCAGTTTGCCATTGCGATCAGCAGAGGCTTTTGCCTTGCCGATATGGGCGGGCCCGTAGGTATCCCAGCCATGCTCATCCTGGCGCATGAACTGGACACGCACTGGACGGCCAGCCAGGTGGGACATCAGGGCAGCGGCCTGGGCCACATCATCCCAGCAGCTGTGGCCGAACGTGCCAGCGGCTTCGTGGTACTGGACCCGGACGTTGTCCTGTTCAAGGCCCAGCAGGTTGGCGATGCTGGTGCGCGTGTTGTACACATCCTGGGTCGAGCACATCACCAGGGCGGCTGAATCTGATACATCGGCCAGGGCACAGTTGGGTGCAAAGGGGACATGGGCCTGGTAAGGGCCGGTGCCGTCAAAGGCTGTTTTGACATAAGCCTCGTCAAAAGCGGCAACATCGCCTTCATCCACGACCACGCGATCATTGGTCGGCCCGTTTTCCATGCGGGAAAACAGGGCATCGTTGCCGGGCAGGGTGGAGGGACGCTCCCAGGTCACTTCAAGTTCACGGGCGGCTTTGACCGCATCCCATTCCCGCGGTACGACAACGCCGATGAAATGATTTTGCCTGAGCACCCGGGCACCGGGAATATGGCTGATCGAGTCTTCATTCACAGCAACAATCCTGACGCCGTCCCGATAAGCTCCCTGGCCGGGCGGGCGCACGATGCGGCCATGAAGCATGCCCGGCAAGCGCAGGTGCTGGATATAACGATAGGTGCCATTCGCCTTCAGGGGAATATCCTTGCGCGGCACCGGGGCGGCAACCAGTGTGTAGGTGGCCGGATCCTTGACCGGTGCCGTGCCGGTAAAGGGCTGGTTGAAACGGCGCTCTCCGATCAAGGCCCCATAGGATATTTCAGCTGTACCCGGACCGGAGACAACGCCCCTGGTGACGGAAAGTGATTCGGCGGGGGTATTCAATTGTTCGGCGGCCATGGCCAGCAATGCCTGCCTGGCTTCAGCTGCCGCCCGTTGAACCTGGGGGCCGCCCACCCGTATGGCGGAACTGGAATAGGTGCCGCCCTGGTTGGGTGTGAGATGGGTATCCAGGCCAACGGTGGCTACCTGGTCCATCGCCAGGTCCAGTTCCTCGGCCGCCACCTGCAGCAGTGCCGTGGAACATCCCTGGCCAAGCTCGGCAAAACCGATATAGACCGTTGCTGTGTTGTCTTGATGAATCGCAATCCAGCTGTCGATCTGCTCGGGATCCGGTGGTCCGGCCTTCGGGTCACGCAAGGCCTGGGCACGGACCATGGCAGGTAACTGGAACGGGATGACCAGCGCACCACCGGCTTTCAACAGGTCGCGGCGTTTAACCAGGAAGGGCTTGTCGTGTTTCATGCTGTCTCCTCCTGGTTGTCGGCTCCGGAAATCTTCGCTGTCGCCATGGCATCGGCAGCCCGCAGGATGGCGCTGATGATTTTAGGGTAGGTGCCACAACGGCACAGGTGGCCATTCATGGCAGAGCGGATTTCGGCTTCCGTGGGGGCCGGGTTGTTCAACAGCAGTTCGGTGCCCTTGATGATCATGCCGTTATAACAGTAGCCGCATTGCAATGCCTGCTCCTGGACCAGGGCATCCTGAAGGGGAGTTGTGCGACGTTCACCCGTACCGGTGGCAGCCGCGTAGTAGCTGGTAATGCCTTCCAGCGTGGTGATGTCTTTATTCGCCAGTAACGATATCGGCGTGACACAGGCGCGGGTTTCAACCCCGTCCACCAGGACCGAGCAGGAACCGCATTGCGCCAGGCCGCAACCAAATCGCGGACCCTGCAATTGCAGTTCATCGGTCAGGACATAAAGCAGTGGTGTGTCGTCGCCGGCGTCGGTTTCTATTGTTGCGCCGTTGATGGTCAGTGTTGCCATGGCTTCCCCCTGGAGCTGTAACCTTGTTTGCCAGTCTAAACTGATTTCAGTATTGCTTCATCCCCATGATTTCAAAGTCTTTTTCAGAGACTGAACAATATCAGCAGGGGCAGGCTCAGGGCAGCACCAAGCAGGGCATAGGGCAATTGCGTGCGCACATGTTCCAGGTGTTCACAGCC
>Ga0181561_10001946_pt1 | contig 18330 bp, 12 predicted proteins | sample 011ome_19_FD_133760 | JGI IMG/M metagenome (GOLD analysis project Ga0181561, IMG submission 133760) | Coastal salt marsh microbial communities from the Groves Creek Marsh, Skidaway Island, Georgia - 011510BT metaG (megahit assembly) | ecosystem: Environmental > Aquatic > Marine > Intertidal...
CACTTCATCAAACCCGACTTGAAGCACTTCTTGCAGTTGTGCTTGAACAGGTGCGGCTTGTACTCGCGCACGCCCACCACGAAGTTGTACCAGAAGCCAGCCTGCGCGGGGAAGAAGAAGAGACGCGGAGCGCGACGGGCGGGCGCGAGAAGAGGGTTAGGTTTGTTCGTTCAGCCGCGGAGAGCGCCATCTGAAAATCGGGCTGAGCACCGATCGGGGTGGGTCGCGCGGGCCGTTCGAAGCGTGCGGGTCTCGAAACGACGCCCGGACGTCGTGCCACCGCGCGTGCGAAGACGAAAATTGGCCGGGGAAAGGAGATCGCGGCGTGCACGTACCCCCGCGGCCGTGGCCATGACGCCTTTGAGGGTATCCATCCCTCCGCTTCGCTCTTATCTGCCTGCCGCCGACGAAGGCGCTTTTCCGAACCACCGCGGGGGTCCGACGCGGGTCCGATGGGACGCAGCGAACGAGGATCCGACGGTGCTGTGTGGTGTGCCGAGGTGGCAACTTCGCGGAAGCCAATGGACGTGCTGACGCGCGCCTCCGCGTATGCAACGCACTTTTGGCGGCTCTTCACCAGAAAGTGCGGAGAGTGTGCAGGCGCGTGACATTTTCCTTCAGGAGTCTTTCGTCAAAACGGGCGCAAAAAGAAAAGCTCCGGGTCGACCGTCTCTCGCACTTGCTCCGCGCGCTGGCCAGCATGTCGCACGCGCGCCAGCCGTTCAGCCGCGGCGCCGTCGTGACGGGCGTCAAGGCGAAGCGCTCCGCGGTGAAGCACCCGCCCGAGCTGAACCGGAGCGTCGACACGCGACGCGTGAAGTGGGAGATTATCAAACCGTGGATCGCCGCGCGCGTCACCGAGCTCCTGACCGTGGAGGACGACGTGTTGATCGCGATGATCTACAATCTGCTGGAGCAGGACCAGGTGCACAAGAACGGCGTGTACGTGTATTCCCAGCTGCGCACGTTCCTGGAGAAGGACACGGACGTGTTCATGCGCGAGCTGTGGGACATGTTGGTGAGCGCGAACGCGAATCCGAGCGGCATCCCCCAGAAGTTCATCGACGAAAAAGCCGCCGAGCTCCGGCGACAAAAGGCGGTCGCGGATGAGCTGCGGCGTCGCCAGCGCGAGTCCGACGACGCCGCGAGGCGGCAACGCGTCAAGTCCGAGACGAAGCCCGAGACTAAGCCCGATGTTAAGCCCGAGCGCGGCGATGAACGGGACCGGGGCGAGGGAAGATCGCCGCGGCGGGACCGCGACGACGACCGGTTTCGTCGGCGGCGCGACGACAGCTGGGAGCGCCGGTACCGTTCGCGGAGTCGGTCGCGCTCGCCGCGCGCGCGGAGCCGCGACCGGCGCGACCGGGACGACAGGCCCGCCCGGGGTCGAAGCAGGGACGGGGACCACGCGAGGGGGGGTGGAAATGCCGATGGAAGACGCGACAGAAGGTGATGTTGATTGTGGACAGAGTCTCACTCTAGTAGTATGCAGTCTACGTAAGATAGCTACCTATACCGCGATTCGTCGCGGGAAGAAGCGTTCATCGCTTCTTTTTCTTCCCGCTGCCCTTCCCGCCCGCCTCGCTCTTCCTCTTCCTTTCGGTTCGTTTCGGCTCCTCCTCGCCCTCCGACGCGCCGCTAGGCTCGTCGCGGCCCGCCCCGAGCGCGCGCTCGACCATCCGGCCCGCGGCGGCGGCGTCCACCGCGCTCCGCGCGGCTTTGCCGGCGGCGCGGCGCTCCGCCGCCGTCGCCTTGTCCAGCTTCGTGCGGTACAGCGCGACGCGCTCGAGCTCGCGCTTGACCGCGTGGTCCGCGGGGTCGAGCCCAACCGCCTTGAGGTACATGCTGAACAGCGTGCTCACGGCGTTGGCCATGGAGACGTGCACCTTGGCGCGCTCGAGCGGCGTGAGCGCCGCCTCGAGCTCGCGGCGGTCCAGCGCCAGGATGGGCGCCAGGCCCGTCTCCACCGACGACACCGCCGCCTCGAAACGCTCGAGCTGCGACTTGACGTCCTCGGGGAGGCTCAGGGACTCCATCGGGACGCGAACGTGCTCTCTCAGGGAGCGTACGGGCCAGTCCTGAGCGCGTCGTCCGTCGAGCGCGCGTGACGTGGACGTTTGCCAGCGCGAGGGGAAGTGCGGCGGCGGCGGCCGGAAGCCCGAGGAATTCGTCCGATTTTTTTTTTTTCGTGCGCGCGTGGTTTCGCGCACGTCGGGAAACGGGGCCTCGATCGGGTTCGTTTCGGCTGATTTCGGAAGTTCCAAATCGATGACGCGTCGGGCTGTTGTCTGTTGTCGTCGGATAACTTCTCCACAGCGGAACGCGCGCGCGAGCGCACGCGAGACGACGCACGCGATGGCGGAGGAACCGAGCGCGCCGAAGCGCCACAAGCTCGTCGGGCACAAGAACTTCAAGCGGCACAACCCCATGTCCGACCGGTTCGCGATGCACGGCTTCCACCACGTGGAGTTTTGGTGCGGCGACGCGACGACCGCCGCGTCGCGCTTCTCCGTGGGACTCGGGATGCAGCTCATCGCCAAGAGCGACCTGAGCACGGGGAACAAAAGCTACGCCTCGTACGTGCTCAACTCGAACGACCTGACGTTCGTGTTCAGCGCCGCGTCGTACCGACCCGCCGGGGAGGACGACGCCGGGTCTTCCGCGCCGTTCCCGGCGCACGACCCGAGCGCGATGCGCGCGTTCGTGGACAAGCACGGCCTCGGCGTGCGCGCGGTGGGCGTGACGGTGGACGACGCGAAACAGGCGTACGAAGCGTCCGTCGCGAACGGCGGGCGCGGCGTGCTGCCTCCGACCGACCTCGGCGGTGGCGTCGTGATCGCCGAGGTGAGCCTGTACGGCGACGTGGTGTTGCGGTACGTCTCCGGCGTCGACGACGACGCGAAAAAAACGTTTTTGCCCAAATACGCCGACGCGCGGCCGCCGTCGACCGCCGCGCCTCTGACGTACGGCCTGCGGCGCCTGGACCACGCCGTGGGGAACGTGCACGACCTCATCGAGACCGTGGACTACATCACCGCGTTCACCGGGATGCACCAGTTCGCGGAGTTCACCGCGGAGGACGTCGGCACCGTGGACAGCGGCTTGAACTCGATGGTGCTCGCCAACAACAACGAGTTCGTGCTTTTGCCCGTGAACGAGCCCACATTCGGGACGAAGCGCAAGAGCCAGATCCAGACGTACCTGGAGCAAAACGACGGACCGGGGCTGCAGCACCTGGCGCTGAAGACGGACGACGTGTTCGCGACGGTGCGCGCGATGCGCGCGCACGGAGGCGGGCGCGGCGGGTTCGAGTTCCAGGCGCCGGCGTCGGCGGAGTATTACCGGGACTTGAAGGCGCGCGTCGGGGAAGACGCGCTGAGCGCCGAGCAGTTCGCGCAGGTGCAGGAGCTGGGGTTGCTGGTGGACAGGGACGACCAGGGCGTCCTCGTGCAGATCTTCACCAAGCCGCTGGGCGACCGGCCCACGGTGTTCATCGAGATCATCCAGAGGGTGGGGTGCGCGCGCGCGCCGGAGCCGGAGACAGATGGCGCTCTGCCCGAGCGCGAGCAAGCCGCGGGCTGCGGCGGCTTCGGCAAGGGCAACTTCTCGGAGCTCTTCAAGAGCATCGAGCGGTACGAGCGCACGCTCGAGGTGTGAGGCGAGGCGCGTTCGCTATATACTACTGTCATTTCCAATATGAACGCTACGGCTCACGTTCGAATCACATGTTCGCGAAAGGGTTACTCTGCGCATAGTGTCCTCCGCCAGCCTGAGGTTGGGTGTGCTGCGGAGGCGCGCCCCCGCCAGGCATCATCTGCTGTCCCCAAGCTCCGAAACCCTGTGGCTGCTGCATTTGCGGAATCTGGCCGCCCATCATCATGCCTTGCTGCATTTGAGGCGTCGCGGCCCCGCCGTGCATCACGCCCTGCTGCTGCGCCATCATCTGCTGCTGCCGCATCATCATCATCTGCTGCTGCTGCTGCTGCTGCTGCTGCAAATGCATCATGCCGGGCTGCTGCGCGAATCCGCCCATCTGCGACATCTGCGCGCCGGGCATCATACCCTGCATCCCGCCCATCATGCCCTGCATGCCTCCTGTCGCGCCGAACCCGCCGCCCATGCCGCCCATCATGCCTACGCCCGCCGACGCCGCGGGCGCGTCCGGCTCCTTGGGCTTGGGCTTCGGTTTCGGCGCGCTGACGCCGATGGAGGCGCCCAGGTCACCGAATGGGTCGGGAGACGACGTCGAAGGCTCATCCGCCAGCAACTGCCCGACGACACCCATCCCTCCGGTTTCTCCGGTTCCCATGCCGCCCATCGCGCCGCCCATGCCACCACCGGTGCTGAACTGGTTGAACTGAGACGGCGCCGCCGCCGTCTGCGGCGCGGCGCCGTACCCGCCGAGCGGCTGAGGAGGCGCGGCGCGGAAACCCATGTTTCCCGTTCCGCCGGGCTGCGCCATGCCCCCGCCGCCAAACAGGTCGTCGCTCAGCATTTGCCGACCCGCCGGAGCCGGCGCGGGAGCCGCCGACGCGACCGCCGGCGCAGCCGCGAGCGTCGCCCCGGCAACGGGCTGCGCCGCCGCCGTAACGTTCATCGAGCCGAACATGTCACCGGCGGCGTTCTGCGTCTGCGTCTGCGGTTGCGCGGGCGCGGGCGCGGCAGCAGGTGGAGATGCGATCGTCATCGATCCGAAAATGCTAGGCGCATCGGTTTGTGCGGCAGGAGCCGAGGGCGCCGCCGAGGGCGCCGCAGAGGGCGCCGCAGAGGGCGCCGCAGAGGGCGCCGCGAACATCGCGCCGAACATGTCGGGCGCCGCTGCCTGGGCGGGCGCCTGAGGCGCCGTCGCAGGCGCCTGAGGCACCGGTGCCGGTGCCTGAGCCACCGGGGCTGCCCCGAACATCGACCCGAACATGTCAGGCGCAGCGGCGGTCTGCGTTGTGGATTGCACCGCGGCATGTGCTGGTGGGGCGATCGACATGGAGCCGAACATGTCCTGCGCGGCGGGCGCGCGAGGCGGCACAGGAATCGCGGGCGGCGGCGGCTGTTGCGTCTCCGGCGGTTTCATCGCCGTGGGCGGCGTGTTGCTGAACGCGTTCCAGCCGTTTCCATCCGCGAAGCCCCCGTTCATGCCGTTGGTCTGCGCGCTCGACGGCGGCGCGGCGGCCGCGGGCGTGGCCGCGAACGCCGACGAGAGCTGCGCCTGCGCGTCTGACGTAGTGGGGCTGATGAAACCGCCGAGCCCGAAGGGGTCCGCCGCCGCGGGCGCGGGCGTCGCCGCCGCGGGCGGCTGAGGCTGCTGGGGCCGATGGAACTGCTGTCCAGGCGGCGCCACGCCGAAGTTTCCGAACGAGGGTTGTTGCACGACCGGCGCCTGCGGCGCCTGCTGCGCGGGTGCCTGCTGCGCGGGCGTGGCTCTCTGTCCCTCGAACCGTCGTTCGACGAAAACCTGCCGGATGAAGTTTTTCAGCTGCGCGGTTTTCGTGTTCTCCACCATCGGGCAGGAGCGTTCGTTTTCCGTGCCGTACCACCCCGCGAGGAACGACGCGCGCGCGGCGTCGTTCCCCACCTCGTTCGCGAGCTGCACCTCCTCCTTGGAGAACTTCGAGGACGAGATGGACTTAACGCGGAATTGGAAATCGCGGTGGACGCCCGCGCACGCCGTGCACACGAAGGTGCCGAACGCGACGCAGACGTACTGCGGGGCGCGTCCGCCGTGGCCCACGCACGTCATACACTGCTTATTGCCGGCGCGATGCGACATCTCGCGCAGCATCTTCTCGTGCTTGACATCCTCCTTGGAGTTCATGGCCGCCGCGGGGCCTGTCGGCGGCTACCGCGCGTTCGCGACGCTTTCAGATGCGCACGCGCTTTTCGCCACGTGCCGGCGAGTCACCGAAACGTCGGCGAGAGACGAACGCGCCGAAGTTCGTCCTGAGGCGGAGGCTCGACGACGGCTCGAGGCGTCGAACCCGCGCGGGATTGATAACCTTCCGCGCGACGTGTGCGCGCGGCTTGGTGTGTCGCGAGTCGGTCTCGCCCTGTCGTTTCCCCGAGGAAGACCGAGGGCGCGAGATCTCGTCGTCAACGACTCAACGTCTTTTTCGGCATTGTTCTTTTGGGCGCGTTCGAGTCCGAGTTGCAAGACACGCCGGAGGATGAAAAAGCGCAGTTCCAGAAGGACTGCGAGATGCAGAGATCCGCCGAGTGCAGATCCGCCGCCGCGCGAGATCTTCGTCGGGACGGGACGGGAAAAAGCTGCTGACTGTGCGTGTGCCGACTACGGAACCCAGATCCGGACGCGCGACATGTCGCCGTCCCCGAGGATCCGCGAGGTGTACGGCGACGGAGACGAGCTCGAGGAGGAGGAGGAGGATGACGACGTCCTCGCTGATTTCGCGTTCGAGCGCGGTACGGGCATCGTCGGGGGAGACCACCTCGCGCGCGTGGCGTCCGCGGAAAATGGTTCGCCCGACGCCAAAGCGGCCGGTCCCTCCTCGAGCTTCGGGGACGACCCGGGCGTGGCGGCGACCATGGCGGTGGCGCGCATGATGTCCGCTACGGGCGCGAAGAGCCTTCCGCAGGGCCTGGTCCGCTTGATGTCCCCGTACCAGGCGCACTACGACGAGCTCAAGATGCTGGGCAAAGGCGGGTTCGGCAGCGTGGTCGCGGCGGTTGGCCGGCTGGACGATCGACCCGTCGCGGTGAAGAAGATCCATTTCAAGAGCGCGGCACCGCCGTGGGCGAAGAACGACGCCATCGAAAGTCTACACGAGGAGCTGCTGAGGGAAGCGCGCGCGCTGGCACTGATGGATGACCCGAGGGTGGTGAAGTACCACTCCGCCTGGATCGAGCCGCGGTGGTCGAAACTCGCGTCCATGTCCGGCGACGCCGCGCCCGCCTCCGGCGCCGAGACGGACTCGAGCGCGCCGGGCAGGAGCCGCGCCGGCCTGGTCCGCCGGCCCTCGCTGTTGTTCGCGGACGTCAACGGGGACGACGACGACGACGACGACTCAGGGTCGTCGACGTCGGAAGAGGAAACGGAGTCCGAGTACTCCGAGACGGGATCCGTCGCGGCGGACGGCGGGCGCGGGACGCCGTCTCTGGAGTTGCCTGACGGCCGAGTGAAACGCGTGAAGAGCGTGGTGTGGACCCCCGCCGCGCGCGCTGCGGCAGCGGCTCGTTGGCCGTACACCCTGTACATCTCCATGGAGCTGTGTCCGGGAACGACGCTACGCGATTGGATCCGGGTACGGCCGCGCGGCGATATCCAGGCGGGCGCGGGAACGCACATTTTCCGCGCGCTGTGCGAGGCACTCCGGTACGTACACGCGCACGGCTTGATTCATCGGGACGTGAAGCCCGCGAACGTGCTCGTGCACAGGGGTTCGTCCGCGCTCGAGCCCACAGTGAAACTCATGGACTTCGGGTTGGCGGTGTTCGACGACCGGGTCGAGCGGAACGACCGAGGCGCGCGGACCGCGTACGCGGAAAACGGCGGCGCGAAAACATCCGACGACGCGAAGAAGAAATTCTCAGTCGGCGTCGGTACTGCGAGCTATTGCGCCCCCGAACAACGCGGCGGCACGGGATTGTACTCCTCCGCCGTGGACATGTACAGCACGGGCGTGGTGTTGGTGGAGATGCTCACCGCGTTGGGGGCGGAAGCGACGGAATCGGAGCGGTTACATCTCATCGCCGACGCGAAACGGTTGGAGCTTCCGGAGACGCTCACGAAGGCGTTCCCCAAGCACGCCGCGTTGGCCCGGGAGCTCCTCTCGTCGGACCCGGGCGCGAGGCCGACCGCCGCCGCGGTGCTTCGCCGGTGGCCGCGCGTGAACTTGCGCGTGGACGGGTTCGGGAAAAAGCGGTCGGGCGACTCGGAGATGCACGCGCGTCGCCTGTTGCTGGGCGGCGGAGGCGGAGGAATCGCCACGGGCGTCGGCGCCTCGGCGCGGGGAAACATCGGCGTCGCCGTCGCCGCCGCCGCGGGCGCGGCGGCGGCGAAAGCGGCGGCCGGTTCGGGGAGCGACGGTGGCTCGGGAGATAGCAGTTACGTGCCGCCCGGATACGGCGAGCCGCGTGCGACCGCTTCGGAGATCGAGGCGGCGGCGATGAGCGCGGCGCTTGACCAGTTTAAGTTCAAGCGTTCGCAGTCGCTTCCCGAGGCGGAGTTGTCCGCGATCGCCGACGCCGTCACCGCCGCCGGCGAGATCGCAGGTCTCAGGGGGAACAGGAGTCCAAACAGCCCGATGCGTCGCATCGGGTCACCGAGCCCGCTGGCGCCCGCGACTGTTCTCGAAGAGACCGAGGGGACCATCGAGACCGACTCGGGGGAGGAACCAAAGCCCGACGGGGAGATGACGCGGGATGACCTCGAAGCCGAGGTTCGGAGGCTTCGCGAACGCGTCGCGCACCTCGAACAAAACGCCGAGCCCTGATGAGAGTATGATATTCAGCATGTTATATTTATCACATCCGATACGCACAAGACTACGATACACGTAACGATACGGCGCTACACGCACTACTGCGCTGCGTTGTTGACGATGCGTCGAAGCTCCGCGGCGAACGCGTACGGGTACTCTTCGCGCGCGCCTCGGTTGGAAACGTCCCTCAGATGCTCGAAATCGAGTTTGCGCCCCGAGGTCGCGAACGAGTCCCGCGTCGCGAAATGTTCCAGACCCTCTTTCGTCTTGGGTTCCGTGAACGAAACCGCCAACGCGCGGTGGATCGGTCCACTCCACGTCGCATCATCGCGCGCGCCCCCTCTGGTGGCGGAATCGTCCAGAAAAGCCGCCTCGTCGGCCGTCTCCGAGACGCTCCCGTGCGCGAACGCTTCGAATCGAAACCGCGCGGTGTCGACGTCGAGTGGTTTCCGGCGCGCCGACTGCGACGCGGAGAAGGGCATGCTCGGCGTGGCGAATCGACCGCCCGAAGGGTTCATCGCCATACCTCGCACCGCGAGCTCGGTCGGCGTGAGCGGCGGGCGACGCGCGGCGATCTGTTGTTCCAGTCTGGCGGAAAAGTCGGCGTCCGAGAAAGCCGCGTACGCCGATTTTTCGGTTTCGGCTTTTTCGCCAAACGCGCGCGACGCCATACGCGCGCGGGGCTCGCTTCGCGCCGCGCGGAGCCGGTGTCTCCTCCTCGCGCTCGCCCTGACGGACACGGACTCGGTCCCGCGAGCCAGGTCGCGCGAGTCGTCCATGCGCGCCGAGTCGTCGTCCTCCGCGGCGCTGACGTCGGCGTCGGATCCGCCGCACCGGCTGAAACGCGCTTCGGTTCGCGGCGGCGACGCGTCGCCGAGGACGCCTTCGTCGCCTTCGTCGCCCTCCGCCCCGCCTGGCGCGTTCGCGTCGCGCGCGGAGGAGACGGCGTGCCTCACCGGAGCGGGGGGAGGGCTCCGGCCGCACGAAACGCACGCGCGCCGGTGTCTGATCGGAGACGGGGTCGCGGGCGGACTCGCCCTCGCGGCGGCGTCGAATTCCGCGGGGTCCAATCGCGTCGCCGTTTCGGCGGTTTCCTCGGCGCCTACGCCCGTCCTCGGCCTGGTCTTCGCGTTTCCGCCGCGGCGCGCCAGGCGCGGCGGCGCGTGCGCGGGCGCCGCCGGAGTCGCCACAGGGCTGTCGAAGACGAACGAGTCATCGAGCGAGACGTCGCCGGCGACGGCGGCGATCGCCGCCGCGACGCCTCCGCCCTCGTCGGCGTCGAAGAGGGACCGGCGACGCGCGTGCGCGCGCCGTTCGCGCCTGGCATCCGGCGAATCCGCGTCCAGCCGCGCGTTCGGGATGGGGGAGATGCCCGCAAAGTCCAAGTCGCGCGGAAGACGCGCGTCCGCGCGCGCGGGCGTGCAGAGCGCCGTTTTCGCTTTCGCTTTCCCCGCGTTCGTATCCGCGTCCTCCTCCGCAGACCGGCAGAACAGCTCGTACAGGCCGCTCTTCGTCTCGGCCTCTTCGTCGCCCTCGTCGACGCGCGGGAACCGCGCGCGGGTCCGCACGCCTCTTCCGAAGGGCCGGCGCCGCGGCGGCGCGAGCGCGAGCCTCGAATCGGCGCGGCGAGCCTCGCCGGCGCCCCGGAAGACGGAGGGCGAGAGGGGATCGTCGACGCTGCCGCAAGGGGACCAGATCGAGTCCGCGGGCGACCCGGGGGATGGCGCGAGCGATGAGCCCTCGGACGACGGGGACGCGCCGAACGCGCCCGCCGGGTCCGCGGGTCCCCCGGGCGAATCGGAGGCCCACAGCGGCGAGCACAGCGCGGGGTCGCGTCCTCCGGAGACGCGCGCCGCCGCTTCCTTCTCGTCGAAGTACTTCTGGCACCGAATCTCCTCCGCCTCCACCGCCGCGGCGGCGGCGAGACGCATCGCCGCCACGAGTTCGTCCTCGGACGAGGCGTCCGAGGCATCGTCTTCCACGGCGTCGTCCTCTTCGCCCGCGTGCTCCGGGACGTCGAGGTCCGCGGGCGCGGTGTTTGCCACCACCTCCACGGTGCAGTCCGCGAGGTCGCGCGCGCGTCGTTCTTCCACGTCCAGCGACTCGAGCGCGAACCGCGTGTTGTCCTCCTCCTCGCCGTCGCCCGCTCGGCGCGCGGCGTCCGTCTCGCCGTCCGACGCCGCGTCGCGCAGCGGAAGCACCTCGAGAACGTCGGGGAAGTTGATCTTGTCCGCTCGCACGCCGCTCTCGAACGGACAGGCGGGGTTCGGCGCGCGGGACGTCGCGGAGGACGTCTCCATGTCAGCCGCCTCCATCGGAAGCCCGCGGCGAGGACCACCCGGGGTGCGCGCGACGGAGTGCGCTCGGCACCGACGCGTCCCGCGACGGAACGCGTTCTCGGAAACGGCTAATAAACGGGTGGATTTCTGGATTTTCTGCGCCATTTCGGTCCGCGCTGTTTGGCGTGTGTCACATCTCACCCACCTCGAAGGAGACAATCGACGAGGGTTTGTCAGTTTTTTTCGTGTTTGGAGTCATCACCTCCGCCTTCATCACACATGCCGGCGCCATGGCGTCCCGGTCGGCGGTTCTGAGCCTCGCCGAGGCGGGCATCTCCCCTCAGGTGGGCGCCCCCCCCGCGGACGTGCTGGACCCCTCGTTCGCGCCCTCCGAGCGGGATGGCCTGCTCGTGATCGACGTGCAGACCGATTTCATGCCCGGCGGGGCTCTGGAGGTCCCGGGCGGCACGGAGGTGATCCCGATCGTGAACGCGCTGGTGCGCCGGTTCGAGCACGTGGTGCTGTCCCAGGACTGGCACCCCCCGAAACACAGCTCGTTCGCGTCGCAGCACGAGGGCAAGAGCCCGTACGACGAGACGCAGATGCCGTACGGCGCGCAGACCCTCTGGCCCGACCACTGCGTGCAGAACACGCCCGGCTCGGCGTTCCACGCGGATTTGGCCATCCCCGCGCGCGCGCGCATCTGCCGCAAGGGCTTCCGGTCGGCCATCGACTCGTACAGCGCGTTCTTCGAGAACGACCGGGTCACGGGGACGGGGCTCCAGGCGCACTTCCAGGAGCTAGGCGTCACGACGGTATACGTGGTCGGGGTGGCGTACGACTTTTGCGTACGCTTCTCCTGCGAGGACGCCGCGGCGCGGTGCGGCGCGACGGCTGTCTTGGTGAAGGACGCGACGCGCGCGGTGGGCCTCCCCGGGTCGGTGGAAGCCGCGGCGAAGGGGCTGGAACAGGCGGGGGTGCGGATCGTGAACGCCGCGGAGCTGAGGAGTTGAAGATTCGAGGATGATGTGTGGTGGCGGAGTAGACCGCGAGAGACGCCGTTCAGCAAACACAGTTGCCAAAATCCATCGCCGTCGACTTGTCGCCTGTTCAACAAATCGTAAATTTGGTGGCGCTTCTCTTCTTCTTTCCTCGAACCCGACCATCGGCGGTAGAACGACACGCGCCGTTGGGTGTCGACATGGGGGGCACCGCGGGCCAGCGCCGCGCGGAGAAGGCGGAGCGCGAGCAGGCGAAGAAGGAATCCGCCGTCTCTTCCAAGAAGAAGGCTGAGGAGGACGCGCACTGGGCAGCCGCGGGCGAGGGGCAAAAGAGCAAAGCCGCCGCGAAACGAGATGCCGCCGATGCGGCGGCCGACGCCGCCGCCGCGAAGCGGGCCGAGGCGAAGCGCCTCGCGAAGCTCGAGGAGGAGGAGATGGCGAGTTTCGGGAAGCCTAAGGCCAAGGGCGGCGCGAAGAAGAAGATGACCAAGGCTGAGATCCGGGCGGCAGAGGAGGCGGAGGCGTTGGCGAGGGCCAAGGCTCGTTTTCTGAAGGCGCAGGTGGCAAAAAAAGAAGTTTCCGAGGATGCGTACGCGGCGACCGTCGACGTCGCGAACGAGAACGCGAACGACTCCGTGGAGGCCTCGGGCGTCGACGCCGCCGTGGACGCCCTGAAGGTCCTGACCACGGGTGAGAGCGGGTCCAAGCCGCAATCGACGAACATGAAAGCCGCGTTCGCGGCGTTTCAGGAAGCGGAGCTTCCGAAGTTGAAAGAGGAAAATCCGCGTCTGAAGAAGTCGCAATACGACGAGCAGCTGTCGAAGATGTGGAAGAAGGACCCGAGGAACCCCCAGAACTTCCCCAAGGAGTAAGACCGCGGTCCGGAGGTGCATGTCGGCGAACGATCGTCCGCGTGAGACCTCCCTCCCTCGGTGAGTCGAAGAGTGATGTGATGATACGCGGCGGCGACGGAGCGTCTCGTCGATTCCAAAAGCTACGTATCGTACGCGCGCTACTTACTCTCCCCCGTGACGGCGTTTTTGGCTTTGTCCGCCAGCCCCCGGAACAGCCCTATGCCCTTGTTGATCTTGGACTTGGCCGCCGCCGCGTTGTACAGCGCGCTCTCCAGGTCCTCCTGCTCCGGGCGCCTCTGCATCGCGCCCACCTGCTGGTACTCCCCGGCGTCGTCCTTGACCAGGATGCGCCAGGGGCTCCCCTCGGGCGCGCCCCCGCGCACGCACTTGAACACGGCGCCCTCCGTCGTCGCGCCGGTCACGCCTTGGATGGCGAGCGGCAGGTACGAGTACACCACGGAGAAGGAGTTGGCGAACACTGCCGTGGCGTCCGGCGTTCGGCGCGCATCGTCCGGATCCACCGCCGCCGCGCGAAACGTCACCCCGCCGTCGCCCGCGTGGAACCACTCCACGTTCACGCCCACCACGGGCCGCGCGCCGGCGAGCTCCGCCACGCGCCGCGCGGCGGCGACTTGGTCGTCGGCCACCCCGACGAGCGCCACGGCGCCCTCGCCCATGGCGAGGTCGCAGCCCACGCCCCGCAGGGCGTCGTCGATGTGCACGTGCTCGCGGATGTCGTCCTTCCCACCGGAGGTGGCCGCCGCGGCGGCGGCGTCGCCGTAGACCGCGGTCCCGACGACGCCGCCCGCGCACGCGCCAACCACCATGGCGCGCACGTCCGCGGGCGCGTCGCTGGCGAGCGGGAGCTCGACGGCGACGCGCAGGGGCGCGAGCGCCTTGCCGCTGGAGCGGCGTTTCTTGCCCGCCTTCTTGGCGCGCTTCGCACACACCGCCGCGATGGCCTCCCGGGCCTGCGCGAAGGAGTCGTCGCGGCTCACGGGGGGGACCAGCTCCATCTCCGTCGCGTCGAACCGGCCCGCGCTGGGCACCACGCGCGATCGCGCATCCCGGGGGGTGCGCGAAATCGTCGCGGAGCGGCTCGGGGCCGGGGACGGGGACGGGCGGGCCGCGCGCGAGGACGGGCGAGGCGCCGCGGGCGCCACACACGAGGCGGCCGCGCAGAGCGACATCTGAGGCTTCCGAAGAGGCTGCGGGGGACGGACGCGTCCGACACACTGCGGAGGTGGCGCACGCGAGTTTCGTTTATCCGAAACGCCACGCGGACACGGAGTGTGCCACAGATCGCGTCGACGACGAGAAAATGCGCATGATGGGCCCGCTGGCGTACCGGCGTATGAATAACCCGAATAGCTACAGTCCAGTACGAGTTGACGCGCGACGTAAAACGCTCTCGACGCCGGCTAACCCCAGACCTCGAGGCTGGCGTCTCCCCCCGGCCCCAGCGTTTGTTTCGGGACGTACAGCCGCAAACGTTCGCGCGTTCCCGCCCAGACACGCACGCCCGGCTCCGTCTCCACCGCCACCGCCGACGCCACCTCGGCGGATGCGCCCGGCGGGGCGACGCGCTCGCGCCGCCACGCCTCCGTCCCCGCCTCGAGGTCCCACACCGCGAGCGCCTCCACCTCGCGCGCGGTGGACGGCCGCCCCGCGACCGCGCGCACTTGGTACGTCTGGTCGAACGCCACGAACCGCTCGCGCGCGTCCACCGCGCACCGCCGCCTGGTGTCGAAGACGCGCGCCGGCGACCCGCGCGCCAGCACGCGCGCCGGCGCGCCCGCGTGGCGCGCGTCCCACACGCGCAGCCCGCCGTCGGCGCTCGCGGCGACGAGCGTACCCGGGAGCGTACGCAGCGCCACGAGGTCCGTGACGAAGCTGAACCCGCCCGCGGCTTTCAACGCGTCGCCGCGCGCGGTGACGTACGAGGGTCTGCGCGCGCGCGAGTCCACGAACGCCAGCGTGCCGTCCCTGAGCCCGACGGCGAACGTCTCGGCGCGCGCGCCGGGCGCGAGCGACGCGTCGGCGTGCGGGCCGACGTCGCACGCGACGGCGACGGCGTCGCTGCGCATCGCGACGGAAACCAGCGGGCGCTCCACGCGGCGCACTGCACGGTTCGCGCGCACGTCGTACAGCAGCAGGCCGTGGGACTCGGCGACGCACGCGACCGCGCCCGTGCACGGCGAGACGGCGGCGTCGAAAAAGCCGGGGTGCGTGTTTTTGAACTCGCGGAAGCGTCCGGGCGCGTCCCCCGCCGCGAAGAAGTGCGCGGCGCCGTCTCCGCGGTACGCCGGCGCGAGACCCGCGCGTCCGCCCCGCGCCAGCGGAGGCAGGGAGATCGCCGCGACCCCGCCCGGAGGTCGCGCGGGGTCTCGGTTCGCGCCGTCGCCCATCAGGCTCGTGCTGAGGCACGCGTGCGGCGTCGCGCCGTGCCGCGACGCGAAATCCGCATCCTCCTCCGAGTCGTCGTCGCTTCCGGGCGCGCCCGTTTCGACGACGCCACCGTCGGGGGGTCCGGCGGCGTCGTCGAAACCCATCACCCCGGTGAGCCCCGCGTTTCTCGCGGCGGCCCACTCGACCGCGCGCATCCTCTGCGTCTCGCGCGCCATGAACGAGCTCGCCAGCGCGCGGTTCGCGAACGCGTCGTCCACGCACGCGCGCTCGCGCCGCTCGCACACCGCCGTCTCCGCAACGCCCCACCCTCTCCCGGTGTGGTCCACGCTCCGCAGCCGTTTGACGTACGAATGCGAAAAAAAAACACGCCTTCCGGAAGACGGCGCCCCCGCGAGGAGGATTCGATCGGGGGTCACGAACGAATCGGTCGCGGCGTTACCGCGCGCGTGTTCCGCGAACGCGTGCCCCACGCGGAGCGGATCGACCGCCAACTCGAACCCGTGCCCGAACGCGTCCGCGCCGATCTCGCCGGCGAGCGTCAAACCGCGGACGTGCGCGCGCCTCGCGGCGGCGACGATGTCCGACGGGCTCGCGACCCGGCGGCCGCGCAGGTTCTTGCCGCCGAGCGCCATCCCGAGCGCGCGCGCGCGCAGAGCGTCGAACGGGGATGCCGAGTATTTTTCAGGGGAAGGCCCCGGTCGCTTCTGCGCGTCGTTCGGTTTTCGTTCGGAAGGCGCGGCGACGCCGCTTCGCGAAGACGAGGAAGGGTCCCGCCGTGACGAAGCGTCCGCCCCGCGTTCACGCGCGCGTTCGCCCCCGCGTTTCTTCTTGCGGCGACTGCCATCGCCGGGAGGGTCTCGCGCCCGCGAGGATGACGCGCCCTTTCCGCTGCGGCGTCTGTTTTCGGGAGCGTTCGCGCCGAGATGGGTCCTGTCGCGTCGCGGGACGTGGATGCCATTCGGTTGTTAGCGTCCGAGAGAAATACAAAGGCGTCGGCGCGGATGGGCGCGGGTTCGTCGTGCGCTGAAACGCGTCGGGGATCGCACCGACTCAAGTCGCGCGCGACGTTCTCCTGGGCGAGCGCAAAGTATCTCTGCCGCTCCTCATCCCAGTAGAAACCCGGCAGGTCGCGCATCCCGCCGCCCGGCAGCGCGCCCGCCCTTTGCGAAAGTCCCTCCTCGAACGCGGGAGAAGCCGGCCGACTCCCATCTGTGGCAAGTCGAGCACAGTTGCACGTGGCATCGGGATCGATCCCGCGAACGCATCCGAGTCAGATCGCCAAAAACCGTGACCCGTAATCTGAAGGTTTCGGGCGCGCCGGTGCTCAATCCGCGCCGCGCCTTCGACGCTCAAATCTTCACACGAACCCCGTCGAACGCCCCTCGCGTCGACCTTCACCCCGCCTCCACCACCCTTCACCATGTCCTTCGCCATCCTCGGCGCCAACGCCGCGCTCGTGCCCAACCGCGTGCGCATCGCGAAAGCTAACAACACGCGCGTCGTCTCCACCGTCACCGTCGCGGTACGTCCCACCTTTCCCGCGCTCGACGCGAGCCCGATTTCAATCCCGATACCGTCACGCGTCGTGCGCTCGATATCTCGATCGGCTCGTCTCCGTACCGCTCGCGCCGCTCGAGACGCGCGTCTCGACGGAGGATCCCGTGCGCTTTTTCTCGATCGCCCGAAACCACGTGGCGCGGGCGATCTTTTTGTTTTGCTCATTTCCCTTTCTTCGTGACTGGGTTCACGGAAGAAACGACCCGAAATCCGACGCTTCGGCTTTTTCGCGAAAAAGCGCGCCCCGCGTAAAACGCCCGCCAGCGATCGCGACGACGGACGACGACTGACCCGAGCCCGCGCGACTCAAAAATCTCTGATGACAAAAACGAACAGGGCACGGGCAAGGGTTTCGGTCGCCATACGCACCACAAGGACACGCACATGGAGATTGACTACAAGAAGCACATCCCCGGCTACGACAACATGTCGCGCCCGCAGAAGTACCGCGCGCGCAAATCCGTCAAGGCGATGATCAACAAGTTTGAGCACGACAGGGGCCAGCAAATGGCGGTCAAGAACACCTCGGACTTCGCCAAGAAGGCGTTCGCGTTCTACCAGAGCTGCGTCGACGCTTGTGAGGAGCTCGAGTGTGTCCAGGAGTGCAAGGTCGAGTGGGACATGTGATGGAGTGGGACATTACTGTCCGAGCGCGCGACGCCCCGAAACGTCCCGGGAAGCGCGCGCGAAAGTTGTTTTTGAAGTCCCGACGCAATCGACGCGAGGGTACCTTGTAATAACGCTTGTGATACATTTTCATACGTAAAACGATACTGATGCGCTTCCGCGCACGCAGCGCCGCGAAAAGTGACTTGGCTTTCATTGCGCTCGCTTCGCTCAAACAGCTGGCCAGCTGTTCAGCTCGAATGTCTTCTCGAGACGGCCATCTACGGCGCGACGGGTCGCCGAGTCTACTCGCCGAAGTACTTCTCCTCGGCGTGTCGCGCCGTCTCCGCAGCGAAAGATTCGTCCAGCGACGCGTCGCCGTCCACGCGCGCGTACGCGGCGGCGCCCGGTTCCCCGCCGTCCAGGAACCGCTCGCGCAAAACACGACGGAACGAAGCGACGCGCGCGGCCCGAGTCGCCGTGTTGGCTTCGGGATCGGCCGCGTCCGCGCCGACGCCGCTCGGGCGTTTGCCTCTCTTTTTTTTTTCTGCGTCGGATTCGGCGTCGTCCTCGGTTCCCGCCGCGCCGCGCGCCGCCGCGACCGCCGCGTCCGCGTCGCGGTAGTCCTCCCGCGCGAGGAGCGCGAGGGACACGGCGTGCGCACGCTCAGTTTCGTCCGACCCGGCGGCTTCGCTGCCTCCCTGGTCTCCAGCCTCCCTGGTCTCCAGCGCGGCGCCGACGTGCTGGTGGAAAAGAACCGGCTCCCGCAGACGCATGGCGTGTTCCGTGAAATGGCCCTGGGACTCCAGCACGTCGAGGTGGGCGAGTCTCCGCATGCGAGTGACGCGACGCGCGGCGGCGGCCTGCGCCGGTGTCGGCGACCGCGATTCCACGAGGCGCGCGAGATGGAAATCCACCTCGTAGTCGCCCCGCAGGTGGTCGAACACGCGCAGATGCGCGTCCTCCAGCAGAGCCGAGTGTCTCTCGAGAAAAATCGCTGGTTTTCGCGTCAACAGATCCCACAGGTACGAGCGAACAGGCGTCCCAGCCCTCGCGACGCTCGCGGGAACCACCAGCGCATCCGAGGACGCGAGGTGGTCCACCACCTCCTCCACCGAGGGGGAGGAGGTCGGCTCCCGCAGCGCGCCCGACATTGACGAACGGGCGTCATCAACTCGATCGTTGTCGGTTTCGA
>Ga0181561_10001951_pt1 | contig 18301 bp, 13 predicted proteins | sample 011ome_19_FD_133760 | JGI IMG/M metagenome (GOLD analysis project Ga0181561, IMG submission 133760) | Coastal salt marsh microbial communities from the Groves Creek Marsh, Skidaway Island, Georgia - 011510BT metaG (megahit assembly) | ecosystem: Environmental > Aquatic > Marine > Intertidal...
TGCTGCAGCCGCCGCCGCAGCGACGCGGGGACGGCGCCGCCGAGCGCCGCAAGCGCGGTGACGCGGTTCTCGCCGCCGCTGACGCTCGCGGCTTGACCGTCCGCCGCCTCGCGCACGACCGCGTCGTCGAGCTCCTGTTCGAGAGCCTCGTAGTGCTCCAACCGCGCGGCTTGCTCCGCGAGCGTCAGGTCCACGTCGCTCTGCCGTCTCCGCGCCTCGTTCTCTAGCGAGACGTACTGCTGTTCCAGCAGCCGGCACTTCTTCGTGAGCATCTCGCACTCCATGCGCATCACCTTGTTGTTCCCGACGCTCTCGCCGTGCAGCATGCTAATCCGCTCGAGCTCCATGGCTTTCATGCGCAGCTCCCCCGTGAGCTGCGCGATGCTGACGTCGGAGGATTTCTGTGACGAGCGATGCGCGGCGAGCAAGTCGTCGTAATCGCGTCGCGCGTCGTTCAGCTCGAGCCTCGCGCCGCTCGCGTCGTTCACCGCGGCGTCGCGCAGATCCTTCAGCGCGCGGATCTCTCGATCGCGTTGCGACGCGTGCTCCTCGCGCAGCGCCGCGAGATCCTCCGCGGCTTTGACGCGCAGACGTTCCACCTCGGCGCGAAGCCTTTCCTCGTGCGCGGCGGATGCTTCGTCGTTCCCGCGCATGAGCTTCTCCCTGAGGTCGTCGCGCTGCGCCTTGAGCTCGGAGATTTTCTCGCGCATTCGATCCTCCTCCATCTCCGCCTTGCGCTCGCGCTCGGCGTGCGCGTCCACCTCGCGCGAGAGGTACGCCTTGTCCTGCGTCAGAAGGTCGGCTCGGTGTCGCGTCGACGACAGCTGTTCCGCGAGCGAATCGCGCTCCTTTCTCACGAGCGACTCGTTCGCGGTCGCCACCGCGGCGGCGCGCTCGCACTCGTGCGCCCTCGTCTTGTGCGCGTCCACGGACGCGGCGACCTCGTCGTACATCGCGCCCTTCGCCGTGAGCACCTCGCATCTCACGAGCGCGTCTTCCAAATCTTTCGACAGGCGTTCGCATCGCGCGTCGAGCGCCGCGCGCTCCGCCGCGTTATCCTGCTCGCTCGCGCTGATGTTCGCCGTCGCGCGCCGCGTCTCGCGGACGAGGCGCTCGTTGTCCAGCTTCGCGCGCGACGCCGCGTCGCGCGCGGCGTCGCGCTCCACGCGCGTGATGTCGAGATCGGCGCGCAGGCTCGCCGTCTCCTCGTGGACGCGCAGCACGCAAAACTCGCGCAGGGAGAGGTCCTTCGCGTCCATCGTCTTGAGCTCCTTGAGCCGCTCTTGCGAGCACACCACGCTCTGGACGTCGTTCTTCGCCTCCGCGATCGCCTCGCGAAGCGGCGGCGCGAGCCTCTCGAGCTCGGTCTGCTTCGCCTTGAGGTGGTTCACCGCGTCGAGCATCTTCTGCCGCTCCGCGTCGAACGCCTTCTCTTTCGCCACCATCGCCTCGAGATGCCGCTCGTCCTTCTTGACGTTCTCCTCGACGAGGATCGCGAGGCGCTCCTCGAGCTTCGCCGTGCGCTGCGCCACCTTCATCTCGAGGCGTCCGAGATGCGGGCCGTCGTCCGGGTCGCGTCCTTCCCGCGCGGCCGCCATGCGCCTGATGGCTTCGACCTCGTTCTCCAACTCCGTGACGCCCGAGACCGTGGACGGGGTCGCGTCGGTGTCGTCGGTGTCGCCGTCGTCGCCTCGCGCGTCCTTGTTGAGCTCGTCGAGCAGGCGCTCGAGGCGGTCCTTCGCCTTGCCCATGGCGAGACGAGACGGGACGACGCGGGGCGGGGCGGGGGGGGGGGGGGGGCGACGGGCGCGCGCGCGTCGGATTTTGATTTGAACGGCGGGTCGAGCGGTCCAAGTTTTTTCAAACGGCCACCTGAAACGTACGTGTACGCGTATGGGCAATTGGTCAGAGTACGCGTACTCGCTCGCACGCGCGCGCGACGCCATCGCCAGCCACCAGACCCCGCGGTCAGGTCTCTCGGGCTGGCCGACGAAACCACGACGCGAGCGTATCTTTCTCTCTCTCCGTCGTCGCTCGTCCGTCCCCGCTCACAACGACGCGCGCTTCCCCGCTCGTCTCCACGCACGCACGCACGCCGCGGTGTCCTCGCACCTCGCCCGCTCGCTCTTCGCGCTCCTCGCGAACCCGTAAACGCTCCCGCGCACGCGCGAGCACACGACGACTGGGAGAGAACCCGCCCTCGCCGCTCCCGAGAAGAACGCGACGCGCTCTTCCACCGCCGCCTCCGCCGCGCTCCGATAACCGACCGACCGACACGACACGATGGGCATCCTCGACGACGTCCCGCTCCCGCAGGGGAAGCACCTCCTGCTCGCGTCCGCGGGGCTCTCCACCGCCGCGGGCGGGATGAGCCTTCTCCAACCGAAGAAGACGCACGAGTACTACTTCGAGGAGGAAGTCCCCGGGGACGACGACAAGAAGGAGCCCGCGCCGCAGCACAAGCCGACGACCAGGTTCGATTTTCATCGTGTATTCGCTTTTCTATCCCCGACCAGCCCGGTTTCGAGAAAGTTTTGACCGCGCGCGATTGACCGACCGACGGATCGACGGATCACTCATCAAATAAACCCCAGGTGGCTCGGCGCGTCGCTGTGCTGGGTCGCGGGCCTCAACGTCGCCGCCGCGTTCGCCCCCGAGGGCTCCGAAGCGAAAAAGAACCTCTTGATCGCGAACGGCGCGGGGCTGCTCGCGGTCAGCGCGATGGACGGCGCGATGCTGTACAAAGAGACGCAGAAGAAGAAGGCGACGCTGCCGGAGATCGCGGCGACGAGCGCGCTCGGGGTGCTGCACATCGCCCGCGCCGTGAAGGGCGCGGATAAAGACGAGTGAACGAACGTGCGCGACGATGGAAGGAAGCGCGTGAGGTGAGCGACGACGCGAGCGCGCGATGACGCGTGTCTGATTGAAAGTGACGCCGCCGCCGAGAGCGATGGCAGTAGGCCGGCCGCGAGAAGAAGAAGAAGAAGAAGAAGAAGAGCACGAATACGACGACGTCGACGACGAGAAAAATGAAAGAAAAAAACGAAAAACGAAAACGCGACGCGAGTCTTCTTCCTCTACACGTACGTCTCGTCGTATCGTCTACTAGCTAGCTAGGCTACTAGAACAGCCCGACCTTCTTCTTCGCCGCCTGCCGACGCCACAGCGGCATCGCGGCGAACTCAGCCTTGCCCATCCCGAAGGCGCCGGCGAACTCTGCGTCGGACAGGTAAGACTCCTTCTCCGTGACGACGACGTTGTGCCTCGACGCGACGTCCGCGGCGGTCAACACCTCCATCGTCAGCGTGATCGACCCGGGCGGGAGCGTATCAGGACCCGCCACGTCGGACGGTATTTCCGTCGCCGACGAATCAGAAGACGCCGCGGCGGCGGCGTCTTCGCCCGCGCCCGGCGGTCTCGTCGGCTTCGGCGGCGTCGGTCTCAACTTCGCGAACACGACGGGTCCCCCGCGGTCCTCCTCCGAACGGATGTCTTTCTTCGCACCCTCCCCCTCCCTCTTCGCCTTATCCGGCGTCTTCCTCAGCTTCACCTCCGCGCCCGGGACCGGCGGCGGGTTCGCCGCCCGCGCGCGCTCCAACTTTTTCTCGTACGGGTCCTCGTGCGCGCCGTCGCCGCCGGATACGCCGCTCGTCGCGACGCGGCGCGCGAGCGCGACGTCCCACGCGACGAAACGCCGCGCGAACGCCGGCGGCTCCGCGCCGGCGGGGACGATCGACGTCGGCGCGTCCACGTCCCGGCCGTCGTGCTCCGCGCGCGCCTCGACGTACCTCCGCGCGAGCGCCGCGGCCCGCGCTCTCTCGCGCTCGCTCGACCTCGGGCCGATCCAGAGGAACGTCTCGGCGACGACGTCGAGAAGCATGACGTCGTCGGCGCGCAGGTCGTCTTGAGAAAAATGGAAAATTTCGTCGACGCCGGCGTCGCGCACGTGGAACAGCCGCGCCTCCGCCTCCGCCGCCGCCGCCGCCTCCGCCGCCGCCGCCGCATCCGCCGCCTTCCCCACGAACAGCTCGAGAAAGCGCGCGGGCTCTCTCCCCATGACGACCCTGACTCGCGTCGCGCGCCCGCCGAGCTCGTCGACGAGCTTTTCCGCCGAGTCGGCCGCCGCGGCTCTCTCGTCCGCGGCGGAATCCTTTCCCAACCAAAAGTACACGACGTGCGACGCGCCGCCGTCGAACGTGTGCTTGATCACGTACGAGTCGCCGGCGCGGAACTGACCGTACGCGGACGGCTCCACGGGCGCGCGCTCGCGCTCTTCCATGCGCCACACGGTGACGTCCCCGACGCCGTTCTCGCTCGCGACGACGCCGCCGCTGAGGGCCATTCCATACAAAAAATGATCATCGGTCAGTTGAAAGGGGGAGCGATCAAATGTTGAAACCGGGCGATGGGTGAAAAACTTTTGTATAGAACGCACCTGAGCCTCGGGAACGGCAGCGCCAACGCGGAGACGTCGATCTCCGCGGCGACGCGGTCGGGGGTGGTTCTGGCCCTGCCGCTCTCCGTCGCGGAGAGCGGCGAGGAGATAGGATTCGCGGCGGGCGCGTTCCACATGTGAAACGCCTGCTTGAACAGCGCGGGCTCGCCGCCCTCCTTCACGACGCGCACGGGGACGCGCTCCGGGAGCTTAGGTAGGGTCGAGGGTCCACACAAAGCGACGTCGGGGTGGAGTTGAAAGGCGTCAGTTGGAGTTGAAAGGCGCCGAGGTGTGTCGGGATCGAAAGCGAGGGGTGATAGGCGGAGAGATGCGCTCGCAAAAGTCCTAAGTAAGGATGGGCGTTCACCACGCGAACGCGGTCGTATGGGAACCAGTGTAAATATAAACGCGCCTTATTCGCGGGGTCCGCCGCGAACGCCGCCGCGGCGCGCGTCACGAAGTGTCTCTCCTTCGCGTCGAGGCTTCGCCATTTCGTCATCCCCGCCCAGCAGTACGCCGCGCCGCCCGCGGTCACGAACGCGATCGAATCCGACGTCAACATCTCGCGCGTCAGCGGCCGCGTCGTGACCTCGCGCGTCGTCACGCGACGCGCGTCATCGTCGCCGTCGTCGCCACCGTCCACGTCCACGGTGAGGAGTCGCACGACGCCGTCAGAGAGCGCGTCGACCGCGTCGTCCGCCGCGCGTCCCGCGGCGGCGGCGGGCGCGACGCGAATCTTCTTCGGCGACGCCGCCGCCGCCGCGTCGACGCCCAGGGCCTCGTAGAATCCCTCCGCGCCGAGCACGGTGACGCCCTCGTCCAGGGCGAAGACTTCGGACTTGCCCCCGTGCTCGTCGTCGTCTCTGATGGCGAGGAGGACGTCTAGGGCCTTGGCGCGCTCGCGGCGGCTCGACTCTTTCCCGTTCCACTGAGGGTCGAGGGTCCGTACGAGCGAACGGCGGGGTGGAGTTCAAAGGAGTCAGGGTGGAGTTGAAAGGCGTCGAGGTGTGTCGGGGATCGAAAGCGAGGGGTGATGGGCGGAGCGATGCGCCGGGAAGTAAAGTTCTCAAGGAACGGCGTTCACCACGCCGACGCGGTCGTATGGGGACCAGTGTGGTATTAGAACGCGCCTGATACAATCTTCGTCCCGCGTCGAGGATGAACACGTCGCCGCTGTTGAGCGACGACGCCCGCGCCGGCACCTGCCACGCGCGCGCGCATCGTCCGCCGCCCTCGACGCGCAGCAGCCGCGTCTCGCACGACCGCGCGTCGAGCTCCGCCAAAGGCGCGCCGTCGACGCCGCCGTCCAGGTACGCGACGCCAGAGTGACGCCAGAGCTGAAGAAACTCTCCGCTCTCCGCGCCCTGGGTCTCGAGAAATAACTGCGTCGGGCGGACGCTCTCGACGCCTTTCAACTCCAACTGACGCCTTTCAAGGAGCCGATCGAGCTCGACGGTCATCAGCGTCGCCGCGGCGCCGGCGTCGTCCTGGGAGGACGCCGCGCCGATCCAGTGGTGGACGTTCATCGCGAGTCGCGCGGCGCGGGGGGCGCGCGAAGACGACGACGACGACGGGGACGACGGGGAGGCGGAGGACCCGCCGATCGCGCCATCGTCGTCCGGGGAGCGATCTCTCGACGCCTCGAACGCGTGCAGCACGACGTAGCTGTCGCCGACGTGGAACTTCCCGGAGAAGTCTCTCGGCTGCTTCACCGGCTCGAGGCGCTCGATGCGCCACACCTCCACGCCGGGGGACGCGCCCGCGCCGGGGAACAGTTCCGCGGCGGACATCGCGGGGGGGGCGCGCGCGCGGAGATCTGACCGTGACGAAAGCTAAACCCATCGTTGCATCGTTTTTTCCGAAACCCATCCAGTCCCGCCGAGCGAAACGACGCCCCTGCCCTCAAGCAAGTTAGTTACTGTCTACTGACTATCCGCGCCCCGCCGCCGCTCCGGCGGCATCCGCCGCGTCGGCGCCGGCGACGCCGCCGCGCCGACCCCGTCGTACTCGTACCTCGGCAGCGACGACAGCGGGTGACTCCCGATCGGCGCCCCCCCGCGCGCTTCCACGAGCATCGCCTCCAGCTCCCTCGCCCATTTCGTCGCGCGCCGCGCGTCGCGACGCGCCGCCTCCGCGTCGCCCTCCGCGCGCCGCGCCCTCGCGTCCGCGTCGCGCGAGTCCTCTCGCGCGCGCTCGAGCTCGACGGCGACATCGCTCTCGCGCTCGAGCCCCGCTCGCGTCTCGAGCTCGAGCTGGTGCTGCAGTCGCCGCGACGCGCGAAGCGCGGCGTCGCCCTCGGCGGCGCGGTCGAGCGTTTTTTTATTCGCCGCGTCGAGTCGCGCGTCGAACGCGGCTTTAATCTCGTCGAGCGCCTTCTCCGCCTCGCGCTTTGGCGACGGATACGAAGCGACGAATGTCGGGGTGGAGTTAAAAGGCGTCAGAAGCGGAGTTGAAAGGCGTCGAGGGCGGGGATTGAAAGCGAGGGATGGGCGGAGAGACACGCCGGGAAAAGTCCTTAAGGATCGGCGTTCACCACGCGAACGCGGTTGTATGGGAACCAGTGTAAATATGAACGCACCTTCGCGGCGTCGACGTCGTGCGCGTACCGCCGCTTCATCGCGCGCAGCTCGTCCCGCAAGTCCCCGATGCCGGTCAGGTACACCCCGACGACGTCGTCCGTCGCGTCCGCCGCCGCCGCCGCCTCCGCCGCGGCGACCGTCGCGGCGGTTTCGAGCTCCGACGCGAGCTTCGATACCTCGCGCTCGCGCGCGTCCGCGAGGAGCTTCCAACGCTTCGCGTCCGCCTCCGCGGCGTCCGCGCGCGTCGTCTCCTCTTCCAGGCGCGCGGCGACCGCCGCGCGCTGCCGCTCGCGCTCCGCCGCGGCCGCCGCGTCGGCGTCCGCCGCCGTCTTCGCGCTCATCGACGCTTCTTCGACGGCGTGATCGAGTTCCCTTCGGACGTCGTGCAGCTCGTTCTCCAGCCGCGCGACCTCGTCGCGCAGCCTCATCTCGCCCTCGATCGCGCGCGTCGCCGTGGACGCCATGTCCTCGACCGCTTTCGCGGACGTCATCCAGTTCGACGCGCGCTCCGCGGTCTCCGCGTCGTTCCATACGAGCGAATGTCGGGGTGGAGTTGATAGGCGTCAGAAGCGGAGTTGAAAGGCGTCGAGGTGTGTAGGGATTGAAAGCGAGGGGTGATGGGCGGAGAGAAGCGCCGGGAAAAGTCCTCAAGGATCGGCGTTCACCACGCCAACGCGGTCGTATGGGGACCAGTGTATAGAACGCACCTCAGCGTCGACCATCTTCGCGGCGGCGGCGACCTTTTCCTTCTCGCTCGCGGCGGCTTCGATCTTCGCCAGGCGTGACCGCATCTCGAGCTCGGACGCTCGCACCTTCGCGTCGAGGTGTTTCATCACCTCCGCGTTCGTCAGCCTCGCTTCCGCTTCCGCGACCTTCTCCGCGGCGGTCTTCTCCGCGGCGTCGACTCTCGTCTTCGCGTCGAGTTCCGCGCGTTGGACGCGCGTCTTCGCCTCCGCCTCCGCATCGAGACGCGCCGCGTCCGATCGCTTCATCACCTCTTCGAGCTCCTCCCGGTGTCGTTTCGCGTCCTCCTCGCGGAGCTTCTTCTCTCGCTTCCACGCGTCGTTGATCTTCGCCTCCGCGTCGAGCATCTCCGCGGCGGTCTTCGCCTCGAGCTGCTTGATCTTCTGTTTCACCGAGCTCTCCGTCTCGTCTCTCCTCCGCTTCTCCGCCGCCGCCGCCTCAGGGCCATTCCATACAAGCGAACGTCGGGGTGGAGTTCAAAGGCGTCAGGTGGAGTTGAAAGGCGTCGAGGACGGGGATTGAAAGCGAGGGGTGGGAGGAGAGAGACGACGGCAAAAGTCCTTAAGGAACGGCGTTCACCACGCGAACGCGGTCGTATGGGGACCAGTGTATAGAACGCACCTCAGTTTTGAACGCCTCGGCGGCGGCGAGCTTCAGCGACGTCTCGCGCACCTCCTTCGCGAGCCTAGAGTTTTGCGCCGCGGTCTTGAACGCCGCGCGCGCGGCCCTCTCGCGCGCGACTCTCGCCTCCTCTCTCGCCGCGCTCAGCGCCGAGACCTCCGCGGCGTACTGAGGGTCGAGGGTCCGTGCGAAGCGACGAACGTCGGGGTGGAGTTCAAAGGCGTCAGAAGCGGAGTCGAAAGGCGTCGCGGCGTGTCGGGATTGAAAGCAGCGAGGGGTGATGGGCGGAGAGATGCGCCGGAAGATAAAGTCCTTAATAAGGATCGGCGTTCACCACGCCAACGCGGTCGTATGGGGACCAGTGTGAAAAAGTGTGAACGCGCCTGCTCGACGCGCTTCGCGAGGAACGCGCCGTGGTCCTCCGCCGCGCGAGTTCGCGCGTTTTCGCGCTTCGTCGCCGCCGCCGCCGCGACGCGCTCGCGCCACGTCGCCATCGCTCGCGCGACGCTTCGGTGGCGAAGCATCGCGATCGTTCGCGACATCTGCCACGCGCGGCGCTTCTGAAGCGCGGCGACCGCGCGCCAGCGGTTGAACGCGCGGACGCCCTCCCTCGCGGTGAACTGCGTCAACAGAATGCCGAGCGTTCTCTCGTTGCCGAGCTCGCGCTTTCGCTCTTCCGCCTCTCTCGCGGCGTCGACGCGCGCGCGACGCACCGCGGCGTCGGACGCCGCCATCGACGCCGCGACGACCGCGTTGACGTCCGCCGCGCACGCGTCTCGGAGCGTTTGTAACGCTCGCGTCGTTTCCGTTTTCACGGCGCTGAGGGTCGTTCCATACAAAGCGATGTCGGGGTGGAGTTGAAAGGCGTCAGATGGAGTTGAAAGGCGTCGATGGCGGGGATTGAAAGCGAGGGATGGGCGGAGAGACGCGCTGGGCAAAGTCCTTAAGGATCGGCGTTCACCACGCGAACGGGGTCGTATGGGGACCAGTGTATGGGACGCACCTGACTTTTTCCCGCGCCGCGCGCACCTCCGCCGTCGCCGCGCGCCGCGCGCGCTCGATCGCCGCGCTCGACGCCTCGCGAATCGCGCGCTCCCTCTTCTTCACCTCGAGCTTGAACGCGAGCGCGTCCTCGAGCGCGGTCTCCAGCGACGCGATGCGCTGGCGCATCCAGTCCTTCTGATTGGCCAGCTCGGCTTGGACGCGCGACGCGATCTCGCGCTCGTTCGCCGCCGCGGCTTCTTCGTCCGCCTTGGCGGATTTCTTCTTGCCGCCGCCGAAGAGCGACTTCTTCGACGGCGTCGCGGCGAGCGGCGGCGGCGGCGGCGGCGTCTGCGGCATCGGCGACGACGGCGGAGAGGTAGACGTCCGCGGCGCCGGGACGTAGAGCGTCTTCATCGGCGCGGCCACGTTCCCGGTGAGATCCTCCAAAATTTTCGCAATCTCGCGCTCTCTCTCCGCGAGCGCCGCCTTCGTCTCCTCGTGCGACGCGCGCTCCATCGCGACGCGCGCGTCCGCGTCAGCCTTCGCCGCGTCCGCGCGCTCCCTCGCGTTATCGCGCTCGCGCGTCGTCGCGTCGTCCACCGCCGCGCGCGACGCCGCCGCCGCGTCCTCGTCTCGCCGCCGCGCCGCCGCCGCCGCTGCGTTCGCCGCGCGCGCGGCTTCGCTTTCCGCGTCGCGGAGCGCGAGCTTCGCGCCGTCCGCCTCCGTCGCGAGCCTCGCGCGCGTCTCCTCCGACTCGGTCAGCGATCGCTTCAGGCGATCGATCTCTCGGCGCAGCGCGTCCACCTCGACCGCGCGGTTCGCGGCCGTTTCCGCGTCTCGCGTCGTCGCCGCCGCCGCCGCCGTCGCCGCCGCGGACTTGAGCCGCGCCGTCGTCTCCGCGAGCTCCTCCGCCTTCGCCTCCGCGCGCGCGAGACGCCGCAGCGCGTCGTCGCGCGCGGTGAGCGTCCGCGCGGCGTCCTCCTCGTGACGCCGCGCGGTCGCGGTCGCGACGGCGAGCGCGTCTTCCTTCGCGCGCAACTCCCGCGTCGTCGCCGCGTGCGCCTCGACGCGACGGGCAATCTCCTTATCCTTTTCGAACGCGACCGCGGGCGCGCGCGTCGCGAGCGCCTCCTCTATCGCCTTCTCCCTCGACGCCGTCAGCTCCGCTTCGAGACGTTTCATCTCCTCGGCGGCTAGCCTCTTCGCGACGACCGCGCGCGCGACCTCCCCGGCGGCGGCGTCCTTCGCCTCCGTCTCCGCCTTCTTCGCGCTCGCGAGCTCCGCGCGCGCGGCGTTCGTCTCCTCTCTCGCGGCGTCCACCTCTCTCGCGCACCGCTCGCGCGCCTCGCGCAGCTCCGCCGCGCACCGCTCGCGGACGTCGCGCGTCTCCGCGACGGATTCGGCAGCCTGGGCGGCGGACGCGGCCGCGTGCCGTCGGCTCGCCTCCGCCTCCGCCTCGGCCACCTTCGCCTTGGACTCCGCGTCGGCGACGGCGGCGGCGGCGGACAGCTTGGCTTCCGTCAGCCGTTCGCTCAGCGCGACGCGCTTCCTCTCCTCGTCGTCGCGCTCGCGGCGTCGCGCGGCGTCGTCGTCATCGCGCCGCGCCAAGTCCGCGGCCCTGTGCGCGTCGCGCAGGTCCGACAGCTGGCGCGCGAAGTCCTCGCGTTGGGTCGACGCCTCGGCGGCTGCGGCCTTTTCGGCGGCGGCGCGCGACGCTTCCGTCTCCCGCCGTTCCTTCTCCCTCGCGTCCGCGGCGTCGCTCGCTTCTTTTCGAAGCGCCTCCTCTCTCTTCGCCGCGGCGTCGCGCGTCTCCGCGAGCGCCTTCTCCAGGCGCTGGCGCTCGTCCTCGTGCGCGCGCTTCGCGTCCGTTTCCGCGCGCGCCGCCGCCGCCGACGACGCCTCCGCCGCCGCCGCCGCCGCCGACGCGAGCGAGAGCTTCTCCTCCGCTTCTCTCATCCGGCGTTCGACGTCGTCCGTCGCGTCTCGCAGCGCGTCGTTCACCTTGGCGTCGACCGCGGCGTCGAACGCGGCGTCGTCGCGCGCGCGCGATGACGCCAAGGACTCGCGCTCGCGTTCGAGCGTCTCGACGTCGGACGCGCGCTTCGCGCGTTCGGACGCGAGGAGCGATTCAAACTTGGCGCGTTCAGACGCGAGGAGCGATTCAAACTTGGACGCGACGTCTCGCTCGCGCGCGGCCGCGGTCACCTTCGCCGCGTCCGCGGTCTCGCGCCGCGCGCGCTCGATCGCGTCTCGATGCCGCCGTCGCTCTTCCTCGAGCTCGCGTCGGTTCGAATCCGCGACGTCTTTGTGACGTTTCGCGTCCTCCTCCGCGGCGGACGCGCGCGCCGCCGCGGCTTTCGTCGCGATCTCCGCTTCGTGCGTCGCGACGACGGACGCTCTCTCCGCGATCGATGCGGCGTTGACCGCCGCGACGCGCTCCGCGGCCGCGGCGTCGACGTCGCCTTTCAAACGTCGCAAGTCGAACGTCGCCTTGTCGCGCTCCGCCTCGAGGTCGGTCTTCTCTCTGAGGGTCGAAGGTCCACGCGAGCGAACGTCGGGGTGGAGTTCAAAGGCGTCAGGGGTGGATTTGAAAGGCGTCGAGGGAGGACATTGAAAGCACCGAGGGGTGGGCGGAGAGAAACGACCGCCGGGAGAGAAAGTCCTTAAGGACCGGCGTGCACCACGCCGACGCGGTCGTATGGGGACCGGTGTGAAGGAGAACGCGCCTGAGGCGCTTCGCCGCGGCGTCCGCGAGTTCGCTCTTCAGGCGTTTCACCCTCCGCCGCAGCGACGCGCACGATTCCCTCGTCTCCTCGAGCTCCCTCGCGCTCGTCTCCGCCGCCTCCGCCGCCTCCGCGGCGGCTTTTCGCGCGTCCGCGTCCTCCGCGAGCGTCTTCTCGAGCCGCTCGCCGAGCGCGACGTATTTAGCGCGCGTCGCCTGTATCGAGTTGAAAGGCGTCAGAAGCGGAGTTGAAAGGCGTCGAGGGCGGGGATTGAAAGCGGGGGGTGGGCGGAGAGAGACGACGGGAAAAGTCCTTAAGGATCGGCGTTCACCACGCGAACGCGGTCGTATGGGGACCAGTGTACGGGACGCGCCTTGCGTTCGCGTTCGGATTTTTCCAACGCCGCGGAGAGGCGCTTCGCGTCTCGCGCGGCGACGCGTCCGGCGTCGCCCGCGCGACTCAGCTTCGCCTCCGCGGCGTCCGCACGCGTCGTCTCCGCGCCCGCGCGCGTTCGAAGGCGCTCGAGCTCGCGCCTCGTCGCGCGCAGCTCGTCGCGCAGCGAGCGCTCGTTGGCGCGTTTGGCGCTGTCTAAACCTACGCGGAGTGGCGACGCCGTCGCGATCGAGACGAGCGCGTCGGAAGTCGCCGGCGGCGCGTCCCGCGACGCGTTTTCGTTCAGCGCGGAGAGCGGCCCGAGGGCGGCGTTTTCGGCGGCGCGCGCGTCGCGCGCTTCTGCGTCTTCTTCGTCGGGGATCTTGAACCCTCTGGAGTCGAAGAGACGCGACCGCGGGAGCGTCGTCGCCGTCGCAGGCGTCGACGTCGCAGGCGTCGACGTCGCCGGCGTCGACGCCGCGCTTCCGAACCCTCCTCCTCCTCCTCCTCCTCGCGACGTCGTCGTCGCCGCCTCCGCCGCCGCCGCCGCCGCGCGTCGCCCGTCGTCGTCTCCGCGCATCACCGCCGCGGCGGCGTCGACGTCTCCCCCCGCGTCCGGCCACGGCCTCCCTTCCATCTCCGCTCGGACGAGCTCCTCCATCAGCTCGCGCGCCCTGCACGCCGCGTGCGACGGGTCCAGCGCCGGGGACGACGCGAGCGCGTGGTATATCGGGTCCGTCGCGACCGCGGCGCTGAGGTCGCTCTGCACGCGCTCCGCGAACGCCGCCGCGCGGTCGAGGTACGCCGTGGAAGGCGTCGTCGTGGAAGGCGAAAACGTCGTCGAGTCGTGATGCCGCGCGCGTCGCGGCGTCGCGGTCGTCGCCGTCCGCGCGCGCGGTCCTGATGCCCCTTCTCCGGGGTTCATCGGCGTGGCGTACCCGGAGCCGCCGGCGTCGTCGTCGGACGGGGACGGGCCGGGCGCGAGCGGGCGCGACGACATCGCGCGCCTATCCGACGCTTCGTCGCGAAGTCGCTACGACCTCTGAGATTTCACAACGCGGCGGTGCCTCCTCGTCTTCGGACCTCCCGCGGCGGCCGTCGACGCGCGCCCGATGGCTCACTGTGACTCGGGCGGAACGTCGGCGCCGCGTTCCCGCAACCCGCCGCCGCGCGACGCGTTATGGCCGACGGCGCGAGACCGCGAAGGTTTGAACAGATGGCATTCTCGCATTTCGCGAAGAACTCGAACGCGTCGCGTCGTCCAAGACAGACCTACAGTACAGGATGAAGAGTAGCCAGCAGCGCCCCGACGACGCGCACTCCTCACCGCGCGACGACGATGGCCACGATGACCTCCGTCGCCGCCCCCGCGCTCGGCTCCGCCCTCCGTCGCCCCGCGAGGTCCGTCGCGCGAACCCACCCGGCGACGCTCCCTCGACGCCGCGGCGCTCGCGAGCGTTCGTCCCTCCTCGTCCTCCTCGCTCCTCGCGACGATCGAGGGATCGACCGCCGACTCTCATCAGCATCACGTCCTCCGCACCGCGCCCCCTTCGTCGTCGTCGCCGTCGCAGGACCGCGCGCCGCGTCGTCGCGCGCGCGTCTTCCCGCCCCGCGCGCGTCGTCGCCGCCGCCGCGGACGACGCGGAGCCGATCGAGATCGTCCTCAAGGTGGAAGGCATGATGTGCGAAGGATGCGCGTCGTCCGTCGCGGAAGCGTTGGAGGCCACCGGCGCGGTGAGCGGCGTGGAGGTGGATCTGGAGTCGAAGCTCGTGACGGTGTCCGTGCCGTGCGAATCGCAGATGGACGGCCTCGCCGCGATGCCGAAGCTCGTGGACGCGGTCAAGGGCGCCGGTTTCGACGCGGAGCCGGAGTTTTAAGTCGCGCGGCGCGGCGGACCGCCGTCGCGCTCGTCGGCGCGAGCGAGCGAAAAGAATGAATCATTACGACGCCGCCGTCGCGTCGGGGCTCTCCTCCTCCTCCTCCTCCTCCTCCTCGCTCACTCGCCGACGAGCGCGTCATCGATCGCGCCCGCGAGCGCGACGGACGCGGCCCACTTGCGGTCGGCGCGTATGCGCGGCAACGGCGCGCGCGCGCGTTCGGGAGGCGGCGCGTCGGGAACCGCCGCCGCCGCCAGCTGTACCGCCGCGACGGCGGCGTCGCTCTCTTCCTCCTCCGTCGCCTTCTTCGCCTCCTTCCTCTTCCGCCTCTCCTCGAGCATCTCGTCCCGGGCTCGGATGAGCTCGAGCGCTTCCTCGACGCTCCCGGGCGCGTGCTTCGGCCGCGGCGGCGGCGGCGGCGGCGGCGGCTTCGTCTTCGGCGACGGCGGTTTCTTCGCCGTCGCCTCCGCCGCCGTCGCCTCCGCCGCCGCCGCCGCCGCCGCCGTCGCCTCCGCCGCCGCCGCCACCGCCTCCCACGCCGGGCTCTTCGCCCGCCGATCGTCCCCGCGCGGCGGCGGCGGCGGCGAACTCGGGCCGCCGTCCGCGCGGCGCGGCGTCGCGCGCGTCGTCAACGTCAACGGCGGCGGGCGCGACGCGTCGAGCTTACGCGGCGACGCTTCGAGCTTACGCCGCGACGGCGCGCGCGCGACGTTCGCGACCACCGCGATTCGACGCGATTCGACGCGACGCCGCCCCGGCGCTTCGTACTCGGCGGCGATGATGAGGGGACTGTCGAACGGGTCCTCTCGCGCGCGCTGCGTCGCGAGCGACGCCGCGTGCGCGCGCATCTCCGCGAGGAGACGACGCGCGTTATCGTTATCGTCGTCGTCGTCGTCGTCGTCGTGTGACGGCGGCGGTAACGGTCCGCGACGGGAGGACGTTCTTCCTCCAAATCCTCCCTCGAGCGCGTCGACGCGTCGCGAGAGCTCGCGGTTCCGCCGCGAGAGCTCGTCCACGCTCCGCAACGCCGCCTCGATCACCGCCTCCATCTCGCGCTCGCGCCTCGCGGCGTCGTCCGCGGCGCGCCGCGATCGCTCGCGCTGACGCGCGTCGCGGTCCTCGGTGATGCGCGCCAGGGATCGGATCCCGTCGCCCGCGGCGGCGGCGACTCTTGAGTGGGTGAAGCGATCGGTCAGTCGAACGTCTTACAGGTCAAACGTACGTTGAAAGGGAAGCGCGGGTGAAGAGTGACGACGGGAAAAGTCCTTAAGGGACGACGTGCACCACGCGAACGGGGTCGTATGGGAAGCAGTCTCACCGCGCCAACTTGCGTTCCATCGCGTCCATCGCGCCGTCGACGGCTTCGACGACGTCCTCGAGGTCTTCGCGCGTGAGCGCGAGGTGTTCTTCGAACGCGTCGGACGCGGCCTCGCGCGCGAGGCGCAACGCCGTGGCCGCGGCGTCGTCGACGTGGCTTTTAATGGACACGTGGCCGTCGCTGATTGGGTCCGCGTTGGCCGCCGCCGCGAGCGCGGCGGTGAGCGCCTCGAGCGCGTCGGCGCGGTTCGGCGGCGACGACGCGTCGGGGCGGCGGCGCGACGGCGGTGACGTATCCGTCACGATCTTATAGTCGTTTTCATCGACGACGCGTCGGGGCTGCGACGGGGGAGGAGGCCCAGGCGGCGGCGGCGGCGGCGGGAATTCGGCGTCGAACGCGTCCGCCCACGGCGGCGGCGGCGGCGGCGGCGGCGGCGGGAATTCATCCGTTTCGTACTCGGCCGCGACCCGCGAGGCCCAGGACGCGTCGTCGCGGTCGCGGTCGCCGCCGCGCCGCTCGGCACCCACGTCGGCACCCACGTCGGCACCCGTGAGGTTAGGGAGAAGCACGCGCAGGAGCGCGGGCTCGTCGTCCGCGTCAGAGCCGACCGCGGCGGCGGCGCCGAGGGGCGGGAACGGGTCGGCGGCGCGCTTTATTTTGCGCGGCGGGTTTTTTTCGTCGCCGCTGCGCTTCTCTCCGAGACCGCCGCATCGCGCGCAATCGCGCCGCGACGCGTCGTTCACGCGCGCGCACTCGACGCAGCGCCACTCCCTGAGAGTGGCGCCCGCGGAGCTCGTCCCTCCTCGAGAGGGCAGCGGCACGGGGCGCTCGTCCTCTGGCCGGAGCGGTCGGCCGCACGCGGCGACGAGCACCGCGGGATCGTGCGCGCTCGGGTCGAACGTCTCCGCGATGGAATACGGGGAGGAATGCGTTCTGCTGATGACCGCCGGTCGCGCGCGGGCGCGGTCGCCGCGGTCGCCGCCGCGGTCGCCGCCGCGAAGGGCGTCGTCGTCCGAGCTCGTCCCCGACGCGCCCGCGTGCGACAGCGGCCCGACCGGCGAGGCGTCCGATTCCGGCGCGGACGACGCGTCCGAGGAGGACGCGTCGCCGCCGCCGGCGCGCGGACCGTCGCGACGTCGAGATTGCGACGATCTGACGTCGTCGTCGCCGTCGCCGTCGCGCGACGCCGCGATGCCGCGAGTCGCGCCGCGACGCGCCGCGCCCGATTTCGATTTCTCGACTACGCCCTTCCGCGGTCTCTTCTTCGCGCTCGCGTCGACGCTCGAGAGCGCCTTCGCGCGTCGCGCGCCGCCCGACTTCTCGCGCGCGACGCCCGCGGCGGGTCCACTCATCGTCGTCGTCGTCGTCGTCGTCGCGTCGCGCGCGACGCGCGCGACGACCGAAACGCTCGCGGCCGCGGGCGTCTGATTCGCTCGGCGGCGACGGATGGCGACTCGCGGAGGGTCGCGCGCGCCGGTCGACGTCCGTCCGTTCGTCCGTCCGTCCGTCCGTCGCGCGCGGCGCGAGCGCGTGTGCGGACGTCGCGCGCGGCGCGTCCGTTCGTCGTTCAAACGCGCGACGAGCGCGGAAGCGACGGGGGGGGAGGCGGAACGTTTTCCTTGGAACGAGGGCGTAGGGAGGCGAAAGGGCACCAGGCGTTCTTTTGATGATGAGACGATGACATTCGAGATCACGGTTCAAATCGCGCGCCAGGCCGCTCGCCCACGCGCCCCCTCCCCCCGACGATGGGAGGGCGCTGCGGCAAGGCGGCGCCGTCGCCGTCCGACGCAAGCGGCGACCGCGCGTCCACGACCGCGTCCACGACCGCGGCGGCGACGATCGACGAGTCGCTCCCGACGCTGATGCTTCTCGGCCTCTCTGGCGCGGGCAAGTCCGCTCTCGCGCACGCGCTCGCGCACGGCGCGGCGGTGGCGCCGGCGTCGGCGCCGTCGTCCCCGCGCGTCGGAGGAGGACTCCGACGCGACGACGACGAGGAGGAGGAGGAGGAGGAGGAGGGCGTCCTCTGCGCGCCGCCGCGGACGACCGTCGTCGCAACGTCCGTCGCGACCGTCGCCGGCGCGCGCGTCAACGTCGTCGACGTCCCCGGGAATCCGCCGCGCGCGTCCGACGACCTAGGCGGATCCGGCGGCGACGCGACCGCGCGCGCGTGGCGCGACGCCATCGCGCGCTACGACCCGCGCGTCGTCGTCTTCGTCGTCGACGCCGCGGACGAGCTCCGCGCGCCCCTCGCGCGCGAGGAGCTCTGGGCGCTCTGCGGCTGCGGCGCCGGCGGAGGTGGCGGCGACTCATCACGCGAACGCCTCGTGCGCGGCAGGCGGCTCGTCGTCGTCGCGAACAAGCGCGACGTCGACGGCGCGATGGACGCGGACGAGGTCGCGGACGCGCTGGACCTCGACGCGCTCGCGCTCGAGCTCGGCGGCGACGTCGCCGGGACCGTCGCGTGCGAGTGCGCGTCGGCGGCGATGTTGGGGGGTCCCCGAGCGGCGTCCGCGGAGAGCGCGCTGAGGGGCGTCGTCGGCGCCGCCGTCGCCGCGGGGGGGGGCGTCGTCGGCGCGTGGGGCCCTGGGAGCGGCGGCGGCGGGGAGGAGGAGGGGACCCTGGGGGGAGGGGGAGGGAAGGGCCCAAA
>Ga0181561_10001953_pt1 | contig 18289 bp, 10 predicted proteins | sample 011ome_19_FD_133760 | JGI IMG/M metagenome (GOLD analysis project Ga0181561, IMG submission 133760) | Coastal salt marsh microbial communities from the Groves Creek Marsh, Skidaway Island, Georgia - 011510BT metaG (megahit assembly) | ecosystem: Environmental > Aquatic > Marine > Intertidal...
CCACCCGAGCGTGATCGACGAGCCGCACGGCGGGTCCGGGTCCGGGTCCGGCCGGGGGAAGAGGCGCGGCGGCGCCGCCGCCGCCGCCGCCGCGAACGGTCCCGGCGCGTCGCTGATTCGTCTTTCTCAGACGAACGGCTTGCCCGTGGACTACGTGCGTTCGCGCCGCGGCGTGGGACGGGGCGGCTCGTTGTTGACGGCCGCGAACCTCGCGGCGATCGGCGGGGGCGGCGTTGGGGACGAGCGTTTCGCGGACGACGGTTCGGACGAGGAGGAGGAGGACGTCGGCGATGAGTGGCGGTCGAACATCCGGCGCAAGGGCGAGACCCCCGAGGAGAAGAAGGCACGCAAGGCGGCGGTGAAGGCGGGCAGGCGGGACGCGCGCGCGGCGAAGAAGGGTTTGAAGACCACGTTCAAGCAGGAAGAGCGCGAGATGGGGAAGAAGGCGATGGTGGGTGACGTGCGGCCGGGGCTGAGCGTCACGCAGCTCGGGTAAAGCGCGCCGTGACACGCGATTATAATTATAAGTACGACCTTCCACCTTCTAATGACAAGACTCGACTAGCTACTAGACGATCCTGATGAGCATTTTGTTTTTCTTCCCCGCCGCGAGCATCATGACCCGCCCCTCGATGACGTCCGCCTCGCCGACGACGGCGTCCTCGGTCTCGACCTTTTTGTTGTTCAGGCGCGCGCCGCCGCCCTTCACCAGCCGCTTCGCCTCGCCCTTGCTCTTCTGCAGCCCGGCGAGCGCCATGACGTCCACCACGGGCTGGCCCAGCACCTCGTCGGCGCGCAGCTCGGCGGTGGGGATCACCTCCGCGAGCGCCTCCAGCGTCTCAGCGTCCAGCACGGTGTCCGCGCCCGGCCGCAGACCCTCGGTAGCCTTGAGCGCCTTGCGCAGCCCCTCGGCGCCGTGCACGAACCGCGTGGTCTCCTCCGCCAGCTTCCGCTGCGCCGTGTTGGGCACGTAGTCTTCGTTCGTCGTCATCGCGGTTTCCATCGCCGCAATCTCCTCCATGGGCATGAACGTCAGCATTTTCATGAACCGGATGACATCCGCGTCCGTGCTCTGCACCATGTACTGGTAAAACTTGTACGGCGAAAGGCGCGACGCCGCGAGCCACACCGCGCCCTCTTCGGATTTGCCAAACTTCTGGCCGTTTTCCTTGAGCAACAGCGGGAACGTGATCCCGAACGCGCGCGACTTTCCGTCCTCCGCCGCGTCCGCGTCGACGATCCGCCGAATCAGGTCCGTGCCCGCGGTGATGTTCCCCCACTGGTCTGATCCGCCCACCTGCACGCGCACGTCGTGCTCCTTGAACAGGTGGCAAAAGTCGTACCCTTGCAGGAGCTGGTACGAGAACTCCGTGAACGACATCCCGGAATCGCTCTCCAATCGGGTCTTGACCGAATCTTTCCCCATCATCGTCCCGACGCGCGCGTACTTTCCGACGTCGCGCAGAAATTCCAGAAAGCCCATCGACCCGAACCACTCCAGGTTGTTACGCACAACCGCGGTCTTTATGTCCGAAGATGTGCCGTCCTCAATTGCCATCTCCGCCGAGTTGCGAAGCACGTCCTCGAGGATCGTCCGAATGCCGTTCGTGTTGGCTTCGATCGTGGCGTCGTCCAGCACGGGCCGCTCCGCGCTCTTGCCGGAGGGGTCGCCGACGCGGCCGGTCGCGCCGCCGAGCAGCGCGACGGGGGTGTGGCCGCACCGCTGGAACCACGCCAGGACGATTATGCCCAGCAAGTTGCCGAGGTGCAACGAGTCCGCCGTCGGGTCGAAGCCGCAGTACACGGACAAAGATCCGCTCGCCGCCGCTTCCCTGAGCTCGTCTTCGTTCGTGCACGCATCCAGGAGCCCGCGCTCTTTCAAGACGTCCACGACGTCCCGCCCGCTCGCGGCGCGCGTCACGGAGAGCGCTCGGGAGGACGACGCGGACGCCGGGTGTGGCATCCTCCGCGACGGCGCGGCGCCGAACGCGCCGACGCCGCAGAGGCTGGTTCGCGTCGCGCCGAAAGGGGCCACGCCGGGACGCGCCGCGCCCGCGACGTACGCCGCGGCGGGGCGAGTCAAGGCCGCGGAGGCGCGGAACCGAATCGCCGCGCGTTGCACGCGAATGCCCTGCGGTGCGAGGGGTGCGGTGTGGGAACGCGCGGTCAGTCGGGCGCGTCAGAACGTCGGTCGGGTCGACCGCTCGATCGCGCGCGGCGCGCTCGGCGGCGATAGGAAAAAGCGCCGGTGGGCACGTCGGATCGGGATAAGACACGTCGACGACGCGACGCGGGTTCGCGCGCGGGGGATGCGGCGCGCACCAGAGGGCGAATCGCGGAGGTCGCCATGTGTCTCGTCAACGTCAAGAGGAAACGCTTCTGGAGCCGACGACCGCGCCGGGGACAATGGCGTCACCCGGAGGCCGATGTCGTCCTCGCGTGCAGCCTCGCAGGTCTCGTTCTCGGCGGACGGGCGATAGAAACGTCTGTCGGGGCGAAGCGGCGAAGACTGTCATGACTTGGCGTTTTTATCGAGCATAACGAGAGTACCATCCAACGGCCGGGCTCCGCGTCCTCACTCCACCCCCGCGGGGAGGGGGAGGGGGAGGTTCCGCGGCGCGCGTTTGTTTTTCGGGTGCGCGCCGCCATGCCCCCGAAGGCGAAGCGCACGCCCCGGGGCGACCTGGTCGCCCCCCCCGTGTTCGCGCGGATCCTTCCCGAGAACGTCGGCGGGCACGTCGACGACGGCGCGTCGGTGTACAAGCGCCTCGCCTCCTGGTCGGACGCCGCGGTGCCCAGCGACGCGAAGCAGGCGCGGGTCACGCTCGTGGACGGCCACGGCGAGACGCACTACGCGTTCCCGAAGCGCGTGTTCGGCCCGAGCGCGAGCCAGGAAGAGCTGTTCCGCGAAGTGGCGCGCCCGTTGTTACGAACGTACTTGGACGCCGACGACCCGCAGTCCGCGTTCGTGTTCGCGTACGGGCAAACAGGCACAGGCAAGACCTACACCCTGATGGGCCCCGAGGAGAGCCTGAGTGAGCCGAAGCACGATCTGCGTGGTTTGTTCCCGCGCATCGTGGACGAGGTGTGTGCGACGTTGGCGGCTCGAAAACGGAACCACCCCGAGCGCGTCGCCGCGTTTGCGCTCAGCGTCACCGCCGTCGAGTTTTATTTCTGCCAGGGATTCGACTTGCTGGACGACCACGCGCAGGTGCGGGTGGAGAAGGGCGAGCTCATCGGTGCGCGAAGCGTCGAGGTGAAAACCGCGAGCGACACGACGCGGGTCCTGAACGCGGTTCGCGACAAGCGCACGACCGCGTCGACGAAGATGAACCCCGCCGCGAAAACCGGCGGCGGGTCGAGCCGGTCGCACTGCGCGCTGACGCTGACGACGCGCGTCGTGGACGGCGCCGGCGCGGCGCGCGCCGTGACCTTCACGTGCATGGATCTGGCGGGCGCCGAGCGCCAGAGCAGCAACGGCAACGAAAACGTGGACGCGCTCGAGGCCATCATGAGCTACTGGCGCGACCCGGCGACGGTCAAGCCCTGCGCGCAAGCCGCGATCATCAACTGCGAGCTGTCGGCGCTGCGCAGCGCCATCGTGCAGAGCGCCGAGGCGCACCGGCGAGGCCGGCCGGTGGCGGCGCCGACGCAGCTCGGCACGGCCGCCGTGAACTACATGACGGACGTGTTCGACGGGAGGTGCCACGTCGCGAACGTGGTCACCCTGTCGCAAGCGCCGAAGTGCGGCTGGGAGACGTGGTTCGCGTGCACGTACGCCGAAGACTTCGCCAAGCTCCGCATGCCGGCGTCGGCGCGATCGGCGGCGGCGACGCCCGTCGCCAAACTGTGGCGAGCGCTGGACGCCAAGGCGCGAGACGCGAAAGAGGCGCTGGCGAGGACGCCCGCGACCGGCCATCCGTCCTCCAAGTTCCACGCGCGGCGGAAAATCGAGGCGAGGCACTTCGCGCGCGAAGCCGCGGCGGCGGCGGAGTTGCTCGCCGGGACGCGCGGGAACGGCGCGTAGTAGCGCTTGAAAACGGATTCGATTAAAACGCGCCGCCCACACGACGCGTACTCGCTTTATACTCGCTTTATACTCGCTTATTAACTCGCTTCGACCCAGCTTACCTGAGCAGGTTCCTGGTGATTTGCTCCTTGGCGGTCGCGAGCGCCTGCGACAGCGTCTGCTCCGCGAGCGGCGTGGCCTGCTCCCCTTCGACGCCGCGCATGGAGACGCGGTTGGCGATGACGTTGGCGTCCGTCTCGAGGATCACGCCGCCGTCGACGAGCTCGTCGACGGCGAGCAACACGAGGTCCAGGTTTTCCAGCGCCGTTCGCTTCTCGAGCACGCCTCGTAAGAGCAGCGACACGGCGTCGAAGAAGCCGTTCAGGACGGTGGCGAGGATGATTTCGTTCTCCTCCGCGGCGCCGCACACGTAGAAGTGCAGGTCCGCGGCGAATTTGTACACCAAGACGTGCTGGTCCAGGAGCGCGATCTCGGCGTCTCCGCGCGCGTTGTTGCGCGAGGTCTTCGCGAACACCGAGCGTTCGTGCGCCATCTGCTGCGCCACAGTGGTCATGTCCTCGTCCCAGTACTTCACCGCGACGCGCTTGCCCTCGGCGTCCAGGAGCAGGACGCTCAGGACCTGGGGGATCTCGCTCATCGTCGCGTTCGTGATTGTTTGAGACGATTCGATCAGGGCGCGTCGGTGCGGGACGACGCGAGCGAGGCGGTCGACGACGCCTTCGGATCGAACACCGGGCGGGGAGCTCGAGTCGCGGTGGTCGTTCGCGGGGGCGGGCCGTGTGGCGCGCCAACTCCTGCCGGCGGCGGGAAACGCGGACGCGTGCGTCGCGCGGTGTGGCGGGAGGCCCGGGGGAACGGCGCGTGAAGCCGAGCACGCGGCCTGCTTTGATCGGTTCCGCCGGCGGTCGGCGTGGAACCTGGAACCGGCGAGACGAGGATCGAGACGAGGATCGAGTTCGGCTTTTTTTTTTAGAATCGTTTCGGTTTACAGAGCGACGACGCGTAGACGGGAATCATCACAACACGACGCGACCGCTTCGATCGATCGCAACCGCCCCCCGCGTGTCGCATTGTCGCGCCTTCGTGATCGACGGCGTCGAACGGTCGCGCGTTCGATCGGTCGCGCGTTCGGAAATTGTCGATCGCTTCGCCGATATCGCTTCGCCGATGATCACTTCGTCTTCGCCGCCTTCTCCGCCCGCATCGCCGCCTTCTTGTCCGCCTTCTTCGCCGCGAGCTTCTCCGCGCGCTTCGCCTCCTTCTTCTCCGCGAGCTTCTGCAGCTTCAGCGCCTGGCGCTGCGAGTAGTCCAGCACCGGGGTCAGGGGGTGCGGCGACGTGGGATTCGCGTTCGCGTTCGTGGCTCTGGGCGAGGACTTAGGGTCCGGGCGAGGACTCTTCCGCGGGCTGCGCGCCGCGCGCGGCGTCCCCGGCCGTTCCGCATCCTTGCGCGGGCTCGCGAGCGCCACGATGTTGCTGACCTGCTCCTTGGCTTGATCCAGCAGCACGCGCGGCGAGGGAAGCGGCGACGCGGGGGGGGGCAGCCCCGCGTCGCCGCGGGGCGTCGTCGCCTTCGACGAGGCGCGCGAGTTGGCTTTCGACGACGCCTTAGCGGCGGCGCGCTCAGCGCGTTCGCGCTCTTTCTTCGCCTTTTCTTCGGCACGCGCCTTGTCCCTCTGCTCGCGCGCGCGCGCGCGCGCATTCTCCTCCGCGATGGCCTTCTCCTTCTGCGCGATCTCGAACTTGACGCGCGCCTTCGTCGCGGCTGCTTCCGCGCGTCGTCGCGCCTCGAGCTCCTTCTGCGCCGCCGCTTTCTTCTCGGCATCCGCCCGCGCCCGCGCCCGCTCCCGCTCCGCCGCCTTCACCGCCTTCGCGCGCGACGAAGGCGGAGGCGCACCGACTGGAGCGGTATCGCGTTCGTTCTTCGCCGCGCGCGTCGTCTCCTTGTTTGCCTTGGCCGCCGCCTTTCCGCGTTCGCGCTCGCGCTCCTTGGCCAGCGCCTTCTCGCGTTCGGCGTCGCGTTCCGCCTTCTGCGCCTTGCGCTCCTTCGCGCGGCGCCGCACGTCCTCGCGCGCCTTCTCCGCGGCGTAGATCCCGGCGACCGTCGCCGCGCCCGCCACCGCCTGCAGCGCGCTGCCCGCGGCCGCGGCCGCGGCGGCGGCGGCGCCGCGGTCGCCGTAGTCCGGCGCGTAAGTAGCCGCCACCCGCCTCCGCTCCGACACCGCCATGCGCGGCGCCTTCCTCGCCGCCAGGACCACCGCGGGCGCGCCCGCGAGCACGGTCAGCACGGGCACCGGCCGAAGCAGGGGGTTCACGCCCAGGTCCTCGACGCGCACGGTGGAGGACGCGCGGCGCGCGCCTCGGCCGGTGATCCGGCCCTGCGGTTTCGCGCGCGCCGACGACCCTCCGGCGCCGGCGCCGGCGCCGGATGCCGACGCCGATCCCGAGACTCCCGAAACAGAAGCGGTCGATCGACTGGTCGACGTGGTCGACGTGGTCGACGTGGTCGACGTGGTCGAGCCGGAGCCGAACCGATTCGTCGTCGTCGCGCCTGTCGAGTAGTAGTCCGCGAAACTCTGCGCGTTGGCGCGCGCGCCGAGCGTCGACCGCGCCGACCCGAAATACCTGTCCCCCCCGCTCGCGCCTCCGCCGGTTCCGAAAGACCCGGACCGGAAAGCGTCTCCTCGCGCAGCCGGAGAATCGAGGGTCCCGGACATCGAGGGTCCCGGCCGCTGCCCGCCGACGCGCGCGGGCCGCGCGGGCGCGGCGCCGCCGTTGACGTAGTTGTACGGCCAGGACCCCGTGCGGATCACCTCGGGCGACGGATCGTAACTTCGCCCGAGGTCCAGCTTCGGCGCGGAGCCGCCCGCTCGGCTCGGGATGGACGGCCAGTCCTCCAGCCCCGCGCGCGGCTTGCCGCCGACCGGGCCGCGCGGCGCGGGACCGCGCGCGGCGGACGACGACGAAGAGGTGGCGGAGAACGTGGTCTGCGTGAACCGTCGGGACGCGCTGCTGGAGGGTCCGGACGTGCTCTTTCCGGCGTCGGAGGAGGAGACCCCGGAGCCGCCGCTCTTCCCCGAGGCGTTGGCAGCCGCGCGGCGGGGGGAAGGCTGGCCGTCTCCCGCGCCGCTCCCGAGCGGGCCGCGACCGCCGGGCCCGCCGGGGGGGGGCGGGTTCAGCGGGACGCCCGCCATGTCGGCGAAGCGCGACGCTTGAAGTGATGGTTCAAAAACGCGAAGGCGCCTGTTTGCCTGTCGTTCGGCCCACATCGACGAATCGAGTGGCTGTAAACTCGCGAATTCGACGACTGTTTGCGCTGTGAGAGAAAACATCGGAAAACCAGCCGCGGCCGAAGGAATCATCCGATCGCGCGAGACGTTCACAGCGCCGTCGGCGCTTTCGGGTGCGCTTTCCACGTCCCGCGACGAAGACCCTTTCCGCAGTATCGGCGGCGCCGTCGGATCGCAGGCTGCGCGTCTCCGCGCTCACGCACCATGGAGGAGTGCTGCGTGATCTGCGCGGAGCCCCTGACGCACGTGGCGTACGGCCCGTGCGGGCACAGGGACGCGTGCGTGGAGTGCGTCGCGCGGCTTCGGTTCGTCATGGATGACGAGCGGTGCGTCATCTGCCAGCAGCAGTGCCCCTCCATGTTCGCTACGCGCGCGATGGGCGACTACACCGAGACCATCGGTGTGGAGGCGTTCGCGGAGCTCCCCAGGCGCGCGCGCGAGGGACGCGAGCTGCACCACGACAAGAAGCTGAACATCTTCTTCGACGACCTCGCGGTGTGCCGCAAGGTTGAGCAACTGCGAGGGTTGTCGTGTTCGGTGTGCGCGGCGACGGGCGACGACGACGCGTCGTTGAGACGTTCAGACGCGTTCGGGTCGTTGAAGCAGCTCAAGGCGCACCTTCGCGAGGCGCACGACCGCTTCTTCTGCGAGGTGTGCCTGGAGGGCAGGAAGGTGTTCGTGTCGCAGCAGGTGACGTACTCGCGGCAGAGCCTGGACAAGCACAAGAGGGGCGCGGCGGGGGACGCGGACGCGCCGCTGGGCGGATTCGCGGGCCACCCCTCGTGCCGTTTCTGCCGCAAAAACTTTTACGACGAAGGCGCGATGTACCACCACATGCAGTCGGCGCACGAGACGTGCCACTTGTGCCGCAGGAGCGCGCCCGAGACGTTCGTGTACTACCGCGACTACGACGAGCTCGAGCGGCACTACAACACCGGGCACCACCCGTGTCTGCACCCGGAGTGCCTGGCGAAGAAGTTCGTCGTCTTCCAGAGCCCGCAGGAGCTGAAGAACCACGAGGGCCTCGAGCACGGTCGCGCCATGACCAAGGCGGAGCGGAAAGAGGCGCTGCGCGTGCACGTCGAGTTCAGCACGAACGGGGGCGGGGGCGGGGGGCTCGAAGCCGGACGCGCGGACGCGCGGGGGAACCAGCCGAGGGACCCGAGGGGGCACCCGGGCGCGGCGGCGGAGGATGACCGCCGACGCCGCCAGGCGAGAGAAGCGGCGGCGCGCGCGGCGGAGGGCGCGGGCCCCGCCGAGCGCGCGCAGCTCGAGGCTGTTCTCAGGGCGTCAAGGCTGGAGGATGGCGGTGCGTCCATGCCCAGGCCACCGTCCATGGAGGAGTTCCCCGACCTGCGCGCGGGCGGCGGAGGTTCGAGCTCCCGCGGGGGGGGAGGGAAGCTCGTCGCGGGGGGCTGGGCCGGGCGCGGCGGCGCGCGCGGCGGCGGCGCGGGCGCGGGGGGCGCGCGCGTCGGCGGCGCGGAGGACTTCCCGTCGTTGTCCTCCCGCGTCGGGGGATCGCGGCCGGCCGGACCGGCCGGGGCGTTCCAGGCGCAGACGCGAAGGCAGCCGGCGCCCATGCCGGAGCTGCCCGCGCGCGCCGCGGAGCACCTCGCGGCGAGGCTGGCGGGTCTCGCGGCGGGGCGCGCGGCGGTGAGCGCCGGCGGCGGCGCCCGCCCCGGGGCCCCGCCGCCGCCCGCCCCGGGAGACTTCCCGAGCCTGGGGGGCGCGGGTCGGCTCGCGGGCGCGCTTCCGGTCTCGTCCGGGGCCTCCGCGCGCGCGCCCCCGATGTCCGCCGCGGACAAGCTCGCGATGAAGCGCGCGGCGGACGCCAGGAGACTCGCGCCCGGCGCCCCCGCGGAGCCGCCGTTTCGCCGCGTCGGCGGGCGCTGGAACTCCGGCGCGCTCGACCTCGGGACCGGCGCGAACGCGAACGCGAACGAGGCTGGCGGGTCTCGAGGCAGCGATGAGAAAAAGAAAGCAGCCGCGAAAGTTGAGACCGCGAGAGAGATCGAGGCCGAAACCGCTCGTCTCTCGGAAGCTGCCGACGTCGCGGCGCGGAACGATCGGCTCGTCGCCGGCGTGCGGGCGTCCCTCGACGCGCGCGGCGCTTCGTTTGAGGTTTTCGCCAACGTCTCCTCGCAGTTCAAGGAACGGCGGCTGAGCGGCGCCGCGTACCTCGCCAAGGTGACCGCGATGGGTCTCGAGGCGGAGCACGTCAAGGAGCTGGCGAGCCTGATGCCGGACGAGGCGCTGAGACTGGAGCTGCGCAGGGCGATCGCCGCGGGCGAGCGCGCTCGCGCGAGGAAAGAGGGGGGCGACGCGTCGTCGGTGGACGCGGCGGCGGCGCTCCTCTTCGGCGGAAACAATCGGGGGCGCGCGGAATCGTCCTCGGCCTCGTCGTCAAAAACCTGGGACTGCCCCTCGTGCACGTTCCGGAACCAGGCGGCGAGCGCACAGTGCGACGTGTGCGACGGCGCGCGCGCGGTAGGGGCCGCCCGCGGTGACGGTGCGGGCGCCTCGGGCCCGGCGCCGGGCGGCGGCGGCGGGGGGAAAGGCGGCAAGGGCAAGAAAAAAGCCAGGGGCGCCAAGATTTCGCTCACCGCGGTGGGCGGGACGGGCGTCGGCGGTTTGGATGCGTTCATCCCGGGCCGAGAGAAGGCGGTGTGGGGGGCGTAGCGTGTTTTCTCGGATCGTGATCGCGGTGATCACATCCGTCTGGAACACGAATGCGTTCGCGCGCGCGAAATCGCGCGGCGTAGGCGACTCGTTTTCCACGATTTCGCACACGACTCGACGGGCGTTTTTTTTTTTCCATCGGCTCTCACGACACCAAAAACGCCGGTTCCCCCTGTTTCGGAACGAAAACCACGACACGGCACACATCCGCGCGCGCGTTCGAGCGCTCACCTCGTGCGCGGCTGAGAATTCCTCGGCGGTCGTCCCGGACCCCTCTCGCGGAGGCGTTCGAACGACGTTCGAGAGCCGCGTCGCCGGCGGCCGCGCGTCCGCGGGTGGTCCCAGTCACCGCGCGTCGGCTCGGTCGTCCCGGAACATCGCGTTCTCCCCCGACATCGACACCCTCCGGAACCGCCGAGCGTCATGAGCAACCCGGACAGCGTCATCCTCGAGGAGGAGATGGACGAGAACTACGAGCCGAGCCACGATGGTACGCGTCACCGCGACGCTTTCGTCGCGCGATGCGCGCGAACTCCATCGCATCACGCGCTCCCGCGCGGTCCCCGAGCCCGCCCGCGCCGCGCGTCGTCCGCGCGTTTCGTCATTCCCCCCGGCTTCGCGTTCCGGGACTGACTCGCCGCGTCCCCCTTCCCGGCGCCCGCGACCAGAAATCGTCGACTACGCCAAGTGGCTCGGGATGGACCTGGAGGCGGAGAGGGATCTGATGTGGATCGCGCGCGAGGGCTTGAAAGCGCCCCTGCCCGAGCACTGGAAGCCGTGCAAGACCCCGGGCACCGGGGACATCTACTACTTCAACTTCCAGACCGGGGACTCGGTCTGGGAGCACCCGTGCGACGAGCACTACAAGAGCCTGTACGCCGCGGAGAAGGCTAAGCTGGCGAAGCGCGAGGCGGAGGACCGGCGACGCGCGTTCACGCCGGGCGCGGGGAAGACGCCGTTCGCGAAAGAAAAAGCCAAAGCCGGGTCCGCGTCCGCCTTGAAGCCCGCGGGGAGCCTGGGGAAACTCGGCCCGGGCCTCGGGTCGGGGCTCGACCGACCCGCGCTCGGCGCGAGCGCGGCGGCGGGTTCCCCCGCGCTCGAGCGGCCGGGCACGGCCATCGGCCTCCGGCCCGGCGCCGGCGCGGGCACCGCCGCGCGCCCAGGCACGGCGGCGGGGTCCGTTCCCGGCGCGGGGCTCGGCGACCCGGCGTCCCCGATGCGCGCCGAGACGGACGACGAGTTCGACTTCGCGGACCCTCCAGGCGACGGCGGACGAGGAGGAGGCTCGTCTGTTAAAAAGAACGCGGCGCCGGAAACGACTCGCGGCGCGGAAACGTGGCGCGCGGAGGAGTCGGCCGAGGACGAGACCGCGCGTTCGCGTTTCCGCGAGGCGCTGGCGAAGGAGCGCTCGGCGTTCGAGCGCACGCTCGAGCTCGAGGCGGACAAGGCGAAGGCGGAGGCGGAGCGCGCGGCGCGCCGCCTGGAGCGCGAGACGGAGGAGCGGCTGGTGGCGATGAAGCGCGAGGCGGCGACTCGCGAGGACGCGCTTCGCGCCAAGGCGAGGGAGGCGCTCGCGAAGGACGAGGCGGAGGCTGAGGTGCGCCGCGCCGCGCGCGTCGCCGAGCTCGAGGCGAAACTCAAGGCGGACGAGCAGCTCATCGAGCGGCGGTTCGAGGAGCAGGCGAAGGCGCGCGCGGAGGCGCGGGTCGCGGCGGAGATTGGTTCAAATGCCGAAAAAAAAAACGAGTCGGAGACGCGCGCCGAGGCGGCGTTCGCGGCGGCGGCGGCCGAGTGGGCCGAGAAGGCGGCGGCGGCGGAGGCGGACGCGAAGCGACGCGTCGAGGCGTGTGAGGCGACCGTCAGGGAGGCTGAGGCGCGGCGCGACCGAGTCGCGGAAGAAGGCGAATCGCGCGCGCGTTCAAAGTCGAAAGACGCGGCTGACGACGACGCGCGCTCGGACGAAGACGCGCTCTCGGATGACGAATCCGTCGCCGGATTCGCGTCGATCGTCGAAGCCGCGCGCGACGACGGGTCGCCGCGCACGACGCCATCCGACACCGCGAACGACGCGAACGACGCGAACGACGCGTACGCCTCGGACGCGGCGCTTCTTGAAGGCGTCTCTTCGTTCCTGCGCGACCAGAAGCGGCTGGCGAGGCGGCGGCGAGCCGCCGTCGAGGCGTCGCGCGCCGAGTGGGCGGCGCGGGCGCGGGCGCTCGAGTCGGCGGGCTCCGCGAACGAAGACGTCTCGCGCCGCCGGGGCGCGCTCGCGGCGGTTCGCGCCGCCGTCGACGCGCAGGCGGCGCACTACAACGCAGACGTGCGTAACCTGCGCGCGCTCAAGGCGGCGGCGCGGTCCGCGAAGCACGGCGGCGCCGCGTTGGCGGCGGCGTTTTCCGAGACGGTGATGACTTCGGCGCCCGGGTCGCTCGTGCAGGCGTACGGGTCGTTGCCCTCCGCCGCGGGTTCGCAGACGGGCGGCGGTTCGAGCTTTTACCGCGCGGACGGGTCACGCAAGGCACAGTTCGGGGACGACCCGCTTCGCGCGCTGCGCCACGCGCTGTTCACCGTGCGGCGCGCCGAGCAGACCCGGCACGACGCGAGCGCGGTGACCCTGTCCATGCAGTCGCACAAGCTGTTCGGCGCGCCTCGCGTCCCGGGGAGTCTGGTTTCGGGACCGCTGGGCGCTACGCTCGGAGCGAGTCGCCCGGGTCTCATGGACCCTTCCCCCGCGTTCACGAACTCGGTGGACCAGTGGAACCGCGTGAAGGACCGCGAGCGCGCGCTGTTCGACGACCACGGCGAGTGGCTGGCGGAGTTCAGGAAAACCGTCGACGCCGCCGCGCGCGCGACGTTTGAACGAGCGCCGCGCGCGCAGACAGCGCGCTAGTGGAGACGCACGCGCGCCGAATTCGCCGAATTCGCCGGGCCCGCGAAGACACAAGACGTGGACAGCCTGGAGATGGAGACGACGTACGTACTAGCGTATCGGGATTTTTTGATTCGAAGGAGATTGATACGCGACGACGACTGGTACCGGATGCTCCGTGATCGTGATAAAACCACAACGTATCATCTACGCGCATTCACCGCCGCGTTCTCTTCCTCACCTCTCTCGCCGCCTCCAGCACGACGTCGCGCATGGTGAACTCGCCGGCTTCGCTCGCCATGGCGACGTGCAGCGAAACCGCCGCTAACGCGTCGCCGAGCGTTTTCTTCCGGCGGTCCGCCTCCGCGTCCGACTCCGCCGCCGCCGCCGCGGCTTCGCCGGCTTCGCGCAGAAACGCGCCAGCCTCGCCGTCCGCGTGGTCCAGGCTCATGAAAACGCTCTCGCCGCCATCGTCACCGACGCCGCCGAAATACGTCTCGTCGTACCCGTCGCTCTCGGCTTCCGCGTCGTCGTCGTCGTCGTCGTCGTCGCCGCTCGCCTCTCCCTTTTCGCCGCCGCCGCCGCGAACGCCTCCGGGGTTCCGCTCGCCCGCGACGTCCCCCCGCCTGGCGCGCGCGATCGCGTCCAGGAGGCTCTCCAGGCTCCCCCCGGCCTCGTCGCGCTCGCGAGCCACCGCGGGCACGAACGCGCTCGTCAGGATGTCGATGTCTCCGTCCTCGTCGGCGTCGAGCGCGTGCAGCGGCGTGGTTTTCGTCTTTTCCGCTCGCGTGCCCGCCGCGTGCACGAGCGTCACGAGGTGCGTCTCCGGGAACTGCTGCATGAGCGTCAGCTTGACGTCCGAGGCGACCGCCTTGCTGTAGAGCTGGCACAGGAGCGTGGGCGCGTCCACCGAGACGCCCACGGCGTGCCCCGCGGTCGCGACGTCGATCGCGTCCACGACGCACAGGCTCGGCATCACGTCGGCGCCCACCGCGGCGAGCGTCGGCTCGAGGAACGACACCCCGGGAATTATCGAGACGGCGACGCCGCGCGCGGGCGCGAGCTCGCGCAGGAGCTTCACCGAGTTCTCCGCGACGCTCGGGTCCCCGGGGACAGCGTACACGATGCGTCTCTGCCTATCGTCCGTGCGGACCGCCACCTCGTCGTCGCCATCCTCCAGCACGAAGCTGGAAAACGCGTCGCCGGCTTCGCGCGACGCGCCGCGTACATCCGCCACCGAGGTTCGCGCCACCGTCTCGGCGATGGTCAGGAGCTCCTCCGCGATGGCGGGGTAGACGTTTTGAAGCATCTTGGTGTTCTCGTAGACGTGGTCGAAGGTTGTCAGCGCGACGTGCGGGGGCAAGCCGTCCAGCGTGGGGTGCCTCGCCGTGCGCACGTGCACGCGCGCGCCGACAGCGGTCAGCACGTCCCACGCCTGCTTCGTGATGAGGCCCGGGTCGCCCGGCCCGAGGCCGACGACCACGATCTCGGGTGTGAAGCCCTCGGAGGACGCGCGCGGCGGTCGAGCGCGCATCGAAGCGGCGCCTCTCACGCCGCGTCGCCGCAGACGCGGAGGCACAGCCCCTGGCCGCGCCGTCGATAGAACCGCCGCCGACATAATGCGCGCGGCGGCGGTGATGAGGCGCGCTTTTTCGCTTTTTCGTAGACCGGTCGTCTCGAGCTCGTCAGGCTGATCAAAGAGGGAAACAACTTGTTGACCCGCGAATACATACGACGCGGCGGCGACGCGAAACATGACTGACTCTTTTGGTCTATACATCTTTCACGCGTCTTCCTCCCCCACGAGCGACTCCGGCGTGACGTTCGAGCCGTCCATCACCAAAGCTTCGCCGCGCGTCTCCGCCGCCAGGTCGGCGCGCACTTTTTCCGTCGTTTCGCGTCTGCGCGCCTCCTCCGCCTCGTCGCGCGCCGAGCGCCTGGCGCGCAGATCGGGCAAGTACTCGTCCATGTACTCCTTCCGCGCGCGCGCGATGACGTCGAACAGAGTCTCCATGCCCTCGCCGGTCATGGCGCTCACGCCCGCGACTCTCAGCCCTTTGTAGAAGGCGTCCAGCACCAAAGACAGAGACCGGCTCAGGTCGGAGGCGAACGTCGGGGTATCGTCCAGCGCGGCGTGGAACGTCTCGAAATCCTCCATCCATCGCGTCAACGTTTCGTGCCTCGCGACGTCTATTTTGTTGAACACCACAATCAGGGGAAGCCTGGTTTTGTACAGGATGGACACCGCCTGTAACATGTTGCTCATGAAGCTCTGCGGGTTCAGCGCGCGGGGGGTGTCCACGACGTACAGCACGACGGTGGGAAACGCCGACGCGAAGCTCTCGGTCACGATGGCGCCGCTCGCCGACCAAGTGAAGATCTCGATCTGCCCGGGGGTGTCTACGAAGACGTTGTCCAGTTCCTTCGATCGTTTCTCGCACAACGAAACCACCTGGTCGAACCGAGTGGCGAACAAGTTCGACGCGGTTAAAATACCACCGTTCGGTCCTAAGTTGTATTCCTTCATGACGTTTTTGTAATCCACCGTGTCGCGGATGTCGACGTTAGCGTCGTACGGCGTCTGCGTCACCGCGGGATCGAGGTTGATGATGTAGGGCGGCTTGCCCTGCGCGTGCTTGTACGCGTTCACGCGCTGCATCAGGCTCGTCTTGCCGCTGCCGGCCATGCCGATCACGATCGCCACTGTGGGTTTGTCGTCCATCGACGCGCTCGCGGCGCCCGCCGACGCGCTCGCGGCGGCGGCGGCGTCGCCCGCGAGATCCACGCGCGAGGGCCCGGAATCGGGGGGGGGGGCAGCCGCTTCGGCCCGCGCGTCCGCGGGGGACGCCATGGCGGAGGCGACGGGTCCGACCGCGCGCAGACGACCGCCGCGCTCCTGACGACCGAGAGCCGGGCGAGGTTGGTCACGCGCCTTGCGCAGTGACGTGACCTCGGTCGAGACGGAAGCCCCATCACTCATCATGAATCGCTTCTCGACCGCGATGTCATCGAGTCATTCCCGTTCGGCCGATTGCCCGAAACGTTTCGTCAGGTAGGCACACCTTGACGCGCGCCGGCCAGCATGGCGGCCGAGGAGGCGGAAGCCGAGGCGGACGCGGCGGTCGACCTGCACGCGCTCGAGCGCGATGTCGGCGGGCTCGCGCTGGACGACGCGGGGGACGTCGAGGACGACGACGCGGGCTCGTACGGTTCCGCCGACGACGAGGAGACACCCGCGGATGCGTTCCTGAGCCTGCAGATGGTGTGCGCCAAGAATTTCCCTCCCGACTTCCTGCGCGACGAGGCGCGGGACGCCGAGTCGCTGGCGTGCGCGGTGGAGAGGCTCGAGCACGTGCGCCTGGACCGGTGCGGGCTGGTCAGCCTGCTGGGACCCGGGTCGGGCTCGGGACTTCCCGGGTCGTCGACGGCCCCTTCGTTGACCGCGGATACCACGATCTCGAGCGCGCCTCTGCGTTCGCTGCGAAACGTCTCTTCGCTGTACCTGCAGAAGAACCGGCTCGTCGACTTGGGCGGCGCAATCAACGCGGAGACGACGCCGCGCCTTCGGTTCCTGGCGCTCGCGGACAACGCACTTGCCTTCGATGACACGCACGACATCGTGTGTTTCGAGAAGGGCGACGCGACAAAAACACACCCGCTTCGCGGGCTGGAAACCCTGCCCGCGCTGATGTACCTCGACTGCTCCGGGAACGTTCGCTTAAACGGCGTCGCGCCGTTGCTGGAGCGTCTGCCGTCGTCGGTGGCGTTTTGCGACTTTTCGAGGTGCGCGTTGTCGTTCGTCGACGAGTACCGCCCGGCGCTGGTCGCGTCGTTCGACGCGCTGAAACAGCTGGACGGCGTCGCGGTCACGCGGCAGGAGCGGAGAGACGCGCGCGCGCTGCTCGGGGAAGAGGGCGACGGGGACGCCGATCGGGACGGATCCGAATCGGCCGAAGCCGAAGCCGAAGCCGAAGAAGCCGAAGAAGCCGAAGAAGCCGCGTCTTCCTCAAGCGCCGACCCGGACGCGTCTTCTTCAAAACCACCGCGACGCGCGCGACCGAGCTCGAATTCGAGCGCCGCCGCCGCCGCCGCCGCCGCGCTTGCGATGTCCGACGAGGACGAACACGGCAGTGACGCGTCGATCGAACCGGTCACCGAGGCTGAGCTCGAGGCGGAGCTCGCCGCGCTCGAGCGGGAGACGCGCGCGGCGCGCGCCGCGCTCGACGCGGACGCCGTCGGCGACGGTGACGTTTTTTTCTCTCGCGACGCCGGGGGAATCGAACCGGCGCGGCTCTTGGAACGGGACCGAGCCGCGAACCGCGCGGCAGCGCGTTTGGAGGAGACCAGGGACGCGCTGGTGGACGTCGAGGCGCGCGTGCGGCACGCCAAGAAACAAACGCGCGAAGCGCGCGAAAGCGCGTTCGGTTCGGAAGAGGTTTAATTACTTTTACGAAAGTACTCTCAGGACGCCCCCAGCATGTACTTGAGCCTCTCCGTGAGCTGCGTGGCGTCCGGCAAGCCCTCGATGCGGTCCGCGACCTGCCCGTTTTTGAACAGGATGATCGTCGGCAGCGCCTCCACCTTGAACTTGGATGCAATATTCGGGTATTTTTCTGTGTCGATCTTGACGAGCGAGACTTTGTCCTTGCCCACCGCGGCGGCCACCTGCGGGAACACCTGCTTGCTCAACAGCTGGCACGGGCCGCACCACGTGGCGTAGAAGTCGACCAACACCGGAACCGGGGACTTCTCGATCATGTCGTCGAACGAGGCGTACGACTGCTTCGTCGCGCGGACGGTCGTGGTCGCTCCGCGTCTCGAGACCGAATCGCGCGCGTTTCGGGAGGCGTCGATTCGGGGCGCCGCGGTCGGACGCGCGGACCCGCGCGTCGAGGGAGGCGCGAAGCGCATCCGCGACGCGGCTACGGGCGCGGCGAGGCAGGCGAGCGTCATGTCGACGGCGCGAGGGAACACACGAGTGCTGCGGGTGAGCGACTGTGAAGGGCGGACGCGATTCGGGCACTCGCGAAAAGCGCGTGACGCGAGCACCGAAATACGTGACGCGGATTGACGTCGTTTGACGAGCTCAGACGAGGCCGAGCCTCGAGGCTCTGTAACAACGGCGTTCGTCGCGCGCGCTCTCGACGCGTCTTCCGATGACCGTTCGAAGCCTGGATGGTCACGCGTAGTCCCCGCCGCAGTTCAGCTTGTTCTCCGCGTCCAGCATGGGGTTGACGAACTCGCACAGCGGGTCGTACGTCGCGGAGGCTGTTTGAAGAGGACGCGGCGGGGCGGAGGGGAGAGCGTCAGTCACGTTTCGTTTGGCTTTCTTTCGTTCCGAACGAGGGTTGGCGCGTCAACTCGGCGGGCGCTGACGCCACACTCGCGAACGTAGCGCTCGAGCGGAATCGCGGTATCGCGG
>Ga0181561_10001956_pt1 | contig 18274 bp, 19 predicted proteins | sample 011ome_19_FD_133760 | JGI IMG/M metagenome (GOLD analysis project Ga0181561, IMG submission 133760) | Coastal salt marsh microbial communities from the Groves Creek Marsh, Skidaway Island, Georgia - 011510BT metaG (megahit assembly) | ecosystem: Environmental > Aquatic > Marine > Intertidal...
CGGTCGATTCGGTGGAACCATGACTGGCGTCTTCTCCGCCGCCAACGAACAAGCCGTCGCCATGTTTCTCGAAAAGAAAATCGGCTACTTTGACATTTACAAAACCATCGACATGGCCATGGAGGCGCACAAGAACGATTTGATTTTAGATCCGAGCTTGGACGATATCGTCGCTTGCGACTTGTGGGCGAGGCAAAACGTGTTGGACAACGTCAACGCTGGTAAGTTGACCGCGAAAGTGCCGGCGTAAAAGATATATTTTATTTAGGATTCACATCGCGTGCGAGATTTTTTGTTTTATTATCCAAAAACACACACGTTTGCTTCACTTATATTTTACTATTCACGACACGCGCGCAAACGCAGGCTTTCTCTCGTTTGTTTTTACTCGAACGGCATTTGACGACACAAAACGAAACGTCGCATAACCGCCGTAACCATGTCGTCTTTATCTCTGAATGCTCTCGCGGCGTTCGATACTGTCTCTCCCTCTGTGAATACCATCGCGTCCCAGCGTCGGTGTCGCAGTCGTCGACACCTCGCGTCGTCGATGCAAAAAAGCGCGATGAAGAAGATGAAGAAACGCGCCGCATCAGTCGAAGCGTCGTCGACGGAAGAACAAGAAAACAACGACGACGATTCTTTAGAGAGAGAATTCGAGGAGGAGCGCCGGAAACAAGCCAACCGAGACTCCGCCATGGATTGGATTTCCACCTGGAAAGCGAACCAATCGGACCCGGATTTCTTGGCGAAACAAACCATCGAACGACAAAAGAGAAGAGATAAAATTTTAGAAGAGGCGAGAAGTTTCGAGTACGTTTTCGTGCACGATTTCATCGGCAGAGCGAAACCGGAGGACGCGTTCGCGCACATGTTTTTAAAAGATGAGCTGGGGAAGTTACAGATATCTATTTTCTCGCCCGATTTGAGCGGCGTGGAGTCGATTTCGGAAGGCGTGGAGGTATTGGCGAAAGCGATCGAAGAGCGAAGGAAGGATCAAGAAGGGGGGAAGGCGAAACCGCTGAGACTGATCGGGACGAGCTTGGGAGCTTTGTGCTGCGTCTTGTACGCGTCGAAGTGTGATAAAGAAGCGTTTGAAGGCACGAGTAGTGATGCGAGCGTGAGTGTGGTGGATAGACTTTTCCTCTTGGGGCCGTGCTTCGACGTCGAGAAGTGCTTATTTAATTATCGCGCAACTTTTAATGTCATCTTTTCCGATGAATTTATTGAAGACGCAAGGAAGATTGATAAATTTCCATTCGTTACGTGTCCGGCGTATATCGTTAGCGGAGCGGACGATACGATTGCAGATTTGGAAGACGCGGTGTACTGGACGAGGCAAGCGAGTACGCTTCTGCGAGCGACGAACGAAGGCGATGACGAGGACACGAAGAAGATGAACACCTCGTCGGCGAAGGAAAATCGTGGAAGAGAGGCTGGTGAGAGACGCTTATTAGAAGTGTCCGGAGTTGGGCATCGCGTGGAAAGTGCGCTGCCTCACGCGTTGCCTCGATTTAAAGAGTTCTTTAATTTGCCAAACGTTTAAGGAAAACTCACGCGATTCCAAAAATAGATAAAAGAGGGAGAGCGGTTGTTGACTTGAAAGAAGTTCTACTTTCACACGATTACGATGCGTCGAGATGAAGAGGAAGGAAGTAATCAAACAGATAATTCTCGTGCTTCGGTTGGAACGACGAAGAGCAGCCGGTGCTCCTCCGTCTCCACTTCTTTGAGCGAGCATAGCGAGGTAACCGGGGAGAGTTTACAGGAGGCGAAGAAGCGCGCTTTGGAGGAGTTGGAAACGAGATTTTTATGGTGCAAACAACGCGCGAAAGTGACGCAAGAACGAAAGAAAGCACTCGCGACGAATGAAAATCGCATGCGAGAGACTGTTTTACGGCACGACGCATTCGTTCGCGAGCGTCAAAATCAATACGGGCGCGCAGAGAAGGCTGAGCAGAGCGAAAGGGAGAGCGCGATTTCGCTCAGTAAAACTATAGAGACGTGTTTACACATACTGCGAAAGACAAAAGATCGAACGCGGTTTTGCGAGCGCAGAACAAATAGATTTGCGATCGCTAAAGTCTTTTTGGAGAAGGTTTTAGCTGAACACGGAGAGAACAAACGTGGGAAAGAAGAAGAAGAAGAAGAGGAAGATGAGGAAGAAGTGTGCAGACGAGACACAGTGGCATCCCCTAGAGAGCAATCCTCTTCTTCTCTTTCATCGCATCATCATCATCATCATCATCATCACGATTCGGTAAATTTCGAAGACATATCCGATATCATCGTGCGATGCAATTCACTCAGGGCAATCCACGATAGCTTAACTACCAGACGATCTCAAGCTCGAGAAAATGTGATATTGAAGGCTTCTGAACACGAATCAACTTTGGCGACGTTTCGCGCCCGGCGTCTCGACGCGGAACGAGAGAGCGTTCGTCAGCTGCTCAGCGAACTCGAAAACGCGCGCGCTTTGTCTGCGCTCGAGAGAGAAAAATCAAAGAAGAAACGCGACGAACGAGTGCGCGCATCAAAGATCAAATCCACCATCGCCAAACTCTACGAAAACGTGTGTGAGAAGAGCGCAGTCAGTCGCTCAATCGCCGCCGCGAACGAAAGAATAAACAACGACAAAATAGAGAACACAAACAAGCACAACCGCGCCGACGTCGTCGCGTCACAACTCCGCCAATTATCGCACTTTGCTCGCGATTACAAACGAATACTGCTCGCGAATTAGAACACTCGTTATGTATTTAGAACACACTCGTTTTAGAAAACGCGTTTAATAAAAATTAAATAATACACACACACGCGCGCAAACGTCTGCTATGAATAAAAAGAATCTAACGCCTCCCCGCGCTCTTCTGTTGTCTCCTCTCTCGTCTCTCGCGCATCCTCTTCTCGTGTTTGCTCTCCCTCTCTTCCGGTTCGTTCGAAGAAGCGTTCCTAAAGTTCCGCACGTACGGCGCCGCGTACCCCCACAGCGCGTACGCGCCATACAAAGGCACGAAATACGTCAAGTACCAAAATCTATCGCTCACCAGCGCCGTCAACCATAAGCTCGCGCACGTCACGTACACGCAATCGTAATAATACTGCGTCAACCCGGGTTGACTCAAATCCGCTCCGGCGTCCAGAAGTTCTCTCGTGTGCAAATCGTACGTCGGTTTCGCGTGTTTCAGTAAACTCCGGTAGCAAAACAGACACGCCAACGACCAAAACGAAGTGTGGAACGTCCAAATCGGAATCGATCGATGCAACACCACGCGGACGATGAAATGGAACAGGAAAGAGACGGAGACGAATTTGTGGAGGAAGGAAACGTGTCTGGCGTTGCGCTGGAGGATTTTTTTCGCGCTGTCGCCCGCCATTCTTTTTGATGATGATGCTTGTTTGGAAGAGAGAGAGAGAGAGCGTATGTCGTATCGAGAAGTGAAGGAAATTCACTTTTTTTCCAATTCGTCAGACTTTGGAGCGAAGAAAAAGAAAATATGAATACGCTTTCGACGCTGGCCTTTGCGAAACTTCCAGCGGCGGTTGGAGGAGGAGGAGCGACTTCGCGCGCGAGGAGAAACAACAACAGACTCCATTCTTCTCCTTCGCTCTCTGAGAGAAGAAGAACGCGGCGGCTATTGGACGGGAGTTTCCTTCCTCGTTCCTTTGATGCTTTTGTTCACGATGGACGCTTTTCCCTAATAACGAACAACACTAAGTTTAACAACAACAAAGCGCCGGCGACGGTTTGTAGTTCTTCTTCTTCTTCGCTCGAGGTGGTGAACGCGATCGTCGCGAAAGACGAGGACGAAAAAAAACCGGAGAGCGCGGTTATCGTCGGCGCCGGGCCGACTGGTCTCGTCACCGCCATCATGCTCGCGCGAAGAGGATGGAAGAACATTCGAGTTCTCGAAAAGAGGAACAAACCGGAGAAGGCGAACAATACGGACGTTTGGGGCGATCCGCAGAGGAGCTATAACATCGGGTTATCCGCGAGAGGACAGCTGGCGCTTCAGAGATACGATTTATTAGACGTCGCGACGGAGTACGCGAAACGAGTTAAAGGTAGGTGCGACTTTGATAAAGACGGGAAACCGGTGGAGAAGTTGGTGCAGAAGAAGTTCGACACGCAAGTGATTCCGAGAGATCGATTGGTCGCGGCGTTTTTGGAAGAAGTGGAGAGGAATTACAGCGACGCGATTACGGTCGAACACGGTTTGGCGGTGAATTCGTGCACGTTTTCGGAGAGTGGAGATAAAGCGACGTTGGAAATTTTCGAGTGCAAGGCGGACGGCGATTATTGCGACACCGAAGCGAAGGAGAAGATCGAAACGTCGTTGGTTATTGGTGCGGAAGGGAACGCTGGAAAACGAGGAAGCGCGGTGATTCGAGCGATGGACGAGAGCAAAAGGTGTAAGACCAAAATGGTAAAGTTGAAAGAAAGAATCGAATCGACGAGAGTGTATAAGATTATTCCGATAGAGCTGCCAAACGGGTATCGAACCGATTTGAACTATTCCTCGAGAACACCGAAAGGCGTCGCGATGGAGTGCTTGCCGACAAAAGAAGGTTTGCTAGTTGGCGTTTTGTTGATTAAACCTACGGACGAGGAGACGTGCGAAAAAGTTTCCGACCCGAAGAAATTGAGAGAGTATTTGGATAGTGATTTCCCGATGTTTTCAAAAATGGTCAGCGACGAAAACGTCGAGAAAATTGCAAAGAGTAAATTTTCTGGTTTGCCAAATTTCCAATACGCGGGAGGCGCTTTACATCTTGGCAGTTGCGCGGGATTAATCGGTGATGCCATCCATACGGTCAAACCTTACTTTGGAATGGGCGTCAACTCGGCGTTCGAAGACGTGACCGTTCTGGAAGACTGCATCGAGAACGCGAAAGGCGATTCGAAGATTTTTTTGCCACAGTACTCGAAAAAACGAGCCGCAGACGCCAAAGCGCTCGTAGAAATCTCGCACGGTTTCGACGGTGGATTCTTAACGTTCGTCTTGCCATTAATATTGGATTCGATTTTCAACCGCATCGCGCCATGGTTATTCATGCCAAACACCATTCAAATGTTGCAAAAAGACGACTGGAGTTTTGTGCAAACTAGTCGACGAAAGCGGTTCGATCGAACGTTACAGGTTGCCATCCTCGCGAGTCTTTTCGGAGGTTCGGTGAAAGTGTTGATGATGCTCGTCAAGTTTTTGTTGAGCAAAAAGTTTTTTCTAGCGTAATAAGTAAAACGATTTGCACGATGAATTAATTTAATGCGATATCTACCGGTTGATTGTTACGAGTATACTACGTCACGTTCGCGCTAAATCACTCTTTATGCCCTTTATTCGGTTCTATTCTATTTCATTGAAGAAGGCCCGGGTCCATCCCAACTGTTCGCGAGCGTGTGGTTATTCAACTGAAAATCCGTATATTCTTTGCTCTCGAAATACGTCTTCAATTCTGGTCTATTTCTCATCGCCCGATGAAACTTCTTCAATCTTGGAAATTCACTCAGCACGTCTCGTTTCTCACCACCCGCCAACAACGTCTGATAGTGCTCGTGTTGATCAATCATCTCGAAAGCGTGAAAATCGCACGAGGACACCTCGTCCTTCTTCGCGAAGTACGTGAAATCGTAAAAGCCTAACCAACTCTCCAGCTTCTGATATGTCTTCTTACACGCGTTCAAATGTTCCGGAAGTTGCTTGTCAAACTCCTCCTGCGTCCTCACGCTGTTCGGAAACTTGTACACCAACCGAATAACGTTATTTCGCAAATCGAACACCTCCATCGCGATTTGCGCGTTCCGCTCGCGTTGTTCCGAGTCCACTTCTTTCTCATCCAAACCAAACTTTTGACCGAGATAATCGCAAATGGCGAGAAAGTGCACGATAGTTTTCTTCTCCTCGTGGTCGATCAAATACGGAATATTCGCCAGCGGATTAGACTCTTCGATCATTTTCACCTTGTCTTCTTTAAACCACTTGTTCACGCCGTCGCCGTCTTGCGTGTATTGCACGTCTTTAAACGCGAAAGGTTTCGTTTTTTCGGCGTTTTGTTTTCCCCAGTGCAACAACATTCTAATCGGCGCGCCGAGGCCTCGCATTTGCCAGTACCCCATCGTAAAACGAGTGGGGTGTTCTTCTTCTTTCCATTTAGGTTGCGGTGGCATTATTGTATGCGCTTGCGTGTGTTTATCTGCTGAATAGTGAAGTATGTGTGACTGAAGAGAGACCTTTTTTATCCATTTTCCCACCTTTGACTTTTGACAAATCCCCTTCATAAAAAAAGCAAGTCGCGCGGCGCCGGCGGCGGGAACACAGCACGCACATGCGCTTCAAAAGCGCGTCCTCGATCGACGGCCCGTTCTCCTTAAACCCTCTGCAACAACACAAACCGAACTGTCTGTGCTGCATCGGCCAACCGGACCCGTCCTTTGAAAAAGCCATCGATACGTTGACTCGGTTAGACAATCCGCGCATCTCCGGCCTGACGAGAGCCGTCGCGGAGAGTTTCACTCGCTTGTGCCGACAGTCCGCGAACGGAATGCGATTGAGCAAATCGAAGGTGAAAGTCGCGATGAAGTTGAAGATGAAGTTTGAAGCGGTTTTGTTTACGAGCGAGGAGATTGAGAGGATGCAAGCGGCAGTTTTAGACGCGTACGAGGAGACTTTGGTTTTGGAAGAAGAAGGAGAGAAGAAGAAGAAGACGACGACGAGCGCGGAGGAGAAGGCGTAAAAACATGTCGTCAAAAGTTCTCGAATGGATCGAGAAAAGAGCCATATCGTGTCCCGATGCGAAAGCAATCGTCGAACACGACTATCTCTCGTCTTCTTCGCGCGACGGTGCGGAAGTCACGACGAGTTATGGTGACATGTGGGAGAAGAGCGCGAGGATAGCGAGAGCGTTGCTTTGTTTCTCGGAGAAGCGAAATGAGATGGTAGGCGTCGCGGTGAACGAGGGTAGCATGTTGCACGTGTGTCAAGTGGCTGTGCTCAGAGCTGGGAAAACGTTTGTGCCGATATCTATAGATGAAGGCAGTCGACGGAGATTGAATGCGGTGTGCGAGTTGTGCGAGTTTGCGTCTGTCGTAGTTAGGGATTTGACGCAGAAGGAAGCTTTTCTCGAAATGTTGGACGCATCGGAGAGGAGTCGAACGGGAGATAGGTTTGTCGTTGCGGATGACGTACTCACAAGTTTGAACGACTGTGCAAGCACACCTCTCAGTTTGGCGTCAATAAATGGAAGTGAACTATTCATTTCGCACGTGTTCTTCACGTCAGGTTCGACTGGCGTACCCAAAGGATGCGTCGTCTCCGAAAAGGCGCTGTTTTCGTACTGCGTTGCAAGAAACAAGAGGTTGAATATTACGGAGAAAAGTGCAATTTTCATGGCGTCTTCGTCCACGTTTGATCCGAGTTACGGTGATGCTTTGAGTTGTTTCGTCACCGGTGGTGCATTGCACGTTGGGAAGACAAAGGCGGCGACGTTTGAACATTTGGGCGTATTCCTCAAAAGATCCAAAGCAAATTTTTGCGCTTTGACACCATCGCTCGCATCGACACTTTCAGATGCAGATTTGCTGGCGATTGAAGCGCCGTTATTCATAACCTTAGGTGGTGAACGCGCGAGCACACAACTCCTCGCGAAGCTCATGGATAAGGAAAACGTTGAAGTTGCAAACACGTACGGAGTGACTGAATGTACGGTGTATCAAACCTTTGGCAAAATGCGACACGCTTCAGATTCGAAAAAAATCGGCGAACCACTCGACGGTGTATCTATTGTTCTTGCTCGCGACGAGTCAAACAAAAAAACTATTATATTAGACCCAACGCTCGATCGGGGAAAGATAGGAGAGATTTATATAAGCGGCGAGCAAGTCGGCGAAGGCTATTTTAAAGCTGAGGTGCTTACTCGCGAGCGATTTGTCACCCTGAATGATACGCGCTATTTCCGAACGGGTGATTTCGCAAAATACGACGAAGAATCTGAACGCGGCGAGTTAATTTTTCTTGGACGAAAAGATTCGCAAGTGAAGATAAACGGTGTTCGCATTGAACTTGAAGAGGTGGAAAGCCTTGCGATGGCAGCGTGTGAGAGTTTTGTGAGTGCCATCGCGGCCTGCGCGCTCTCAAAATCCGAGCTGGTCTTATTTTGTTGTGTTTCAGAAAACTCGTTAGATGAGGATGTTACCTTGGCATCGATTAAAACTGATCTTTCGATGTCGATACGGTGGTGCATTTCAAAAACGTTGCCGAAATTCATGCGCCCGAAACAGATTTTTATCCTAGACGAACCTGCTTTACCACTCTCTGCGAACGGCAAAATTGATAGGCGTTTGCTTCTCTCTGATGAATACATGGGAACGCTCATCGCGGAGAAAATGACAAATCTAGCGTTCGAAGATGAAGGAGACGATGGTGGTGATTGTCTTGAAACTCCGCTCGATTTTGCCATCGCTGATGCTTTTCGTTCGGCGTTGGATCTTGATGCGAATGGTGCAGAACCTGTCTTGCGCTTAAGCTCTAATTTTGTGTTTCTGGGCGGTGATTCTTTGGGTGCATTAAGCGTCGTGCGAAAGCTAAAAGAAACACTCAGTCAAATCTCGACTTCACCATCGATGAATGGAGTGCAAGGAAGCGGGATTTTTGGTGAAGATTTCGGCGCGTTGAGTCCGCACGAACTTTTGCAAAGACCGGTATTGCTCGCGTTCGCTTCGCATCTCGCCTCAACGCTAGATTTGCCAGAAACGTGGACCGAACGAAATGGGAGGAACAAAGAGAACTACGTGTCGAAAGTCGAAAGACATTCCGAATATGAAACATCACTCATTCGTTCGCTCGTGAAATGGAATCAATTCAAAGTAATCGAGGCGATTTTGCAAGCTCGCGAGAGCGAGGAGCGCTCTCCCATTCGCGACGAAGCGGCGGTATGTCTCGCGTGTCAACTCGGTCACGCCGAAACGCTTGACACTCTGATATCATACGGCGGTTTCAAAACAGACTTGGAGCTTTGCAGAGGTGCCCGAAGGGCAAATTTGCTACATTGCACCGCTCGCAACCCGGCAAAGGCCGGGAGAGTGCTTGCTATTCTCGCGCAGACATGCTCCGAGTCCGCTTTGGCGAAACTCGTACAGAGCAGAGACGAGGACGAACAAACTCCGTTACACGCAGCCGCACGATACGGTTGCGCCAAATCGCTCATAAACGATTTCCTCATGCTCTCCAAGAAACCACAAGATTTGATCAACGCGCGCGACAGATTTGAAAGGACGCCTTTGCATTGGGCGTCTGTGAATGGTCACAAAAATACGCTCCGTGCGCTTCTCGAGTTCGGTGCAGACAAGACATTGAAAGATGCAAACGACGAAACGGCATTAGATGCAGCAGAACGCAGAGCTTTATGTGCGTCTAACGAACGCATTCCAGGTGAACGTCCGAGTAAATGGGCAGACATCGCCACCGTTCTCGGCGGTTCCGGGAGTACAAGACATTTGAAAGCAAAAGGTATCAAGAAATAGTACATGTTGTAGAATAGATATTGCTAAGCGCTAGAAACTATGAATAATGATCTAAGACGAAGAATTTTTCAATTCACGTTTTCTTCTTTGCATTCGCGAATAAGTCATCAACGTCCCAATCGTCTCCGGCGTCGTCTTCGTCTTCGGACGAATCACCTCCTCTCTTCTTCTTCTTCCCTGCATTTTTACCTAAAAATTTCTCCATCTCCCCAACCCTCCCGCTATCGTTCAACCCGATCGCAAAATACGCCAAATGTCTCCTCTTCCTCGCCATCAGCACTTTCTCGTCCACTTGCTCTCCCATTAACTCCAACTTCCTCTGTTCCTCCGCTTTCAACTTCTCCCTCTTTTCCTTCAAGCTCTTCTTTTGTTTCTTCAATTTGTGCTTGCGAATGTGCACGTCCAACGGCGAACCTTTCGCGCGTTTGAGCGATTGTTTCACGAGTTTTGACGACATTTTTTATCTCGTAAAATCCACGCTGCTTCTTCTCGTCGTCTCTTTGTGCACAACCTTCTTCCGCAAAGAAGCGCTTTCTTTTGCGCCTTGAGTGCGAGAGGGGGAGCGATGTGAAGTCGGAGCCGCCCTTTTTTTCTCTAAAAGTAGAGGAAGAAATTTTAATATTTAGGGTTTTATAAAAATTCAAAAATGTCTCCAACATCCAGAAAAGCACCCACGAGAAGAGGGCCACAACTTGGACGCGAAGAGAGAGAATCCCCTCCCCAGGTGCGCGAACGCCGCGTCGTCGTTCTCTGTTTTGTCAATCTCGTCGTCATCTTTCCAATCATGTCATCTCATCATTCAGACGAAGAAAATAATCATTCGGATGATTCCGACGGAGAAGAAGACAACAACTATCCAAAAGATTTATACGCGACGTTGGGATTGAAAAAAGAAGATTCTCCGACGCCTGCGGAGATTAAAAAAGCCTATCACCGATTCGCTCTGAAGTTACATCCGGATAAAAATCCGTCGAAAGATGCGTCGAAGCAGTTTCAGACGTTGCAGAAAGTGTACGCGGTTCTGAGCGACGAGAAGAAGAGAAAGGTGTACGATGAAACCGGCCGAGTGGACGAGATGGATTCGGAGGAGTTTAACGACTTGTACGAGTATTATCGAACGATGTATAAGAAAGTCACGGAGGAGGACATATTGCAAGTGACGAAAGAATATTTAGGGAGCGAAGAGGAAACGAGAGATTTGAAAGCGTGCTACGTGAGATTTGAGGGCGACATGACGAAAGTGTTCGAATGGCAAATGTGTTCGGATATCGAGTTTGATTCGCACCGATTCGCGGAGATTATCGAAGCGGACGCGAGTTTAGAAAAGTATCCAAAGTTTGAGGAGTACTTGAAGAAACACGTGAGGGGGAAAGCTGCCCCGATCGATCCGTTGGGGAACAGAGTGAGCAAGAAGAAGTTGAAAGGCAGCAGCGGTACTGGGAAGGAAAATGGCATGGGCGATTTGCAGGCGTTGATACTGGCGAAGAATAAGAGTCGAGCGGGCGCGGCGGATGATTTGTTCGCCAGATTGGAGGAGAAATACGGCGGCGGTAAGAAGAAAGCTGGCAAGAAAGAAAAGTCAACGCCTACGAAAGTGAAAACAGGGAAAGTCTCCAAGAAGAAGAAGTAATTTAGTAAGAAGCATGTAAAATAGATATTTTAGAGGAACCCTTTTCTAAATCCAAACGTAGGATTGCGCATCTTCCTTCTTCCGTCTTCAAAGTTCAAGCGTAACTTTCCGTGTTCGGTTCGTTTCATTCGATGCACGCACCCGTCCAAAGCAGCCGTGTGTATCGTTTCGTCGTCGTCGTCGCTCACTAAAATCTGTGTCACTGTGCCTTTGTGCACGCGGACGACATCCGTCGCTTCGCCGGTGGAGACGTCCCAGACGCACATAGTTCCGTCTCCGGCATTGTAGTTTTTCGAGAATCCGTCGTCAGGCACGTCGCTATATTCGGACCCAGTGAATAATCGCGTGTTGTCTTGCGACAAGGAAAGTGCTGTGATGAAACCTTCATGATAACATGGAAACGTTCTCTTTTTCAAAGCTCCAGATGGAATATCTTTGTTTTTAGCTTCAGAGAGCAGTTCGAACATATGCACGCACTTATCGGCGCCAGCGAGATAAAGAACTCGTTTTGATTTTGAGACAATCATCGCGCGAACTTCCGTTCCCGCGTCAAACTTAAACATTGGCGAGGGTAAAACATCACACGAAGTCTCGTCGTCAAACGTCTTCTCGAGATCCCAAAAAGCAACGGTACGGTCGTTAGAACCAGAAATGAGCGTCGTCTCGGTATCTGCGTCGTAATACGCGAGCGACTGCACCGGATGCGCGTGTGCACTGAATCGATACGTGACAACCGTAGGCGTTTCTTCCTCTACTTCTTCTTCATCTACGCGCGGTTCTGCTTCTCCTCCTCTTTCTTCTTCTTCTTCTTCTGAAACTCTCGCTTCTTCTTCCGCGGTGCTCTTCTTGACGGTGTCGCTTGCGTTCAATTCTGGCTTCTTCTTTCTATACGGCTTATTCAAAGCTTCCGTCTGTTCCTTCTCGTTCATGTCTGAAAGCATAATGTCATACATTTCGCTAATCTCCGATGCCGTTTCAAACTTATCAAATGATCTCGTGAGAGTAAAATCGTCGTCTTCGTCGTCTTCGTCGTCTTCGTCGTCGTCGTTATCGCCGTCGTGGACTTCCTCGATGGTGACCGGTGGCGATGGTATCTGCTTACTAGTGGTTCTCGTTTTGTTGAGAAAACCTTTCGAAATTAACGTTTTCTTTGTCTTTATTCCTTCTCCTACCTCTTGCTTTTTCTTCCTCCTCTTTCTGTTCTTGTACACCTCTCTCGTGGCGAAAAAGCTACCGTCGCGAAACACCGGCGAGCCGAAAAAGAGAACCTCCAAATCCTTCGAAATCACCTGAGCGCGACAATTCGCTTTCCTCGATACGTGTGGTCCCAACAACTTCCCACCCGCGACACGTTTGAATATATCCTGAACTTCCTTCGGCGCTTCGTGCGCTCTCAAAACGCACGTTTCTTGCGTCAATCCTCTCTCCTCGAAACATCCCGGCTCGACAATTTTAACGAACGCACCGTTATCGAAACCAATCGCCAATACGTCATCTTTCAGTCGTATAGATTTTACTCCACTATTTTTTGCAACTTTCTCGCAAATTCTATTCAACTCTAATCTTTGCTGAGGCACCGTTGGATTCATCTTCCTTTGCACGTTCAATTCGCCTTTCGCGAACCCGATATCCACGGAACCGTTTTCGCGACCGCACGCGATTGTCAACGAGTTCGGAAGCGCACAAATACACGTCGCACCAATATCCACCCCGCTCGCTTGAATCGTATCCCTGTTCTCTTTCGTCGTCTCGAACGGAATCAACACGTGCGAAACCATCTCTAGCCCGTTCTTGATTTTGGTTTTTTTCTTCTCCGAATCGGTTTTGTCCTTGTTTTGAACGTTCAAACGAATCTTCTCTTTCAAAACATTCCTGCTCTTCGTCGTACTCTCGTCACCGCCGCTGCTCTTCGCGAGACGCAATTCCGCTTTCCTCTTCTCCTCCATGACTCTCGCGCGCGCTTTTAATTGAGCGCGCTTCACCGCGTCGTACCTTTTCCTCTCGACGTCGTCGTCGTCCTTCTTCTCCTCATCCTCTTCGCCAATCTTTTTCAGTTTTTTCTCCTCCTCGCATCTCGCATTCAACGCCTTTTCAATCAGCGCGTCTCTTTCAACGTCCTCGTTCGCGTTGAACGACGCCAACGCGGCCGCTCCGGGCGTGACGAGGAGCGTGATCGTTTCGTCGTCGTGTTTGTCGTCGTCCTCGTTGCGTTCGTTTTCAGTCATGACCGGAGTATAAAATCCACTTTGAGAAACGTGTGTGGAGATTAATTTGAATTTAAAAAAGAGGCGTTACACTTCTACAAAATATTTTGAACGACGAGTCCTTAGTGCTCGAAGCCACCGGCGCGACGAACGTGAAGGCGCGCGCGACGGACGCGTATTACGAACAACACGTCGTCGCGAACAACGACAGAGCGAGAAAGAGAGCGAAACGCAGAGAAGAAGGAGCAAAAGACGACGAAGGAAGCTCGGATGTGAACATTTAGCACTGATAGTAATAATAATAATAATAATATACAAAGCGTCTCGACGAGAAAGCTCTCTCTCTCTCTCTCTCTCTCTCTCATCGAGCGTCCCACCGTCTCGTCACCATCATCACGAGGGCGGTTTCTTCGTCGCCTCTTTCGCGAGTTTCTCCGCGACTTCCCTCGCCTCCTCCGCGTACCGTTCCACGCTTTCCTTCGCCTTCGTCGCGCCTTCCGAAACCGTCTTGTACACGTTTCCTTTCCGCATCGCGTCGTCCGCGCGCACCGCAAATCTTTGAAACGTCTTTGAGTTTGCCAACGCGTCGACGAGGAACTCGTTCAGAACGTAGTTCGCCAGACGGCCCATGAACGACATCTTCTTCTTTTTTGTCTTCTCTGTCTTTTTCTCGCGCCGCCGCGTTGGGAAAGGTGGTGCCGCGCAACTTTTAAAGCTCGTTCGTGCGTTTCTGTTTTGTCGTCGTTGAGAGAGCGGCTTTCGCGTGTGCGCGCGCGCGCTCGATATTTGAAGAGGTTTGTGACGCGAAGCCATCGATTGGAAAAAAAAAATGTCCAATTTGGCGGCAGAGTGAGTTGCACCCAACCGGGCGAGGAAAAGAAGAGGAAGAAGAAGAAGGCGTCTCTTTCTGTTTTACCGCAGAGAATACGCAGACACACCGACACACACGTCATACAAATATATATAATACACGTAAAGACATAAAATGCCGGGACCGTTCACGCTTCCGTCCGCGGAAAACGACTTGAACGAGAAGAAAAAAAGAGCGGCGATCGCGCAGGTGAAGAAATGGGCGGAATCGTACATTCCCGCGGAAGTCTTGCAGAACCACGACTGCATCGTGGACGTGTCGGAAATCCAGTGCGGAGACCCGAACTGCGCGCCGATTGATACGGTCGTGAGGTTATTGTTTAAAGGGAACGTTGGGTGCGTCGTCATCTTTTGTGTTTATATGTGTTTCTTTTGGAATTGGACTTTGCCTTCTCTCTCTTTCTCTCTCGGGTTGTCTTGCTTCTCACACTCTCGGGTACTTCTCCCGCGCGAGAGAAGGATGTGGCATCTTTCTTTCCTTTGCTCGCGATATTTCTTTCAATCGGACCTCATCGCAATTCGTTAGACTTTACCGCTGACCTGCAAAACGCTTCTTTCTTTCTCTGAATGCACTCTGAACAGGTGCGTCTTCGGCCTCCCGTTTGAAGCGACGCAAGTGACGCAAGAAATCCTAGACGAACAAATGCCTCCGGAAGAGTACATCGAAGGCTGGATAGAAGGCCGCGATGACTTGGAATGGCCGCCAGGACCAGAGCTCGTGGAGGGTGAAGGGCCTCCGGAAGGCGTAGAGTTGCGATTTGGCGTAGATACGAGAGTGGAATGTTGCATCGGGAAAGGCGAGGACGGATGGGCGGCGGGGACTATCGTCGCGTTGTGGTATCGACACCCGACGTGGGGACCGAGAGATTACGCGCCTTACCAGATTCAATTGGATGATCACGACGGGTTGATTTTCGCGCCCCAAGATAGCGACGTGTGCATTCGACTTTTGCAGGATGGCGGGATGGGCGATAGGTCCATGCCAGCTGAGGCTAAGTGAGAAGAAAAGAACACAAAAGGACATTTAACAACACGAACGACAACGCACGCGAATAAAATATTATAAATCATAACACGTTTTAAATACATCATTTTAAAAGAGTTAGCACACACACACACACATACGCACGCACGCTACTATTGCTCAGACTTTTCTCGTTTTCAGAGATGTATCGATGAGAGGAAGCAGAGAACGAGAGAGGAAGGCGAATCTCTCTGCCTCGTCTTTTTCTTCTTCGCTTTAATTTTTTGTATCTAAAAAACAAGACGTTCTCTTCACATCAACTGCACGCGCGCGCTTCCTATCGCAGGACGTGATTATGCTCGCGCTCGCTTCGCCGACATTCCTCCCACGCGCGCGCTCAAGAAAAGCACCAGTAAAGAATAATACGCTCATGTTCAATCCGGCGAAGATCGTCAAGCGCGTCGCGGGGTCTCCGAAAAGGAGAGAGAGCGCACGTATTTTTTCCCAGCAAAAAGATACGACAACCCCGACGGGCACGAAGGAGAAGCCGAAGTCCTCGTCCTCGAAGAAGACGGCGTCGTGGATGGATGAAAAAGAAATGTCCGTGAAAGACGCGAAAGAAATCTTTCAATCGACGTTGAAAAGTAAAATGACGATCGAAACGGCAGAACTCATCGCGAAGAATTTTGAATCCATGGGTATTCAAACGCCAAGAGAGCTGAGGAAAATTGTCGTGAAACAAAACGTGAAACTGGTTCTGTTTGAAGCGATGTCGATTATATTCAACCTCGGGGTGACGGTGGCGATATATTCAATCTTTCTCTTGAACGGTGCCCCGTTGGCGTGGGAACCAGGGACGTCGGAGTTGGTCAGTCAAACCATCGCCTTTGCGTTGTTCATTTGCGCCGGTATTTTTAGCGTGGAAACGGTCGCGCACACCGTCGTGTTCTTCTCGTTCGTTTACAGTTTGTTTTTTTTCTCGTTTGCAAACTTGGACAAATTCACGAAAGCCATGCACACGCTGGCTTCTGACGCCGCCAATCAGCCGGATTTATCGTCGTTTCGTTCGATTCGAAGAGCCGTCTCCGCGACGAGAGTTCTGCAGAAACTTAACGAAGTTAAAAGAGCCATCCTCGAAGACAAAAAGCTCGCAGACGAGAGTCTAAAGGACATGCCAGAGCTGAAACGTTTATCGGCGTACTTTGAACTGAAAAACGCCATCGACGAGCACGGTTTCAGCTACAAGCAGTATGGCTTGACTGAAGAAAGAGCGATGGTGCTTGCATCCTTGTTTGCCGACGTGGACGAAGATGCGGACGGCGAGATCAACGAAGAAGAGTTGAGAAAGCTTCTTACCGAGATGGCCAAAAACGAGCACGTCCAATGGACGTCGTTGAATACAGATTTCAACGTCGCTTTTAATCTTTTGGATACCGATGGTGACGGTAAGATTGATTTGGACAATTTTTGCGAGTGGTTAAGCGAACCCGAAAAGGCAAAGAAAGACGAAAGTGAGGCATCGCCTCGCTAAAGCTTGCAGAAGGAGAGCGGCACGAATGGTAAAAAGAGAAACAAAGAGAGACACACTCATAAATTTTGCATCAACATACAAACTTCTACATGATACTTTACAAATGCATCTAAAGATTCTACGCAACTATCTACTCACTAGCTATTTTTCTTCACGAGGCGATACAAGTGAAAATTGCCATCCGCGACGCGTTTCTCGAAGAAAAGATTCGCGTGTTTACCCATTTCTTTCTCGAAGCATTCGAGCATGACCCCTTTCTTTTCGTATCTGTCCACCACAGATATCCACGCCGCGCCATTTTCTTTCATAAACATATCAATCACAGAAATTAACGGAGGGATTATTCTTTCATCGTACGCCAATTCGCTTCCTATGACGATATCAAATCGCTCCTCTTCCTTCGTCGGTCTACTCAGCGTCGAGAGTTTCCATTTCATTTCGTCGTCGTCGTCCTTAATCTTTAGGCTCGAAACTGACCCATCGGCGATGCTTCCATCATCTCGTTCCTCCATCTCGCACGCCTCTTCCCATAACAATCGTTTTACTACAAATCTCTTCTTTTCATCCGATGATAACCCGTTCGTCTCGCCGTTCTGCTCGAGGACGTTCAACAGAGACGGAACGTATTCTGTCGCCACAAGAAGCTCTACGACTTCCTCTCTTTGCTTCGCAAGGAACAATCCGAGCAACCCAACGCCCGCGCCTAGCTCCAACACTCGCTTCCCTTCAAACGAGTCTCGTTTCTTCTCTTCTTTGCACGTCTCCAAAAACCAATCGCACATTTTCTTCTCCGCGTCGTACACGTAACATCCCAAGCCGCCGTCTTGAAAATCAACGGTATCGAGAACCACTTCGCAATCCTTCTCCCCCGATTGAAATCGATACACCTCACGTCGCGCTTTCTTCGCCTGGTCACCGGAACAGTTCGCCACGATAATCGACATGTCTTCGCTGTAACTTTCATCCACGCAGCACGCTTTAATCAGCGAAGAAAACCGCGCGTGCGTTTGAATCCATCGCACTTTATCTGCTTCGAAAGACAAAGCTTTCAGCATTTCGAGCGCGCGAGATTTGTCCGCGCCGGAGGAAGATTTCGCGAAAAAAGTCTCGAATAACGCATCCGTGGGGTCCGAGCGATCGCAATCTTCCTCGTTCGGGTTCATGTTTGCGCGAAAACCGAAAGTTTATGTGCGCGTGATCATCCCCTATTTTTAGTATTCTTTCCCTAAAAAAGTGGAGAAAGTTCGTCATTTTCAAAGAGAGAAAAAGAAGAAGAGAACAAGAGATATTCTGAACGGACGCCGCGCAAATAAAGAGAAGAGAGCAATCTTCTCTCGCTGAATCTTTATCTCTCTTCCATTTTCTCTCTCTCTCTCTCTGCGCGTGTCTGCGTGACGGGCCACAAACGCGAGAGATATGAATCTCCTCCGAACGGCGACGAGTAAAATCTATAACAAAGTCGTAACTCATTCAAACGGAGATGAGGAGGAGGACGACGACGAAGAAAATGATCGCGGTATCAGAGGTACAAACGTGTTAGACGCGGCAGTCGCGA
>Ga0181561_10001967_pt1 | contig 18236 bp, 17 predicted proteins | sample 011ome_19_FD_133760 | JGI IMG/M metagenome (GOLD analysis project Ga0181561, IMG submission 133760) | Coastal salt marsh microbial communities from the Groves Creek Marsh, Skidaway Island, Georgia - 011510BT metaG (megahit assembly) | ecosystem: Environmental > Aquatic > Marine > Intertidal...
CAGCACGTTACCGCCGGTTTTATTCTCATAATGTTCGAGTTCGCGCCATAGATCTTCAGGATCTATGCTGTCTTGCGCTGAGAAGGGTAAAACCTGTGAAGTTTTCTCTGCACCATCTCGAAAAAGAACCACCCGGTGCAGGTTGTCGCCGCTGACCATCGAGGTCCACTCGTAACCGATGAGAGTCGTGAACTGTCCGGGTACATAAAAATGATCGGCACTTTCTCCCACGGCGTCCCAGATCGATTGACGTAGGTGGGCGGGCGCTCTTTTCGCGGGATCTGCGCTCTGGATAGACGCCGTGAATAGGGAGATCAACTCGCGACCTTGGCCAGCGTGCAGCAGCTCACCCATCTGTTCCCCCAGAGCCCAGCCCCTGAGTCTGGGGTCGCGGTCGTTAAGCATTGGGAAAATACCTAGATACTCGGCGTGGTCGGTCACAGACAGAAAATCAAGTGGCCGTCGCAATCTAACCGGTATCCCATTCTCAGTCGTCACGGTCTCGCCGCGGGCAAAGCGCCAGGCCGACTCGCGCCCAAGTCGACTTCCCAAGGTAAATGCGTCGGAGGAGACGGTGGTGTGGAGGTGCGTATCACCCCAGTACAGCTGTCGAGCTTGTTCACTAATTGGGGCGGAGTAGGTGGTGCTTGGGTCTTTGACGGGGTTTGCATCCTCAGCGCGCGCGGTACAGGTCATGTTGGCAGCAATCGTTAGCGCACTCGCCAATGCCATTAGGGCGGGCGTTACAGAAGATCGACGTTTCATAAAGGTTCCCGATTTATTGCTCTTAGTATTTAAAAAGCCCACCGTCCGTGGGCTTGGCGAATAATTGAATCTGGTGATCAGGTGCAGCGACTAGAGTTCAGGGGTATTCGCTGCTGCCTCAGTCGCTGCGAGTTTACTAGCTTCTTCAACCGGTGCGATGCACCAGGCTATGCCCCGGCGTAACAGGGTGTAAAACACGGGTAAATCCCAAGAGCATCGGTCAATGGTTGGCCAGTAATCCATCAATGGCTGCATATCATAGTGATGCCGGCAATGGCCTAGGGTTAGGTACAACACGGCACCTTCCCCCTGTTCATGAATGTAAAAGACGGGGTGCTTGGCGTGGGCCCACTTGTCTTCGACAAATCCCGGCGCATCGCCGCCGAACTCCGTCTCCAGCAACACGTCCAAGCTGCCGTAGGTATGCATGAGATATTGTTCGTCGGTCGCCTGAAAGGGTTCTACGCCGGCAACCAGCGGATGCTCTGGTTGTGCAACGGTGACCGTATAGGGCTCAATAGGAGGGTGAGAGCGAAACATGGATCCCAGCGTTTCCATGAAGAGTGGCGCCCAATCTGGGGTGCCAAAGTTGCCGTCGTCCATCAGCCGGATGACCGAGTTGGTGCCATGCAAAGCGTACCAACGTCCACCGGAACGAACCCAGTTGCGCAGCGCTTCCTGTGCGGCCAAAGAGGGGATAACGTTGCAGGTATAGCTGATGAGAAAATCTGCCTCTGCTAAAGCGTCGAGGTTCTCGTAGTCCTCGAACACCCGAATGCGAACTCGATCGTGTTCAGCCAGTAGTTTGAGTAACTCTAGACGAGCAAAGTCGATATCGTGCCAAAGGCCGCTGGCTACGAGGATACCGTTTATACGGCCCCCGGTTCGTGCTTCTGCAGTCATAGTGGATCCTCAGCTATTGATGTATTTATCGATCGCCATGTGCAGATGGCGTATTCGACTTTCTTGATAGCTGGCTAGCACCACGGTGCCGCCTTTTTTATTTTTCATTCCCGCCTGTACAGCAGGCAGATTGGCGTCATCTTGGTCAAAGACCGGACCCAGCGCCCCAAGTTCTGCTACCGAAGCAAAGGGCTCATCTTCAGGAATTACCACGCATTCAGCCGGTTCGGGTCGCTCGGTGCCCTCCGGGAAGCGCAGCAGAATCATGACATCGAAAATACAGCTGTCGGGATCGTTACCATTGGGCAAAAATCGATAAACGATGTTGCCGCAGTAGCCAATCCACACCTGAAAATTGGGGAATAGGCTGTACAAGATGGCGTCTTGCAGCTCTGCCATGGTCGCGTCACTGAGGTCATCTCCGGATGCCTCTTGGAAAATCTCGCGGTTGAGTTGTGCCACGTATTCCCTAGCTGTAACGTCGGTAGGTATGTCTAGACCTTCATCGGAATCCAGCGCCATGCGGCCCGACATGAGCAGGATGTCGCGGATCACTTCGTGTTCGGGAATGGGGTCGAGATGAGGACTGTGAACCCCCATGGGGGTCACCGAACGGCTGATGTGGTCGCCAAAGGTGTCGTACTGCGAGTTGGCATCACCGGTAAAGGTCAAGATCTGTTTGTGAGTCTCTAGCGTGTGCCAGGACTCCATGAAAGCCTCTGCTCCCACCTTCCAGTTGCACTTGATCTTTCTTTGTATGTGCAAGCCCTTCCAGTATTTTTCCAGAGGAAAGCGCTCAAAGTGTTGAGGCATGACCTCCATGTACTCGCTGAGCGGCTTGCAGTTTTCATCAAAATTTATGAAGACAAAACCACCCCAGGTTTCCACTTTGACCTGGGGCAGGCTCATATCCCGGCCTTCTAGGTGCTTAAAATCCCAATCATTGGGAATGCCCACAAATTCACCGTTGAGGTCCCATGTCGCGCCGTGGAACGGGCAGCGAAATTCTTGAACGCTGCCTGATTCGTCCCGCAAGCAGCGGCCGCGGTGCAAGCAGCTGTTGATGTAGCCTTTGATATCACCGCTAGGCGTGCGGGTTACCAAGACATTGCGGTCGATGATCTTGTAGACATAGTGGTCGCCGGGCTCAGGAATCTCTTCCTCGCGACATACCATTTGCCAAACCTTTGGCCACATTTTGTCTTTTTCAAGATCAAAAAACTCCTGGCTGATATAACGATCAACGGGGAGGTCTTCGTCCCCAAGGTAGGGGTTATTTTTGATGCGAAGATAGTCGGGCACTTCGACCTGTTCTAAGTCGAGCAAGTCTTGCCAGGTGGTACCCTCGAACCTTCCCCCATCGCCCTGTAGCTTGTCTTCGGGTTTGTTCATGCTCTTATCCTCCGGAGTGCAGGTACTTCTTATTCAACGTTAACGGGTCAATATGTTTACGCCGCTGATACCCGGCGCGCCATAAAAGTGGGTATAGCACACTTTGGGTTGATTTGGCACCTGGCGCTCGCCTGCGGTACCTCGAAGCTGTAAACAGACTTCGTAAACTTGTCGCAGCCCAGACGCACCTACAGGCTCGCCGTTGGCTAAGCAGCCACCATCGGTGTTCACGGGGAGTTTGCCCGTGATCTCTGTGTGACCCTCGGCGATCCATTTTTCCTGCTCGCCGTGTTGGCAAAAACCGTTTTCTGCCATGTGCATAATCTCAGCTCCTACCTCCGTATCCTGTAGCTGCGCGACATCCACGTCTTCAGGCCCAATGCCCGCGAGTTCGAAGGCGGCTTTTGATGCGGTCACAGTGGGTGATTGAGCGACTTCGGGTGCTTGGGATGGGGCAAAGACTTCAAAACTGCCGTAGTTTCTTGAGCGCACGACCGCAGTTTTTAAAATTATTGGCTGGGTTGTGAACTGATGCGCGATGTCGGCTCGGCATACAACCAGCGCGCAGCCGCCCTCGGCGGGGGAGCAGAACATGTACTTGTTGAGTGGCTCGCTGACCATCGCAGCTTGCTCAATTTCTTCCCGGGATAGCGCTGTTCTGCGCCATGCGGTCGGCGTTCTTGAGCCGTTGCGAAATGCCTTCTCAGCCACACTGACCAGTGTCTCTTTTGAAATGCCGTGGTCATGCATATAGCGCTGAATCTTCATCGCAAAGAACTGAGTGGTCAACATGAGGCCCGTTTCACCGTACCAGTCGTCGAGTCCCCACTCCTTTGGTTTCGGGTTGAACGCACCGCGGGGGTGCTTATCAAAGCCAACCACAAGGCCCATATCGTACTGTCCGGATTTAATCGCCGAATAGGCGGCGTTGAGGGAGCTACCACCGGTAGCACAGCCGTTCCAGATATTGGTGAACTGCAATCCGGTGAGGCCTAGCAGATTCACCAGGGAGTCGGCATTGCCTCCATCCTGGCTGCCTCCAAATGCGAACTGCATTCGCTTGAAGTCAACCCCCGCGTCCGCCATGGCTGCCCTCGCAGCGATCGCCCCTTGTTCGAGGCCTGAGAGACTTGGACTCCGTCCGAACGGGTGTAAACCCACGCCTACAATAGCGACGTCCATGATTAAGACTCCTTTGCCTTGAACTGAAACGTGATCAGCTGGACACCTTCTTCGTTGCTTCTGACGGGAATGAGCTCCAACTCCATGGGCATGCCAATTGACAGGGTCTCCGGGGTGTTTTCTCGCAGACGACTCTCAACGCGAAGCCCATTGGCAAGCTCCACGTAGCCTACACCGTAGGGCGTGAATGTTTCTGGGGTTTCATCAGTGCGGTACGGATCTTTGGGCATAAACGACTGTATGGTCCATGTCCAAAGAACGCCCTCGCGCCCCATGGGTACAACCGTGGTGTTTGCCCCAGTGCAGTTCCTGCAGCTGTTTTGAGCCGGAAAGGCATGCTCCCCACAGCTATCGCAGCGGCTTCCTAAAAGCTCGGGTTGCTCACTGGGCCAGGTGAATAGACCCTCGTGCAAAGGCTGCGCTTCACTCATGTTTACCTCGTTACTGATTGATGGCGATGCCGCTGGCGTCCAACAGGGCCTCATGCATGGCCTCAGATTGGGTTGGGTGCGGAAAGATCACCTCCTCGAACTCGTGCGCTGTAATCTCACCACCCATTGCTATGGCGTAGCCCTGAATTTGTTCGCTAACCCCGTGTCCAATCATATGTGCGCCCAGGATCTCACCGGTGACGTCATCAAGAATGACTTTGACCAGACCGTTGCCATGGCCGCTAGCCAAGGCTTTACCGTTTGCCTGTAAATCGTGGCGCCCGATTTTGACGGGTCTGCCTGATTCTCGCGCGGCGGATTCTGTCATACCAATGCTCGCTACCTGGGGCCGAGCATATATACAACCGGGAACCAAACGCTCTCCAGCGGGTTTAGATTGGAGTCCGGCAATGTTCTCAACGCATGCCACGCCCTCGTGAACCGCTTTGTGAGCTAACCACGGGGCGCCGGCAACGTCCCCAATGGCGTACAAACCCGCTAAATTGGTCGCGCCGTGGACGTTGGTTTTGATAAATCCTCGATCAAGAGCGACACCCAGTTGTTCCAGCCCCAAGCCCTGGGTGTTTGCCTCTACACCCACAGCGATGAGCAGTCGTTCGCAGGTCAGGATTTGGCGTTTGTCGCCCTGTCTTACTGTTACGGTGGCTTCACCCTCAGCGGTAACCACACCGTCGAAGAGGGTCTGGGTCAAGCACTCAATACCCCGCGACGACAGTGCTTTCGCCATCCGCGCGCTGATTTCCTCATCCTCTGTTGGAAGGATTCGGTCGGCGCCCTCGACCAGAGTGACTTTCGACCCTAGGTCCGCGTAAAAGCTTGCAAACTCTACCCCTATGGCCCCTGCACCAATGATCACCAGACTGGCGGGGATCTTAGTGGGGACCATGGCCTCACGTGCAGTCCAGATACAATCATCGCTGGCATCTAGGCCTGGTAGTAATCGCAGACGTGCGCCGGTGGCGATAACGATGTGCGGGCTTCGAAAGTCTTTTGAGTTGCCGTTGGCGAGGGTTACATGTAATACGCCGCGCTCCTTGACCACCCCATGGCCTTGCAGCACATCAATGCTGTTCTTTTGCATCAGGTAGGCAACGCCTTTGGATAGGCGCTCGGCGGTTTCTCTGGAGTGCGCAACCATAGCGCCGATGTCTACGGTATTGACGGAAGCGTCAATACCGTAGCGGTTTGCTAGCCGAATGTCGTGCAACAGTTCGGCGCAGTGCAGCAGTGCTTTGGTGGGAATGCAGCCCCAGTTGAGGCATACCCCTCCCAGGTCGGCTTTCTCGACCAGCGCGGTTTTGAGTCCCAGTTGACTCCCGCGAATGGCCGCGCTGTAGCCACCGGGGCCACCACCGATAACAATCAAATCATAGTCATTCGCATTGGACACTGTATTAACCCAGCATCAATGCGGGCTCTTCTAGCATACCTTTGAGGTCTGCCAGAAAGCGGGCCGCGTCGGCACCATCGACGACGCGGTGGTCACTGGAAAGACTCAGACTCATGAGCATGCCAATCGCCAGTTCACCGTTGCGGACGACAGGTTGCTGCTTCGCTGCGCCCACGGCAAGAATAGCCACTGCAGGCTGGTTGATGATGGCGTCGAAGCTGTCGATGCCAAACATGCCAAGATTACTGATGCTAAAGGTGGCCGTTCCCATCTCGTCCAGTGCGAGGCGGCCCGTTTTAGCCCGGGTGGCAAGGTCCCGCATGGCATTGGAAATCTCGCCCAGGCCAAGGGCGCCCGCGTTGCGCAGCACCGGCATCAACACGCCGTTGTCGGTGGCTACAGCGGAGGCAATGTGCGCCTGGCTATGGCGTTCCAGTGTCTCGCCATCGAAACGTGCGTTGATGATTGGGCTGCTGGCTAGCGCCATAGCGCAGGCCTTGATGAGGATGTCATTGAGACTGACTTTGATATCGCTGCGGTGATTGTTTAGCGTCTCCCGCAATCGCATAGCAGCCGATACATCGACGTCGACGTTCACTCTGAAATGGGGCACTTCAGATTTGGCTTGTGAGACTACTCTAGCAATCGTTTTGCGGGCCCCAGATAGGTTTTCGATGGCGACGTGATCACTAGGCGCCTCGGGTGTTAGCGGAGCTACGGCGGTTGTTGCAGCACCCACGGGAAATTTGTTTTGGCTTGCCGCAGCAGCCTCAACGTCCGCTTTGGAGATGCGTCCGTGACGCCCGGTGTTTTTGCAATCGCTGAGGTTGACCCCCAGTTGTTGGGCCAGTCGGCGCGCGACCGGAGTCGCGTTGAATCGACCTGAATCCTCCGCGCCCCTTGGGGCATCAAAATCTCGAGCCTGGGGTAGGGTAAGTGCAATACCGGCACCCGCGGCCGCGGCGCGAACATCCTCTAAGCTGACTCGACCATGACGGCCAGTCGCCGGAATGTTGTTCAGGTTGATATGGTTTTGGGCGGCAATTCTACGAGCGACTGACGAGGCGGGCACGTCTGCATCGCTAGGCCCCTCACTCAAGCCAGTCGGGCTGGCGATTACCGGTTCCGGAGTGATTTTCGATGGGCTCGGGGCTATGGCCTCTGGCTGAGCCTCAACGGCGGGGGCAATGTCTGCACCCCTCAGGGAAGTCACGTAGGCATCGATGTCTGCGTCACTCGCTGAACCTTCGGCGACTACGGCAAGCAGGCCCCCGACGGGTATGACGTCGCCGATAGCAGCGCAAAGGCGGACAACTTGACCCGCGTGATTACTGGTAACCGTGTTGACGATTTTTGCGGTTTCCACGTCCACGATATCGGCACCTGCGGTGACGCTGTCGCCGACGGCGACATGCCACTCAGCCAGTTCACCTTCGGTCATTTCCATGCCCCATTTGGGCATCAATACAGGGGCAAGATTCGCCATCATCGACCTCCCAATACGTCCCGGACCGCCTGCTCAATGCGTTCTTCGCTGGGCATGTAGGCGTCTTCTAGGATAGGTGCGAAGGGCACGGGGGTGTGCGGCGCGGTGACACATTTAATGGGAGCTCTCAGGGAGCTGAATGCGTGCTCCGCAACGATGGAAGAAATGTCTGCAGCCACGCTGCAGCGTGGGTTGGCTTCATCCACAACCACCAGTCGGCCACTGATTTCGACGCTCTCTAGGATGGCCTCTGAGTCCAGCGGTGAGGTGGTTCTGGGATCGATAACATCACAGTGAATGCCTTCTTTTGCCAGTTTGTCAGCGACTGCGATTGCACGGGGCACCATGGCGCCCATGGCTACGATGGTGGCGTCTGATCCCTCGCGACAAAAGGCTGCCTCGCCGAAGGGGATGGTGTAGAGCTCGTCGGGCACTGGACAGCTGGTCTCGTAAAGCAGCTTGTGCTCAAGAAAACATACTGGATCGTCATCTCTAATGGCTTGTAGCATCAGCCCTTTGGCGTCATAAGCGTTGCTGGGCATAACCACCTTGAGCCCTGGGATGTGGGTCAATACCGGATGCAGCATGCTCGAGTGCTGTGCTGCGGCGCGTAAACCCGCGCCGGCGGTCGCCCGGATGACCATGGGGGTTTTGGCTTTGCCACCAAACATATAGCGGAACTTGGCGGCTTGATTAAAAATTTGATCGAAACAAACGCCAATGAAATCGACGAACATCAGCTCCGCAACTGGGCGTAAACCGGTATTGGCGGCGCCCGCCGCCGCGCCAATGATCGCCGATTCGGTAATGGGCGTGTCGATGACTCGGCCGCGACCGAACCGTGGGCCCAGACCTTTCGTGAGACCAAAGACGCCACCGTAGGCTTCGTCAGATCCCTTACAACCGGCACCACCGGCGACTTCCTCGCCCAGGATGATGACCGTGGGGTCGCGCTCCATTTCCTGGTGAAGCGCTTCATTAATTGCTTCACGGACAGTTTTTATGGGGTGGTTTGTGGATGCACCTGCGTCGGACATTGTTGTTTCCTCTTATTCTCAATAGCTGCAATAGACGTCGCTGTGAAGCTCGTCGAGGGTGGGCTGTGGAGCGGCCAGACCGCGTTGAACCCCCTTTTCGATAGCAGCTGCAGCATCTTGATCTAGCTGATCCAACTCGGCGTCCGTCATCCAGCCTTCCGCGGTGACACGCTGACGGAAAATCTTTAGGCAATCTTTATTGGCCCGCAGGTCGTCTAGCTCGCCTTCCCCTCGATAGGCCTGTGGATCGCCAATGAAATGACCGTCAAAACGGATAACGTCGGCCTCGAGACCGTGAGGACCTTTGCCGGACCGACAGTGATCTATGGCCTTTTTCGCCGCCTCGTAGACGGCAAAGAAGTCGGTTCCGTCAACCTTCTCGCAGGGAATCGCGAAGGCGCGCACTCGATCGGTGATATCACCCGAAACGGCGTACTCGTCGCCGGTTCCCTCGGCTAAATGGTTGTTCTCGAACACAAATAGGTGCGGAAGATCCAGAACACCTGCGAGGTTCAGGGCCTCCATAACGGTGCCCTGGTTGGAGGAGCCATCGCCGCTGAATGACACCGCGACGTTGGGTTTGCCTAGAGTCTTCATGGATAGGGCGGCGCCGTTCACAAGCGGTGGGCCACCGCCCACAATAGCGTTGGCGCCGAGCATCCCTTTGTCGATGTCGGCGATATGCATGGACCCACCTTTGCCTTTACAGAGGCCGCCGGCCTTGCCCATGATCTCGAGGATCATCAACTCAATATCAGCGCCCTTGGCAATACAATGGCCGTGGCCACGGTGGGTGCTGCCAATGATGTCAGCATCGCTTAAATGCATGCATACCCCCACGCCCACGGCTTCCTGGCCGTCGTAGGTGTGAACAAATCCGGGTATGTTTCCAGCCATGAACTCTTTAATCATCCGCTCCTCAAATTGCCGGATGGTGGTCATAGTGGAATACGCTTCGGTCAGTAGCTCTTTGGAATAAGCCATGTGCCTTTATCCTTAGTATCAGTATTCAGCAGTCGAGATACTAGGAAGCGTGCTTAAAAAAAGCAAGCAAGATTGTTTTAGGGTTGGCAAACGCGATTGCGAAAAGCGACAATCTGGTCTATTTACGTATCCCTTGGCCGCCTGAAGGGGCGTCGCGCTGATAGAAGACACTAAATGACGGAAGTAATTCATGACAAAAACAAAGCAGCCTAGTGGGCGAGGGAGCTCTGCCGCGTCAAAGGCAGTGACAACTCGGGCCAAAGCCGTGAAGAAAGCTGCCGAGGCTCGAACGGGAGAGGGTTGGCAAGCGGAAAAAAGTGCCTTAACTCGATCTGCGATCCTCGAGGCCGCGATTCGTTGTTTTGTTGAGAAGGGCTACACCAACACCACAACGGCTATGATTGCTGAGGCTGCGGGGGTTTCTCGAGGTGCGATGATGCACCACTTTCCCTCACGCTCAGAGGTCATTAAGGCAGTCGTCGCTTATTTACATGCGCGACGACTGAACGAGTATCGCTCGCTGATGACCAATATAGACACCCCCGATCAGCAGCTGACTCGTGCGGATATTCGCAAGTCGGTGGCTGCGGCCTGGGAGTATGTGAATTTACCTTCCTTCGTCGCCTATCAAGAGTTGCTGTCGGCAGCGCGCACCGATGCAGAGCTTGGAGAGGTCATTGCTGAAGTTGAGCGGGATTTTGAGCGTGAGTTTTTGCGCACGGTAAAGGCAGTATTTCCCCATTGGAAGAAGGTCAAAGCGCTACAGGGTGCCCATGATTTGGTGCAGTTTGTGATGAGCGGTATGGCGAATAGTTATCGTTCCACCAACCGAAAGAAGCGGGCAGAGCGAGTGATCGATATCGTGACGGATACGTTGGTCGGTATCTATGAGATCGAGGCGGAGAGCTGATCTGCACCCAGTGTGGAAACCTCGTTCTACCTCCAATGTGGGCGCCGGCAGCAGGCTAGCCCTGCCTCATTCTCCAACGATTTCGGCGCACCCTGCGTTGGTGTCGTCTGCTGTAGGTTGTACTGCGGCAGGCGAGATTTCTGTGACTTACGCATACATGCCTAATCAAGATAATTAAAAAATTCACGAGACGCACCCAAATGTTGTGATCAAAAAAAACATGCTGTATTGTTTTTGCTTGAGCAAACGTAATTAAGAATAACGAGGCTGGATATGTTTGGCGTTTTCAATGGTGAAGGCAAGGTCGTCTCAATAGTTGGTGCAGCGGGACGCGACAATATGGGTCAGGTCATTGCCCGAAGATTTGCGGAGCGGGGTGCCAAAGTGGTGGTCTCAGGCCGTAATTCCGAGGCACTGGCCGAGCTCGCAGCGGAGATCAACGGCGACTGGGTCCCTTGCGATCTGTGCGACCGGGATTCAGTTGCTCAAATGGTCAGCACCATTGTTGAGCGCCACGGTAGATTAGACGTGGCGGTAAACTCAACCGGGTGGGGCCTGTTAACCCCGTTTTGTGACACCACAGCAGAAGAGCTTGATCGGATGGTCGATCTACAATTCAAGGGACCTTACGTCTGGATGCAGCGCTTGGTCGAGGTGATGTCAAAGCAGAGTAGCGGCAATATCATCCAGATCTCCTCGGCAACCGCCAAAATCATGCTGGACAATCACGCCGCCTACATGGGTACTAAGGCCGGGATTGACCATGTGGTACGCACGGTTGCCAACGAATTTGGTGCGGTGGGCATTCGAGCCAACACGATTTCACCGGGGTTGACCGCTACGCCCATGACCGCCGACGCCATGCAAAGCCAAGCACTGGTGCAGGAATTTATCCAATGTTACCCGACAGGGCGCATTGGAACCTCCGACGATATTGCAGCCGCTGCTCTGTTTTTAGCGAGTGATGATTGCTTCATGACTGGCGAAAACTTACAGGTCAATGGCGGTTTGTGCCTGCGCCGCAATCCGCGTGCTCATGAATTGCACGCGGCGATGGTGGCTGCGGGTGAGATTACAGAATAAACGTCGATCTTTTAGTCGCGTACGGTGAGCACCTCTAACCTAGTTGCGGTTGCATCTATGCCGGTATAAGTGGCTATGGGCGCTCTTTAGATAGGTCAGTTTAAAGGGCGTGAAGCAGTGCTTATGGCGCCAGATTCCCTCGCTGTAAGTGCGTAAAAAATAGAAATAGCCAATGTTAAAAAGGAAGAAATCATGGGACTAATGGAAGGGAAAGTATGTCTAGTGACAGGAGGTGCATCCAAGCCAGGTTTGGGTCACGCAATTGCGCAAAAGCTGGCCTCTGAGGGTGCTCGCGTAATTGTTACTGATATGGATGCCGAAGGCGCTGAGCGCACTGCGGCTGAGATTCGCGCAGCGGGTGGGCAAGCGGAGTCCTGGCGGCAGGACGTTACCGTTGAGTCCGAGTGGGACGCGACAATGGAGCGCATAAACGCGCAATACGGCCAGCTAGACACCTTGGTAAACAATGCGGGCATGGTGATCCTTAAGCCTATCGAGGACTTCACCCTGGATGATTTCAATCGGCAGATGCTGGTCAACATGACCAGCGTGTTTTTAGGCACTCAGCGCGCCGTTGCATTGATGCGAGAGAAGGGCACGAAGGGTTCAATTATCAACATGTCCTCTGTCGCGGCCCTTGTTGGCGTGTACGCGGTTTCAGCCTACGCCGCGAGCAAGGCTGGTGTGCAAGGTTTTACCAAAGCTATAGCTGCAGAAACTGCGAAGCAGGGTATCCGCTGTAACACGATTCACCCTGGTATGATTTTGACCAATATGAACGCCCAAGCTAGTGAGCAAAACGCTGAGGAATACGAAGCGATAACCAGCGCAATTCCTATGGGCTATATGGGCCAGCCTTCAACCATTGCTGATGCGGCGCTCTACTTAGCCAGTGATCTTTCCTCTTATGTCACCGGTACACAAATCGTGGTAGATGGGGGCATGATTAACAACTGATGGTTTAGCAATGTTAAGTAACGCTATACAGCGCTTGCGAGCGTCTTGGCACCGCAAGCGCTGCAGTTAAATCTGCGCAGGTTAAGTAGGGGACTTACGTAGGTAATGCGTGGGTGAGCTGTTAACCCGTCGCTCAGATATTGATGAGAGTTGGAGGAATTGGAGTGACTGATGCTGCCATGATGGACCGTTTAGCCATTAGAGAGTTGCTGGAGCGTTACTGTGACGGCGTCAACCAGCGTGACGCCGATATTTGGGCCAGCACCTGGGCTGAGGATGCCGTTTGGGAGTTGCCGCACTTGGAAATGGAAGGGCTGCGTGGTCGCGACGTAATCGTGGCCGCATGGACAGAGGCCATGAAATTGTTTCCTTTTGTGAACATGTTGGCGCAGCCGGCCAGTATTGCCATCGAAGGTGACAGAGCGACTATGCGTAGCTACACCACTGAGGTTGCTGTCATGCAGGACGGGACGGAAATCCGCCCCCTGGGGGAGTATTACGACGAGTGCGTGCGAGAAAACGGTGAGTGGAAGTTTTCCCTACGAAAATTCCGTGTCCTCCACGGCGAGTAATGCGGGAGCCCGTAGCTCCCTAAACACCCGGAAGACCGGCGGTGGAACCACCATCAATCACTACCTCTGAGCCGGTCATAAACTTCGATTCGTCGGATCCCATGTAGATTAGCAGCGATACGATCTCTTCCATGCTGCCCATTCGGCCCATGGGTGCGATACCACCAAGCATTGCGCGGGCAGCTTCGGGATCCGGGGAGCCGTTGATGGCACCTTCGATAAGCGGAGTTTCGATGACCCCGGGGTGAATCGTATTGACTCGAATTCCGGTTTTTTCGCGGGCGAAGTGAACCGCGCTCGATTTCGCCAAAAGCCGCATAGCCCCTTTGGTAGTTGAGTAGGTGACATCTCCCGCTAACGCCAAAATTCCATTAATTGAGCTGTTTAAAATGATAGACCCTCCCGAACCCCCGGGATTGGCTCGCATGAGTTGAGCGGCGGTTTTAATGGTAAGCATTGGCCCCGTCAGATTGATGTCGAGCAAATTCTGCCACGCTTCGACGCTCACGCTCTCTACGTCGCTATCCCCCGCGTTGGTGCCTGCGTTGGCAAAGGCAATATCAAGTCGACCGTGTTGGTCGGCGATGGTTTGCCTAACCGTCTCCCAGCCTGCTACATCTTGGACCGCGTGCCGGAGGAAAGTAGCGTTGTTAGCTTGTGCGATGGCTTGGCCGGCCTCCTCATTATTGCCCGTGAAAACAACCCGAGCGCCTTCGCGAGTGAATCCCTCTACAGCGGCTTTACCAATGCCATTAGTGCCGCCTGTGATAAGCGCAACTTTGCCTTCCAATCTGCCAGTCATGTGAGTTCCTGTATATGAGCCAAATCGTAGTGACGGGTTTTTCAGCGCGTTCAGCGTCGGTGGGTCTCGGCGCAATGAGCACTGACATTGCAGCGTCACCCAACCCAGACATACTTGTTTGCGCGTTTTATTTTATAGGTTTTAACCGGTGTTAGATTATGATCACACTAAGAAAAAAGCAAGCATGCTTGACTTTTTATTGGGGGCCACCTAGCCTTCGAAGGGTAATAAGAGCGCTGCTAATAGCGTGGTTTTACCCTTTAAATGTCGGTTATAAAAACACCCCGAGATCGTTATCATGCCTCAAATAGCTGTTATCGCTCGCATCGTCTTGTCGGCGGAAAGTGCACCGAAATATGTTGAAGCGGCTCGTGAGATGATAGGGCCCACGCGTGCTGAGGCGGGTTGTGAGCTCTACGGGATGGGGCCTGACATCAGCGATCCCAGTGTTATTTGGGTGTCTGAGCAGTGGGCCTCCCAAGAGGACCTCGATGCGCATTTGAAGGCGCCCCACGTTCAGAAGTTTTTGGCACGAATAGCTGACTTGGATATGCTTGATATAGAGGTCAGAAGCTATGCTGTCGATGAAGTGGGCACCGTAGTGATGCCGGAGTAGTGCGCCATTTGGGGCTCAGATGAAGGGACTGCCGTTGCCGCCTAGTGTGGCGAGGGCAAGTGGAAAATAAGTAGGGGATCTGAAATGACTAATGAGGAAAGACAGGCGCTATACAACCGCAACGTGAAGCGCATGATGGAGCATGTGGAGAACGGCACCACCGATTGGGCCGAAGACACCATGATCATAGCCTCTACAGAGTACACGGATCAGAACTACTGGGAACGTGAGATGGACGCCACTTTTCGGAAGTTGCCCATACTGGTCGGCATGACCCAAGAGATACCCCAGACCGGCGATTTCAAAAGCTTAGACGTGTTAGATATTCCGCTCATTATGTCCAGACAGGCAGACGGGTCGGTTAAGGTATTCATGAATGTCTGCTCCCACCGGGGCATGACGCTGGTACATGAGGAGTCTGGTAACAAAAGAGTTTTCTCTTGTCCTTACCATGCTTGGTCCTTTAGCAATGATGGATCTTTGCGCGCTGTTGCAGAGGCGTCAAAGTTCGGCAGCGATTGCAAAGGTCGGGATTTAGTTCAGTTTCCTTGCTACGAGGAAGGCGGCCTAATTTTTGCGGTTTTGGATCCCAATTCAACTATCGACATCCGTGGCTTTCTAGGCGGGATGATGGATGATGTTGCGGCTAAGCAGTTTGAAAATTGGCATTACATCGGCAATCGGGTTATCAAGGGAGCGAACTGGAAGATAGCCTATGATGGCTACCTTGAGGGCTACCACTTCAAGGCTGCACACCCTGAGACCATTGAACCGCGAACTTTCTCCAACATCATGGAATTCGATGCTCATGGGCCGCATCTGCTTATCGGTTTCCCGCAAAAGAGCGTGCTCAAATTACGGGATGTGCCCGAGTCTGAATTACATCAGCATGAAAATGATGGCTACGATTTCATTCGCTTGTTCTTCCCCAATACCTCTGTTTTTGTTGCGCCGGAGATAACCTCTGTATCCCAGTTGATTCCCGGCCCAACGGTCGATCAGAACACCACCATCGTGCATTTTCTCAACCGAGAAAAGCCTAACTCTGAGGAGGAGAGCGAGGGCATGGTGCAGATGGCTGACTGGTTGATTGATGTCATTGACAAAGAGGACTATCAGGTAGGACTACAGGTCCAACGAGGGCTGGCCTCAGGTATGCAGCCCAATATTATTTTCGGCCGTAATGAGCGGGGAAATCAGTTTGTCCATAAGTGGCTGCGTTACTTTGTAGCTGGTGACACGTCCGAGCCCGAGCCAAACCTTTGAGTTTCCAGAGACACTCGTTAATTGCGTTAATCGCGGTTTTACTGCAGGCCTGAGGGAGCCGGGAACGCCTTTGTTGGCAGGATCAACCTGTCAAGCTGTTCGTTGTGTCCAGTTGGCACAATTACTTTAGCTCTGCGGCGGCCGAAGACGGGCGCTGAGATCAATTAAGTTGGAGATAACGCCCCATGCCCGAGTATTACGCAGCATTCCCCGCGGCGGAATTGGCGAACAATACGAGTCGTCCGATTGAGTTGGGCGGTAAAAAAGTATTGGTTTGCAGGGCGAGTAATGAGCTATATGCGGTGGAAAATCGCTGTAGTCACCAGGAGGCTGAGTTGGCCGGTGGACGCATCCGTGGGTGTTTTATTTCCTGTCCGTTACATGGTGTGCGCTTCAATCTCAAAGATGGTGAACCCATGGGGCAGCTTACTAGGGTTGCCATTCCTACCTATCCTGTGCGCGTGGTTGATGAAGTGATTGAAGTCGAGGTCTAGGCACTTTAGACCATTCTTCATCCTGCCCAGGGCACGGCTACGCCGTAGATATAGCCGCAGTAATCGCAAAAGGTAAAGCAAGAGCGCCGGCGCTGACATTGGCGCTCAATTCATCATGGGTTGAAAGCGATCTTGCAAGCGCTTTTTTAGAGTGCGGTCCAGCCTCCGTCGGCGGCCAGCAGTGCGCCTGTCATAAAGCTTGAAGCGTCGCTGGCCAGGAAGAGGGCGCAAGCAGCAATTTCCTCGGGCTTGCCCAAACGTTTCATAGGGTGACCGTCCGCGAGTTGCTGGCGAATGTCATCGCTCACCGAATTCTGCAGTAGCGGCGTGAGGATATTCCCGGGGCAAATTGCGTTGATTCGGATGCCTTTATCGGCATATTCAACGGCTGTGTTCTTGGTTAGACCTGCAACAGCATGCTTACTCGTCGTGTAAAACCCCGACCCAGGAAAGCTCTTCTTGCTCATGGCAGAAGCCATATTGATGATCACGCCTGAACCTTTTGGCTCCATATGCCGCAGGGCCTCCCGCATGCACAGCCAGGTTCCCTTAAGATTCACGCCCATGACTCTGTCGTAGTCTTCTTCTGTGGTTTCTCCCAGCGGGCGTAGCGCGGAGGCTATGCCAGCATTGTTGAGCGTGATGTCGATATCACCAAAAGCGTCGACGGTACCCGCAAAGAACGCTGCTACCTCATCGGCTTTGCTGACATCACACTTTGCCCCGTATGCCTTAACGCCCTCGTTGCTTATCTTCGCCAATGCAGCGTCAATAGCCTCGACGCTAACATCGCAAATGCTGACATTGGCGCCTGCACGGGCGAAGGCGAGGGCACAGGCCAGCCCCAATCCGGCACCGCCACCTGTGACCAATGCATTTTTTCCTTTTAAGCAGAGTTCCATGATCTCTCCTAGAAAAGCGTGTTTCATAAAAAAGGCGATGGAGTCACGGGGATTCCATCGCCTTTTAACTTTGCGTCGCGGTCGTCGTTAGAAGTTGAGACGTAGCTGCAATTCTACCGTGCGACCTGGACCACCATACCCAATGAGGTCAGCTTGTGAGCGACCGGCAATAGCACCTGAGTTAGCGCCTTCCAATGCACCCGAGATAACCATTTCTTCGGATAGGTTCTTACCCAAAAGCTTGACCTGCCAGTTGTCCCCACCCACATAGGCCATGGCGTTGTACAGCGTGTAAGAAGGACGCCACCCCTGAGGGTGTCCCATTGCCGAAGCGTTGTAGCGGTCGCTATACATCATGTCGCCGCCGATACCGAAGGTCCAACCATTGTCGAGTTCGCCGTCATAGCTAAAGCCAAGGTTACCTGACCATTCCGGCGCCATGCCGGTGGCTTCACCGCTAATGTCGTAACCGGGCTTGCCGGGGTAGCCGGGCAGATCCGAGCTACAGCCTTGAGCTGCAGTTTGTCCGTCGTAGCAAGGCGCGATGAATTCATCATACTCGGCAATGTTGTAGGACAAATTGCTGCGGATGGTGAGACCAGGGACTGCGATGGGCGCATACTCAATGTCGAACTCCAGACCTTCGGAGGTGGCTTCACCCGCGTTGATGGTCAGGAACACGATTGCAGCTGAATCGAAGTAATCCAGTTGCAGATCCTCATAGGCGTAGCTGTAAGCGGTGGCATTGAAACGCAACTGATTATCCATCAGGGTCGACTTCAAGCCCACTTCAAAGCCGGCACCGGTCTCAGGATCAAAGGTGAAATCCTTAACCTGGCTAACTGCGGCGTAAACGGCACCGTTTGAGAAACCACCCGACTTATAAGCTGTCTTGTAAGCCGCATACACGGTCATTTCATCGCTGATGTCGTAAGAGATGGTGGCTTCTGGCTGCCATTCCTTGAAGGTTTGGTCAGCATCAACGCCACCCTCGGCCCATCCCAGTGCTAGGACGCCAATAGGGTGAACATAGGGCTGCCTGA
>Ga0181561_10001977_pt1 | contig 18197 bp, 8 predicted proteins | sample 011ome_19_FD_133760 | JGI IMG/M metagenome (GOLD analysis project Ga0181561, IMG submission 133760) | Coastal salt marsh microbial communities from the Groves Creek Marsh, Skidaway Island, Georgia - 011510BT metaG (megahit assembly) | ecosystem: Environmental > Aquatic > Marine > Intertidal zone...
CCGACCGCGGTGTCCAGCGTGAGGATCGCGCCGGCGTGCCCGGCGAGCGCCGCGGTGCACGCCATGGTCTCCGGGTCGAACACGCGGAGCAGAGGCGAGTTGGTCGCCACGGCGAGCGCCGCCGACGGCGTCTTCGCGTCCCCCGCGCCCGCGCTTTGAAGGAACGACGCGGCGATGATCTCGTCCGTGCTCCCGATGAGCTCGCGCGTCACCGCGAGCGCGCCCGCGCCGTCCTCGTTCCGCGTGTCGTCGTCGCCGGCGCCGTAGAACAGGAGCCGCGAGTCGCCGGTCACCGCGAGGAGCCCGTCGCCGGACGGCGTCGGGTGCAACGACGTGAACGCGGCGGCGGCGGCGTCGTCTCCGGCTTCGTCCTGCACCTGGCCGGCGTGCGCGCCCCCGCCGGACGTGCCGTGGCGCAGAGACACGCTCTCGGTGATGGGCTTCCCCGACCCTACGCGCCACACGCGCACCGCACCCTTGTCCCCCGCGGTGGCGAAATACACCGCGTCGGGTTTGCTCTCGACTTCCCCGGCGCCGATGACGCGAATCGCCGTCGCGGGGTCGAGCGCCGTCATGCCCTCGCACGCCTCGTGCGTCGGGACGGTCGCGGTCCGCTTGTGCGTCTTGAGGTCCCACTGGTGCACGACGCGGTCGCGCGCGGAAGAGAGGAGCACGTTCTCCCCCCCCGCGGCGGCCATAGGCACGGCCAGCGCCGTGACCGAGCTGGTGTGCGCTTTCATCGATCCTACGCACGCGCGGTCCCGGAGGCTCCAGGCGCGAATCTCGCCGTCGTGCGCGCCCGTGTACAGCTCCAGGCGCCGCGGGTCGGGGTGAAACGCCGCGACGGTGACCATCGCGGCGTGCCCGCGGAAGGCATGCGTGCAGAAGCCCTTGGCGACGTCCCATACGCGCGCGGTACGGTCCGCGGAGGTGGTCACCAGCAGCGTCCCCGTGGGGTCCACGCCCATGAAGAGCACGGGCGTGGCGTGCGCCTTGAACGTGCGCACGCTCCGCCCAGTCCGCGCGTCCCACACCGTGCACCGCATCGAGCGCGACGCGGAGAACACCAGCGAACCATCTCGGGACCACGCGAGCGCGGTGATCGGCTCGGTGTCTCCCTCGAGCGCGTGCACCACCTTCCCGGTGGCCACCTCCACGATGTTCACCGCCTCGACGCACGCGGTCGCCACCAAGGTGCCATCGGGCGACAGACGCACGGGACCGCCCGTGTGGAACACCTCGAGGCTGGACGCCGCGGCGTACGTCTTACGCGGCTGCGCCTGAACGTGCGCCATCGCGCTCTCTGAACCCTCTCGCCTCGGTCCAAGCCGTTCGCTTCCTCGCGCGCGCGCGACTGCGCGGAGAAGGCTTTTTTTGTCGGCGGAGAGCGCCGCCGACGGAAAAGCGCGTGGCAGTTGCACAATTGCTCTCGAGTCACAGACCGTCGATCCCCGCTTTGTTTTACACACCGAAAATCGTATGGTTTTCAGTCTGAGATGCGCCCCGCCCGTTGACGTCACACCTCCGCGCGCGACCTCCGTGCGCGAAGGCGTCTGGCCATGCGTGCCGCCTCATCCGAGCCCACGATGCGGCGCCGCGGGCGCATCGCCCGCCCGATATCGAGCGCGCGCGTCTCGCCCCGACCCGTCTCTGCCCTCTCCCTCGCGCGCCTTCTTCTCGCGCTCTTCGTTCCCGTCCGCGAGGTCTCCGCCACTCGCGCGTTCGGTTCCCCCGCGCCGGTCGCTTCCGCGCCGGGCATCATCGCCGCGGAGGGCGGTCGGTTCGTCGACCCGAGCGACGGCTCGACGTTCCACGTCGCCGGCGCGAACTGCTACTACCTGGTGTACTCCAGCGGCGCGGACGAGGGCAGCTACGAGCACGACTGGGTCGAGGAGGTGCTTGAAACGTCGCAGCAGCTCAACCTCAACGTACTCAGAGTGTGGACGTTTCAGGACCAGTGGTGGGAGAAGGAGCGCGCCCTTCAGACGTCGCCCGGGGAGTACAACGAGCGGTTCCTGATCGCGCTCGATACGCTCATCGCGCGAGCCTCGGCGCGAGGCATACGCCTGTTGCTCTGCCTCTCCAACTACTGGGAAGACTACGGTGCGCGCGAAACGTTTTTTTTTCAATTCTTTTTCCCACGACGACGACGACGACGGCGACTGCGCGCGCGCCCGCGCGCGTATTAACGTCAACGCTCATACCCCTCGAACCCCTTCCGCCGGTCCCTCCCGCCTGTCCCTCGCAGGTGGCGCGATCGCGTACGTCAAGTGGGCGCACGCGGCTGGCGAGCGCGCGCCGGACGGCGCGCCTCTTCGCCGCCGCGAGGACTTTTTCACGTCGCGGCTGTGCCGCGCCTGGTTCAAGGCGTTCGTTTCGAAGATGCTGACGCGCGTCAACGCGGCGACCGGCGTCGCCTACCGCGACGACCCCACCATCTTCGCGTGGGAGCTGATTAACGAGCCGCGCGTGCAGGGCGACGCGAGCGGCGACGTGCTGCAGGCGTGGATCGAGGACGTCGCGGCGCACGCCAAGAGCCTCGACCGCAAGCACCTCCTGACGGTGGGGTCGGAGGGGTTCTACAACGGAATCACCGACCCGACGCGCGCGGCGCTCCACAACCCATCCGCCGGCGCCGAGCGGCTGGGCGGCGATTACACGCGGAACTTCTTCGCGCCCGCGCTGGACTTCGCGTGCGTGCACATGTGGGTGGACCTGTGGCTCTCCTGCGACGAGGCGTGCAAGCTGGCGTTCGCCGACACGTGGATCGTCAGCCACCTCAACGCGTCGCGCGCCGCGTTCGACAAGCCGGTGCTCCTGGAGGAGTTCGGCAAGTGGAAGCCTCTGCGCGTCCGGGACGACTTCTTCCGGCGCGCGCTCGAGGCGTCGACGCCGCCCACCTCGCCCGTGGCCTCGCACGCGGCCGGGTCCATGTTCTGGCACATCGACCCCACCGACTACCCGTACAACGAGGACGGCTTCTCCGTGCAGGCGCGCGGGGAGGCGGCGACGGCGGACATCGTGCGCGGCGCCGCCGAGCGCGCCGCCGCGGCGAGCGAAGGGCCAGCCGCGAACCCGCCGTCGGGACGCAGCCGCCGGCCGCCGAGTCCCTCGGAGCCGCCGCCGACGCCGCCGACGACGCCGACCGGCGACGGGGCTTCGAGCCCTCCCGGGGCTTCGCCGCCCTCCCGAGACGCGTCGGAGTCGCCCGTGTATCGCTCGCCTTCGTCGCACGGCTCGGGTTCGAGCGCGCCCGGCGAGATTCCGAATCAGTACCGTTTCGACGAAGCCGTCCCCGACGTCTCGGACGCGCCGTCGCGGCGCGGCGAGGGCGAAAAAGGGAAACGAGGAGGGTGAGCCTTTCGGGAGATGCGTCGCGTTCGGAGCTGAGGTCGGAGCCGTCGCGTCGTTTCCGACACGCGCGATACGCACGCTTCGTTTCGTCTAGCTACGGCAGCTAGTGACGCGCGACGCGAGTACGCGACGACGCCGCGCGAACGTCACGAAAACGATTCGTCGTCGGATACGGTATTCGGTGATTAGTCTACGTAGTAGTCTACGTACGCTACGGACTCTCTTCCGCGCTACCGCCGTTTCGCGTTCCCGCGCTTCTTCGCCGCCTTCCCCGCGGCAGTCTGCCTCTTGCCGGCGATGGCCGTCCCTTTGGGGAACGCGGACCCGAGCGCCTTGGACTTCTTCGCCACCCCGGCGGGCGACTTCACCACCCGCGCCTGACCCAGCCGCGAGGCGAGCGAAGCGCCGCGGGCGCCCGCCAGCTTGCCTCCGCGCCCGCTCGCCTGCCTCCGCTCGGCGCTCATCTTGCGCTGCGCCGCGGCGCTCTGCACCTTTCCCCGCGCGCCCGCGCGCTGCGAGCCGGGCTTGGGCTTGGGGGGCGTCTTGAGGTCGTTGATGATGGAGACGCGGAGCGTGCCCGCGGGCGGCGCGAACGCTTTCGAACCCGCGAACGCTTTCCCGGGCGTCGCCGACTTTTTTTTCTCCGCGAAACCGCCGCTTTTCTTTCCGTTCGCGACGCCGCCGCCTTTCAAAGCTTGACGCTTGGTCGCCGCGAGGCCGGCGGCGACGCGCACCTTCTTGGCGACCCGAACGGCGTTTCCCTTCTTCGCCACCTTGGACGCCTTCGCCTTGGTCACCGCCGGCCTCGCGGCCGCCGCCTTCTTGGCCCCGGCGTCGGCGAGCGCGACGGCGGCGGCGCTCATGCCGCGCTTCTTGGCGAGCACGGCGGCGCGTTTGTCCGAGGACCCGCGCGCCACAGCCTTCACGGCGGCGCGCTTCTTCGCGCGCGCCGTCACCGGGGGATTCGGCGCCTTTTTCTTCGCCTGCTTCGCCTTCGGGGGGGTCTGGACCTGCGCAGGTGGAACGCGAGAGGTGAGTCGCGGTGAGTCGCGGCGTTCGGGGCGCTCACTAAAAAAAAAAAACGACGCGGGCGAACGTGACTTCTTCGTTCGTTCGCGGACGTGAGACGAACGAAACGAACCGAGTCCACGCGCGGACGAACCGAGCGGTGCTTTTCGGGGGCACGAACCGGTTTCTTCTTGGCCTTCGCCGCCGCGGAAGCTTGTTTCTTGGCCTTCGCTCCCTGTGCGCGCGCAGAGTCGGGGAAGGGCGGGGGGGGAGGTGTCAGGCCGATGCGGGCCTGCCGGATGTTCCATCCTCTTGGAACGAACGTTTCAATTGTCTTTTCGGGTCGCGAGAGCGGAGAACGAGAGACGCACCTGCTTGATCATGTCGTCCAGAGAGACGTCCATGCCCTCAGGACCGGTGGCGCCCATGGTGAACCCGCCGAAGGGGAAACCGTTGAAAGCCATCTTCGAGGCGACTTTGGGAGGTCGTGCGCGCGAGAATGCGAGAATGCGGAGAGTCGGAAAAGGCAAAGACGAGAAAAAAAGCGAACGTTTCGTCGCGCGAAATGATGAGCGTCCACCGCTGCACCGCATTTGAGAAGGCCTTGCCGAATCTCGCGCGGTTTTCGACGCGCACCGTATAGCTACTTTCTCGCCGCGCCGACGGGGTTGTTCCGAATCGCCTCCGCGCACTTCCCGATCGTCTCGCTGCTCTTGCACACCGCGAACCTCACGAGGTTCCTCGGGACGTCCTTCGCGGAATCCTTCGCGTCGAAGAAGACGTCCATGGGGACCGCCGCGACCCGCGCCGGCCCCGTCGCGAGCGCTCTGCAGTACTCCGTCGCGGCGAGCCCTGTGCTCGCGACGTCGGCGACGAGAAAGTACCCGCCCGAGGGCGCGAACGGCGCGACGCCCGAGTCCACGAGCGCGCGCGACAGCACGGCGACGTTCGATGCGATGACCCGCGCGACCGTGTCCGGAGCGAGACACCCGCGCGTGCACGCGAAAGCCGCCTCTCGGCGTCTCGCGGCGGTTCCGACGAAAGAAAAAGCGTTTCTTTCCTCCGGCGAGAGCGACGCCGCCGACGCGGCTCTGCTCCGCGTCGCGGCGTCGGCGTCGTCGGCGATCTTCGTCAGCGCCGCGGCGACGCCCAGCTGCAGGGGCGTCGGCGCGCAGAAGGTGGCGTACGCGTGCATGGTTCTCAGCGCCGCGATCAGCGGTTTCGGGCCGACGACCCACCCCACGCGCCACCCGCTCAAGCACAGCAGCTTCGAGGCGCTGCCGACGACGAGCGTCCGCGCGCGAAGGTTTTTTTCGGTTTCGGTTTCGGTTTCGGTTTCGGTTTCGGTTTCGAGATCGGCGATTCTCGTCATCGGCGTCTCTTCGTCGAACGTGCACCGCTCGTAAACCTCGTCCGCCACGATGACGACGTCGAACTCAGCGCAGAGTCGCGCGATATCCCTCGTCTCAGCCTCGCTGAACATCACACCCGTCGGGTTGTGCGGGTTGCAGTGGATGAACGCCTTCGTTCTGCCGGCGCCGGCGACAAACGCCGCGCGCAAGTCGTTCAGGTCCAACCGAAATCGCCGGTCGGGCGTCTTCTCCGCGTCTTCTCGGTCGCCGTCCGCTCGCAGACGCACGGTCCGCGGCGTGGCGCCGAAGATGCGCGCGTGCGCGATGTACCACGGAAAGAACGGCTCGAGGAAAACCACCTCGTCCCCGGGGTCGCACAGCGCTTGAAGCGTGACGTACAGCGCCTCCGTGGCGGATGTGGTGACCAAAACGTCCCTCTCCACCGAGTCGACCGGGAGCGAACCGGTGGCGCGGTAGTACCTGTCGATGGCGGCGACCAGCTCGGGCGCACCGAAAGGCGGGGAGTACTGGTTCGAGCGCGGGTCCTCATCGGAAAGCATCGCCTCGGACGCCGCCGCGCGAGCCACCTCGCTCGCGCCCATGTCTGGCCAGCCCTGCCCGAGGTCCAAGACACCGGGAAGCCTCGCCAACGCGGTGACCTCCGCCCAAACCTGCGACGCGCCTTGGTTTTCCATCTGAGCGCGCGCCGTCGCGTTGAGAAACCGAGCGCTCGAGGACCGGGGGTGTGTCACGTCCCCCACATCCCCGTCCGCCGGCGGCCGAGCCTCCATGGCACGTGCGACCGCGGTTGTGCGCGACGCGAGAGGATGCATTCTTTTCCAAACGCTCGTGAGTTCGGTGAACGTGAGTTTCGTCGAACCCGCAGGATGAAGAGTTTCGGCTCTGCCACTCGCCCGGGCGCTTGCCCGCAGTCGATCGAGGATGCAAGCCGTGACGCCCACCCCTCGCGCGCCGATCGTGACGCGATCGCGTCGTGAACGGTCCCGTCGACTGCCCGCCCTTCGGGCGGCGAGTGGCCCTTCCACCTCGAGCGATCCTCGGTGCCCACACGTTCTCGGGGATAGCGTTTCAGGTCTTCGCCGCTTCTCCGCGGCGGTCACCGCGGTGGCGCTGAGCGTGACGCTCGCGGTGACCCCCGCGCACGCGGGCGTGTTCGACTCGCCCGAGGAAAAGGACCCGGTTGAGCCCTTCAGCGTGTTCGGCAGCGTGTACAAGAAGTACGTCATCGACGTCCTGGACGAGGCGACGGGGCGTCAGATCGTGGGCAGGAAAAAGGGATTCACCGCCGAGGCGTGCGTGGACGTCATCTCCGAGCGCCAGCAGCGGTTCCGCGTCCCCGGCGAGGGCGGGAGCCTCGCGCCCGGCGGGCCCACCAGCGCCGCCGTCGCGTCGCGGGGCGCCCAGACCGGCGACTTCAGCAGCACGTCCGTGCCGGTGGCCCGCAAACGCGTCTGCGTCGAGAAGGTGGTCGCCGGGTCCATCACGAAAACGGATGAGATGTTGCCCGCGTGCGTCCCGGCGTGCCGACAGGCGTGCGGCGTCGCCGTCTCGCAGTACGACGCCGAGCAACGTAAGACCGCGGGGTTCGGGTTGACGGAGAAGGACGGGGCCAAGGTGAAAGGGACGTGCGCGGCGAGGTGCGTGAAGGAGTGCCAGAAGAGCGGGAAGGCGTACGACTTCATCATCCCCTGGAGACTCTAGCGAGCTAGCTATACGTACGAGCTCATCGACGAAGCGACGTCGCCGGCGGGTTCGTATAAATATTTCTGAAAAGCAGAAGAAATTTAGTAGCACTATGATATCAGAGTGTACGGATACCCGTAGAGCGTCGCGTCGTTCGCGTTCACGCCGTCGTCGCCTCTTTCGCCTCCGCCGCCGCGCGTTCGAATTTGGACCGCTCGGAAGCATCGAGGCTCTTCCACGCCGTGCCGAGCAGCTTCGCCTGTTCCGTCACCTTCAGCCCCGCGGGTAACGACGCGCGCGCCTCCGCGCAATACAGGAGGTACGCGGACGGCGCGCGTTTTTTCTTCGGCGTTTTTTTCGGTTCCGAAACGCCCGCCTCGGACGCGAGCGTCGCCTTCGCCGCGGCGGCGGCAGCTGTGAACCTGGACCGCTCTTCCTCACTCAGCGCCTTCCAGGACGCGCCGAGCAGTTTCGCCTGCTCCGGCACCTTCAAGCCCTCGGGCAAGGACGCGCGCGCCTCCGCGCAGTACAGCATGTAACTCGACGGCGCTCGTTTCTTCTTCGGCGGCGATGCTCGTTTCTTCTCGGCGGCGCTCGTCGTCTTCGCCGGCGCCTCGGTTCGCGCCTCGGACCCGGACGGGGACTCGGCCGAGGTTGTTTTCCCATCCTCCGCTCCCTTCTTCTTGCGCCCCCAGCGCCCCCGGCCCGCTCCGGCGGGCTTGCTCCGCTTGCGGGCCAGCACCTCCAGCGCCACCGCCAGCGAAACCGGGCCGAACGAAGCGCGCAGCGCGGCGGCGGCGCCCTCGTCGTCGCCGTCGTTCCCCGACGGCTCGGCGTTCGCGTCCCGGCATACGGCTTCCTCCGCGAACGCGGCTTTTCCTTCGTCTTCTCCTCCTTCTTCTTCTGCTTCTTCTTCTGCTTCTTCGGTCGCCGCGCGCGCCCACGCCCGCGCGTCCGCCTCGTCCGCCGCGTCCGCGCCGGAAGGCTCGGGCCCGGCACCCGCCTCTCCGCGCGCCAGCGCTGCCGCGCGGCGCCGCTCCTCGCGCAGGAGCTTCTTCGGCAGCGACGCGTTGACGCCGGCGTGGCTGACGTACCAGCCGAAGGGCCCCGCGTTCATCACCACCGGCTCGCCATCCTCTGGGTGCGCGCCCAGCGTCTTCGGGTACGCCAGTAGATCCAGCGCCAGGTCCAGCGTCACGAGCTCGGGCGCGATCTCGAGGTTCCGCAGCCCGAACCGGCGCGGCTTCGACGCGCTCGCCGATTTCGGGCGTTTCGGGAGTTTCACCTTTTTCGGTTTCTTGCGCCGAGGCGGCTTCTCGCCGTTCGCCGCCGCCGCGTCCGCCGCCGCCGCGTACGCCGCCTCGGCTTCGCGCGCCGCCTCCTCCTCCAGGCGCGCGAGTTCCACGGCGTCCTGCATCTCCCGTGCGGCCCTCGCCGCGGCCTCCGCCTCCGCGGAGGGCGTCTCCACCTCGAGCTCGAGGTACGGCCCGTACGGCCCGTTGCGGATCGAGACGCGGCGCCCGGAGATCGGATCCGCGCCGAGCGTCGCGGGGAAGTCCATCGCGCCGCCGCTCCCTTCGTCGCCGTCCGCCGACGCCACGAGCGAACGCGCGTGCCCGCACGCGGGGTAGTTGCTGCACCCGATGAACCCGCCCGTGCGGCTGAGTTTCAAGCCGAGGCGCCCGCCCGCGCACGAGGGGCACTTGCGCCGCTCGGACAGCGTCTCGGGGTCGAAGGCGAGCGCCGGGTAGGGCGAGTCCGGGTCGTGGTCGCGCGCCGCCTTCTCGGTCGCCTCCTGGATGGCGCGCATCTGGTGCTCCAGCGCCGCCTCGTCGTCCCCGAAGAAGTGCACGCCCAGGGTGGCGTCCAGGACGTCCACCACCAGCGACGTGCGCACGCCTTTGATGCTCTCGACGTCGCCCTGGAACGGCCCCCAGAAGTCGGCGAGCGTGTCCCGCCACCGCTTCTCGCCGTTCGCCACGTCGTCCAGCGCGTCCTCCAGCTCGGCGGTGAACCCGTAGTCCACGTACTCGGCGAAGAAGTGCGACAGGAACGAGGACACCAAACGGCCGCGCGTCTCGGGGACCAGCGGCCCGCGCCCGCCCGAGCCGGTGACGTACCCGCGTTTGGTGATGACCCTCAGGATGCTCGCGTACGTCGACGGGCGGCCTATGCCTTTTTCCTCCAGAGCCTTGACCAAGGTGCCCTCCGTGTACCGGCCGGGAGGCTGCGTCCAGTGCTGAGACGCGGTCACGCCCGCCGCAGTGGCGGAAGAAGACGAGCCCCGCCCGGGTTTGTCCTCCGGGTCGTCCGGGTCATCGAAAGAAAAGCTTTTGGCGGCGGCGCCGAAGCCGCGCTTCGCGTCGGGATCCTTCTCGATCACCTCCACCGAGGGCGCCGTCAGGCGCACGGCGTCGCCGGCTTTGAGATCGGGCAACCACGCGTCGCTGGTGATGACCCTGCCAGTCCCCATGATGTGGTCGTACGCGGCGAGGTGCCCCGCGAACACCAGCCGCGACCCGTTGGCCTTGAGTCGCGGACCCGCGGGCTCGGGCGCGTCGTCGCCGGCGCGCCGCACGTCCACGGCGACGCGCTTGGTGACCGCCGGCGTCATCTGGCTGGCCATCGTGCGCGCCCACACGAGCCCGTAGAGACGCGCCTCGTCCGAGTCGGCGCCGAGTCGGTTCGCGACCGCACGTGGCAACGTCCAAGACGAGGTGGGCCGGATCGCCTCGTGCGCCTCCTGCGCGTTCTTCTGTTTCTTCCGGTACGCGTTGGGCGCCGCCGGGACGTGCGCCGGGCCAAACTCGGCGCGCGCGGCGGCTCTGATTTCCGCCACCGCCTCGGGCGAGACGTGCAGCCCGTCCGTGCGCATGTACGTGATCAGGCCCTCGCCCCAGCCCCGGCCCTCGTACAGGGCCTGCGCCGCGGACATGGTCCGCCCCGCCCCGAAGCCGAGCTTCGAAGACGCCTCCTGCTGCATGGTGCTCGTGGTGAACGGCGGCTTCGGCGCGCGCGCGACGTCCTTCTCGACGACGTCGCGGACGATCAGCCCCCCCGGCGCTTCGTTCGCCTCGAGTATCTCCGCGGCGCACGCTTCCGCCTCGAGTCTCGTCCCGGGCTCCATCTTCCCAAGCCTCGACCCAAACGCGTGCGTCAGCTCGGCGGCGAAGACGTCTTCCCCAGCCTCGTCCCGCGCCAGCGCCGCCCGCACGCTCCAGTACTCCTCCTTGCGGAACTTCTCGATCTCGAACTCGCGGTCGCACACCAGCCTGAGCGCGACGCTCTGCACCCTGCCCGCGCTCAGCCTCTGCGCGCTGGGCATCTTGCGCCACAGCACGCCCGAGAGCGAGAAGCCGAACAGGTAGTCGAGCGCGCGCCGCGCCAGGTAGGCGTCCACCAGCTCGGCCGAGACGTCGCGCGGCTCCGCGAACGCGGCGAGCACGGCGGACTTGGTCACCTCCGTGAAGGTCACCCTCTGGACGGAAGGCGAGCCGGAAGGTGAATGTTCGCCATCGTTCACGATGCCTTCGCGCTTCAGGAGCTCCAGGATGTGCCACGAGATGGCCTCCCCTTCGCGGTCGGGGTCGGTGGCGAGCACGACGGTGCCGGCGGACCGCGCCGCGCGCAAAATGTCCCGCACCACGCCGTCGCGCGCGCGCTCCTCCCAGACCATCTCGAAGCCGCGCTCGGGGACGACGCTCCCGCTCTTCTCCACCAGGTCGCGCACGTGGCCGTAGGACGCCAGCACGACGTGGCCTTCGCCGAGGTACTTCTGCACGGAAACCGCCTTCGCGGGGGATTCCACGATGACGAGCGTTTCCCCGGACGATGACGAGGCGGCGGTGTGGCGCGCGCGGGAGGCGCGCGGCGCGGCGGGGAGGCGGACGCCGGGAAGCGCCGGCGCGGCCGACCATCGCGCGCGCCCGGATAGGCTGGGGACCGCGCGCGCGGCCTCCGACCAACCCGCGACGGCGCACGGGCGGGCGGAATGAAGCGCGGGGCGGCGGTGCGTCGCCGTGCGTGCGCATCCGTTTAGTGAGGCCTCGAGGAGCCGTCGCAGGCCGCGAGCGGGACGCGCCATCGAGCGGGCCACGCGGCGAGGCGTCGCGGTGGACGCAGCGCCTGCGGACGCGGGCGTGGGTCGTGCGCCGACGCGCATGACGCGTCGCGCGCGCGACGAGAGTGCGGCCGTCGGGAATCATCGTCTCGTTGAATTGAACAAGGCGCTCAGTCTATTACAACGCAGGTTTCTCTCGTCAGACGCGCACCGCACGCGCGTCTACGACGTCGTCGTCACCGCTTGCGTTCCTTCTTCCACTTGAACTGCGGCTCTGCTTTCTTGAGGTGCCTCAGCCCTTCCGGCGTGTCCTCCTCCTCCTCCGCCCTCACCTTGCGCTTGTGCCCTCGGGCGTGCGATATCTCCCGCCGCAGCGCCATCTCGGCCGCCATCGTCTGCAACCGCGCCGCGCGCTTCTCGCGCTCCCGCAGCAAGGCGTACGCGACGCGTTTTTTCTTCGCCAGGCGCTTCTCCGTTCGCGGGTCCAGCTCGGTGGCCTCGCCCGTGATGCCGTCCTCCCCGTTCTCCTCCGCCTCCACCGCGCGCGTGCGGTGACGCCGCACGCCCAGCGCGCGCGCCGCCGCGGCGGTGGCCCGTTTCCTGTCCTTTGTGGAAACGTCGTCCTTTGCGGAAACGTCGTCTCCCGCCGCGCGTTTCGCGTTTCTAAATCCTTCGGCGTCAAACGCGCGCGCCGTCTCGGCGTCGTCCACGAAGACGGTGTGCTTCCGCTTCCGCCGGGGCGCGGCTCGAATCGCGAACCCCTCGTCGTCGTACCTCTCCTCGTCCTCCTCCGAAACCGCGTCCTCGTCCGCGTCCAGGCCGACTCTGTGCAGGTTGGCTTTGAGTTTAGCGGCTTTCTTCGCCTCCTCGGAGGCTTTGAGCGCCACGTACTTGACATCCTGCGTTTTCATCAGCGCGAGTTCCTCCGCGGTGTACTTGTTGCTCTCGTCCGCGCGCCCGACGTGCACGCCGTCCTTCGTCCGGTTGCGTTGCATCCCGAAGTAGAACTCGTCCGGGTTGCGGTACGCCGCCTTGGTCTTCAGCGCCTTGATGGCATCTTCCTTCTTGTGGAAATCGCGCGCCCGGAGCACGTAGTCTTTCTTCTTCTCCAGTAACCCGAACTTGCGGCGGTCCCCGGGCTGCGAGCGCTCCTTGTGCGTCTTACGCTTGACGGCGTTGCGGAGGGCGCTCATCGTGGCCGGTCACGCGACGCGCGCGAACGATACAGGTGCCCTCGGCCCGGTCGTGCGCTGGGCGCGAGGTTGTGTGCGGGGCGGCGGCGGCGGCGGCATTGACATACTTGTATTCACGTCTCGCGGGACGGATCGATGAAATCGTCGATCACTGCACTTTTTATTCCTCGTCCTTGACAGAGGCGGGCACAACGAAGGCGCCTTCGCTCGGTCGGCCGCTTTGCGGCTCTCACCGGGGTAAGCGTGACGCGCTCGTCTCCGTTGACGCGCGAGCGGGCACCTCCGAGGCGAGCCCCGCTTCGGTGCGCTCCGCGCCTCCGAGGTGACGCCGCGAGGCTCGTCCTTCGACCTGCAGTGCAGATTCGACGAGGATGAAGCCTTCGGGGAGACAAAGGCGGGGCGCGCCCGCGGCGGGCACGTCCTGGAGCTCGGGCGAGGACGACACCGCCGGTGAGGCACGGACGACGGCCGACGAGCTCCACGGTGTGGAGTCGCAGAAACACCCGACGTTCCGCGGGCACCCGGGTAGCGGGCACGCCACGCCGAAGGACGAGCAGAGGAGGAACTTGCGTGCGCTGCGCAAACTCAAAGATGCCGAGCCCGAGCCCGAGCCGCCCGCGCACCACAGCCCCGCGGTGGACCCGCTGGTGATGCGCAAGATCCAGACGGACCTGGACAAGCTCGCGCGGCGCAAGAACGAGCGCGAGCGCTCGAGGCGACGCGTGCGCGCGCGGGAGGAGAAGGACAGCGACCGCGGCGCGTCGCGGCTCACCGGCGCGGGCGTGAATGAACGCATCGTGCGAACGCCTCTCGTCGTCTCCGGCGTCGACGCGGAGACGTCGACGCCGACGGCGTCGATGCGGAAAGACGCAGTCGGCAACACGGCGTACGAGACGCCTTCGACACGCGACGCGCACGCGAGTCGCGGCGAGCGCTCGCACAAAGCGCAGAGCCCGTTCGCGGGCTCCGGCTCGCGGCGAGGCAGTTTCGTGGGCGTGGCGTACGCGTTGGACAGCGAAGACGAGGAGACTCCGGGATCGGCGCCGTTCGAGACGGCGCGAGACAGGGAGAGATGGACCGCGTCTTCTCCGCGTCTTCCGACGCCTCCGCCCTTTGCGAAAACCTCCGGCGAGACCCCCGACTCCCTGCGGTACATGGAGGTGATGTCCCGCTACCTGTCCACCAGGGGCGTGCACGCGAGCCTGCTGGACGAGCTGGAGGAGGACCGCGACCGTTCTCGGGGAGACGCGCCCGGCGGCCCCGGGGACTTGGACCTGGACTCCAACGACGGACCGTCCGTGTTTTCGTCGCGGAGCACGACGGCGTTGGCGCGGTCCGCGAGCGACGCGACCATGGACGACGACATCGCCGCGGAGGCGCTGGCGTCGTTCGCGGCGGGAGCAGAAGGCGGCGGCGCGCGAGGCGGCGCGTCGCGTTCGTCGAATTCCAAAGCCGAGTTCCAAAGTCGCGACGGCGATCCGACGACGCCGAGAGCGCGCTCCGCGGCGGCGGAGCCTTCCGGAAAGAACGCGGGGATCACGCCGGACGCGTCGCGTCGCGGGCGCCCGCCGAGTCACAGGCGCACGCCCTCCGGTTCCCGCGACGCCGCGACTCACGCGTCGCCGGCGTCGGTATCCCCGGGGGTCGCTATCCCTGGGTCGCTATCACCTTTGGCCGCGCCGTTTGACTTTGACCGGCGCGCGCGGGAGCTCGCGGCGCCAGGGAAAACGCCGCCTTCGGAGCGCCGCGACGCGCTCGCCGCTCCCGAGCCGCGGCGGTCGCCGGAGCCCTTCGCGCTCAGCTCATCGCTGGCGGCGTCCATCGAGCACATGCGCGGCGCCTCGGCGCTGTCCCCCGCGGACCGCGCGTTCGCGGCGGCGGCGGTGGACGCGGGCGCGAGCGGGGACGAAAAGGACGGCGCGACGCATTCGGAGGCGGCGGGAGAAGACGACGCGGATGTAACCCTAGACGCGAGGCTTCGCCGCGAGCGTTTCGCCGCGGCGCGCGCGGCTCTGCGCGCGGAGACCCCGCCTCCGGGCTCAGAGGAGGCGGATACCGCGGAGGGCATCGCGCGGCTCGCCGCGCGGCGCGCGGGGGTCGCGCTCCGCAACGCGCTGGACGCCGCGGTGGCCGCCGCCGTCGACGGCGAGTCCACGCTCGGGGACGCGCAGCACGCCTCGGCGGATGTTCTGTACGAGCTGGAGCGCACCTCCGACGCGTGCGCGCTCGCGGTGGCACGCGCAGCGTCTTCGCCCTCGCCCGAGGCTGCCGCGCTCGCCGTGGTGACGCACGCGCGGCTGAGCGGCGTGGTCCTGGAGGAGGTGTCCTCAGTGGCGTCGCACGCCGCCTGGGCGCTCCGCGAGTTGTCGCGGTCGCTCCGCGCCACCAGCGAGGCGGAGGCGTCGGCGGGCGAGGCGGCGGAGGAAGCCGCGGCGGCGGCGGTGGTGGAGAAGACGGGGGATGCCGTCGAGGCGGCGGCGCGCGCCGACCGCGAGGCGGACGCCGCCTCCGCCGATGCGGCGGCGGCCCTGGTGCGCGCCGCCTACGCCGGCGCGTGGGTCGCGCAGCACCTCGGCGTGTACTCGCGATGGGCGAAGCGCGCCTCCTCGTGGGCGGGCCACCCGCCGCCGCCGCCGCCGCCGCAGCCGGACAGCCCGCACGCGGCGGCTCTGCGGGAGGCGGAGGCGGCCGGGATCCCGCTCCGCTTGTGCGACCCAGAGGCGGCGTCCGAGGCGGCGGACGCGGTGTACGCGCGCGCCGTGCACGACGTGGTGGTCTCCTGGGCCGGGTACATCGGCGCGTCCGCGGCGGCGGCGCCCCCTGAGGACGAGGCGGAGACTCCGTTCCCGCGCGGCGCGGAGGCGAGGAACCGCGATTCTTCGCGGGCGGACGCCTCCGCGGAGGACGTCTCGGCGGATGACGAGGAGGAGGCGTTCTGGGGGGGCGCGGTGCCCCCCGGCTCCCGCGCCGAGCGCGGAGGCGCGGAGGCGGGCTCGGGCTCGGGTTGGGAATCCGGGCTTCTCCCCGGGGACACAGAGGGTTCGTCCGAAGTATTGAGTCAGCGAAAAGCCGAACGACCGGCGCCCGCCCGCGCGCGCGCCGACCCCGCAACCCGGCGCGCGTTTCTGCGGTCGCTGTGGGTCCAGGCGTTTATCGCGCAGTCCTGCGTGCAGGGCGCCTTCTCCACGCCGCGCGTCGCGCGTTTCGCCAAGTCGGGCGACGGCTTCTCGCGCGACTTCGACCAGCTCGTGCGCGCCGCGATGCGTGTCATCGCGGTGGCCACCACGGTGGAGCGCCAGCTCGCGGCGATGGGACCCGTGGGGTCCGAGCCCGGAGGCGAGCCCGCCTTCGGGAAGATGGTCGGCGCCCGCCTTCCCGACGCCGGCGCGAGCGCGAGCGCCGACGGCGCCGCGGGGACGACGTCCGACTTCAGGACGGCGCGTCCTCATGTCGAAAGAAAAGGAGCTTCCTTCGCGTTGCCGTTTGTTGACGCGGTCGAGGTTTCGAACGCCAAAAGCGCGCCCGCGTCGCCCGAGCGCGCGCTCGTGGGAAGTCAGTCACAGTTTGTCGCGCCGCTTGCGCCGCGCTCGCCTCCTCGCGGTCCCGGCGACCGCAGCGCGGTTTCCGCGGCGGACGCGCTCGCGTCTTCTTCCGTGGACTACATCGACGCGCTGTGGACGTCCGTGTCCCAGGTGAAGACCCTCAAGTTCGAGAAGGCGATCAAGATCGGCCGCGGCGGGTTCTCCACGGTGTTGCGCGCGACGTGGCGAGGCAGCACGGTGGCTGTGAAGGTGCTGGACCCTAAGAAGATCAACGGCGACGTCGTGGACGCCATCAAGCGCGAGGTGACGACGATGACGGCGAACAGGCACCCGCACATCGTGACGGTCCTGGCCGCCTCCGTGCAGCTGCCGGACGCGTCCATCATCATGGAGCACTGCCTGCACGGCTCGCTGTCGGACGTCCTCGCGCGCGCGCGGACGCGCCCCGCGCGGCTGTGCTGGCGCGTGCGGACGCTCATGGCGTCGGACGCGGCGTGCGGGCTCGCGTTCCTGCACTCGAGCTCGAACCAGATCGCGCACCGCGACTTCAACACCTCCAACCTGCTGGTCACGGAGGACATGCGCGTGAAGATCGCCGATTTTGGGCTCTCGCGGCTGGTGCGCGCGGCGACCTGCACCGCATCGGGGACCTCGGGGACTTCGGGGAAGGAGAACGAGGCGGACGGCGTCGCGAACGCGGGCGCGGCGAACGCGACGGTATCGAACGCGAAGGTCGTCTCGGACCCCGGCGACCCGGAAGGCTTTGGTTTGCGCAACTGCCTTTTCCACGCGCCCGAGGTGATCGCCGCGGGCGCGGGCGGAAGTTTCGGCACGCGCGCGGACGTGTTTTCCTTCGGTGTCGTGCTGTGGTGCCTCGCGACGCTGGCGCCACCCTGGGAAGACGTGCAGGCGGAGCACGAACACCTCCCCGAGCTCGCGCGGTTCTACCAGACGATGCGCGCCGTCGCGAAGAAGGTGGCCGCCGGCGAGCGCCTCCCCCTGGACGCCTTGCGTTCCGCCGATACGCGCGTATCGGCAAACAAACAGCGCTCGCCGGACGACCCGGACGACGGGATCGGGATCCCGTCGTTTGCCTTCGCGGGAAACACCGCGCGGTACGCCGAGCTCATCGAGCTGTGTTTCTCGACGGACCCGAGCGCGAGGCCGAGCATGACGCGCGCGCTGCGCGCGCTGCGCAAAATGCGCCGGGACGAAACCGCCGCGGAGTTCGCGGAGTTCCCGGTCCCGGATACGTGGGCGGGGTTCGCGCCGGTCGCGGTGCCGCACATGAGCGCGGCGCGCCGCACGGAACCAGCACCCGAGCCGGCAGCAGATCGCTCCGAAGCGCGCGATGCGCGCGCCGCCGTTCCCGCGCCTTCCGGGGTCTCGACGCCTTCCGGGGTCTCGGAGACGGCGAACCGAATGAGCGAAAAAAGCGCGTACGCGAACGCGACGGGCGCGCGCCTCGCGCTCCTCGTCGCGGCGACGGCGGCGGCGAGTTTCTCGGCGGGGAGGTTCTGGTCGTCGCGTCTCCGGGCGTGAAAAAAAGACAACACACAGAGTCACATCGCACTTACGACGTATCACCGCTCTTCATAATAGTTTCATACATAGTATCACTGCACGACGCACCTCTTGGCGTGCGGCGCGTTGTGCGCGGCGCTCTCCTCCGCGCGCACTTCGTACGGCGCGCTCGCGTCGTCCTTCGCCGTCGCCGACCGCACCTCTTTCCCGAACCGCTCCGCGTCTTGCACGTCCCGCGGCCCCGCTTTCGTCGCCTCGTGGTGCACGCGCGCGAGCCGCGGCCAGCGCAGCGTGGTCGGCTCGCCGATGACGTGCGTCGGCGCGCCCGCGAGCAGGCGCTTCACGACCAAGCCCTGCGGGTTGAGGTTGAACGGCGCGCGCCCGGTGAGGATCTCGGCGAGCACGACGCCCAGCGAGTAGACGTCGTTGTGAAAGGCGTACGGGTGCTCGAAACACCGCG